>JADMIO010549168.1_pt1 | contig 10078 bp, 7 predicted proteins | sample 8958161 | NCBI WGS metagenome assembly JADMIO01 (sample SAMN16585339, study PRJNA669376) | soil metagenome | isolation source: Crop rotation soil | place: USA: Cullars Rotation, Alabama | collected 2011
GCGACTTCAAGTCACGTGAATTCCAAGCTTCGGATCCCACTGTGCTGGAAAGGTATCGGTGCCGCGGGCAAGATGAAAGAACGGATTGGCTTCATTGCGATCGAACTCACCTATGACAACGGGCCGCTCGCGAATGAGTTCGTCCATCTGAAACAGAGGATAGCGCACCGCGTCTTCCATGAACTGCAGCGCCGGACGCGTGCTGTCCACACCCACAGTCACGAAGTAGTTCACCTGCTCATCTGATGTCGTTCCGTTCCAGCTGGCGCCGAGTTGCCTGAGTCGCTGCAGATACTTCTCCTGCGACGGAATCGTCTTGTTCGCCTTGAAGAACATGTGCTCGTAGAGGTGAGCGAGCCCTTCGTATTCAGGCGGCTGCGTGAACGCGCCGTTCCGGACGTCGAGCTCCACCGTCACGAGCGGCACCGCGTGGTTCTCGATGACAATTACATGAAGGCCGTTGGCGAGTACAGTGTCTTTTACAGGGAGATCGGCCTGGGCCTCCAGGCTCGCCGTGGCAAAAAGGGCCACGATTGCGGCTGCCAGATAGTGGTTGTGCACGAGGGCAACTCCGGAGAGGTTCGGCCAGCATAACGAGTGGCGCTGGGTGCGCGTCAAACGTGGCACGGATCGCAAAAATCCGCAATAAAGCAACGGTATGCCCGTGGTGTGCGTGTCTTACACACGACCTCTTGCGTAAACTTTCACTGGGGAATAGGTCTAGTACATGTCGCGATTGACTCGAGTTTTTCTGGTGGCGGCTGTGTTTTTCGCCGCTTCATCTGATGCTGCTGCGCAGAACCCTCCCGTTCGAAATCCCCCAGTGCGGACGGGGCGAGGCGGTGCGCAGCCACCGGGGCGTGCTACACAGGCGCCGGAGCCGCCGCCTGTCCCTGCCACGCACAATGCGAAATGGGTGGGCTGCTATGACCTTTCGGTCGCGGACCGCACGGGTGCCTTGCGGGCGTATGGAACGTTTGACCTGGACGCAGCTGCGGCAGCGCGTGGCATAGCCGGTCATCGTCTTGCGACGGTGATTGGCGGCACGCGTCTCATGCGCGCGGGGTGGCAGGATGGTCCATCTGATTCACTGCGGCTGACTGCAGCGTATACCGACGCAGGCTTTATCGTGGTGATGGGGGCGGCTGGCGCAGATTCCATGAGCGGTTATCTGCGGGGATTTGGTGCAGCGGCCATCGATTCTGCCAGGACGCCAGTGGTTGCACACCGGCGCCCGAGTTGCGCGCAACATGTTCCGATTGAAGCCATTCACGTTGCAACTGCCACGCTCGAAACAGACTACGCGACGGTAGTCACGCATCCACCTCTGGTGGAACCGAAGTGGCTGTTTGCCGACTCCATGCTGGCCAAGGGACCGAAAGGGAAGAAGTACGTGCGTAACGCACTGCTTCTTCGCTTCAGCGGTGGAACCGAAACGCAGCGGCACGCGATAGTGCAGTCATTGGGCGGCATAGTTGTCGGATCTATGCTCCCACCGCGCGAACAACGGGACCACATGCTCGATTTTGTGCTCATCGTTTACGTCGAGGACGGCGCGAAATACGATGATCTCATGCGCGTGGCCTCACGGATCACGTGGAGTCCGATAGTGAAACAGGTTGGGTTGTATTATCGGGACAAATAAGGACGCATTGTCAGGGTTCGGGGCGTTTCTTCCCGCATCTCGAGAAGGGGATAAGACACGCCAGGATCGAGAGAGGGAGCCACGTCTCGCACGGGAGCGATCCGCATCATCCATTGTTTCCGCGAGATCCGTCACCCCAAAGCCTTGATACCTGGGGGACAAGGGGGCTAGCGCTACTCGCCAACTATCTGCAGTTAGCGCCATATAGATGCTTCAGGTCTCTTTTACTTCGGCACCCAGCCCTTAAATATGAATTTCTGCGCGCGGCGGCCCGGATCGGCTTCGGCAACGTAGATATTCCCCTTCGAATCGGTGGTGATGTTGTGCGGACGGCCTACTTCTCCGGCCGCACTTCCCTCGCGCGAGAACTTCCCTTCAACCTGCATTGTCGATCTACGCAGGATCCAGATCTGATGTCCGGTGCCATCAGTTACATAGACAAATTCCTGTCCTGGATCGTGTGACAACGCGACAGAAAATGCGCCGCCGGTTCCTGTTCGCGTAAAACCTTCCGTCACGTATTCGCCGTTGCGTTTGAAAACCTGCACGCGACTGTTTGTTCTGTCGGCGAGATAGATGAGTCCATCCTTCGATCCGGTGATGCCGTGAGGAACATTGAATTGCGTCACCTTCGCAAAGTCGTTCGGTATGGGACGATCACGCGCGGAATCATCAGGCCGCTTTCCGTACGCGCCCCAGTGGCGCAGATATTTTCCCGTCTCCGCATCGAACACGATCACACGATGATTCGTGTAGCCGTCCGCGACATACAGCTCGTTGGTCTGCGCATCGACATAAACCTCCGCGGGTCTGCCGAGGTGTAGTGTGTCGTTGCTGCCGGCGGTGACTTTGTGCTCACCAATGGCGAGAAGAACTTTTCCATCGAGTGTGAGTTTCAGAACCTGATGCTCCTCGCGCGCGGTGGTCCACATGTTTCCCTTGTGATCGAGATACATGCCGTGAATGGTGGTGAATTGTCCCGGATCACCGGGCCGGTTCAGCACTTTTATCAGCGTTCCGTCCGCATTGTACTCGGCAATCTGGCTGCGATGCGTAATCCAGATGTGGTCGCGCGAGTCCGCGTTGATACCGAGCACGTCTGATTGCGGCTCGGTGCGTCTGCGCCATGTCCAGTTGGGGGGCAGATCCTTTGGCCACGCGGAATCGACGACAAAGGACGGAATCATGTTTGCGGGTGGACGTGCGGCCTGCGAAGGCTGCGCTTGCGCGGTGGCGTTGCCCTCCGCTCGCGAATGCAATGCGAGCGCGGGAAGAATGAGCGAGAGCGCGAACAGTGTGCGCATGCGATTCATGTGTGTTCCCCTGCAAACGGTTGATCCAGTCAAGCTACGCGGACGTACAAGTCTGGCAAGTCCGCGCGCCGGCGATCGCGCGCGTTCAGCGTATGAACGCGATCGCTGAACCGCTCAGGGACCAGGTGGAAGGAGAATTATTGCAGGGGCTCGCGCCTGCGGCGTGCGTGATCTTTTCTATCGACAGCACGGTGGTCGAGGAGAGGCGCACGAAGTAGCTGAACGTGGCCGTTCCGCTGTGCGTGTAGCAATAGATCTGACCGTCTTCAGCTACGTCCGCAAAGCGCCGGTTCACGCGGCCCGTGGTCATCAAGGGATACCCTGTGCTGCCCGGGCCGGTGATCATCAGGAGAGACGCAGGACCGAGCGAAAAAGCCTGTCTGCTCTGAGGAAAAAGTGGATGCGGCGCGAGTACCGCGAAGAATGATTCATTCCCCGATTGCGTGATCGGATTGCTCTGCGTGACCCAAACGCCGCGCGCGGTTCCCGCGATGTCCACCTGCATCGATCCGCACTGGGGACTTTCGCCGCTGGATAGCATTCCGGGATCACCCAGCTTTGCGTAAAGTTGATCACGAAGGTCCGGAGCAAAGGGGTCGTAGGGGCAGACAGCGGATCGCGTCAGCAGGCTGTAACGTGAAGGGTTCACGAAGAAGACAGGTGATCCTGTATCGTACAGACCCAGGTCGAACGCGCCAGCCGTTTGTCCGCCAACTGTGCCGATCAGCTGGCCTGCGGTGAGCGACATATTTGTTCTCGTGCTGCGACATTGCTCAACGGTTTCGTTCACGGTTGAATAAGTGACACAGTCGTCACCGGCGGCGTTTTCGATTGCGGGAACGACGGTCTGAATGTGTCCCAGTACCATCGTGATGCCGTCGCATACGTAAGTCGTGATCGCGTAGTCTGAGGCGCCCTGTCGCGCGGGCGACACGAGATAGGTTGCTCTCGTGACTCCGGTGATCGTCATTGCACCCGGCGATGAGAGCGGGACGCCAGTTCCAGTCAGATATATCCCGACATGATCAGTAGGGATCGTGTGAACAGGCGGACCGAGATTGCCAAGCGGGGTTGCCGCGAGGATCGAGGTCGCGGGCACTGGCAGTGCGGTGAAAAGCGGAGCATCTCCACAGGCGACAAATGGTGCGGTGCCCGACTTGTCACCGCACGCGACGACGAGCAGGTATGAGGCAACAAACGCAGCTGTCGCACCCAGTGTCGGTCTCAGCATGCAGTCATCATCGTCTCAGTGGCAAAGCCCGGCGCAATAACGGTATGCCTCATCACTGGACCCCATTGCCAGTTTTGGCAATGGGGTCCAGTGATGAGGCATACTCCGCCCAAGCACAATGAGCCGCTGATTTCGCTTCACTCCTTCTGGAAAGGAAGCCTACCTGCGTGGTCTCAGCACGAGCTTGTGCGCAGCGACGCGATCGACGGCTTCACGTGAATACGCAAGCGGGAAATATTCTCCCCGCCCGAACATGTCCACGAGATTAGAGTAATTCGGACTGAATGGCTGCCCCGACTGTCCCGGCACATTCGTCGCGAGTGAACCATCGAGATTGCCAAGGTCAATGATCTCGCGATACGTCGCACCCACAGCGGCAACGAATCCGGCACCACCGTGTCGCTCAACCGCGGGAATATCGTACGCACTCACGAATGAATGCGGCATCTGGCTGGTGTTGAATGGACCCCAGCGCCACTGGGCGGGATCATTTCCCTGTGAAGCGCGCAACGCAACGAGTCCGCTACGAATTGCATTTTCCAGCAGCGGACGGCGCGTTGCCGGCGTTGCGGATGTGTCGCGCATCTGCGCATTCATGTCGCGCGAGACAAAACGATAGATCGCCGCCGCCGCGCTCTCGCGCTTGTGTTGTGCATCCCATCCCGCCAGCAACGCGCGCGCACGTTCGACGTCAGCATCCGTCGATGTCCAGCCACGGAAGAGCGGAATGTCCCGCGCAGCCGCGGCGGAATATGCGTCGTGCTGCAATGCCTGCATGTCCGCCATCGTGAAAGACGTTTTCGATTTCAGAACCTGTTCAATGCGATCCACACGCTCACGCGCGGGACCATTCTTGAAAAAGAGCGGCGGGTCGTAACCCGGCGGGTGGATGTCATGATTCGCGGTCGCAACAAATCCGCGCTCCGGATTGAGTTCGCGGGGAAGATCGTTGCGCAATCCATTCCATTCGTACTCACCCGTGCCCGGTACCGGAAGCCGTCCGTGCCAGTTGGGACGACGCGGTGACGCAGCGGAAGCCTGCCACGCGATGTTTCCACTGGTATCACCACAGATCATGTTTTCGGTCGGCGCCAGATAATAAGCCTGCGCGTCCAGGAACTGGCGGCAGTCATCCAGCGAGTGATAGCGCAGCGCGCTCAGATATCCCGCGCTCCCTGGCAGATGCATTGTCGATTTCATCGCATATGCCAGATGATTCACGGTGTCTTCGCTGAAGACGGGACCATGCCGGCTGAATTTGTATTCCGCGATAACGGGCGCGCTTCCTTTTACGCGAATCGTGTCGCGAACAATCCGGAGATTCTCCCACTGTCCCCGGAAACGCACCTGATTGCGATTGGCCGGGTTCACCGTCTCCACGTAGACATCGGATTGATCCGTTCCGACGATGGTGAGCCCCCACGCGAGCCGTCCGTTGTGTCCGATAGCAACGCCGGGAAGCGGTGGCTCCGTGGCGCCAATCATGTTCCATCCGGGCGCGTTGAGATGCACGATGTATCGAATGGATGGATTGCCAACGCTGCGATGCGGATCGTTGGCGACAATGGTCTTTCCACTTGCAGTGAGTTTGCCGCTGAGAACCCAGTTGTTGCTGCCTGGTGAGTTCTCCTGCACACCCGTGTTTTCACTGGGGAGCGCACCGCTCATGTTACGATATTGCGGAAGCAGTTCCGGTCGCACAGAACCAGTGCGCATTCCGGAAAGACCAGCCGATACATCGTTAGTGATCTTTGTGAGATCCACGCCTGAGGGCACCACAAGCTCGCGGAACGGCGAAGGACGGGCGGCACGATTGGCTGCTTCCACTCCCTGTGATACGACATTGCGTGCCAGCGATAACTCTGAAGTTGCATCACCTGATGGAAGCGCGGTCTGCGTGCGAAGCAGAGCCACTTCCGGAGTCCAGGGCTGTGGTCGGATTCCAGTAAGGCGGAACTCCACAGGCAATCTGTCGCCCGCGTTCGCAATGAACGCGTTCACGCCGTTCGCGAACGCCACGAAGATGCGGCGTCCTTCCGGGTGATAACTCGTCCACTCCTTGTCATCGAAGGGTCCGCGGAACTTGAGCAGGCGCGCAACCTGATCGTGTCGCGCATATGTGGGTCCCATGATCTCAGCGAGTGTGCCCTCGTACGTGCGCCGGTACATCTCCATCTGCCACAGTCTGTCCTGCGCCTGCACGAATCCCTGTGCAAAAAAGAGATCGTCGATGTTGCGCGCATAAATGTGCGGAACGCCCCAGCGATCACGAATTATCTCGACGCTGTCCTTCAGTCCCGTGAGCGGTATGGCACCATCGATCTGTGCGAGTGACGATCGCGCCAGCGATTCAAAAGTTTCCTGCTGCTGAAGGGCCGTGGTGATTGCGGGGCGGGCGATCAGCAGAGCGGCGATGGCGAAGAGACTCAGCGAGACGTGGAGTTTGCGCATGCGTATTCCAGCGTATTGGGTTGAGCGTTGCCTGTTCACGAATAGCGCATGATTACCCGGCGCTCATCGAGACACGCTCAATGTGGTGCTCGCCCGTGACTGGCGCAACTGATGCGCTACAGATCGCCGGATACTACGCGTCCTTCGTGAATGGTGGCACGCACCTCTGTCTCGAGAATGCCGGCTTCAGCTACAGTGAGGGGATTCGCCGACAGCACAACGAGATCTGCTGTGGTCCCTTCTTCGAGCCTGCCGCCGTTCCATTCACCGCCTGCAGCTGCCCAGCGTGTAAACATCTGCAGGCTCTCTTCGCGGCTGATGCACTCCTGGCTCTGCCAGCCTCCGGCCGGCACCCCTTCAGGATTCTTGCGAGTGACGCCGGCATAAAAATTCCACAGCGGATGCGGCGGCAGGCCGTAGTCATCGGACGATCCCGCTATCTGCGCGCCGGCGTCGAGCAGCGTACGCCACACATATGCGCGCCTTACACGTTCCGGGCCGAGTCGTGAATCTTCCATGCATACGCCATTGGACATCGGCCACACAAATCCCGGCTGCGCGACCAGCAGAATGCCGAGCCGCGCTGCGCGGGCGATGTCGTGCGCGGTTGCAACAGAAAAATGTTCGAGTCGCAGCCGGCGCGGTGAAAGATTTTGCTCTGATGACAGGAGCCGTTCATACACGTTGATCACGCGTGTTACCGCGACATCGCCGATTGCATGTATCGCAACGTCCAGCCCGGCGCGTACCGCGCGTTGCGCCTGTTGCAGCATCTCATCTTCGGTCATTCTCGAGATGCCGGTGTTTCCGGGATCATCGCTATACGGGTCGTTCATCAGCGCGCCGCGACTTCCGAACGCGCCGTCCGCATAGAGCTTGAGATGCGTGTATCGCACTCGCGGAGAAAGCTGTCTGCTGATTTTTCCGCTAAGCACATTTTCGGCAACATCCGAAGGCCATGCGACCATGATGTTGACGTGTATCGGCAGCCCCTCGCGCGTGTCGACGTCGCCGAGTATCGCCAGCCAGCGCGCCATGGGCGAGTTCATTGCGACGAGGCCAGGGAAGTGCATGATGCCTGCATCGCAGACAGCGGTATATCCGCGCGCTGCGAGCGTGCGTGCCGACAGCAGTGTTGCTTCGCGAACAATCTCATCGGACGGAACCGGCATGCATGCGAGGACCTGCTCGACAGCCCGCTCGATCAACATTCCCGATACCGACCCATCGGCCATTCTGCGGATCTCGCCGCCGTATGGGTCTTTTGATTGGCTTGTGATGTCGGCGCTGCGAAGTGCGGCGGAGTTGACGAGTGCTGAATGCGAATCGATGCGGACCAGAAACGCGGGATGATCAGGAAGTGCTTTGCTGAGCAGGTGGTGCGAGGGCATGCGCGGCACTTCCCAGTAATTCTCGTTCCACCCGCTTCCAACTATCCAGCTGCCGGCAGGTTGTCTCGCGGCACGCGCAGCTGCCATGTCGACCATCTCCTGCTCAGAGCGGGCAGCAGAAAGGTCGACAAACAGCTCGCCACCGCGTTTCCTGTTGAGGAGAGCGAAACCGATGGCCTGCAGATGCAGATGGTGGTCTTTGAGAGATGGAAGTAGGACGTTGCCGCGCAGATCCACGCGCCGGGTGTGTGAATCGCAGAACGATTCCACATGTCCGGTCGAGCCAACAGCAAGAATTTTTCCGTCAGCAATTGCGAGTGCGTCAGCCGAGGGATTTGCCGGGTCGAGAGTTACGATCGTTCCGCCGGAGAAGGCGATCTCCGCGCGGAGAGCTGTCATTGGATATAGTGGATAGTGGATAGTGGATAGTTGATAGTGGATAGTGGATAGTAGATCACTGCTGTCCGGTTGAGCAATTTGGTCGTACTTGTAACTGCAGTGTTGTTGTGAAGTTACGCGCCGTTTGATGCAAAATCGATTTCAGCTTGATGAGTGCATTTTGTGAGTTCCAGCCACCTGGGAGTTCCAAATGCACTCGGGCCGTACAGTGTTCGCGCAGCTCATGGATTTTCTGCCGCTTGCCGATTTTCGCACATGCGTTTCGAGGTATAACGGCGAGTTCAGGGTCAGATCCTATTCCTGCCTCGACCAGTTCCTCACGCTCGCCTTTGCGCAGCTGACCTTCAGGGAGAGCCTGCGTGACATCGAGACCGGACTCAGGTCCATGCAGTCGCGACTCTATCACATGGGATTTCGCGGCTCGATTGCCAGGAGCACAATGGCAGAGGCCAATGAGAAGCGTGACTGGCGCATCTATGAAGATTTCGCTCACACGCTCATCAGTACCGCTCGAGAACTCTACGCCGATGAGGACCTGGGGCTCGAGCTTGACGACACCGTGTTTGCCCTGGATGCAACGACAATTGATCTCTGCCTCTCGCTCTTTCCCTGGGCCCGGTTCCGAAAAACAAAGGCGGCAATCAAACTCCACACGGTCCTGGATCTCAGAGGCAATATCCCCTCATTCATACACGTGACGCACGGCCTCGTGGCGGATGTCGAGGCTCTTGATCTCGTGCCGTTTGAGCCCGGAGCGATCTACATCATGGATCGCGGTTACCTCTCCTTCGCCCGACTGCATGCGATAGATGAGGCAGGGGCGTTCTTCGTACTTCGGGGCCGCCGGTTTCTGCACTACAAGCGTCTGAACTCGCACCATGTCGATCGCGCCTCTGGTCTGAGGAGCGACCAGACAATCCGGCTCGCTGGCGAGAATGTGAAGAAGGACTATCCCGCACGGCTGAGGCGCGTGACCTATCACGACGTTCAGGAGAATCGCCACCTCACCTTTCTCACCAATCTCATGGATCGCGAAGAGTACCCGGCCCTCACCATCGCTTCACTCTACAAAATGCGCTGGCAGGTGGAGCTCTTCTTTCGCTGGATCAAGCAGCATCTGCGAATCAAATCCTTCTTCGGCACCTCTGAGAACGCCGTGAAGACGCAGGTGTGGACAGCGATAGCGGTCTACGTTCTCGTGGCCATCGTCAAGAAACGCCTCTCGCTTGAGCTCTCGCTGCGCACAATTCTACAAATTCTGAGTCTCACGCTCTTCGAGAAAACCCCGCTGCCTCAACTACTTAGCGAGTTCAGAGAATCCGACACCGAACGCGAAATCGCCAACCAGTTATTACTCTTCGACTTATAACCGGACACTCGTGATAGTAGATAGTAGATAGTAGATAGGGGATAGGGGATAGGGGATAGAAAAAAGGGACGAAGTGAGAAGGGGGAAAGGGAAGGGAGAAATGGAAATGAAAGGCGAACTGCGAAGGGAGAAGGGGGAAAGGGAAGGGAGAGATGAGAAATAAGGGTGAACTGCGAAGTGAGAAGGGGGAAAGGGAAGGGAGAAATGAGAAATAACGGCGAACGGCGAAGTGAGAAGGGGGAAAGGGAAGGGGGAAATGGAAATGAAAGGCGAACGGCG
>JADMIO010828387.1_pt1 | contig 10078 bp, 14 predicted proteins | sample 8958161 | NCBI WGS metagenome assembly JADMIO01 (sample SAMN16585339, study PRJNA669376) | soil metagenome | isolation source: Crop rotation soil | place: USA: Cullars Rotation, Alabama | collected 2011
CCGCGACAACTTGTCCACGTGGAATTCTAAGCTTAGGATCCCAATGTGCTGGAAACTCCGGGCCGTTCGACGTCGCCGACCTTGGTGAAGTTGCCACCGATGTACAGGGTGTCGCCGACGAGCGCCATCGCCCTCACACCGGAATCGACCAGCGGCGGATCGAACGTCGGGTCCAACCGGCCGGTGGCGATGTCGAGGGCGGCCACCCGTCCCGCCGGACCCCCGCCGATCTTGCGGAACCGGCCGCCGACGTAGAGGCGCCGCCCATCTGGGGAGACTGCCATAGCCAGCACCGCCTCATTGGGCGCGGCGTCCCAGTCGAGCACTGCGCCGGTCCTGGCGTCGAGGGCGACGAGGTGCGGACGGCGGAGGATCGTCGCGGGGTCCTTCGTGGCCGCTTTCGTGCTGACGCCGGGAGCGGTGACCCCGGCGAACTCCCCGCCGACGAACACGACGTCGCCGGCTTCCGCCACCGCAAGGACCCTGCCGGCCTTCGAGCCCGCGGCCTCGGCCGGATCCTCGGACGGACTCGTGCCCCACGAGGGCTCGAAGGTACTGGCAAAGAAGTCGGGCACGAGGGTGCCGGCCGGTCGAGGAACGGTCGTCGTCGTGGTGGCGGCCGGCGCGGGGTCCGAACCACCGTCGCCCCCTCCGGCGCCCGAGCCGCTGCCGCCGACCGGCGCCGCCGCGCTGGGCGAGTCGGCTGCGGCTGCCGGGAGGGCCGCGGCAGCCACCAATGGCCGGTTGAGTCCCGCAGCCCCGCCGAGATCAGCAGCATCGCCGAAGGCCAGCATGCGGCCGTCTTCGGTGACCTGCCAATAGCCGGCTCCGGTTGCGGTCCGCACCAACCCCACTACGGCAGTGGAAGCCGTCCACCCGGCCCGGTCCGGAGCGGCGCCGTGGAAGCCGGCGTCGCCGAAGGCGAAGATCCCGCCATCGCTGGCGGTGAGCCAGTAGCCGTCGCCGGTGGGGGTGGCGGCCATGCCGACGATGGGTCGGTTGAGTTGGAGGGCGCCGGTGGAGCCGTGGAAGCCGGCGTCGCCGAAGGCGAAGATGCCGCCGTCGGTTGCCACCAGCCAGTAGCCCTTCCCGGAGGGCGTGGCGGCCATGCCGGCGATGGGTCGGTTGAGTTGGAGGGCGCCGGTGGAGCCGTGGAAGCCGGCGTCGCCGAAGGCGAAGATGCCGCCGTCGGTTGCCACCAGCCAGTAGCCCTTGCCCGTGGGGGTGGCGGCCATGCCGGCGATGGGTCGGTTGAGTTGGAGGGCGCCGGTGGACCCGTGGAAGCCGGCGTCGCCGAAGGCGAAGATGCCGCCGTCGGTTGCCACCAGCCAGTAGCCCTTGCCCGTGGGGGTGGCGGCCATGCCGACGATGGGTCGGTTGAGTTGGAGGGCCCCGGTGGACCCGTGGAAGCCGGCGTCGCCGAAGGCGAAGATGCCCCCGTCGCTGGCGGTGAGCCAGTAACCCGACGGTGCCGCCGGCAGCGTCGAAGCGGAAGCACCAGCCGCCACGGCTGGCACCGGCCCGGCCGGCAGCACCAGCGCCACGATGGCGGACAGCCGGGCCAGGGCGACGACCACCGCCCGAGTAGGCCGGCCACGATGGGCAAGGCGGTAGCGGGAGGAGGAGAAGTGCATGAGGGGCCTGCTCCTTGCGCGAGGCGGGGGGAGGAGAGACACTCGCGCGCCGTGGCGCGAACGGGCGATCCTCGGGGCCTGCCGCTCTGCACCGATTGGTCTGACGCTCAGGGTCTTCAACGACGAAGCCCGGCCGTCCTGCCACGCGGCGCTGTTGTGAGGCGATCGTGTCCCGACCGTCATCTCTTCGCGACCTTCCGCCTCGGCCGGCGACGGCAGCCCAGCCGGCGCTGCGTACAATCCGGTGCCGGCGTTGGGAAGGTCAACGGTTTGCCGAAGAACTCGCGATTCGTTCTGCCCAGCGGGCCCCGTCGGGCCGCGGCGGCCCTGTGGTATATGGGGGCGGCGCTGGCGGCATCGACCGGGGTGTTGAGCGCCGCTCGCGGCTACCCGGGTTTCGCCGCGGTCTACGCCGTCGTGGCGGTCGGCCTTCTGGCGCTGGCCCGAGCGACCCGTGCCGGCCGCGGCGCCGCCCAGTGGATCTCGTTGGTGGGCCTCGGGAGCCAGATGATCGGGGCGGCCGGCGCCGGGTGGGAGCTGCACGACCCCGACACGGCCTCGGCGAAAGCCCGCCACCTGCGCGATCTCGGGATCAACTTCCGCTGGGCACTCGCCGCCAATCTGGCCTACTCGTTGACGGCCACCGCGGTGTTCTGGTGGGCCGTCATCGCACGCCGACGAAGTAGCTGAGATGTTGTCGCCTGTTCCTCAGGCGAGCGACTGGTCACCGGCGGGGCCGTCCGCCTCGAGACGGTCGAGGAGCTCGTCGAGGTCGAGGATGTCCACGGCGCGGACCGTGCCAAGCCCGGCCACGGCTCCCGGTGACCGATGGGGATCCAAGGCCCATTCCACGGGCCGACACGACCTTCCACGACCGCAGACTCTTGGTTCTACGAAAGATTGTCGCGGCAGGAATCCTTTGTCGCAGAACGGAAACAAGGCGTTCACACAGCGCGCTGGTTGGTCCGGTACGGTCCGCCGCGTCGACAGCCCGGGCAAGGAGGCGACCAGTGGACCGGAAGACCGCGACATCGGTGATTCTCGAGGCGAAGCGTGCGAAAGGGCTGACGCTGGGGGAGATCGCCGACAAACTGGGCCACCACGTGGTGTGGACGACGGCGGCCATCATGGGGCAGGCGACGATGGAACCCGACGAAGCCCAGGGACTGGCGTCGCTGCTCGACCTCGACGACGACGTGGCCGAAGCGTTGCAGACAATCCCGACGAAGGGATCGCTCGACTCGCCGGTGCCGACCGACCCGCTCATCTACCGCCTGCACGAGATCACTCAGGTCTACGGCACGAGCATCAAGGCCGTGATCCACGAGATGTTCGGCGACGGCATTATGAGCGCCATCGACTTCGACATCGACATCCGCCGCGTCCCGGACCCCAAGGGCGATCGGGTCCAGGTCGTGTACACCGGCAAGTTCCTGCCCTACAAGAAATGGTGACCTGACGCGGATCGGGAGCATTCCCGCCGGACCGCCCCCACGACGTGGCCGCCGACCTGGTCGAACTGGGTCCGGACCTGCTCGATCGTCGGGGCCAGCGCCAGGGCGTCGGACGCGCCGATGGCGGCGGGGCTTCGGCGATCCATTAGAGGAGGGGTTCGGGCCCTCCCGAGTGGCGCTCGGCACCTTCAAGAACAGGGGAAGCGGTCCAGGGCATTGCCCCGCTCAGGAACACCCGGTCGGCCGGACCGAGCAGCGACGTGTGCTCGACAGGGACGGTGTCGGACCACGTCACCCTTGCCAGCGCGAGGGCGGGCGCACCCATCGGAAGCCGGAAGCAGTCAGCCTGCCAGCCATCGAGGGCAACGGCGCGGATCTGCTCGGTCGCGAACGACAGGTGGACACCCAGTCGTGCGAAGAGTCCGTGGACCGACGTCTCCGACAGGTCTGTGCTGTGCAGGGAACCGAGGAGACCGGCGGGAAGGTGCGATGTGGCGATGAGGAGCGGATGGTCCCCGGAGTGATAGAGGCGCACAAGCTCTACCGTCGGAACGTTCGGTGCGATCTTGAGTTGCTGGGCGACGTGCGGCGGCGTGTCGACGAGGCCGATCCTCAGGACGAAAAATGATGTGGCGCCGTCGCCGGCGTTCCACGCTGCGCTGAACTGGTACGGGCGTTGGAGAGCGATCTCGAGTGATGGCGCCCCGACGACGGAACGACGGCCCGTGTGACGGACGATGAGGCCGCGCTGCGCAAGGCGGTCCAGCGCGTGCCGGACCGTGCCGCGACTGACGCCGAACTCCATCGCGAGCTCGGCTTCCCCGGGGAGCACGTCGCCTCGCCGCCCTTGGGCGATCCGCCGTGCGAGGAGATGCTCGAGCTGATGGTACAGCGGCACCGGGGAAGTTGGCTCGAGCTTGTCCGGCATGATAGGTCCTGATGACTAGATGTCTAGACATATACTAGCGGCATGACCCCCCTGACGTTCACCGTGGCGGTGTTCGCGATCTCAATCGCTGCAGGGGTGCTCGGATCGCTGTTGGGTCTCGGTGGCGGCATCATCGTTGTGCCCGCGTTGGCTCTTCTGCTCCACGTGGACATCCGATTTGCGATCGGAGCCTCGATCGTGTCGGTGATCGCCACGTCGAGTGGTGCAGCGGCGGCGTACGTGCGGGAAGGCATGACCAATCTCCGCGTGGCCATGTTCCTCGAACTCGGCACGACCGCCGGTGCCTTGACCGGCGCATACCTCGCCGGCGTCGTCCCCGTACGCAGCCTGTACCTCGTCTTCGGGATGGTCATGGGGTACTCAGCGTTGGCGATGTTCCGCAAACGCCACACGGAACTCGTAGCGGTTGTCCCGGCTGACACCCTGGCCGACCGGCTCCGACTCCATAGCGCCTACACCGACGACGCCCTCGGGCGGGAGGTGGAGTACCGGGTCGCCGGCACCCGTCCCGGGCTGGGACTCATGTACGTCGCCGGCATCGTCAGCGGCCTGCTCGGTATCGGGAGCGGCGCGCTCAAAGTGCCAGCCATGGATCTGGCCATGCGGCTGCCCATCAAGGTCTCGACCGCCACGAGCAACTTCATGATCGGCGTCACCGCCGCGGCGAGCGCCGGCGTCTACTTCGCCCGCGGTCAGGTCGATCCCTTCGTGGCCGGGCCTGTCGCCATGGGCGTCCTCGTAGGCGCCATCGGCGGGTCACGACTCCTCGGCCGCCTCCACAGCTCCGCCATCCGCGCGGTGTTCGTCGTCGTTCTGCTATGGGTCTCGCTCGAAATGCTGCTGAGAGGACTTGGATGACGAGAACCACTACGGAAGACGAACACGCCGAGGATCGGGTCCGGAAGGTCGAACTGGCGATCAGCAACCTGCTCCGAGTCGGCGTGGGAACGAGCTTGCTCGTCGTCCTGGCCGGAACGATCGTCACCTTTGTCCATCACCCGCACTACTTGAGTTCCCGGCGTGATCTCGTCCGGTTGACCAAGCCCGGTGCCGAATTCCCTCACTCCGTCCCATCGGTGATCCGTGGCATCCAGCACAGCCAGGGCCGGGCGATGGTCATGGCCGGGCTCCTACTCCTGATCTTGACGCCGGTCCTACGGGTGGCCGTGTCGATCCTGGCGTTCGTCTATCAGCGCGACCGGGCGTTCGTGTTGATCACGTCGGTGGTGCTGGCGTTGCTCGTGGCCTCGTTCGTGCTCGGCAAAGCCGGCGGATAGTTCGCTCGGAGCTCCCACCATCCGGCGGACGGGCGCGAGCCTTGTTGGCCTGCGGTGGCCAGCCATTCCGGAGCCTCCCACGGGCCGGGATGGGCCCGTCCGGACAGGGCTTGCGCATTCAGTTTCGGTTCTTGTCGTAGATGGCGAAGAGGATGAGCACGAACGCGGCGAGACGCAGGCCGTAGACCGCGACCCTGAGGTCGCCCTGGGGAGTGCTGAGGCCGAGGGTGAAGGCGTTGAGGCCGAGGAGGACGAATGCGCCGGCGAAATACAGGAACAGCCGGTCTCGGGACTGGCTCCAGAAGCGGGCGAAGTGAAGGGCGGCGACGAGGAACCCGGCCGACAGTGCGCCGTTGAGGACGTCTCTCATTCGGACTCCCAGATGAGGCCGTAGAGGAGGAGCGCGAGGCCGACCACGGCGGGCACGAGTCGCCAGGTGGAGAGGTCGACGTCGGGAACAAGGACGAGGTCGACGACGAGAATGGCGTTGTTCACGGCGAGTCCGATGAAACACAGAGCGCTCCACAACAGGAGGCGGGTGCCGGTCCGGCGGTGGGCGCGCAGCAGCAGCAAAGCGCAGGCGGTGCTGGTTGCCGCGCACAGGACATAGACGGTTTCGGCCATCAGTCCTCGTCCCGCAGCCGGAAGGCGTTGGAGAAATCCCTGATTGGACCGGTCGGCCGGGCATAGATCATCGCCACGATGGCGACCCGGTAGGTCGGATAGAGCTGCGCCAGCATGCCCACAGCCTCCCTGATGGCGGGGTCGCGCGGCGCGAACCGATAGGCCGGACCCTCGGAACGGAGAAATCCCCGTCTGAGCATCCGCGACAGAATCTCGGCGGCCTGGTGCTCATCGATCCGCAGTTCGCGGGCGACGGCGGCGGCCGTCCAGGGTCCGCGCTCCCGGTTCAGGAGCAGCAGGGTGTCGACATCGGGGGCGCTGTCGATGTGTTGCTCGATCAGCTGACGGACCGGTCTGGGGAGTTCGGTGCGAGCCAAAAGCAACCCCGGGAGCAGACGTCATCCGCCACGGCGAGCCAGGCGGACACTATCCCAGAGCTGATCGGCCGAATCCCGGCTCCGCTGACCAATCGTCATCTAATCGCGATCTCGGGCGGGATCGGTCAGGCGACGACTTTGTAGCCCAGGCCCCGGACCGTGATGATGTGGCGGGGGTTCGCGGCGTCTTCCTCGAGCTTGGCTCGCAGGCGGTAGATGTGGACGTCGACGATCTTGCCGTCGCCGAAGTACCCGTAGCCCCAGACCCGCTCGAGGAGCATTTCCCGGGTGAACATACGGCCTGGGGCGCTGGCCATCTCGCAGAGGAGCCGGAACTCCGTCCGGGTGAGGTGCAGCTCTTCGCCACCCCGCCGCACGACGCCTTCGTCGGGGGAGACGACGAGGTCCCCCAGGTGGATGGCCGACGAGGAGGCGGGTTCCATGCCACGGGCCCGGCGGAGCAGCGCCCGGATCCGGGCGGCGAGCTCCTTGGGCTGGAACGGCTTTGTCACGTAGTCGTCGGCGCCGGCTTCGAGGCCGGCGACGACGTCGAAGGTGTCGGACCGGGCGGTGACCATGATGATCGGAACCGAGCTGCGCTGGCGCAACGTCCGGCAGACGTCGAAACCGGTCTGGTCGGGCAGCATCAGGTCGAGCAGCACACAGTCGGCCGGGCGGCGCTCGAATGAGCGGAGGGCCTCGTCACCGGTGGTGGCTTCGTCGACGACGTAGTCCTCGTCCTCGAGTGCCACCCGGGTCGTCTCCCGGATGGCGTCGTCGTCCTCGACGAACAGGATTCTCGTGGTCACACCGTCAATCCTAGGAGCCGGTTGTCGCCACCGTCAGCGGGGATCGTCATCCAAGTGCAACACAACGGAGTCCTGTTCGCGGCCGGCCCGGCGCATGCTCCCGTTGGGCGCCCCGCATCCGGCGGGTAGCTCCGGTAGGGCGAGGGGACTGGCGATGGTCGGAGACTGGGACGAGGTGATCCGGGGCCGAGCGGAGATTCAAGACGTGCAGGTGCTGGACTCATGCGCCTTCACGTGGATCTTCGACGGCGCCACCCGGCTCTTCCGGAGGATCCCCCGGTACGCCCATGTCAGCCTCGACGCGCCCTCGCCGTGGACGCCGTACCACCGGCTGGACATCGACAGCCGCCGATCCTGCTTCGTCGTCCGCTTCAACGAAGAAGAGACGCGTCTGCTGCGGGCCTGGTTGCACGTCGATCCATGCGACCGCTGCTCGGCCGAATGGGAGACGCTCGGCGACTCGAAGCAGCGGCTCCAGTGGTGGAAGCAGCGGCTCAACGTGGTCGACCAGCGGCTGCTCCGGGGGCAGATCGGCCGCAACCATCCTCTCCGCCCCTTCGGAGGATGGGCGACGGCGGAAGGAGCCCTGTGACGATGGGAAAGAGCGAGTTCAGGGTGCGCATGGACGGCCCCGTTTCCATCGTCGAAGTCTGCGGTGCGCTCGACGAGGCGGCGGCGGCGAGCCTGCTGGAGTTCGCCGCCGCCGCTGCCACTGCCTGCCGGGCCGTGCAGATCGAACTCGACCATGTGGAATCGATGACCCCGGAAGCCGCTGCGCTGCTCCTGTTCCGGAAGGCCCCGTGGCAGGCCTTCCCGGAGCGGATCTCCCTCCGAGCCAACGGCGGGCCGGGTCGCCGGGCCGTCCTGCGCGCCTACTCTCACAGGCGTGCCCGCTCGCAGACGGCCTGACGAGAGGGGCGGCCGGCGTCGTTCCGTTACTCCGGTCTGCCGGCCGCCCCTCGCTTAATCGATGGCCCGCCGCCGTCTCAGCCTGCGGTCCCGGCTCCTCGCCGCCTTCGTCGGGGGATCCCTCCTGCTGTCGGCGGCGGTGGCGTTCATCAGTTACGGGCTGACCCGCCAGTACCTGCTCAGCCAGCGGGAACGGTCGGCGCAGCGCCAGGCGCAGGCCAACGCCCGCCTCGTGGGCGGCGCCGTCCGTTCGGCCAGCGACGTGCCGCAGCTCCTGGCGTCGCTGCAGAGCCCGGCCGGAGGATCCAGCGCGGTCTTGCTCCACGGCGGCCGGTGGTTCGCCGCCTCGTTGGAGTTCGGCCGCGACGCCATGCCGCAACCCCTCCAGAACGTCGTGGTCCATGAGCGGATGCGGGCCCGCCAACGCTACGTCCTCGACCACGTACCACGGCTGGCCGTTGGGTTGCCCCTGCCCGACGGCGACGCCTACTTCGAGGTGTTCGCCCTCCGCGAGCTCGACCGGACCCTGCGGACCTTGCGGGTGGCGCTGAGCACGGCCGCCGGTGCGGCGATGGTCGGCGCGGCCGGGCTGGGAATCTGGGCCAGCCGCCGCCTCGTCAACCCGCTGGCCGAGATCGGAGCGACCGCGGCGGCGATCGCCGGCGGGGAGCTCCACACCCGGCTCGAGGTGGGAAACGAGGTCGAGCTGGCCGCGTTGGCCGACAGCTTCAACCGCATGGTGGCCAGCCTCCAGGCTCGAATCGAGCGGGATGCCCGGTTCGCGTCGAACGTGAGCCACGAGCTGCGGTCGCCGCTCACCGCCCTCCGTGCCGCGCTGCAGAACATGGAGACCCGCCGGGCCTCGATGGACGAACGCACCGGACGCAGCCTCGACGTCCTCAGCCGGGAGGTGAACCGATTCGAGCACCTGGTGCAGGACCTCATCGAGATCTCCCGCTTCGACGCCGGGGTCGCCCGCGCCTCGTTCGAGCGGGTGTTCCTCGCCGAGCTCGTCCTCCACGCAGTTGAGAGCCTCCAGAACGGCGACGTGCCGGTCGAGGTGGCGGCCTCCGCTACCGAGGTCGTCATCGAAGCCGACAAGCGTCGGCTCGAGCAGGTGATCGCGAACCTCGTCGCCAACGCCCGGCTCCACGGCCACGGAATCGACCGTGTCCGGGTCGAAGTCGACGACGGCCGAGCCAGGGTCATCGTCGAAGACAGCGGGCCCGGCGTGGCGGCCGACGAGCGCGAACGCATCTTCGAGCGGTTCTACCGTGCTCCATCCACCGCTCGCTCGGCCGGCGGTGTCGGCCTTGGCCTGGCGCTGGTGACGGAACACGTCGGGCTGCACGGCGGGCGGGTCTGGGTCGAGAACCGTGACGGCGAGAGTGGCGGTGCCCGGTTCGTCGTCGAGTTGCCGGTGGCGTCATGAGGCGACCGTGGTGGTGCGGGCTCGTTGTGATGGCCGCGATGCTCGCCGCCGCTTGTGGCGTCCCGCACGACGCTCAGCCGACGGTCCTTCCCGGCGGCGTGGTCACCCCCGTCCTCGCGGCGGGGAACGGCGAAAGCGAGGCTCCGCAGTCCGCCGGAGTGCCGAGACACCAGGCGGCGGTGTACCTCGTCCAGGCCGAGCACCTCGTGCGGGTGTTTCGGACAGCGGAGCCCACCGACCTCAATGCCGTGATGAGCTTGCTGCTCCGGGGCGCGACCGGAGAAGAGTTCGCCGCTGGCCTCCGCAGCGCGGTCAGCCCCCAGACGGTGCTGCTCTCGGCCCGGATCGATGGAGACACGGCGGTGGTGGACCTGAGCGGCGCGTTCGTCGAAGTCGGCGGGCAGGAGCAGATCTTCGCCGTAGCCCAGATCGTGCTGACCGCGGCGGCAGTACCGGGGGTGGCGCAGGTCAGATTCCTTCTCGATGGGCAGGCCGTCGAAATCCCCCGGGCCGACGGGACGTTGACGTCTGAGACATTGCGGACCGCCGACTACCAGCTTTCCAGCACAGTGGGATCCGAAGCTTGGAATTCACGTGACTTGAAGTCGCGGCC
>JADMIO011460741.1_pt1 | contig 10078 bp, 6 predicted proteins | sample 8958161 | NCBI WGS metagenome assembly JADMIO01 (sample SAMN16585339, study PRJNA669376) | soil metagenome | isolation source: Crop rotation soil | place: USA: Cullars Rotation, Alabama | collected 2011
AGCGCTTCGTGCTCGGGTTGATCCTCGTACGGGCGTGCCAGCACGCGCACGAGCGTCTCGAACGGCGTGAAGTCGTCGCGGCGCACCGCTGCTTGGATGGCCTCTTCGATCCGATGATTGCGCGGGATGAACGCCGGGTTGTGACGTCGCATCTCGGTCGCGCGCGCCGCGGGCTCGACGTTCTCCTCCGCCAGGCGCTTGCGCCACCCCACCGCCCAATCGTGGAAGGCACCCGGGTGCTCGAACAGCTTGGCGACGTCCGCGTCCGCGGCGGGATCGGCGGCCGACGCGCAGAGCTTGCGAAAGAAGACCGTGAAGTCGACGGCGCTCGCGGCCATGCGCTCGAAGAGATCCGCGGCGAGGGCGCGATCCTCGGGGCGCTCGGTCGCGAGGCCGAGCTTCGCGCGCATCACGCGATCGTACGCCGCCTCGAAGAGCGCGGGGAATCGTCGCAGGCGCTCCGTCGCGGCGTCCGCGGCCGCTTGTTCCTCTCCTTCGACGATCGACAGGAGCGCCTCGGCGAGGCGCACGACGTTCCAGTGCGCGATGCGCGGTTGATTGGCGAAGGCGTAGCGACCCCCGCGATCGATCGAGCTGAACCTCTTCCTCGGATCGTACTCGTCGAGGAACGCGCACGGGCCGTAGTCGATCGTCTCGCCCGAGATCGAGGTGTTGTCGGTGTTCATCACGCCGTGGACGAAGCCGACGCCCATCCAGCGCGCGATCAGGCTCGCCTGCGCGTTCATCACGCAGTCGATCAGCGAGAGGGCAGGGTCCTCTCCCTTCGGTGCGTCCGGATAGTGACGATCGAGCGCGTACCGCGTGAGCGTCGCGAGCGCCTCTTGATCGCCGCGCGCGGCGAAGTACTCGAACGTACCCACGCGCAGGTGACTCGACGCCACGCGCGTCAACACGGCGCCGGGCAGCGCGCCCTCGCGCATCACCGGCTCGCCCGTCGTCACCGCGGCGAGCGCGCGCGTCGTCGGGATGCCGAGCGCCGCCATGGCTTCGCTCACGACGTACTCGCGCATCACCGGCCCGAGCGCCGCGCGTCCGTCGCCGCCGCGCGAGAACGGCGTGCGCCCCGAGCCCTTCAGTTGCACGTCGCGACGAACGCCGTCCTTGCCGACGAGCTCGCCGAGCAAGATGGCGCGCCCGTCGCCGAGCTGCGGGACGAAGTTGCCGAACTGATGTCCGGCGTACGCGAGCGCCAGCGGATCCGCCCCTTCCGCGACGCGATTGCCGGCGAGCACCTCGGCCCCCTCGCTCGATCCCAGCCAGTCGGCGTCCAGGCCGAGCAGCTCGGCGAGCGCGCGGTTCACCGCGATGATGCGGGGAGCGCGAACCTGCGTCGGGGGCACGCGCGCATAGAAGCGCTCGGGCAGTCGGGCATACGTGTTGTCGAACGCGAACGCGGCCATGCCGCGTCTCTAGGGCGCATTTGCCCGCGCGGCGATGGCGAGGTCAGGGCGCGAGCGTCGCCACGGCCGAGCTCTCGCACCCGGCGCCGGGATGCGCCTCGAGCCAGCGCATGAAGTCCTTCCAGATCGCGTAGACGATCCGATCGCCCATGTACGCCGCGCCCTTCTCGTTGAAGTGCGTCAGATCCGGGCGCGCCATGCCGTGCTTCTTGAACGCGAGCATCGACAGCTCGCCGCCCATCGCGGCGCGGAAGTCCCAGAACGCCACCTTGTTCTCGGCCGCGATCTTCTTCTTCATCGCGCCGACGCGAACGATGCGCGCGTCCGAGGTCTTGGACGTCGGTTTCTCGACCATGTCTGCCGGGCTCATCATCACGAACGGCAGGCCCGGGATCGCCTTGCGATGCGTGCCGATGATCGTCGCGTAGTCGGACGCGAGCCGCTCCGGATCCCACATGTTGCTGCCGACGAGATCGAGGATCAGGTCGTACTTCCGATGCTCGAGCATCTGGCGGTTGAGGTCCTGGTTCTCGTTGTCGACCATCTGCCGCGGCGAGATCGCGCCGACGCCGAGCGAATCGACGACGAAGCTCGGCTCCCCGCGCTCGAGCGTCACCCCGTACAGCCGCACCGGTTGTTTGCCTTGCGCGACGAATTGGATCTCGTGCGCCGCGTCCGTCGTCTCGAACGACGCGAAGCCTGCCTCGGTCTGATCCGATGCGGTGTCGATCGTGGCCACTTCCTTCTTGTCGATCAGCACCTTGAACGAGCCGGCGTTCTTGCGCTTGAGGTAATAGACCTCGAAGCGACTGGCGGTGATCCCGATCGGCGCGCCGGGCTCGGCGGTGGCCACCCACGTCGTCGCGCCCGGGTGCGTGTTCTGCGCGGCGATGCCCGCGAACCCGATCAACCGATCGGCAGCCGGCGCCGTCGAGGTCGCGAACGCCTTCCACGAGTTGGTCCAGAAGCCGTGGCGGACGTCGCGGTGCTCGTACCAAGTCCACGGCCGCGCGAGGGCGACGTAGCCGTGCCCCGCGTCGCCGTACTTGAGCTGGAGGTCGCGGCGCATGCGACCGGTCATCCAGTCCATCGTCATGTTGCTGTCGCCGTACATGCCGATGCGGATGTGATCCGTCGCCCGGCCGCGAAGGAGGCGCGCGATCTTCTCGTAGAGCGGCGCCATCACCTCGCCGGTCGCGTCGACGAGCTCGGGGATGTCGACGTCGATCTCCTCGTGCGCGACCTCGGGCAGGGCCGTCTCGATCTTGGGGCAGACGGGCAGCTTCGGCGGCGCGGGCAAGGACGCCTCTTCCTTCGCGACCACCTCTTTCACCGGCGTGACCACGGTGGGCGCCGTGCGTGGCGCAGGCTGCACGTGCTCCGAGGCGCACGCGCTGCTGCCGACGGCGACGGTCGCCATCATCAGGATCGTTCCGGCTCGGCCGGTCATTGCCCACGGTCGTACGGTCATCCTCGGATCGTAGACAGGTGCCTCGAATCGGGCCGAATTTCAGGGTGCGGGTCACCCGAGCGTTCGGGCCAACGCCTTCGACAATCGCGTCTTCCACTCGAGCACCGACCCTTCGACCCATGGCATCTCGGCCAGCAGGTGCTCCCACTCGACGCCCCACGCCATCGGCATCTCGGCGTGGACGTTCACGCGTTCGCCGTCGCCGCTCGATCGCATCACGCGCTCGATCAAGCCGCGTGATGCGCCGAACTTCTCCGCGAGGAGGGTCGCGTCGTAGAGGTCCTTGCCCTGCGGGTGGAAGTCGGTCGAGAGCCAGAGGAGCTTCCACGCGAGCGACAATTCCGGCGAGGCGGCGCGTACCGAGATCGGTGGACCGAACGCGCTCACGACCTCGAGACGCTGGGGTGGAACGGCGAGCGGCTCTTGGAAGACGAAGTCGAGCTGCACCGCGCCGCCGGGCAGACCGGGCGCGGTCCACGGAAAGACGATGCGACGACCCTCGGCGCGCTCGTACGTCCAGATGGCGTCGATGGCGACGTCGCGCGTCGCGATGTGCAGGCCCGCGTCCGTCTCCGCGCGGCCCACGAGCTCGACGATGGCCCGGAGCATGTCGACGGAGTGCGCGTCGCTCGCGGTCAGGGACGGCGGATCGACCACCCAATCCATGTCGCCTGGTTCGCGCGCGTCGGCCCCGAGCCACGTCTCGAGGAGGATGCTGCCGCGGAGCACGAGCAGCTCCGACCAGGACGACGAAGCCACCGCGCGCAGCACGTGCTCGAGCGCGCGGCGACGCATGACGCGCTGCGCGCGCTCTTGCGTCTCGTCGGTGAACGCGGGCGCGCCCTTCTTGAAGGCGCAACGAAAGTGTTTGAGCGCGGGATCGAAGAGCTCCGCGCGCGCCTCGCCCTCGGCCGAGGGCACCGCGTGGAACGTGCTCGGGTACGAAGCGGCCTTCGCGGAGGTCTTCTTCGTGGTCGACAGCCATCCGGCGTCGAGATCGACGTTGCTGTCGTAGACGACGTATTCCCGTTGCACGTCGAGCACGTCGGCGTGCTCCTGCGCGCGCAGCGACGCCACGAGCGCGTCGAGCGCGCGCTCCGCCCGATCGAGCCCGACGCCGTAACAGCGTTGCGTGACGAAGCGCTCGTGCTCGTCGTCGCCGGTCTGCCGCCACACGCTCTGCGAAAGGTGCGCGTGGTGCGCCGTCGCGATCGCGCGGAGCGCCGCGAGGTCTCGAGAGCCCGCCCAGCGGACTCGGACATGGTGCTCGAAGCAACGCGTGGCTTCACCCTTTGCGGCGTCGTCCGTTCGCGGGACGTCGGTGGCGTCCAGGCTCGCTTCGATCTTCACGCGCAGGACGTCCAATCCGCGATTCTCGAGCTGCACCGCCATCGACTGCGCGTCGGCCAGCTCGACGGCGAGCTCGCTGCGGCGCCGTCGCGTGAGCATCGGCTGGGAACGATGCTCGCCGCGATCGAGCAAGACGTGCGTGATCTTGAGCCCGAGCTCGTCGGCGATGGCCTGCAGGCGCTCGGGCGTCCGCCGCGCGTCCACCAGGATCGTCCAGTGGGTCTCGAGCTGTCCGGAGAAGGTCACGGTCTCGAAAGGATAGCTGCGCGGAGCGCTTCGGCCCGTCGATCCTACCTGCTGTAACGATTCGTTCCCCGGCCACGTGTCGAGGGTATGACCAACACGCGGGGCATCCTTCTGGGGGCGTTCTTCATCGCGGGCTGCGCGCCGGCGAACAAGTCCGAGGCCGACGGCGGCATCGACGAAGACACGATGAGCGTCGACGCGCTCGGCTCGGACGCGCCGGACGATTCCGGTGTCGCGCCGACGGACACGGGGGACGTCGCGCCCGATGCTCCGGACACGAAGGTGACCGATTCGAGCACGGACACGCTCGCGGACGGCGCCGTCGACGAGCCGTGCCCGCCGATCGCCGCGGGCGATCCGAAGCAGCACACGTACGGCGTCGGCGGCGGCGTGCCGTTGATCACCGCCGACGAGACGTGGAAGACGGGGCACGTCTACTACGTGATCTCCACGTTCGAGGTGCGCGGCGCCACGCTCACCATCGAGGCGGGCGCGCGCGTGTGCATGTCGGCGGACGGCGGCGCGGCGCGGACCATCATCGTGTCGGAGTCGGCGTCGGGCGCCGTCGAAGGAAAGGTCTTCATCAACGGCACCGCCGCGCAGCCCGTCGTCTTCGATCGTCTGAGCGCGGACGATCAGTACTCGGGCTTCGTGTTCAACGCGAAGTCGGAGGCGCGCTTCGATCACGTCGTGTTCAAGAACGGAGGCTCCGGCGGCTCGGGCGTCCTCTCGTTCCAGGCGAACCACCCGCACGCGGCGGTCTTGCGCGACGTGCACCTGAAGAGCTTCTTCAAGAACGGGCTCTATCTCGGACACCCCGCAGGCCTGTCGTCGGATTCGAGCGTGTTCGTCGATTCGCAGGACGCCACGAGCTCCGATCCGGTCGTGCGTTCGTCGCTCGCGGCCGCGAAGACGCTCGGTCCCGGCAATCTGAAGATCGCGTCCACCATCCCGACGGCCACGCGCGCGATCGAGCTGCTCGACAACGACGTCGTCGCGGATCTCACGCTGCTGGGAACCATCGGCGCGGACTACATCGCGAAGGCGCCCGGGCTCGTCGTTCGTCGAGACACGGGCGCGCCGATCCCGAACCTGACGCTCGAGGCCGGCGCGCGCGTTCGTTTCGAGACCAACGCGGAGCTGATCGTCGGCAGCACGGGCACCGGCGGCGAAGGCAGCCTCGCGGTGAACGGCACGGTCGCGAACCCCGTGGTGCTCAGGGGCGCGACGTCTCCCGCGACGCGCGGCCAATGGGGCGGCGTGACGATCTACGCGGGTGGTCTCGGCACGACGACGCTTCGTAACCTCGTGATCGAAGACGCGGGCGGCTACACCGGTGTGCTCAACTGCCGGAGCACCACGGACGTGCAGGCGGGCGTGAAGCTGAGGCCGGTGAGCACGCCCGGGAGCTACGCGGGACCGACGATCGAAAACCTGAAGGTCGTCCGCTCCGGCGGCGACGGCCTCGCGTTCTACTGTGTCGCGTCGACGTGCCTCACGACGGATTACGCGGCGGCGATCACCGGCTCGGACAACGCGGGCGTGTTGGTGAAGCCGCTCGGGTGTCCGTGAGCGAGACGTTGCTCAACCACCGAACGGTGTCTCGACGTCGCGATTGTCGGGAAACGACTGGTTGAAGCCGCCGCTCGAGTCGTCGGTGTCGTCGTGGGTGTATCCGAGCCCCCGGTGGACCTTCGGCGAGGGCGAGCGAGGCCCTTCCTTGTCGGCGAGGAGGACGGTCTCGGAGTAGCCCAGATCCTCGACGCGCTTTCCCCATGGCCCGCCGCTGTCGGCGTGCTGGTAGTGCCACCACTCGAGCGAGCTCGCCTCGGTCTGGTACGGAAGGACGACGGAGCGCGTCGGCAGAAGGAACACGTCGTCGGCATCGACGGCATCGCGCTCGAACACCGGTTGCACGACGATGGTCCAATCCATCGCCGACTTCCTCATCGACTCCCTCGTCTGCCGCTGCGCTCCAGCCGACATGGCGGCCGTCTGTGCTGCTTTCAGGGCATCGAGCCTCTCGGTGAGGGCCGTGGCGAGCGCACTCCCTTCGAGGATGTCGGAGGTGGCGAGCGGCGCCATCGAGCTCCCCGCGTCGAGGACGAGAAACTTCTTGGAGCCGAGCGCGTCGAGCCGCAGCTGACCGATGAAGCGATCGAGCAGGCGACGCCCTTCGTCGCTCGCGCTCATCGTCAACCAGACGCCCGCGCCGATCGGTCCTGCGAGCGTCCGGGCGAAAGCATTGGGACTGAGGCTCCACGGCAAGTACTGCGTGACCGCGTCGATCCATGCACGCATCAAGGCTCCGTCGAGGGCGCTCGGGTGATCGAAGCTGATCACTTCGGACTTTCCCTCTCGGACCTCGATCGCGTCCTCGCCGCGCGCGAGCTGCTTGGCCGTGGCCTCGTCGGCGGTGATGTCGACCAGTCGATCCGCCGTCTTCCCCGCGATCAAACCACGTGCCGAGTGGATCTCGAAGAACGCGCTCATCGCTTGCGGGGAAGGAGCCCTCGTCACCTTCGTCTTGCCATTGGCGACGAGATCGAGCCAGGTGTTGTCACGCACCTCGAAGGTGTGTGGGCCGATCCGCTCGAGACCGCAGTGCCAGGCGAGCGCGCTCATGTTCACGAAGGATCGCGCGGCGAAGCGCGGAGCGGGGAACTCCGCGGTCCCCATCGCGGGCGTGAACTCCTCGCCTGCGCTGCCGCCGTCGCTCTCGTAGAAGTTCGCCCGCCACTGCGTGATGCGGGTGCGGAAGTATCGTGCGACGAGCTCGTCGGGCGACGTCTGCGCGAGCCGTTGCACGCCATCGATTTGCGCCAGGATCGGCGCGATCATCTTGGTGATCCAGGCATCGACAGCGGCAGGGTCGGCCTGCACGACCTTCGGATCGAGGCTCGCGCGGAGGGTGGCGTGCAGGCTCCGACTGGTCGCACCCGGGGCTGCGCGCCCGAGGTAGACGTCGAGCGCCGCGGCGAGTGCAGCCGCCACCCCCTCCTTCGCGTTCTCGACGTCGAACGAGGAGTGACCGTACAGGCGCCAAAGCTGTTTCCAAGCGAACTTGCCGCCGCGATCGTCCTCGTTCAGTCGCGTCGCGAGCTCCTGCTCTTCGGCTCCGAGCCGATCTCGCAGCGTACCCGCCGATGGAAGCTTTCCCTTCTTGGCGTCGCGTTCGGCCTGGCGAAGGGGCTTCGGGACCTTGGTGCCGGGCGGCACTGCGTCGAGCGCCTCTCGTTGCGCGAGAGCCTTCTTGGTCCGCTCGATCGCGCCGCGCAGCTTGCGAAACCCCTTCGCGTTCTGGTCGCGCGACCAGGCGGCCTCGTAGTGGACGGGCCAATCGGCGAAGACCCAGCGATTGCCACCGCCGTGGAGATCGATGGCGAGACCCGTCTTGTGGATCGAGTTGTTGATCGCGCCGACCCAAACCTTGGCGCGAACCGATCGCAGACTGGATCCGCCGTGCAGCCCATAGGGGCAACCGAAGGCCTCGATCAGCGCCGACCACGCTCGGTACGCGACGGTGCCCTTCTCCAGCATCCAGTTCCCATGGAGCGAGCGTGTCAGCGGGAGCGCGACCGGTCCCGGCTTGCGAAGTCCGCGAGCGAGCCAATGCTCGATCACGGCTGCCGTCTCTCGATCGACCACCCCGAGGTAGGAGCGGGGGCGAGGTCCGACCGTCGCGTCGTTCGTCAGCTCCGCGCCGAAGAGGTACGCGGAAGGGAGGTGCTCGTCTGGATTCGCGGCGAGGAGTGAAAGCATCGCATCGGCGAGCTTGAACGCACGTTGGGCACCCGCGTCCTCCTGCAGCTTCGCCACTGCGGCCTGGACTTGGCCGTCGAAGCGGCCACCGTATGGGTGGAAGGGAGACTCGCTCTTTTCCTTCTCGTTCGTGATGCCGATCGGATACCGGAGCTTGCCGAGGTCGCGCAGCACCTCCTTCGTCGCGTCGCTCACGCCCGCACACTCGGCGTGCGGCATGTCGCGGTAGAGAACCCAGGACCCGTAGCGGGTACTTCCGCGCGGCACGTAGTGCGCATCCGGCTTCGACGGAAGCTCGATCACCCCCTGCGCCCCGGTGGAGCCCCCGGCCGCCTTCACGGTGAAGTCGTGGAGATCCTGATCCCAATTCGTCGACCAAGCATCGAAGTCGAACCCCGACGTGCTGCCCTTTCGCCCACTGCGCAACCATCGCGTGAGCGCGCGCGCCAATGCCGGATCGGGGTGTCGAAGGAAGCACCCGACGTACGCTTCACCGGGTGTCAGCTTGTACGTGTGCGGCGTCCGGCCGACGCCCGGCGCGGTCTCGAACCAAGGGTTCGTGTCGTCGTGCACGGGTTGGAGGTAACCCCACTCGTCGACGAACCCGAGCGCGAAGCCGCTCGCGGGATCGGCCGCCGCCTCGTCGGTCCACGCGTCGTGCTCCGCCTTCTGCGCGCGCCACGCCCGGTACGCCTTCGACTTCTCCGGTGGAGGATCACCCGGATCGGGCGGGCGCACCTGCGCCGAATCCACGACACGTTGGATCTGATCGACCGGCGACGAGCCCGCGGGCGGCGCGGCCTTCAGCTTGAAGATCACGAACAGTCCAGCGAGAGGATGATGCTGCGCCTCGTCACAGACCACACGCGCCGTGAGCGCCGACGGCATGTACGCGACCGTCGGGGCTCTCTTCGACTTCGGTTGCTTCGGGGTGCTCATGATCAATGTCCGCAGCAGTCAGCGTGGCCGTCGTCACCGCCATCGCCTTCGGGGTCGACGTCGGACGATTCGTCGACGGCGGCGCCCGTCGTGGGGGGCTCGTCCGAGAGTGGCTGGCCGCCGAAGAACGCGCCCTCGCGGGTCACGACGATCCCGCTCGCGAGCGGTGACCATCGCCCACCGACCCTGGTCGCGAGCCGGTACACACCGGGAGGAACGAAGCGGAATCGGTAGAGCAACAAGCGTGTCGTCGGATCGGGGACGACGTCGGCGTCGCTCACGCGCAGCACGCGCGACCAGTACCCATGTTCGCTGGACAGGCGGACCTCGTCGTCTTGAAGTGGATCACCGTCCACGTCCATCTCGAGGGGTACGACGAGGTCGATCCCGGTGAGGACGAGCGTGTTGTAGTCGTCCTCGCCGAAGTTCCCGAGCGCGACTTCGTGGATCTCCGTGGCCTCGTTCGCGTCATGCATCTCAACACCCATGCGCCGATGCGAGCGCCGCGAGCGTCTCGGCGTTCGGGCTTCCATCGATGGCGAGGTCGTGATCGGCCTGGAAGATCGCGATCGCCGCGCGCGTCCGGCGGCCAATCGAGCCGTCGCGCGGGCCGACCTCGTAGCCGAGGTTGTGCAGTCGGCCTTGGACGCCCGTCGCATCGTTTTCCTCGAGGTCACCCACGGGATTGAGGTGTCCGAGACGAAGCTCGAGGACGCGACCGGCGATGATCAACGTCACCTGCGGAGTCATGAGGGGGACCGATTCGCGCAACATTCCCTCACCGTCGGTCGTGCCGGTGATCGTCCTGCGATCGACGCGGAGCTCGTAGGGCTCCTTTCCAGCACATTGGGATCCTAAGCTTAGAATTCCACGTGGACAAGTTGTCGCG
>JADMIO011711222.1_pt1 | contig 10078 bp, 9 predicted proteins | sample 8958161 | NCBI WGS metagenome assembly JADMIO01 (sample SAMN16585339, study PRJNA669376) | soil metagenome | isolation source: Crop rotation soil | place: USA: Cullars Rotation, Alabama | collected 2011
AGACCAGCAGCAGCCGCCGCAGCGACACGACGCCGACCAGGTGCCGGCGATCGTCGACCACGTAGAGATAGAAGACCATCTCGACGTCGCGGTTCCCCTGAATCTCGGAGATCGCCTCGCCCACCGTCATGTCCTCGTTCAACGCGAAGACATGCGGGTTCATGATGCGGCCGGCGGTCTGCTCTTCGTACTCGAGCAGGTTCTCGACCTGGCCCGACTCCTTGGGCCGCATCAACTCGAGCACCGCCGCCGACAGTTCGTCGGGCAGGTAGTCGATCAGGGCCGCGGCGTCGTCTGAGGGGATCTCCTGCGCAAGTTTCGCGATCTCCTCGGCCGACCGCGTGGCCAGCAGTGCCGCGCCGGCTTCGGGGCCTAATTCCGACACCGCCTCCATGGCCAGGCGGCCATTCCGGTCGGCCAGCAGGCTGAACGCGGCTTCGCGATCCTTGTCGTTGAGCTCGGTGAAGATCTGGGCGAGGTCGGCGGGGTGCTGCTTCTGCAGCAGGTTCAACAGGTTAGCGGACGCACCAATGCGCAGCAGTCTCCTGACCGAGTCGAGGACGAGATCGATTCTGCGCTGCGCCGCCATTTAGAGAACCGTCACCGAGCGTCATGGGTTCATGTCGAGCGAGCCCGCGTGCCACCGCTCGCCACCGATCGTGGCGCGCCGAAGGCGGGGGACCAAACGGCTAAATGTAGCACGCTGTTGTGGTTCGGAGATACCGCGAAATGGCACGAATATCGCCCACAGGCTCCGTCTTCGCTCTCGCGAGCTTCGGCGCGGCAGGCTCCGCCCGCCATGGAAGAAGCCTCATGGCGCTGGCGTCTAATGCGCAGGTGGAGTCAGGCAGTGGCAGCAGCCAGGACCTGTTGGCGGCCTGCGGACGCGGCGACCGTGAGGCGTGGCGTGAGCTGTACGAGGCACACAAGGATCGCGTGTATTCGATCGCGCTGCATTTCCTGCACGGTGATGCGACGGCTGCCGCCGACATCACGCAGCAGGTGTTCCTCAAACTGATGGACACCATTGGCAGCTTTCGCGGCACGTCGAGTTTTACGACGTGGCTGCACCGGATCGTCGTCAACGCTTGCCTCGACAGCACCCGGCGTCAGAAGCGCTCGAAAATCGCCGCCGACCCTGACAGGCTCGAGACGATCGCCGACCCGGCCCTGACCATCGACGTCCGCGTCGGCCAGATGGAAATGAACCGATCCGTCCAGGATGCAATCGCGCAACTGCCTCCCAAGCTGCGCATCGCCATCCTGCTGCGTTACTTCGATGATCTGGCCTACACCGACATGGCAACCGCGTTGAACTGCTCGATCGGAACCGTCTCGTCCAGGCTGAGCCGGGCCCACCGGCTGCTCGCCGAGCGGCTGGCCCCGTTGCGTGCGGCGACACGGCCGGAATCGGGGAGGGACTAAATGTTCGCCCGGCACCCGTCCCGGCACCTCGCCGCCTACTGTGATGGCCAGCTGGGCGACGCCGAGGCGCGGGCGATCGAGGCACACGTTGCCCGCTGCGATCGCTGCCGCCGTCAATGCGATGAGATTCGCTTTGCCGCGTCGGTGCTGCGACAGCTCACGGTCGCGAGTCCGCCGCCGTCGGTGTGGAACGCGATCGACGGGCGACTCCGCGCGCCGGCTGCTGCACCGAAACGAGCGCTCAATTGGCCGATCGCCGTGGCGGCGGGCATCGTCCTTCTGATCGCCAGCGCCGCGTACTGGCAACTGCGGCCGGCCGGCGCCTCGTGGCAAATCGCGCTGACGCAGCCGGGACAGTCCGAGACGATTCGGAAGAGTACCGGTGAATGGGTCGAAACGAACGCGGCCTCTCGCGCGCGGATTGTCGTCGGCACCATCGGCACCGTGGACGTGGAGCCGAACGCGCGCGTGCAGCTTGGCGAGGTCACGACGTCGCAATATCGACTCGCGCTGGAGCGGGGAACGATCAGCGCCACCATCAGCGCGCCGCCTCGGATGTTCATCGTGGATACCCCTGCGAGTCCCGTGATCGACCTGGGCTGCGCCTACACCGTCACCGTCGGAGCCGACGGCGCCACCGAGCTGCACATGACCAGCGGCTGGTCGGCGCTGGAATCAAAGGGCTTTGAGACGCTCGTGCCGGCAGGCGCCATGTCGCGGACGCGGAAAGGTCAGCCGCCTGGCATTCCCTACTTCGAGGACGCGCCGCCGGTCCTGCAGCAGGCCATCGGCGGCGTGACCGGCGATCGCATCACCGACGAGCTGTTAGCGCGGATACTCGGCGCCGCGCGTGTTCGCGATACGCTGACCCTCTGGCATCTGCTGTCGCGGACCGACGCCGAGCAGCGAGCGCGCGTCTACGAGCGCATGCAGGAACTGGTGCCGCCGCCGTCTGGTGTGGATCGTGCGCGCGTCCTGCGGCTCGATCGCGATGACCTGCGAAAGTGGCGCGAAGAACTGGCGTGGCATTGGTAACGATGTAGGCCGACCTGAAGGTCGGCCTCTACCGGGTGTGGGTCGACGCGTTTGGTAGAGGCCGACCTTCAGGTCGACCTGTCAAAGGAGCGGTCATGAGCAAAAGGCAAACCCGTCGGATCGGCGTCATCATCGTCGCAACGCTGGGCGTGGCGGTGACCGCGTTCGCCGGAACGATGTTTCGACTCGAGGTCGGACCGCCGGTCGCCGCCGGCGTCAACTACAAGCTGAAAAACGCCGTGATGGTCACGCGAGCGCTCGTCTGCGCGGATTTCACGGGACTCCGTGTCAACGGCACGGCCGAAGGCATCGTCAACGGCGAGCGTCGGTCGGTCTCGTTGCAGCTCCTGCCGGTGGGAGACTCGCCTGGCGTGTACGTCGTCACGCAGCAATGGCCGGCCGAGGGTCAGTGGGTCGTGCACCTCTCCGGGAGCTGCCCATCGCCGAAGTCGGAAGCGAGCACGCTGGTCCCGATGCGGGGATCAACCTTCATCCGGGAGAAGGTCAAGGTGCTCACCGAGCCGGCCACCAAGAAGCAAATCGAGGCGGCGCTGACCGATCTCGGCCGGGCGCAACCGTAACCGTCCGGCCTATACTCGGGCGCGATGCCACTGCGTCGCGCCCCACTCTCGGTTCTGCTGGCGGCCGCCGTCGCCATACCACTCCTCGCGCAACAACCGGCCGCGCCCCGGCCGGCGCCGGCACCGCGCGGTCCCGCGCGCGAGATCATCCAGATCGCCCCGGACCTGTACCGCGCCCACGACGGCAACTGGTACACGATCTTCCTGGTCACGCGCGACGGCATCATCCTCGGTGATCCGATCAACCTGAACTTCGCGCGCTGGCTCAAGCACGAGCTCGACATGCGCTTCCCGCGGCAGCCAGTCCGCTACGTCGTCTACAGCCACAGCCATTACGATCACGCGTCGGGCGGCGAGGTATTCGCGTCAACCGCGACGTTCGTCGCGCACGAGAACATGCGCCGGAACATGGACGGACGCTATCCGCACATGCCGGGCGACATGTGGGACCGCAACGACAACGGCGTCATCGACCCGGAAGAGATCAGCATTCCGACCACCGCGTGGCCGGGCATCTGCGGCCTGGGCCCGAACTCGTTCGCGCTGATGGATCGCGACCACGACGGGAAGATCCCACCGGCGGAGCTGCAGGCCGACATCCGGCGCCCCGACATCTACTACTCCGACCGGATGCGGATCGACTATGGCGGGCAGACGGTCGAACTGATCCATCCCGGGTTGAATCATTCTGATGATGCGACGGTGATGTACTTCCCGGCGCAGCGGGTCGTGTTCGCCACCGAGTTCCTTGCCGACGCACTGGTCACCACGAACATGCGGTCGATGCCCAGCGCGTGCGGCGCATTCGACGGTCACCCGATGGCGGAATGGATCAAGTCCTATCGAACCGTGGAGTCGCTCGATTTCGATACGCTCGCCACCGGCCACGGATCGGCGCTGTTCAAGAAGACCGATGTCGTCGAGGCGCGGCAGTTCTTCGAAGACCTGCGCGCAGACGTGTCAGCGGGGATGGCGGCCGGGAAGAGCCTCGAGGAGTTGAAGAAGACGATCGCTCTCGAGAAGTACAAGGACTGGGCCTACTTCGCGCGCCTGCGCGAAGCCAATATCGCGGCCGCGTACCAGAACCTCAAGAACCATCCGTAACGGAAACTACCACCTACCAACTACCAACGGCCAACTACCAACGGTGCAATCACCGTCCGTGGCGCTCGATGCCCATCTCGTCGAGCAGGCGATCGTCGTTCCGCCACTCCGACTTCACCTTGACGTGCAGGTCGAGATACACCTTTCGCTCGAAGTGATGCATCAGCTCCTGGCGCGCGGCGGTGCCGATTGCCTTGATCATCGCGCCGCCCTTCCCTACGACGATCGGCTTCTGTGACTCGCGCTCCACGAGGATCGTGCAATACAGCTTGAGCAGGTCTGACTCGCTCTCGTCGAACTGGTCGACGATGACCGCGGTCGAGTGCGGCAGCTCGTCGTGCGTCAGGTGCAGGACCTGCTCGCGCACGATTTCCGACACGAAGAACCGGTCGGTCTGATCGGTCAGGTATTTGGGTGGATAGAGCGGCTCGCCTTCAGGCAGGTATTGGAGAAACAGCTGCTCCAGGACGTCGAGATTGGTGCCGTCCACGGCGGAGACCGGCACGAACTCCACGAACGCGTGCGCCTTCTGGTAGTGGTCGAGGATCGGCAGCAGCCGGTGCTTCGCGATCAGGTCCACCTTGTTGAGCGCGAGGATGGTCGGCGTCGTGACGTCCTTCAGCAGGTCGAGCATGTAGCGATCGCCCGGCCCTGGCTTGACGGATACGTCCACCACGAGGCACAGCACGTCCACCTCGCGCATCGCCTCGAGCGCCACGTCCACCATGCGTCTGTTCATGCGATGGGTGGGTTTGTGCACGCCGGGTGTATCGACGAAGACGACCTGCCCGTTCTCATAATTCTTGACGCCGACGACACGCGTCCGCGTCGTCTGGGGCTTGTCGGACACGATGGCGAGCTTCTGGCCGACGATGCGATTGAGCAGCGTCGACTTGCCGGCATTGGGCCGCCCGAGAAACGAGACGAAGCCCGACTTCACGTCTCCGCTTTCGCGTCAGGCTGCTGGAGCCGTACTCGTACTTTCGCAATCCGCCGGCGCTCCACTTCGAGCACTTCCACCGAGAGACCATCCACGTCGAAGCGTTCGCCGACATACGGCATCCGCCCGAGGTGCGCCAGCAGGTAGCCGCCGACGGTCTCGAATCCTTCGCGCTCGATCTCGATCCCGAGCCGGTCGCGAACTTCGTCCACGCTGACCTTGCCGCTCAGGACGAACGTCCCGTTGCCCTCGTCGATGACCGTCTCGTTTTCGACGTCGTACTCGTCCCGGATCTCTCCGACGATCTCTTCGAGAAGGTCCTCGACGGTGACCAGGCCAGCCGTTCCGCCGTACTCGTCGACCACGATCGCCATTTGCACCTGGCGCCGCTGCATCTCTTTCAGCAGCTCCGAGACGCGCTTGCTCTCGGGGACGAAGTGCGCCGTCCGCATCAGCGTCGTCAGCGGCGGCTCAGCTTCCTGCGGAAGCGCCACCAGGTCCTTCACGTAGACGATGCCCACGATGTTATCGAGGTTGTCGCGATAGACCGGGATGCGCGAGTACTGCTCTTCCCGGAACAGCGCCCGCAGATCGGCCGGTGACGCGTCCTGCCGGATGGCGATGATGTCCGGCCGCGGCGTCATCACTTCCTTCGCCACGGTCTCGGTGAAGTCCACGATCGACTGGAGCAGCTCGCGTCCCTCTTCCTCGGAAATCGTCGTCTCGGTCGTGTCGGCCGCTTCCGCGACCTGCGTGTCCGCAGCCGTCTCGGCCGGCGCCGCGCCGTTCGTTGTTTCGCGATCCCGGCGTGACTCGACGAAGCCGATGGCAATCGAGGTCAACGGCTGGAGCAGTCGCGCCATCGGTTCGAAGGCCGGCAGCAGCAGATCGAGCGCGCGTTCGGGATCCCGCCGGACCAGCAGCGATGGGACGAAGTGCTCGCAGCCGACCACGAACAGCACGAGTGCCAGGATGAAGATCGTTACTGCCCTGGGTTCGTGGATATCGGTGACCCGCGCGATCAGGGCGCCGGCGAAGACGGTGATGACTGCAATCAGGATCCGGACGGGGACGAAGAGCTGGAGCGGATCGTCCAGGTAACGGCCGAGCCGATCGCTGCGGCCGCCGCGTTCGGCCATCAGGCGCAGCGACAGCCGCATCAACGCGCTGAACGCCACCTCGATGCAACCCAGGAAAATCGTCGCGCAGCCGAGCAGAAAGAGGGCGAGCGGCGTCATCGAATTCCCCGCTCGATCAACCCTTCACGCAACCCGCCCCGGTGCCGGAGCCGGCGCTCGAGGCGTGCCATCTGCCCGTCATCCTGCTCGTGATCATAGCCAAGCAGGTGTAACAGGCCGTGGAGCGCGAGGATCCGCAACTCGGTTTGCAGGGAATGTCCCGCCTCGCGGGCCTGACGCTGAGCAACGCCGGCGGAAATCACGATGTCACCCAGGACCGCGGGGCTGACAAGCCCCGCGCCACGACGACCTTGCCGGCCCGCCCTGCTCAGCCCCGACTCGACGGCGGGAAACGACAGGACGTCGGTGTTCTGGTCCTTCTTGCGATAGTCGCGATTCAGGCGTCGCACGCGCGCGTCTGGGACGACGGCAACCGAGACGCTGCCGCGGGCCCGCGCCGGCGCGACGGCTTGCAGCCACGCCGCGAGTCCCGGGGCGCGCATACCGGTCGGCAGGAGGATTTCGAGGGTGAGCCGGGTCCGCGTCGGAAACCGTGCGGCGGAACCCGGCCTACGTTCGTCCATTGCGCTGACCGGAACCACCGAAGGAGTCGTAGGCCTTCACGATCGCCTGCACCAGCTTGTGGCGGACGACGTCGCGCTCGTCGAAGTGGACGAAGCCGATGCCCTCGATGTCCTTCACGATCCGGAGCGCCTCGATCAGGCCCGACGCTTTCGGATTCGGAAGGTCGATCTGCGTGATGTCGCCGGTGACCACCGCTTTCGAGCCGAACCCGAGCCGCGTCAGGAACATCTTCATCTGCTCCGACGTGGTGTTCTGCGCCTCGTCGAGGATGACGAACGCGTCGTTCAGCGTGCGCCCGCGCATGAAGGCGATCGGCGCCACTTCGATCGTGCCGCGCTCCACCAGCCGCGTCGCCTTCTCCGTGTCCATCATGTCGTAGAGCGCGTCGTACAGGGGCCGTAGGTACGGATTCACCTTCTCCTGCAGGTCGCCCGGCAGGAACCCCAGCTTCTCGCCTGCTTCCACTGCCGGCCGCGCCAGGATGATCCGGCTGACCTTCTTCGCCATCAGGTAGCTGACGGCCTGCGCCATCGCCAGGTAGGTCTTCCCCGTCCCGGCCGGGCCGACGCCGAACACGATGTCGTTCTGCTCGATCGTCTCGAGATAGCGCTTCTGGTTCGGGCTCTTCGGGTTGACGCGACGCTTGGTGCCGGCCGGCGGAGCGCCGACGCGCCCCGCTGGCGCATCCTTCGTGAAGTACTCGCGCAGGTTGACGTTCGGATCGCCGACCACCAGCTCCGCCGCCGTCTTCACGTCGGCGCCGCCGAGCTCGTAGCCACCCTGCATCAGCGCGGTCAGCTGATCGAACAGCCGCTCCACGCGCTGCTCGTCGCTCTTCTCGCCCTGGACGATCAACTCGTCGCCGTGCGTTCGGAGCTCGACGTTGAGCACCGTTTCGATGTGCTTGAGGTTGGCGTCATGGGCCCCGTACAGCGTATCGAGGCCCTCGTGCGGCAGCGCGATCTTCTTCATTCGGTCTTCGGACGCCGGTCGTCGATTTTCAGGTGCAGTTCACGCAGTTGCTTCAGATCGACGGCGGACGGCGCATCCGACATCAGATCCACGGCAGCCGCGGTCTTCGGGAAGGCGATGACTTCCCGGATGGAGCTTTCGTTCGACAGAATGGCGATGATGCGATCGAGCCCCAGCGCGAGGCCGCCATGCGGCGGCGTGCCGTACTCGAGCGCTTCCACGAAGAACCCAAAGCGGCTCTTGGCCTCTTCCGGGCTGATGTTCAGGAGCGAGAAAATCTTGCTCTGCACTGTGGCATCGTGGATTCGGATGCTGCCGCCACCGATTTCGCTGCCGTTCAACACCAGATCGTACGCCTTGGCGCGCGCTGAGCCTGGATCGCTGTCGAGCTTGGCGAAGTCCTGGTCGTGCGGCGACGTGAACGGGTGATGGACGTAAACGTAGCGCTTCTCCTCCGCGTCCCACTCCAGCAAAGGAAAGTCCACGACCCACAGGAACTCGTACTTCTCGGGGTCGAGCAGCCCATCCTTTTTCGCCAGCGTCAAACGCAGATGGCCGAGCGTCTTCGACACGGTGTCCGGTTCACCCGCCACCACGAACGCCAGTTGACCGTTGCCGGTCCCGGTGGCGTCGAGTAGTTGCCGCACCGTCTCCTCACCTACCGCCTTCGGAAACGACGAGGTGATCGTTCCGTCCTCGGCCCGCCGCGCCCACAGCAGGTGCCGGCCGTGCGCCTTCTCCTGGTTCACGATCCCGTCCACGGCGCTCCGCGAGTAGGCAGCGGCGTTGGCCACCACGAACGCCCGCACCGTGCCGCCGTCGCCGACGATCTTCTTGAACACGCCGAATGACGACTCGCGGAACAGCTCGCGGACGTCCTGGATCGGCATCCCGCAGCGCAGGTCCGGCTTGTCGGATCCATACACCGCAATCGCCTCGGCGTACGGCATCCGGCGGAACGGCGTGGTGATCTCCCGGCCGATCACCGCGAAGATCTCCCGCATCAGCGGTTCGATCAGGTTGAAGATCGTGTCCGGCTGCGCGAACGACATCTCCACGTCCACCTGCGTGAACTCCGGCTGCCGGTCGGCCCGCAGGTCCTCGTCGCGGAAGCACTTGGCGATCTGCACGTAGCGGTCGAGGCCGGCGATCATCAGCAGCTGCTTGAACAGCTGCGGCGACTGCGGCAGCGCGAAGAACTCGCCAACGTGCACGCGGCTCGGCACGAGGTAGTCCCTCGCGCCCTCCGGCGTGGACTTGGTCAGGATCGGCGTCTCGACTTCGATGAAGCCGTTGGCGTCGAAGAACCGCCGCGTCGCCGACACCACGCGATGGCGGAGCACGATGTTGCTCTGCAGGCGCGGCCGCCGGAGGTCGAGATAGCGATACTTGAGCCGCACGTCTTCCGAGACCGGCGTGTCATCGGTAATCGGGAACGGCGGCGTCTTCGCCTCGTTGAGGAGTACGAGTTGCCGGACGACCACTTCAACTTCTCCCGTTTCGAGCTTCGGGTTGATGGTGTCCTGCGACCGGCGCTGCACCCGCCCCCTGACGCCAACGACGAATTCCGAGCGCAGCTTCTTGCCCTTGGTCATCAGCGCGTAGTCGTCCTTGTCGAAGACGATCTGCGTGATGCCGTAGCGGTCGCGCACGTCGATGAACAGCAATCCGCCCAGGTCGCGCACGCGATGGACCCACCCGAGCAGCACCACGTCCGCCCCCACGTCGTCGGGGCGCAGGGCGCCACAGGTATGCGTGCGTGTCAGTTCACCGAGTTGCTCAGCCACGTCGTTTCAATTCCTCGAGAATCGTCGCCCCGGCTTCCGCCTGCGGGCAGGTCTGTTGGGTCTTGCCGGCGAGGTTCTTCACCGTCACCGTGCCGTTCTGGATTTCGTCGCCGCCCAGGATGGCGACGTAGGGGATCTGCCGTGAATCAGCGTACTTGATCTGCTTGCCGATCTTGTCGGCGTCCGGGTAGACGAGCACGCGCAGACCGGCCTGGCGCAGCAGGGTCGCGACACGCATCGCGTGCGGCAGATCGGTGGCGTCGAACACCGCCATCATCACGTCGGCCGGGGTCGTTGCCAGCGACGCGGGAAACATCCCGCGCTCGCCCATGACGACGAGGATCCGTTCGAGGCCAAGCGAGAAGCCGCAAGCGGGGATGCTCTGGCCGAGGAACATGCCGACCAGGTTGTCGTAGCGGCCGCCGCCGCCGAGGCTGCCGGCGAGGTCGGCGACGTTGATCTCCATGATCG
>JADMIO012289006.1_pt1 | contig 10078 bp, 10 predicted proteins | sample 8958161 | NCBI WGS metagenome assembly JADMIO01 (sample SAMN16585339, study PRJNA669376) | soil metagenome | isolation source: Crop rotation soil | place: USA: Cullars Rotation, Alabama | collected 2011
TTCTCTTGTGTTGTTTGTCTGCTCTGTAGGTGATTCTGGCGACCATTCAAAGTGACGCTGCGGCCTGGCAGGACATCTGGTAAGATTGAAAAGACGCGTGTTGTGTTTAGACGTGTAGACGCGCGGTGGGAATGAATTCCTTTATCAAAGCTGCTCTCATACCGTCACTCGAACTCCCTATTCTGCTATTTTCTAACGTCTCTCACACTCACTCACTCACTTACATACAGGAACCTCTGTGCACCCGCATTGATCAATCGTTTTAAGGAGAGAGAAGAGAATGTGCGCCTGGACGTCATTGGTTGCCTCACCAGCTTGATTGGTAAATGACCTTATTGAACCATCACCGTCTTGATAGCTTGTGCGCAAATGCCTCCGTTTTTGATATACTCCTTCTAGTATTGCCAAACACTATTTTCCTTCTCATTTTTTGCCAACTAACTTGTATTTTAACAACTTTTCTAACACACAGCCAACCAAAGCGGCTCGGCGTCTAACGGCAGCGTCACTCGCGCCCGTGCAGGTTCGTTTTGTCTACATATGTCTTTTCAGTATTTTGACCGAAGTATGTGTTACTTCAACATCAACATGTCCACATACATATGTACAGGTTCCGGCTCGGGTCCCGCCGTGCTTATGCTGCAGCGCCAGCACAGTGGAAGCAAGTTTCTTCAAGAAATCAACACTTCCAATCAGTCCACTGCGAACGGAGCAAACGGGTAAGGCTTTAATTGCTTTATTGTGTATGAAATGTGAATAACCTTCGTTATAGTTTCGACGGATACCCATATGAGTGATGTATTTATGCTTTTCTGCTAACATTGCATCGTTTATTTGGGAATGCTGACATATATTCACCTATGCGCAGCCCGCGCCAGGCGGCTCTGCGTGATCCCAGAACGCTTAAGAAGCTGCTGAACGCATGCTGCTTACAACTTGGAGGAAATAGTGTGAAGACCAAGTCAGCCGTGTTTACCCTGCTGAAGGCGCTGGTGGTCGCGATTCAGGTATGTTTATTAATATTATGCATTCGCGTACAAGAGATTCTGCATTTGTGTTGAGAATGATGTCTGATTTTCCTTGTCATTGTGGGCGTATCCTTCTGGGCATCTGTCGAGAAGTGCATTGATGTTACGCTGCAGGTTCTGCTAATGTTGAGTATATACAATTCCTGTAGGGAGGGTTGGATGCGCACCTCAGCAAGTTGCTTCCTCTTATTGAGAAGTGTCTGACCGATGCGAAGAATCAGACGTTGAAGGTAAAGATAGCTGTATTTTGTGTAACCGTTTAAAGTACTGTAAGAGAGAAAGTATCTTATGGTGTAATACACTTGCACTCTTATATTCTTACGCATACACTTACAACACACCACCACACACTACACACTACACAGCTGGAGGCCCTGCAGTGCCTGCGCGCGATTCTGGTGACGCATACTTCCAGCAGTCTTCAGAGCTCTGTCGCGAAAATGCTGCCGCCGATTGTGTCCATTGTGGGTACGTACAATTCTTTACATGTTTTGGAGACAAGTTACCGTGTATATTTATCTACATCACACATCATTAGGTGTTTACATTACATCTCTAATTATATCTTTATCATTGTATCCACTTACATTTACATGTGTACACTCCATATTCAGGTGAGGACTGGTACAAGGTGATTGCAGAGGCGCTGCGTGTCCTGGCGGCGGCCGTTCCTGTACTGAGACCGTTGAATGGTAAGTAAGCAGTTGTAGAAGTAAGAGTATGGGATTGGAGTGTTGTGTATATTGGTATTTTGGGATGTTGGCGGTAAATTTCGTATGCTATTTTACAAGAAGATATGGTTACATTTGAAAAATGGTTTAAATCTTGTTCTCAGGCGGCGAACCTCATGCCAACTGGAAGGCTCTAGTACGTACTATGTACAAGGTAAATACCAAAACACAAAACCCGTTTATGCGCAACATGATTTGTTTAGTTTGACAAATATGTTATTATGTATTTAACATATTCAATAATATAATTTAGGCCGTCATTCCGCGCTTGGAGGCTCTCGACATTGACCAGGAGATCAAGGTATACTTGTGATTTGTCTGAGTGAGCATTATTGCATTATGTTCATGTTTGTTTCGCTATACCTTACACCAGCACTTGCATACGACATGAAATGTTTTCATTAACGTTGTATCTTATATACATTCACACATACATACACATATACAGGAGTGCTCGCTGCACTGCATGTCCGCTCTGTTTCAGTACTGTGGCGACGAGTTGCAGAATGAGCTGAACACTGTGCTCGGTGAGTGGGGAGATATAGTATATGACAGTGTACTTAAAATACGGAATCGTTGTGGAAGGGTAGAAAGAAATATGTGTCTTTACTGCTTTTATGACGTTTTATTACTGTGTGACTGAAACTGTTATTTTATATCTTATACATATTTCCACGCATGTAGGCCTGTACAAGCGCCGCTTGGATAACGAGACTACCAGAACCGCAACCCTGAGAGCGCTGACAGTCATCGCCCAAAGTCCCCATGCACAGAATGTGGTACGTGTGTGGTCTTAGTTATGTATATTCTTATGAAATTTATGTTTGACATACATTAATAACTCCATATTCATATTCAAATCCCTTATCATTCACACTTTTTTCTTATATTCTTTCATATACTATTTTAGTTGCAACTGTCGCCTTTCTTGACCTCTGCCGCACCTGAGTTGGCACTTTTGCTGAGACAATTTTCCAGAAGGTAAAATAGCCACATTTATACGGATTTGAATTGATTACGCATGAAATAAGTATCTATGTGTGCATGTAGTTGTGGTGTTGCAGTGCATTTTATCTTGAACTGTGTTATACTGAATCAAAGTCTCCTTTATAAATCTAGCTTTGTTATTGATTTATGCGTTAATGCAGCCTCAAAATGTGGACGTTGACTTGTTTGGACGCCATTGTGTCTTTGCCCACCACTTCATTGGATCAGAAGGTAATCTCAATACATTGAATTGTACAAAGTGATGTACCTATTTATGTGTAAATTGTATATGTGGGCGTGATTGTAAAGTAGTTACATGCTATTTGTGTCTTTGTTGGCATTATGGTATGGTATTTTCGTGAAAGTGACAAGGGATGTAGTTGTAAACATATATTCTCATAATACTCTAACTCATATACAGTCCGCCGACGCACTTCTCTCCGAACTGGCCAACGTCGTGAGTGACACTGACCTGCACCTAACACACTTGGCGCTGAAGTTGGCCCAAAGTTTGGCGCTGCCCAAGCACTACGCGCTCTCTGCGGGAGGACTGGAGGTACTTCATTTTTACAATGGGAATAGTCAATTAATTAACAAAATAATGGTAATTTCCATGTAGAACCACATCTATCCTAAGCTTCTGCCCCTCTCCAGAAGTGCTGTACTGCCCCAGGTATGTGTACGATTGTATTGTGATATTATTTACATATTTCCTGCATAATGTTTCGTTTGCGGAGAAATGTACGTGGAGAAGGATAAGCAAGAGTGGTTTTGCATTCTTGCTTAATTTTTTTCAGTTAGTACTAATTAACTCCATTTATATGCATATTTATACACACACAGGCCTCTTCTACCCAGCAGGCGCTCATTTCTCTGTGGAGCACCCTGGTCGCACGCAATGCAACCAACCAAACCTCTGTCTTGCATTACGCCAAGCTCTTTCCTGTGTTGTACAACGTGAAACCTCTCGCGGGCGGGTAAGACACATATTTTCGCGCGTGTGTGAATATGTGTAAGCCTAGTTTAAATGTAAATTTTCACTGCTGAACCCCCTTACCGTTTCATAACCATAGCACCATAATGAACATGTTAATGTATCAACAATTGTGAACAATCTTCGTGAACATTCTTTTTTATTTAACACAAACAGACACCCCAGCAGCTCTGAGGACGCAAATATCTCCAAACAGGGAGTTACGACGCTTTCCAAGTGCATTGCAGGTAATAGACAAGAGTAGACTAAATTAGACAAGAGAAAGCTTGATGTATTGTACCAAGAGCGACGTTTACTTATTTAATATGTGATTTACATCCCATCTTGATGCGTGATTGTTTAATGTGGTATTTGAATTCGTACGCTTTATAACTTTATTTGTTACTATGTCACTGTACAGGCGTTCTCAATGCGGCCGCGCAGACACAGCAAGTGGATCTGAGTAGCGCGATTAATCAGCTCATCGGCGACCTGCAGAAGTCTGACAAGAGTAAGAGAAGAAAGAGCTGTATTCTATTCTTTATGTGTCTTGATCTATTCCGTGTAGCTTTGACCTAAACAGCATGTAACTAGCCTTGAAACGTTTCGTTCTCACAATACAGACAACGAAAAGCTCAACCAGCTAGCGCTGATGTGTCTGGGCGAAGTCGGACACGCACAGGATCTGAGTAACGTGCCAGGTAAGAGTGGGAAATAGCGGCTGTTGCGTTTATGAAACTGTGAATAAATAGATAATGTAGAGACGATAAGTGTGTAGATGCGTTTAGATGTTAATCTATCTGGTCGTTTATGATGGTCTATTTTCATTATTTCATTTCACTTCTTAACTTCTTACCTGTTACAATATTATACTAACAGGCCTGAAGGATCTGATTATGAGTTCGTTTGCTAGTAAAGCGGAAGATACAAAACTCGCCGCTGCCTATGCTTTGGGTAAGAAATTTGTTATCTTTCATTGTGTATGCACACAGAGGGCATTACGTGTGTTAATGTGTGTGGTTTGATGTCATGTTAAATGTTTCATGGTTACAAAGTGGTCGTAATGGCCTTAATGTGATGATTCTTGCACTAATAATTTAGTCACTTTCATACTACATCCTAACAGGCCACGTCGCCTGTGGAAACATGAACGTGCTCCTGCCCACCGTCCTGCAGAGTCTGGGAGGTTGGTTGGTTATATTTGAAACACAAAAAATGTTTGTTACGCTACACAATGAGCTTGTAATACGACACGCTTATGAGAATTGATATGTGATTATGAAGACGTGTATTCGACACATATAGTTGTTAGTTTACACTTCTATATATTAATCTATATACAGAGGACGCACCTGGCGGCTCTCCAAAATCCAGCAACCGTAAGGGAGGAAAACCAGTGGTGACGGGTAAGGGACATGTATAATAGCAATAGGGAAATACCTAATGGTCAATATTTCATTATATGAGAGGACGACAGTTGCTTCACGTGTCTACAGCTTTTTATGAACACGTCCTGTGAATTGAAAGTAATATCGACGTTTTCTGTACAGGCACGGGCAAAAATTCTTATCTTTTGCTCGCGGCGCTTAGGGAGATCATTAACGTGTACGCCTACAATGCGGGTAAGGACAAGATTTTAACTTTTTTGTTAAAAAGTGTGTGAATCTACGTAAGTCGTGTGTTATTGTTGTATAAAGACGGGAAATGAAACAATTTCTTCATTCATTTAATACTTTAACTGTTCATGTTTGCCTAAATGTGTATTTCGTGTTAATCAGCGAACAACTCTGCCGCGCCTTCGTTTGCTCCTTACTTGGGCCAGGTACGAAACTTTTTATTTTGTGCGTGAAGCTTGTGTTTGAAATTAGAAATATTCATGTGCAATGACGCCTTCAAGCGTATATATCATATTGTATGTGGTGATAATGTGTAAGTGAGTTGAATTTTGATGTTTTATTGTCTCTTTTCAAACACACTCAGGTCCTACCTGTCCTGCTAAGCCACGCTGTGAACACCGCAGGTGTTACTCCGGGTTCCTCGGCTTCTACTGCGATGGACTTGACAGGTACGAGTCGCATAGTCTCTCCACATGAGTTGTCATTTAGTATATGATGTATCACATACTAATTTGTGACTGAACTGTTCAGTGTCTTTCGCTTCTGTAGTTAGCCGATCGATTGAACACATCATATGTTGTGTTATACACCTCATTATTGTCTAACCTATCTCACTACTAACATAATGATGTATTTTTTTCACTACAGAGGACAGCGTCGGCGAGCAGGTGGACAACTCTGTGTTGAGCATGGTGGCTGAGTGCTTGGGTAAGTGGGTGAAATGAAAGAACAATACTGTGTGAGTTAATGCTTTAATGCTTACTATTTGACACAGTCATGTCAAAAAGTGTTTGTTTTTCAATCTGCCATAGTTTAACTTAACACTTATATAAATTTTCCCCTTGTTTATATAACAGGCGCGCTGACGGTTCTGCTGCCCAATGAGCTCCTGCCTTCCCTGTTGACTTTGGGCACGAATCAGGGTAAGGACTTGAACGGAAGAGAATGGTTTAGAGTCATTGAGTAGAGTTACTTACGTAATGAAGAACTTCTGACTATACCGACTCCTTTATGTGTCGTTTATATTGTGTTATGTATCTAATACTGTACATCTTGTATTTCTCATAAATCTAATTCATCACAACAGAGGATGCGGTGGCCAGAGCGACCGGAGCGAATTCCGTTCGTTTTGCGCTCGCCAGACAGTGTGGTAAGTATATTTGACATATATAATTTGTATATGCATTGTGTGTTGTTGTATGAAGTTATCTTTACGGCAGATTGTTAAAACTCCTCACAAATTCACATAGTTTATTGTCGAGAGAGAGAGAGTTGTAATGCATATTTTCTTACCTCTCTTGTACGTATTCAGACTCTGCTACGCTGCACGCGCTCTCGCAGGCTATTCCAACACTTTTGCCCCTCTTGCAAGATAACGATTTGGATGTTAAGAAGGCAGCTCTGCTCATGGTAAAGAATGGGAATATATTTTATGAGTACATCTATGTCATGATGTATAGATACAACCAAAAGTTGTCCTCCATGTAGTAAACTGATATTGTGAACTATCTTGAACTAACATTATCTCTAAATACTATTTCAGGTCAACACAGCGGTCCACCACGCTCCTGAAACCATTGCCGCGCACCTGACGTCCACTGTCTATCCAGCCCTCATTGCCACCTTGAAGGTAGGTCGATTGTAGAATGCGTTATTATTGTAGATATTTTTGTTGATCTATATGCTTTTTGCAAAGTGCCAACTATTCCAGTCATATTTGACAATCTTTTGTTTGATTATATTGCGACTTTGTATTTATCATATCCCATTGTTTACTAATTACAGATCAAGTTGGAGCGTGTGGTCGATCTGGGACCTTTCAAGCACAAGGTATACATCACTCAATGTACTCGTAATTTGATTACTAAGTTAGAGTTGCTAGCACGTTTGGTGCAATGTTTACACTGTTCTCTTATTTGCACCAACAGGTCGACGACAACCTGCCGCTGCGCAAAATTTCCCTGACGTGCATTGAGACCCTTCTGGAAGACAGAAGCTTGAATAGCAATGTAAGAGTATGTTTGTATTCTATAGTTTTTATGCAGTATAAAATGTGTTGCGGCTGGCAAGGGTGTGCATTGTTTACTTGTATCATTGTGAATACGACATACTGATATGCACATTCTCTATTCCCTACAGATCGCTCAGTTGGAGGCGTTGGTTGCAGCCCTCCCAGAAGTGTTGGCGGATAAAGACGACGTCAAGGCACAGGCTCACCAGGTGCGTGAATGTAGCTAACACAATAACGAAGTAGTCTGTAGGATAAACTGCGACTACATCACAATGGAGACGCGAATACAATTTCACATCTTGACCAAAATCTTTGACGGAGACTTGATATCACATTTTTCTACTGGTGCATAGATCCTGGCGATGGTGTGCCGTCTGTCTCCTGCACTGATTGTGAACAACGTTGAATCAATCATTGTGCCGTTACAGAAGACGGTCACCAAGAAGGTGAGTGGGTCGCGATGCTGGGAGAGATAGAGGTTTTAGTTCATGTAGGCTGAGTTTAGTTTGTATTTATTTGTATTTTCGCTTTATTTGACAACCTTCACAATTTTTAATTAAAGTTTTTAACTAACGATAATATATTGTTGTATTTACAGATTCCCACTGCGGCGGGTCCAGGATTGGAAGGAGGTAAAGGGTTATCAGTGACAGTTATTGTTAAGGCTTGCATGTTGACTGCATCTTTCGACAAGCAATGCTAATTTGAGCGCACAAACTTTTGTATTGATATGAACCACATCTCTCGTACTTTCAAGTACTTGATATTGATATATTAAGTTTTACTCACAAATATATGTTCATACACAGGCGCCACGGGTCCTGAGATTGAGCGCGCAATCGATCTGCTCAAGTCTTGCATTCGAGCCATGAATGCAGTGAATGCCATCGAAAACATTCAGGAGGTGAGTAGTCGTGAATAGTCGTGTTGTCGGTGTGTGTTGAGAAAGATTTTATCATATATTTAAGCTGTCATAATCACTCACTCTTATATCTACCTCAACTTCTCCATGCAGTTGTCTCGCAAATGGGCAGAATTCTACGAAAAATCGAAGAAAGAGGATCAGTTGATTGATCTGTTCCGTCAGGTGAGAAGAGATAGTTTTGTGTTGTATAAATACATTGCGGCATTATTTCGCTAACTTGGCTAGTGTTCTGTTGCACTTTGCCAATTGGAAGTGAGAAAGTAATCATGTCTATGTTTGCACGATTAGGTGGAGCAGGAGACTGTAAAGGGCATCTAAGCATCATGACACACTCTTGTCTACATGACAAAATAACATGCCCACCTCACAAGCAAATAGCGTAACCAAACAACCAAACACAATCAACCAAACAAACTAAGCTTTTAGTGTTCTTACACGTGTGCGTAGCAAAGAAAGGAATATTTTGCGTGCGTACTGATAATTGTCACTGAAAGTAGATGTTTCGAAATGAAGGGAAACGGAAACTGATTGTCATTTTATCTTGTCGTTCACGCTTTTTGAAGTAAACAAAGCGCTCGTAATCAGTGTTTAATGTCTTTGGCAAAATAACGGCTACTGTGGTTCGGCTCACTTTTCACACCACACACACTCTCTACATACTGCAAGCACCTTCACAACTTCGCCAGCAATGAAACGAGTTCGCACTTTGTCAAGTGCAGTTGCAAACTTACTACAAACTTACTAATTTTACGAAGATGTTTTTATTCAAATTGTCCATACACATGAGCAATTATTAAATGACAACAAAGCTTTTCAGCAGACATGTCTACCTACATGTTTTTCTTGGTCAGAGCCGACTCGTGCCTCTTCTGACGTGCCTCATTGATCTTCAAGGAATCCTTTTCTTCCTCGCTTACTTCCATGCCAAGCTTGGACCGAATGAGCACCTCGTCGCACTCAATAAACACAGCGATTCGCTTGCGCACGCGGGGCCCTCCTCCGCCAAAGCCAGTGAGGTGGATGCACCCAGTGTCGCTGTGGACAATCGCAAGCACCGCACTCGTGTCTTCTGTGGAAGGATCGCTGCGTATGCTCGCAACGGACGAACAGAGCACGATCTGAATGTCGCTTTCAGCAATCTTCTCGCCACTTGATATGACCTCTGTTGCCACCTTGCCGCCGGTCGCCTCGTCCCGATTCTTCCCCTCCAGTGAACCGTCGCCTTCAACGACATCTACTTTGAAAAAGTTCACAAACGCGGATCCATCCATTTGGAGGACTCCATCATTTTGCACGGAATCGGGCGGACGGTGATAGTTGGCAAGGTGCATGCCACACTCCGCACGCAGCTCCTCGGGATATGCATCACCAACACGACACACGCGGGGCATCAATTTGTCATAAACAGACTGCTCCACCCACTTGCTCAGCTCGGAGTCATCAGCCCATGGCAATGCTTGACCTGAGGCCGGTACCAACGGCTGTGCTTCGGTGATAAGAAAGCGCAAGAAATGGTGAAATGGAATGCCACCCACTCCCCCTGCTGCAGAGGCATTCAGCCAGCACAACGCCCCAATGCATTCAAGCACGTCTCCGCTTCGCTTCAACGCATTCGCGTTCTTTATCGGCAAAAATGTGACTTGTCCTGCCTTCAAACCGTCTACAAGCGACTTCACCAATGCCGCGGCGGAAGTGTACGTCATGTTCGCCATCCAGTCTTGGAATGGCGGCGTGTGGGGGATTGGGAGCTGGGGCAGAGTGGCAGCCAGGAGGCCAGGCACACACGGACCGGACAGCAGCAGAGGAA
>JADMIO010634778.1_pt1 | contig 10077 bp, 7 predicted proteins | sample 8958161 | NCBI WGS metagenome assembly JADMIO01 (sample SAMN16585339, study PRJNA669376) | soil metagenome | isolation source: Crop rotation soil | place: USA: Cullars Rotation, Alabama | collected 2011
CAGGCGGACTACAGCCGCCCCGGCTGGCTGCGGCACGAGGCGCACTGTCTCGGCATGATCACCGGCTGGGGCTCGCATCACTACGACACCATGCACTGGGCGCTGGAGTTCGAGAACACCGGCCCGTCGCGCGTCGAAGGCAAGGGCGAGTTCCCGGATCCGGATCGGATCTGGAACGTGCACGGCGCCTACGACGTGACGCTGCAGTACCCGAAGAACGTCGTGGTCAACGTCTCCGACAAGCACGACACCGGCCTCAAGTTCTACGGCGACGAGGGCTGGATCTGGGTGACGCGCGAGGGCACCGGCGCGACCTCGAGCGATCCGCAGGCCAAGGGCGCGAACCTGCCGCCGTTGGACGCCAGCGATCCGAAGATCCTCGATCCGAACGGCGTGACGCGTCCGCTGCCGGTCAGCAAGTCGCATCACAGGAACTGGCTGGAGAGCGTGCATTCGCGCAAGCAGCCGCTGGCGCCGGCGCACGTTGCCCATCGCAGCAACAGCGCCTGCATCGTGAGCTGGATCGCGATGAAGCTCGGCCGTCCGCTGGAGTGGGATGCGAAGGCGGAGCGCTTCAGGAACGACGACGAGGCGAACTCCATGCTGACGCGCAGCGAACGCTCACCGTACGGCGCGCTCCACCTGGCGAAAGCCTGAGGTCAGCGCGCGACGTATTCGTCGTGGCGGCGCATCCAGTAGCTCTGCTCGTTACGCCCCAATGGCGCGCGGTCGAGCCACTGGTAGACGTCCCAGAGCACGTCGAGCCCGCGATCCGTGGCCGCGTAGGTGAGATAGACCGCGCCATCCTGCAGCGCGAACGCGCTCATGCCCGGTGATTCTCGTGCGAACGTCTCCCAGTCCGTGCCGGTGGTCGCGGCCACTTTGCGCATCTCCTCGGACACCGGCCCCGAGGAGATTTTCTGCGCGACCTTCGACAGCGACACCACGAAATCACGATTGAAATCGCGGCTGCCCGCCGAGGCCCAGGGGAAATTCCAGCCCATGCGCCGCTTGTAGGCCTGCAGCTTCGCGAGCGGGCCGCTCGATACCGCCCAGAACATCACGTCATGATGGGCGAGATGGGTGGCGGCGCCATTGAATCCGTCCGCGATCGAGGAACATGACGGGCAGCCAGCCTGGTAGGTCGGCCCGAACATGAAGTGGTAGACCAGCAGCTGCGACCGTCCACGAAACAGTTCGGCGAGAGTCGCCGGGCCCTCGTCGGTTTCGAAGCGGTAATCCGTGTCGACGCGCACCCAGGGCAACGCCTGGCGCTGGCGCGCGAGCTGGTCGCTGCGCCGGGTCAGCTCTTTCTCGGCGGCCAGCAGTTCCAGGCGCGCGGCCAGCCATTGTTCTCGGGTTCCCGTGGTGTGTTTTGTCATCGCAATCTCCTCAGAATCGGGCGACGAAACGCGATGATGCACCGACGCGGAGCGACAGTTTTGACAGACGCGTTCCGACAGGGCAGTTTGCGCGCCTTCCCGGGCATTTCCCGCTGGCTTGCCCCAGCATGAATCTTGCAATCGATCACTCAAATCAAGAATGAAGAGGGCGCCGCCTTGAGCACTCCCGTTTCGCACCTGCCAAGTGTCGCGAGCCCCCCGTCGCACGACGAAGACCGCGTCGCGCTGACCAAGGACGCGCTCAAGAATGCCTTCCTCGACAATCTCTTCTACATCCAGGGCAAGTTCCCCGCACTGGCCACCAAGACCGACTACTACATGGCGCTGGCCTACGCGGTGCGCGATCGCATCATGCAGCGCTGGATCTCGACCGCGGCGGCCTACACCAAGCAGGGCTCGCGCACCGTCTCCTATCTTTCGGCCGAGTTCCTCATGGGACCTCATCTCGGCAACAACCTGATCAATCTCGGCATCTACGACACGGCCCGCACCGCGGTCGCGGAGCTCGGGCTCGACCTCGAGGAGTTGTTAGCCCACGAGGACGAGCCGGGCCTCGGCAATGGCGGCCTCGGCAGGCTGGCGGCCTGCTTCATCGACTCGCTGGCGACGCTCGAAGTGCCGGCGCTCGGGTACGGCATCCGCTACGAATTCGGCATCTTCCAGCAGGAGATCGTCGACGGCTGGCAGGTGGAGAAGACCGACAAGTGGCTGCGTTACGGCAACCCGTGGGAGATCGCGCGCCCCGAGTGGTGCGTGGCCGTGAAGTTCGGCGGCCACACCGAAGTCTGGTACGACGAATTCCACCGCAAGCGCACGCGCTGGGTGCCGGGCCGCGTGGTGAATGGCATTCCCTACGACACGCCGATCCTCGGATACCACGTCAACACCGCGAATACCCTGCGCCTGTGGAAGGCGGAGGCGCCGGAGTCCTTCGACTTCGGCACCTTCAATCGCGGCGACTACTACGGCGCGGTCAACCAGAAGGTGGCCAGCGAGAACCTCACCAAGGTGCTCTATCCGAACGACGAGCAGGTGCGCGGCAAGGAGCTGCGGCTCGAGCAGCAATATTTCTTCGTCAGCGCCTCGCTGCAGGACATGCTGAGAATCTGCCGCGTGCAGAAGATCCCCCCGGAGCGCTTCCACGAGAAGTTCGCGATCCAGTTGAACGACACGCATCCCTCCATCGCGGTCGCCGAGCTCATGCGGCTGCTGGTCGATGAACTCAACATGGACTGGGAGCGCGCCTGGAGCATCACGCGCCAGACCTTCGGCTACACCAACCACACGCTGCTGCCCGAGGCGCTCGAGCGCTGGCCGGTGGGCATGTTCGAACGCCTGCTGCCGCGGCTGATGGAGATCATCTACGAGATCAACGCGCGATTCCTCGACGAAGTGCGCATGGCGTTCTTCGGCAGCGAGGAACGGATCCGCCGGCTGTCGCTGATCGACGAGTCGGGGGAGCGCTACGTGCGCATGGCGCATCTCGCGAGCGTCGGCAGCCACGCCATCAATGGCGTTGCCGCGCTGCACTCGGAGTTGCTCAAGAGCGACGTGCTCAAGGACTTCGCCGAGCTGTGGCCGGAGAAGTTCTCGAACAAGACCAACGGCGTGACGCCGCGACGCTGGATGGTGCTGTCGAACCCGCGGCTCTCACACTGCATCACGCAGCGCATCGGCGATGACTGGATGCGCGACCTCGCGCAGTTGCGCAAGCTCGAGCCGCTGGCCGACGATGCGGACTTCCGTGCGGAGTGGCGCCAGATCAAGCACGCCAACAAGGCGACGCTGGCGCGGCACATCGAGGAGCGCACCGGCGTGCTGGTGAATCCCGCCGCCATCTTCGACGTTCAGGTCAAGCGCATCCATGAGTACAAGCGCCAGCACCTCAACATCCTGCACGTCATCGGCCTGTATCACCGCATCAAGACCGATCCGAAGTTCACCATGGAGCCGCGTGTGTTCATCTTCGGCGGCAAGGCGGCGCCGGGCTATTACCTGGCCAAGCTCATCATCCGCCTGATCACCGCGGCGGCCGAGATCATCAATCGTGATCCGGGCGTGCGTGACCTGATCAAAGTCGTGTTCCTGCCCAACTTCAACGTCACCAACGGCCAGCGCATCTACCCCGCCGCGGATCTGTCCGAGCAGATCTCCACCGCCGGCAAGGAGGCCTCCGGCACCGGCAACATGAAATTCCAGATGAACGGCGCGCTGACCATCGGCACCGTGGACGGCGCCAACATCGAGATCTGCGAGGAAGTCGGCTACGAGAATTTCTTCCTGTTCGGTCTCGAGGCTCACGAAGTCGCCGCGCGGCGAGCCATGGGCTACAAGCCCGTGGAATACCTCGAGGGTAACGACGAGCTGCGCGCGGCGCTCGATCTCATCCGCGAGGGTTTCTTCTCGCGCGGCAACAGCGCGCAGTTCCAGCCGCTGATCGACAATCTCACTTGGCACGACCCGTACTTCGTGCTGGCCGATTACCAGTCGTACGCGGACTGCCAGGCGCTGGTCGACAAGAGTTACGGTGACAAGGAAGGCTGGACGCGCATGTCCATTCTCAACGCCGCGCGCTCGGGCAAGTTCTCCTCGGATCGCACCATCCGCGAATACTGTGAGGACATCTGGCAGGCGAAGCCGGTGCACGTACAGCTGCTCTCGCAGGAAGAGGTCAAGGCGGGACTGTTGCAATAGAGTAGCCTCCGTTGTCCGCATGAAACGGAGGGGCGGTGAGGAAGGCAAAGGGCGGTGGAATCGCCTTGGTCGCGCATCCGGATACGCCGGCGCGTGCCGTGGCCGGCGTGTTCTGCACGTACATCTGGCGCAGTCCCGGCGAGTGGAAGTTCGACTTCAAGGTCGATGGGTCGTCGCGGGAATTGAAGCTTCCGGCGCCTGCGGCACCCGAGCGAACCGCCGGCCTCTGGCATCACACCTGCTTCGAGGTGTTCCTGCGTGACCCGCAGGATGGCCGTTATCTCGAATTCAACTTCTCGCCGTCGGGACAATGGGCCGCCTACCAATTCGAAGGCTACCGCGCCGGCATGCGTGAGCTCGGCGTCAACAAGCCTTCGATCATCGGATTCGATCCGTTGAACCTCGCGGCCGGGCTTTCGACGCACCTGCGCGGCCTGGGACTCGATCCGCAGACCATCGACAAGCTGGTGTCCGCAGCACCGCCGCCGTCCACGCCCACCGACCGCGCAGGCTACCTGCTGAGCGCGGCCCTCGAGCATGCGACCCTGTGGCGCGAGATCAACGTCCAGGCGGGTATATCGGCGGTCATCGAAGAGACCGATGGCACGAAATCGTACTGGGCGCTGGCGCACCCGCCGGGCAAGCCCGACTTCCATCACGCCGACTGCTTCGCGTTGGAGCTCGAGCCCGCCGCGTAAGCCGCGGGCGCCCAGACGTGCGAGCCACGGAATTCCGTCATGTCGATCCCGCGGGCGCGCCTCGTGGCAAGATTGCGCGCCGGTCCAAAGGCCGGGCCGAACGAGGAGCAGGGGATGCGAGTCCAGAACGTCGTCATCATATTGCTGGCCGGGGGCACCTGCGTCGGCGCGTTCGCCAAGGAAGTGCCGGTGGCGCAGGACCCGAAGGCGGCGGCCGTGATCCGTGAGCTCGGGCTGGTCGAGAGCGCCCCGGCGCTGCGCGAGGCGCGAGGCTGGAAGACGCCGCAGAAAATCGTGCTGCTGCAGATGGGCCCGCCCGAGGCGCTGCGAGCCGCGGCGCCCGGCGTGAGATTCGTCGTGGTCGACAACTCCGCCGAAATGGCGCGGGAGGTCGCCGACGCCGATGCGGTCGGCGGCGTGGACAACATCGTGTGCGACGACGCCGTGCTCGCGGCGGCCAAGAAGCTCAGGTGGATCGCGGTGTACTCGGCGGGTGTCGAGGCCTGCCTGGGCAAGCCGGCGATCGAAAAGTCCGGCATCGTGGTCACCAACATGCGCGCCATTGCCGGACCCGTGATGGCCGAGCACACTATTGCGTTGATGATGGCGCTGAGCCGCGGCCTGCAGGTCTACATCCCTCGCCAGGGTCACTGGGACGAGCGTTCGCGCGGCGTGACCATGGAATCGCTCGACGGCAAGACCATGCTCATCGCGGGCCTCGGCGGCATCGGCCTCGAAGTCGCGCGCCGCGCGCATGCGCTCGGCATGAAAGTCATCGCGACGCGCAACAGCTCGCGCGACAAGCCGGAGTACGTGGGCTACGTCGGGCTTCCCGACGAACTGCCGACGCTCATCGGCCAGGCGGATGTCGTGGTGTCGGCGCTACCGCTGGTGCCGGCCACGACCAATCTGTTCGACGCAAGGATGTTCGCGCGCATGAAGAAGAATGCATTCTTCATCAACGTCGGACGCGGTGGCAGCGTGGTGACCGACGACCTGCTCGCGGCGCTGAATGCCGGCACCATCGCCGGGGCCGGGCTCGACGTGACCGAGCCCGAGCCGCTTCCGGACGACCATCCATTGTGGAAGGCGAAGAACGTGATCATCACCCCGCACGTGTCCGCGCAGTCGGACCTGGGGCAGGGAGTCCGTGCGCTGATCTACCGCGAGCAGGTGCGACGCTTCGTCGCCGGCGACAAACTACTGTCGGTGGTGGATTTCAAGAAGGGCTACTGATGCTGCGCCGCCTGGCGATGCCGGTCGTGTGCTGGTCGGGCGTGAGCGCCGTGGCGTTGGCGGCCGGTCCCATCATCGACATGCACCTGCATGCGCACCGCCTGGCCGATTACGGCGGTGGCGCGCAGGTGTGCATGAGCGACGAACCGCTGGAATTCCCGGGCGTCGATCCGCGGCAGCCGATCACGCTCGAGGCGGTGATGCGATGCGCCCATCCTCGTGCGCCTTCCGCGACCGACGAGGCGGTGATGCGCGAGTCGCTGGCGGCACTGGAGCGCTTCGACATCCACGCGGTGACTTCGGGACCCCTGGAGAACGTCGAGCGCTGGCGCGCCGCCGCGCCTGATCGCGTGATCCCGGCGATCTCGTTCCTGACCGACGAGTCACGCACGCCCGCGCAGTTGCGGGAGCTGTTCACGGCCAGGCGTTTCGCCGTGTTCGCCGAGATCGGCGCGCAGTACCGCGGCCTGCGGCTCGACGATGCGAAGCTCGAGCCGTACTTCGCGCTGGCGGAAGAGCTCGACATCCCGGTCGGAGTGCACCTCGGCGAGGGTCCGCCGGGCGGCGCGCACGTGGGCGGCGATCCTGAATATCGCGCCGCGCTCGGGAATCCGCTGCAGCTCGAACCGGTGCTGATGCGGCATCCGAAGCTGCGTCTGTACGTGATGCACTACGGCTCGCCGTTCGTCGATGAAATGATCGCGCTGCTGTATTCGCACCCGCAGGTGTTCGTGGACATCGCGCAGAACGATTGGGGCTTTCCGCGCGCGCACTTCTACAGCCAGCTGCGCCGGCTGGTCGACGCCGGCTTCGCGAAGCGCATCCTCTGGGGCTCGGATCAGATGATCTGGCCGCGCGCGATCGAGGTGGCCATGGACACCATCGAAAAGGCGCCGTTCCTGAGCGCGGAACAGAAGCGCGACATCTTCTTCAACAATGCCGCTCGATTCCTGCGGCTCACTCCGCAGGAGATCGCGAGCTGGGGCAGGCGCTAGCGACCGCCGGCGTACAGCTTCGCCAAGCGATAGAGGAATTCACGCCCCTCGATCAGGGTCTGCACGCGGATACGCTCGTTGAGACCGTGCGCGTTGCTGGTGGCGCCGTCGCCGAGCATGCCCGACACGCCGTAGCAGGCGACGCCCTGCGGCGTGAGGAAGCGGCAGTCCGTCGCGCCCGCCGACATCGTCGGGATCACGGCGACTCCCGGGTACATGTCGGCACTGAGCTTCTCGATGGGCCCCATGACGGCCTCCGACAACGGCGGCGGTGCACCCGGCTTCTCGGGCGGCGACTGGAACTCCACCTTCACGCCCGGATCGCCGATCGCGGCGATCAGCTCCTGGCGCACTTCTTCCTGCGTGTGTCCCGGAAGGATGCGGCAGTTGACGTTGGCCTGCGCGTGCTGCGGCAGTGCATTCGGCGCATGGCCGGCCTGTACCTGCGTGGCCACGCAGTTGGTGCGCAGGATGGCATTGTCGGAGGGATTCTTCTTGAGGCGCTCGATCGCTTCCGCGTCGCCGGTCCTCGCGGCTGCGACCATGTCGGCGCCTTCCTGACCGCCCTGGACCGCGCCGAACTTCTCGAAGTAGCCGCGCGTGGTGTCGTTGAGCTCCACCTTGAACTGGTGCGCTTCGATCTTGTCCAGCGCGTGCGCCAGTTGATAGATGGCGTTGTCCGGAGTGGGGCGCGAGGAGTGCCCGCCCCGGTTGGCGGTGCTCAGCGTGTAGTCCTGGTAGACCTTCTCGGCCGCGAGCACCGCGACGTAGCGGTAGATGCCGGTCTTCGGGTCGTAACGTCCGCCGCCGCCTTCGTTGAGCGCGAACTCTGCGTCGATGAGATCGCGATGATGTTCGACCAGGTACTTCACGCCGTTGAACACGTTCGGCGTCTCCTCGCCGCAGGTCAGCGCCAGCTTGATGCCGCGCTTCGGCCGATAGCCTTCCTTCTTGAAGCGCACCATGGAGTCGGTGAACACCGCGGCCATGGCCTTGTCGTCCGAGGAGCCGCGTGCGTAGAAGAAGCCGTCTTCTTCGACCAGCTTGAACGGGTCGCGCACCCAGTCCTCGCGCTTCGCTTCGACCACGTCGATGTGCGCGAGCAGCAGCAGCGGCTTGAGCTTCGAATCGGTGCCGGGCAGCAGCGCGATCAGGTTGCCTTGCCTGGGCCACCCTTCGGGCACCACCACCTGCGCCTGCGCGTCGCTGTATCCCGCTGCGAGCAGGCGCGCCTTCATCGCGTTGGCGGCGTCGGTGCACGAGCCGACCGACAGGGTCGTGTTGATCTCCACCAGCTCCTTGTAGAGCGCGCGGAACTCCGCTTCGCCGGCGCGCGCCTGCTTCGAGGCGGCGGTCTGGCGGCTGGCGGTGATGTCGGCGGCGTAGGCGGTGGTGAAGAACGCCAGGGCGGACGCGAGGATGACGGCGCGATTCATGGGCTTTGGAATCTCTTCAAAGGGTGGTCAGGATTTCCTGCTTCTCGACTTTAGCCGGATCGATCTCGATGCCGAATCCGGGTTTCTCGGGGAGTTGCACCAGTCCGTTGGTAGTGAGCGGTGGATCCTTGAGGAAGTGCAGCTTCTCCGGCACGTGGTTGATGAGGTACTCGCCGAAGGGGCACACCGACGGCGACTGGCTCGCGACGATGGCGAGCGCGGCGTGCACGTTGTGACAGTGCGGCAGTAGTTTGACGCCGTGCACCGAGGCGAGGTGCGCGATCTTGAGCGTTTCGCTCACGCCGCCGCACCATTCCGGATCCGCCTGGATGAACTGCAGCGCATCGGCCTTGAAGAACTGCTCGGCCTCCCAGCGCCCGTAGACGTGCTCGCCGGTGGCGATGGGAACGGCGGTGGACTTGCTGAGGCGGATGAAGCTTTCCAGGTCGGACATCGGCACCGCTTCCTCGATCCAGTACGGCCGGTACTGCTCGACCTTGCGGCACCACTCGAGCGCGTACTCGAGATCCCAGCCCTGGTAGGCATCGAACATGAGCTGCACGTCGTCGCCGACGGCCTCGCGCAGCGACCTGACCAGCTGCACGTTGAGATCCATGCCGCGCGCGCCGTCGCCGGGGCCATAGCCCATGAACCACTTCTGCTGGATGAAGCCGTCTTTCGCGAGCTGCGCGGCGCGCTTCGCGGCCTGCGGCGGGTCGATGGAGAAGCCGAGACAGCTGCCGTACACGCGCACCGGCATCTGGGTCGGGCCGCCCAGCAGGCGGAACACCGGCGCACCGAATACGCGACCGCGCAGGTCCCACAGCGCGTTGTCGAGGTAGCTGATGGCCATCATGTAGTGGCTGGCGCGCGAGTGGCGGTTGGAACGGTACATCTGGTCCCAGATGCGCTCGACCGCCAGCGCGTGCTGGCCGATGACCAGCGGCCGCAACGAGCCCAACAAGACCGGCAGGGCTTCCCGGTCCACCGCGCCGTAGATTCCATCGGCGCCGCCCTGGGTGCGGATGCGCAGGTAATAGTGCGTCAGCGGACGGAGCGCTTCCTTCGTACCCGGCGGCGGATCCTTGAAAGCTTTCGGGCGACGCTCCTCGTAGAGGTGCAGCGGGTTGACCTGGTACTGGCGGTTCAGCCCCGGTACCAGCGAGTGCGTGCCGGAGAGCTGCAGTACTTCGACCTCGCTGATGAGCAGCGCGTCGTCAGCGGCATTGGCGGCGAACGCCTCGCGGCTGAAGCCGGGCAGGAAGGCGAGCACGGAGCCCGCGCCGAGATGCTGCAGAAAGTCGCGACGTCGCATGCGTTCTCTCAGGTGCGAGGGAGGCGCGAGCTTGTTGCAAGGCTCGTATCCGCGTCAATGCACGGCCAGATCCTTGTAGAAGAACACCGTGGCGCAGAACGGCCCATCGGGCAGCAGCGCGTATCGCGGCACGGTGCCGACACGCTGCCATCCGTTGCGTTCGTACAGGCGCTCGGCCTCCGCGCTGGCGGTGTCGAGGACCAGCAGCGTGCGGCCCGCGTCGAAGGCCGCGCGCTCGGCGGCGGCAAGCACGCGTGCGCCGACCCCGTGACGGCGGGAATTCCGGCGCACCAGCATCTT
>JADMIO011000882.1_pt1 | contig 10076 bp, 7 predicted proteins | sample 8958161 | NCBI WGS metagenome assembly JADMIO01 (sample SAMN16585339, study PRJNA669376) | soil metagenome | isolation source: Crop rotation soil | place: USA: Cullars Rotation, Alabama | collected 2011
CCCGCCGCAGCGCCTCGAGGTCTGCCGAAGTACCGGCGATCCGGACACCGCACGAAACTACACCTACACGCGACGGATCATCGTCGACAAACACGACCTCCTCAAAATTGTTCAGCGCGTGCGTAATGTCCGTCACCGATCTGGCATGCCCACCCGCGCCCCACAAAATCAGCTTGCTCATTCTTACCGGGAATACATAGTTTACTAAAGTACAGAACGACCTCGGCCCGTCTCCGATTCCGCCTCCGATTCGGCAAGGATCAGCAGGGAAAATCCGCCGAGCAGTGTACACGCCCAATGAGGATGCATGCGAAAGGCAAGCTTGCGCGGCCATCGCGCGGCTCTCGTTCTCCAACTCGATGTGGCCGCTTCAGTGGCGCTGGCAGTATACATCTGGTCGACGATGCGGAATCCGCATTCGCTTACCAGGCTCAGTGCAATCTCCCTATTGAAATAGTGAAGGTGGCCGGCGCTGGCGCGCACACGGCTCGGAAGCCGCGTCAGCAAACCGAATACAGACAGATCCAGCGGAAAATGAAACACCGCGTAGCGAGTCTTGGCGGCCAGCCGGCGTACGAAGCCGAAGCAGTCTTCGACGTGCTCCACGACATCCAGGACCAGCAGGGTGTCAAACAGCAGGCTGTTCTCCCAAAGCTCGTCCATCATCGCGAATCGCAGGTGCGAATCTGCCTTGGGCAGGCAAAGTTCGAGCGCCTGGGGGGAGACTTCATAGCCGGTGAATTGGCAGCCGGCGAACTTCGTCCGGAGCGCAACCAACACTTCACCGGCGCCGCAGCCGGCATCGCCCATCGTGGCCGGTACGATCCCGTGTTTCGCCAGCATTGCTGCCACCTGGCCGGCCTTCCATTGCGAGTGCTCGATGTGCAGCGATGGATTGCGTCGCAGATAGCTGCCGGTGATGTATTGCTGTCGGGCCGGACTCATTGCGAGGCAGCGCCTCCTCCGAGGGCGCGTCTGTAAAACGCGCGCCATTCCTCCATCATCGTAACCGGAGAAAAATCGGTTTCGGCGCGTTTCCGAGCGGCTACCCCCATGGAAACCCGCAGATCGGCGTCGCGTGCCAGCCGCTCCATTCCGGCGGCGATGTCGTCGATGTTGCCCGGCTCGTGAAGCAATCCAGTGCGGCGTTCGTCCACTGCGTCGACAATACCGTAGATGCGCGAGGCCAGCGCCGGTACGCCGCAGGCCGCGGCTTCCAGGATGACAGCGCCGAAGCCTTCGCGATAACTGGGCAGACACAGGACATCGCTGGCTGCGAGGAGGTCTTCCGGCTGTTCGGTCATCTTCAGAATATGACAGCGGTGGCCGCCTGCCGCTTGGATCTGCGGCGACAGGTTCTCCTCGTCGGGTCCGGCAAAGACCAGGCGAACGTCGGTGCGATGTGCGGACACGATGGCGAATGCGCGGGCCAGATCCAGCACACCCTTGTCGCGGGTCAGTCTGCCGAGAAACAGGAACACGACGTCGTGATCTCCGAAATTCAATGTCGAGTGCTTCTCCTTTCGGGCCGCTGGATCGGCGTGAAACCGCCCGGTGTCGACGCCGGCGACCGACCCATGTCCCAAAACGTCGATCCGCTCCGGCGCGGTGATTTTCTGAGCGATCAAAAAGTCACGCTGCGATGGGCTATCAGCCAGCAAGTGCGTGGCGCAAGCGGCGAGGAGACGATCGGAAGTACGGAGCACCACCCGGGAAATACCTCGACGCGTCGCCCATATCTGGCCAGTGAATGTGTGGATCCGGACGGGAACCCGCACCACGTACGCAGCAATCATCGAGAGCAATCCGGCTTTCGGAGTAAACGAGTGGACCAGATCGAAGCCGCCGGCCCGCAGAAATCGCAGCAGCGCTATGAGAGCGCGCAAGTCGCTCCCAGGCGAGGGCCGTCGCGCGAAGGGAACGCAATGAATCGCCGCTCCAGGGACTCGACACTCCGCACTGATGTTCCCGACTACGGTGACGTCGAAATCTTCGGACAGCATGGCGAGAGGACGCAGCAGAAATACCCGCATCGTCGCCTCGGAGGTGACCACGACGCACAGCTTTCTCTTCAACCGCGCCTCCACGCCGATACTAATTCCCGCAACCCCTGCTCGACGGTGACCGGGTATGAGTAGTCCAGTTCGCGACAGATTCGTTCGCCGTCGTACCGGCAGCGCGTCGTCATCGCATCCACGCGCGATTGCGTCAAAGGAAAGCCGGGAATCAAGCTCCCTGCCATGGCCACGGTACGAGCGGCCTGCGCCGGCAGCCGCAGCCGGGGACGCGGGCGGCCCAACGCATCGGCGATGGCGCCGGCGAAACTCTCGATGGTTCGGGAGTCCGATAGGATGTACGTCCTTCCGGCCGCTCGTGGATCCGTAGCACAATGCGCGAGTGCCTGTACTACGCAGGTCAGCTCGACATAGTTCGCCGACGCGCCGGGAGGACCGGCAAAGAAGAACAGTCCGCGGTCAATGAGCCGCACCAACTGAAAGACGGACTGGTTCGGCATGTCCGGTCCGAACACAATGGTAGGCCGCAGGATCACGGGTGGCGGAAATGCGCCCTCCGCCGCTGCCTGACGGACGATGGCATCGGAAGAGGCCTTCGTAGTTTCGTACACGCCTTGAGGCTGTTCGGCCGTGTCCTCATCCACCAGACCATCTATCTTTCGGCCATACACGCCGGCGCTGCTCAATTGGATCCAGCGGCCCACTTCGCCGCGCGCGGCGTCTAGCAACCGGCTCGTACCTTCGACGTTCACCGCTTCCGCCCGCGAAAGATCCCGGAGTTCCGCGGCACAGTGGTACAGCGTGTCCAGTCCTTGTACGAATTCTCGCGGAATGCCGGAGGGTTGTGACAGATCGCCCGCGAACCACTCCACTCCACGCGACCACTCGCCGGGGTCCGCACGGCGTGAAAAAGCCCGCACCGAATCGCCGCGCTCGACATGGTGCCGCAATAACCGGCGGCCGATGAATCCGGTCGCACCCGTGATCGCTACTCGCATGAGTTCCGCGACAGATCACCGAGGAATTCCGGCGCCGTAGCACTGCCTTCCGCGGAGATGCCTTGCGCCGAAATGACGATCCAAACGGTGCGCGCCAGGACGCGGACATCGAGCCAGAAATCAGCGTGGTCCACATACCAGACATCCAGCTTGAACTTGCTCTCCCAGTTCAATGCATTGCGTCCCGAGATCTGCGTGAGTCCGGTGATGCCCGGCCGCACTTCGTGCCGGCGCATCTGTTCCAGCGAGTAGCGGAGCAGGTACTGCGGCAGGAGCGGCCGTGGACCTACCAGGCTCATCTCACCGCGAACTACGTTGATGAACTGTGGCAGCTCGTCGATGCTGTACTTTCGGAGGAACCGCGACAACCGGGTCATCCGCTCGGCGTCCGGCAGCAATGCTCCCGACGAGTCGCGCGCATCGGTCATCGTGCGAAATTTCAGCAGTTGAAACAAGGCTCCGTTTCTGCCGGCGCGCTGCTGGCGGAACAATACCGGACGTCCGAGACGCCATCGAATCACAACCGCAGCCACTGCCATCACGGGCGCAAACACCAGCAGTGCCGCGCAACTGCCCACAATATCCAAGACTCGCTTCGCCGCTAGCGGCCGGCGATTGCGGATTGCGCGGAGAATAAACCACGACGAGAGGCAGCAGTTCGCGGCCATCGAGCCGGCCAGCGCGATGACAGCTCCGTATGCGCCCATCGACGGCACGGCCCACCAGCAGACGATCGTAGTGATGGCCGTCGTGGTAATGTGGATTCCCACTTGCGCATCGAACTGTCGCACCGCCATCAGTCCATACCACAACGCTGTCGAGATGAAGCCGATCAGCCCGGCTAGCATCATCGCTATCAGAAGCCTCCCCTGTCCCTGATAGGTCGCTCCGAACGCGAGACGCAAAGCCGATCGTGCGGCCAATAAGGCCACTGCCACGCCTGCCGCTCCGATCGCAGCACTGCCGAGCAGTGTTCGCACGAGGCTTCTTACAAATTCCAGCGTGTTACTCGACTGTGCGGCCCGGGACATCCCTGGGGCCCGGCTTTGTGCGAACGCCGTCGCGATGAGCGCCGCGCCCGATTGAATCGCGTAAGCGGCCGAAAAGTATCCCAGCGCGGCCGCGCCCTGCCAATGCTCGAGGAAGTAGCGCGGGATCGCCGCGTTCAGAGCAGCTAGGCCGCTCACCAATCCCAACGGAGCCGTCAACCGCAGCAGTTCCCGCCAGCGGTCGAAACGAATTCCGGTTACCGTCGACGCGCCGGCTGCAATCCGCGCGGCTGGTATATCAAATGTCACCAGGCACAAAAAGCAGCCGAACAAGGTTCCGCCGGCGCCCGCCGCCGCACTTCCGGTCGTAAGGATGCCGGCAGCAAACCCGAGAACGGAAAGCATTCCACGAATGACGAGCGATTTGCCGACCAGATCGTGGCGGTCGTGCTGCAGCAGCAGCCCTTGGTATAAATCCGAGATCGACTCGACACACTTCGACATGCCCGCGAATAGAATGAGAGTGATCGTTCCCCGACGGGCGCCGATTGCCCAGGCGCAGGCCGCCACGGCCGCGAGCGCCGCAGCCGTAGCGATCGAGCGAAGCCCCAGGTAGTCCGGAAAACCGAAGGCGCGGCGAGCGTCCGTTCCCTGCACGGCACGCAGTTGTAAGCCGGTCAGAAGTGAGATGGGAACGGCGATCGCGAGTGCCAGCGAATATTCGCCAAAAACAGCGACGCTCGTGTGCCGCGACAGAATTGCGAGAATCCCCCACTGGCAGGCGCCGTAAACGAAAAATCCCACACCCGACCATGCAAACGCCGAGCGGCTCCCTGATGGCGCGCGTGTAGTACTTTCCATCGAGATCAGTTTTGCATATTGCGGTAAACTACAGTTTCGCCTCAACCTGTGAATGGACCGCATTCTGTTATCGATCCCTCATTTGGGCCCTGAAGAGGCGGAGTTTGTCCGGCTCGCATTTGCGACCAACTGGATTTCGACGGTGGGGCCCAACATCACGGCCTTCGAGCAGGAGTTGGAAGAGCATCTGGGATTGCCCGCGGTTGCGCTTTCGAGCGGCACGGCGGCGGTTCATCTCGGCCTGCGTTTGCTCGGCGTACAGCCCGGCGATCTTGTGTTTTGCCCGACTCTCACATTTGTCGCTTCGGCGAATCCGATCCGCTATCTCGGTGCTGAACCGGTCTTCCTCGATAGCGAACAATCGAGCTGGAATCTCGATCCGAATTTATTGGCGGACGCGTTGCGCGAGCACTCTGCTCGTAACCGTCTGCCCCGGGCAGTCGTCGTCGTGGACCTCTATGGCCAGTGCGCCGATTTCGATCCGATCCTGAGCCTCTGCCGCCAATATGGAGTTCCGGTGTTGGAAGACGCCGCCGAGGCGATGGGCAGCACCTACAAGGGCAAGCCAGCGGGCACGTTGGGCGACGTTGGTGCGTTTTCGTTCGCAGGAAACAAAATCATCACGACCAGCAGTGGGGGAATGTTGGTTTCGCCGAACGCGGAGTGGATTGCAAAGACGCGTTTCATGGCCTGGCAGAGTCGCGATCCCGGTATCGGATACGAGCACTCCGAGATAGGGTACAACTACGCGATGAGTAACGTGCTCGCCGGTATCGGCCGCGGGCAGTTGCGGAAACTCGACCGCCGTGTGCAGCGCCGCCGCGAGATCGCCTTCCAGTATCGCGACGCTTTCGCGGACCTTCCCGGGATTTGCCTGATGCCGCAGCGCGAATATGGAGTGCACACCAACTGGTTGAGCTGTTTTCTGCTCGATCCTCCCCGCTTCGGGATGGATCGCGATCAACTCATCGCAGCCCTCGACCGAGCAGGCATTGAATCGCGGCCCGTTTGGAAACCGATGCATCTCCAGCCGCTGTATCAGAATGCAGCCCGGGTTGGCGGCGAGGTCGCCGAAGGACTATCCCGGCGTGGGATCTGCCTGCCGAGTTCCAGTAGCTTGTCCTCCGATGATCAGTTGCGCGTGATCAATGCGGTTCGCCACGCGGCTGAAGCAGGCCCGCTGGCGGAAGTTCCGGACTCCCGCGACATTTGTTCATCGAATTGCTGATCGCGTTCGAACGTCATCGGAGGAAAGCCGAAGGAACTGTGCGTTCCGGCTAGCCGGTGATCACCCGAGCGATCGCGGTAAAGGTGAGTGTGAGCAAGCGGCAGTAGCTTGAGCAGGGCCTAAGAGATGGCCCCACCCGCAGTTATGCCGCGAACTGGTCTTCTTCCGTGGACCCTTTGAGCGCCGTTGTGGAGGAAGCACCGCCGCTGATCGTGTTCGCAATCTGGTCGAAGTAGCCGGTTCCGACGAAGCGCTGATGCTTTACCGCCGCGTAGCCGTTCTGGTGCGCGTGCACGAACTCGCGGTCCTGTAACTCGGCATATGCGGACATGCCGGATTGCGCATAGCCGCGAGCCAATTCGAACATTCCGAGGTTCAACGAATGGAAGCCCGCAAGGGTGACGAATTGGAATTTATATCCCATGGCCGCGAGCTCGCGCTGGAAGCGGGCGATGGTGGAGGAGTCAAGCTTGCCGGTCCAATTGAACGACGGAGAACAGTTGTACGCGAGAAGCTTGCCCGGAAATTCATTGCGGATCGCTTCGGCAAACAGCCGTGCCTGTTCGATGTCCGGCTCCGAAGTCTCGCACCACAGCAGGTCCGCGTAGGGGGCATACGCGAGTCCGCGGGCGATGGCAGCAGCCATCCCGCCCTTGAAAGCGAGAAAGCCTTCGGGTGTGCGGCCCTCCGTTATGTAGGGGTGATCGCGCGGGTCGACGCTGCTGGTGAGCAGGCGTGCGCTATCGGCGTCGGTGCGGGCCACGAGAACTGTCGGCACGCCCGTAACGTCGGCAGCGAGCCGCGCGGCGACGAGTTTATTGATGAACTCCTGAGTGGGCACGAGCACCTTGCCGCCCATATGTCCGCACTTTTTTGCCGAAGCAAGCTGATCTTCGAAATGAACGCCCGCGGCGCCGGCGGCGATCATGGCCTTCATCAGCTCAAAGGCATTGAGCGATCCGCCGAAACCCGCTTCTGCATCGGCCACGATGGGAGCAAACCAATGGATGCTGCTCTTTCCTTCCGCATGGTGGATCTGGTCGGCACGGGTGAAGGCATTGTTGATGGCACGGACAACAGCAGGCACGCTGTTGGCGGGATAAAGGCTCTGATCGGGATACATCTCGCCCGCCAGGTTGGCGTCTCCGGCCACCTGCCAGCCGCTCAAGTAAATGGCCTTCAATCCGGCCTGGACCTGCTGCAGCGCCTGATTCCCGGTGAGCGCGCCAAGGGCGGCCACATGCTCCTCTTCCGCGAGCAGCGTCCACAGACGCTCTGCCCCCAGGCGGCCGAGCGTGTGCTCGATCTGAATGGAACCGCGCAGTCGTGCGACGTCGTCGGGGGTGTAGGGACGTTCGATGCCGCGCCAGCGCGGGTTGTGGTCCCAATCGTTCTGAAGTTCAAGGGTGTTCGCGAAACGCATACATCCCAAGTAAAACGCGAAAATGCGAGCTGGACAAATCGAGTGGGACGGATCGGACGAGTTGGACGAAACGGTCGTATGAGGCCGAAAATCCGGTGGGTCGATCCGCTTCGGATGACTCGTCCGATTTGTCCCAGCGCACGTGCGCGGCCGGAGAATGGCGGTTATGATCGCTAGCGTATGGCTACTGCCGCGTTACGACAATACGACGAATGGATCAAGATCGATGCTCCCATGACCCCCGCATGGGAGCGCATTCTCACACCTGACGCTCTGAGCTTCCTCTACGACCTCTCCGCGACGTTCGAGGAACGCCGCCAGGAGCTTCTGCGCGCGCGGCACATGCGCCAGGCACAGCTCGATGCAGGGGCGCTCCCGGATTTTCTGCCGCAGACGAGGGCGATTCGGGAAGCGAACTGGAAGGTCGCGCCGATTGCGCACGACCTGATGGATCGCCGCGTGGAGATCACGGGTCCGGTCGAGCGCAAGATGATCATCAACGCCCTGAATTCGGGCGCGCAGGTATTCATGGCGGATCTCGAGGATTCAAACTCGCCCGTGTGGTCGAACGTGATGGACGGGCAGGTCAATCTTCGCGATGCGGTGCGGGGGACCATCCGGTACGTGAGTCCGGAAGGGAAGCGCTATGAGCTGGGCCGCGAGACCGCCACTCTAATGGTGCGTCCGCGTGGCTGGCATCTCGACGAGAAACATGTCCATATCGAAGGGCGCGCGATATCGGCGAGCATGTTCGACTTCGGCCTGTACTTTTACCACAACGCTCACGAGCTGATTGAACGGGGCACGGGTCCGTACTTCTACCTGCCGAAGCTGGAGAGCCATCGGGAAGCGCGGCTGTGGAACGACATTTTTCTGTATAGCCAGCGCGAGCTCGGGATTCCGAGAGGCACGATTCGGGCGACGGTGCTGATCGAGACGATTCTCGCCGCTTTCGAAATGGACGAGATCCTGTGGGAGCTGCGCGATCACTCGGCGGGACTCAATTGCGGCCGCTGGGATTACATCTTCAGCTTCATCAAGAAGTTCAGGAAGAGCCCGGAGTTTCTGCTTCCGAACCGTGCGGAAATCACGATGGACCGGCACTTTCTGAAATCGTATGCGGACCTGCTGATTCAGACGTGTCACCGGCGCGGAATCCATGCTATGGGCGGAATGGCGGCGCAGATTCCGATCCGGAACGATGCGGCTGCAAACGAGAAGGCGCTCGAGAAGGTACGGCAGGACAAGATGCGGGAAGTGCTCGCCGGCCATGACGGAACATGGGTAGCGCATCCCGGTCTGGTGCCGGTAGCGAAAGAGGTATTCGACCGCCGCATGCAAGGTCCGCATCAGATTTCGCGGCTACGGGACGATGTGTGCGTGACGGCGAACGATCTGCTGACGCCGCCGCAGGGGAGCATCACGCCGGAGGGCTTGCGCTGGAACATCGATGTTGGTATTCAGTATTTGGAGTCGTGGTTGCGCGGCAGCGGCTGCGTTCCCATCTACAATCTGATGGAGGACGCCGCGACCGCTGAGATTTGCCGGGCGCAGGTCTGGCAGTGGATCGAGTTTGGCGCGCAGTTCGACGACGGCCGGCGCATCACCGATAAGCAAGTTCAGGAAATGATCGGCGAGCAGTTGGCAGGCATGGTGGAACGGATCGGCTACGAACGCTTCACCAGCGGTTGGTACCCCACCGCAACCGACCTGCTGGAGAGGTTGATGACGGGTGTGGAGTTCCCCGAATTCCTCACTTCGGCCGCATACGATTATATTGACTGAGCGGTGCGAGATCCCCGACGATCTTGTGCAGGAGATGCGTCAGGCGATTGCCTGCCGGCGGATCCAGGCGGGGATCGCGCTCCTCGACGCCAATCGGCGTATTTGCGAATGTTTTGACGGCGCTGCGAGAAACGCGCCTGAATTTCTTGGCTACTTCGCGCAGTGGGTGGACATCGGCTACGGCGATGCCGCGATGGTCAAGGCACTGCTCTCGCGCATGCCGCCGCAGGTGCGGAGAACACTGAGCATCTCCGGTTACACGCACACGCACATGGCGGAAGGCATGGTCGCGTTGGCGGAGGAAGAGCAGAGCCGCGCGATCACGCATTTCGAGCGGGTGCTGATGCTCGCGAGCGAGCTGGGAGACCGCGAGATCGCCGCGATCGCCCATTTCTGGAAGGGCCGCTGCCATCGCAAGAACGGCGAGTACGACGACGCCTTCGCACACACTATTCATGCACGCGACCTGGCGCTGGAGTGTGACGCTCCGCGCATGGCGGCGGTGATTCGGGTCCTTGAAAGCTGGCTGTATTTCCAGCGCGGCAGGCACAAAGATGCGGTCTCCACCCTGCGTGACGCCGAAGAGGTGCTGAGCGGGACCGACGATCACATCACGCTGGGGAACATTCAATCGACGTATGGCCGGGTGTACCGGCAGGAGGGGCGGCTCGATGCGTCGCTGGAGCATTTTGGGCGCGCCCTCGAAGAGTACCGGCGGCACGACCCGCAGCATCCCAATGTGGCTCGCACACTGTCGCATATGGCGTACGTCGAGCG
>JADMIO011421356.1_pt1 | contig 10075 bp, 10 predicted proteins | sample 8958161 | NCBI WGS metagenome assembly JADMIO01 (sample SAMN16585339, study PRJNA669376) | soil metagenome | isolation source: Crop rotation soil | place: USA: Cullars Rotation, Alabama | collected 2011
TTTATACCGATATTATTGAGTCCCGTTTTTAGCGGGACTTTTTTGTGACCATTATGTTGTATTAATGTTGTTGAAAGAAAATGTTCAATATCCAATGCCTCAAATACTCAATGTTCAAGGGAGTGACCTAAATTGAAAATTGAGCATTGAACATTGATTGTTGAACATTTTTCTGTCGTTAGTACAATCAGCAAATGAAAGAAAACTTCTTCGGCAAACACTCGATTACAAACTGATCGCTGCTTAAAAATTCCCCATCTAAATGTGCAGGCAATATTTCTTTTGATTCTATCGAAAACTTATTCGTCTGAAAGTATTTAATGAATGGAAGTTTCCTGTGTTTTCCTTTTTCAATCACCGGAAAATAACGGATGCGGGTTAAAGAATGCATCTGCCCAACAACATTCACATCGAACAATGCATCGTCGATAATTGCTTCGGGAGTTACATAAAACCCACCGCCATACCGTTTACCATTTGCTACACTTATCATGAGGCATTGCTGTTCCAGGTTATGATCAGCATCTTTCATTCTACATTGAAAAGACCGGAAGAACAAAATGTTTTTTAATACTGAAAGCTTGTAAGAAAATTTCCCGCTTACTTTTTTCTTACCTGACAGATCACGAACGATCTTTCCGTCGAATCCCACTCCAAGTCCATTCAGGAATAGCTTACCATTGCAGCTGCCTGCATCAATCTGCCTTTTTTTTCCCAGTAAAACTTTTTCTACCTGGTCTTCAATAGAAATATCACCGTATAGCATCCAATGAAAATCGTTGCCGGTACCTCCCTTGAAAATCACAAGAGGAATTTTTATGTCTGGGTTCTGATTGATGAAATGATTAAGGGTACCATCACCTCCAACGATCCACACTTCACTGAAACCTTTCCAATCTATGGGCCAGTCACCGGTAAATAATGAATGATCCACATCCATCCCGGTCAGCAAAAGCGAAATATCTTCGGCTATCTCCGAAGATTTTTTTCTTGCAGGATTACAAACAATAGCGATATGCCGTTCAGGAAAACTCATAGCTTTTTAGGGCTCCATGCAAAGATGATAAGTTATGCAAGACGCAGTAATCCGTTGCGGCTTTACTAACCTTACCGGCTTCGCGATAAGCCTTTCCAGCTAAAGATAAATATTGAAGTCCGTGATATCAACCCACTTTCTCAACACTTCCCGAGCCGGAAACATGTTGGCTAACGGAGGCATTTCCCTTATACTTCACACTTCCACTCCCCGAAACCTGGATATCCAGTTTTTGATTGACAGTGATCTGTGCATCGGCAGAACCTGAAAGATGAAGAGTTGTATTATCAGTAGTAAGATCGAAACATTTTACATTGCCCGAGCCGCTGATAGTTGCCTGGAAATCCTTTGCATTCCCCTTCAACATTACATCACCGCTTCCCGACACATGTGATTCTACTTTTGGAACATCTACCTGCATCGCAATATTTCCTGAACCGGAAACGTGCAGGCTCAGTTCATTTCCGGAAAGAACATTGTCGCTCCTTACTTCACCTGATCCTGAAACAGCAATGCTCCGAAATTCAGGTGCAGATGTATAAACAATAATCTCTTTCGTTGGAGCCAGGTTATAACCATCTCTTGTCCTTACAATCAAAGTATTTCCATCTGTATACACTTCGATCAGATCCAGCAGGTTTTCATCGGCTTCAATCTTCACTGTATTGGATGAATCCTGGCGCACAAGCAAATTCATAGAGCCATGTACTTCCACACTGTTGAAGGATGTAACGCTCTTTTGTTGTGTAGTGATGTGGCCGTTGCCTGAAACTCTTTCTCCGAATAAACCACAGGAAGTAAGTGCTATGGAAGCAATAATGAAGATGATTATTCTCATAAACCTGTTTTTAATGTGTGACGCCTTGTAATTAAGGCAGGTTACAAAGTAGCAGCTTTTTCTGGTTCCATCTGCACGGTTGTTTCCGCAAAATTCAAAAATGGATTACTACCCTTGGCATGTTTTGTATCTTCGTGCACTTTAAAATCATCAGAATGCCTCAAAGTCAAAAGCTCACGGCAGCTATTACTGCGGTCGGAGGATATGTTCCTGAGAATAAGCTTACCAACTTCGACCTGGAAAAGATGGTTGATACAAATGACGAATGGATAAGGACAAGAACCGGTATTGAAGAAAGAAGGATATTGAACGAGCCGGGCAAAGCAACCTCTGATCTTGCTGTTCCAGCCATACAGATACTATGCGAAAGGCGTGGCATTTCCCCGGATGAAATCGACTGCATTATATGCGCTACCGTTACACCTGATATGTTTTTCCCAGCAACCGCAAACCTGATCTCTCATAAGGTTGGAGCAAAGAATGCTTTTGGTTTTGACGTTGCAGCAGCATGCTCCGGTTTCCTCTATTCACTTACGGTAGGTACTTCATTAATTGAAAGCAGGCGATATAAAAAAGTGGTTGTAGTGGGTGCAGATAAAATGAGCGCTATTGTTGACTACACCGATCGCACAACATGTATTTTGTTTGGCGATGGTGCAGGTGCTGTTCTGCTGGAGCCAAACTATGAAGGTTATGGTGTACTGGATAGTATTTTGAGAAGCGATGGAAGTGGGGGGCCGTATCTGCACATGAAAGCTGGTGGTTCATTAAAGCCTGCATCTGCGGAAACAGTTGCGAATAAAGAACACTTTATTTACCAGGATGGGCAGCCGGTATTTAAAGCAGCCGTGAAAGGAATGGCTGATGTGAGTGCTGAACTACTTGAGCGAAATGGCCTGACAGGAGACGATATCGCATGGCTGGTTCCTCACCAGGCAAACAAGCGTATTATTGATGCCACGGCAAACCGCATGGGACTTTCCCAGGATAAAATAATGTTGAACATCTCACGGTACGGAAATACTACTGCTGCTACTATCCCCCTTTGCCTGTGGGACTGGAAGCATGAATTAAATAAAGGTGACCTGATAGTACTCGCTGCTTTCGGAGGCGGATTTACATGGGGAGCAACGCTGGTAAAATGGGAATATTGAATATCGAACAGAGAACAAGGAACTATGAATGATGAAATAGAGAGAATTTTCAATGCTCAAGGCGGCAAACACCCAAATGAAAATTGAACATTGAAAATTGATTGTTGAGCATTTTCTCCATTGCATCACATAGTTCCCTGTTCAATATTCTTAATTCCTTGTTCCTTATCCGATATTCATTTTTTTCTGCTCCAGACAATAAAATCCGTTTGCGGTATTTTATCCGCTCCTAACTGCCGGAGCATGGTTACTATTTGCCCGCGGTGATAAGTTCCGTGGTTGAATAAATGCAAGAGCATTTGGTAAGTAGGCTGCTTGAATTTTTCCTTCTTCAAATTGTAGTAGATGAATTCATGTTGCAGCATGTGTTCCTGTGCATTCATGATCCATTCCTGCCACTTCCTGTTTTGCTGCAATAAGCCTGCACTGATCTCTTTTATACCACCGCTAAAATCTTCACCGGGTGCAACTACACGCTCATATAATTTTATCCGCTGCCACCAGATGCTCTCTGCATTCCACATGTGCAAGGCAGTTTCCTGCAAGCTTGAAAAGCTGCTCTTCACTACTGCTCTTTGTTGTTCTTCGGGTAAAGATTCAATTGCACTAAGCAGTAACTGGTTCGCCCAAATATTGTAAGCAGCCAGTTGTACAAATAATTCCTTCATGCCTGATTTTGTAAATACATTTGGAAACTCTAATTAACAAAAAGCATCGATTATAATGGATAAAAGTTTTTCACTGCAAGGTTTTGGCTCGGCTGCTATTCACTCGGGCCACCAGCAGGACCCGATGTACGCACATCAAACGCCTGTTTATGCTTCAAGCACGTATGTGTATGATACCGCGGAGCAGGGTATGCGACGTTTTAGCGGAGAAGAGCCGGGATATATTTATTCACGCTGGGGAAACCCAACGATCGCTGAAGCAGAAAGAAAAATTACGGCGCTCGAAACTTTCCGGTTAAATATTGAGGCGAAAGGATTATTACATGCCTCGGGGATGGCAGCTATTTCCACCCTTTTTCTTTCCACATTAAAAGCAGGAGATAAGATCATTTCCCATTATTCATTGTATGGGGGCTCGGATGAATTAATGGATAAACTTTTGCCGGAATACGGGATATCATCAGAGATCATTGATCTAAGGGACTTGAATAAAACGGAAGAGACGCTTAAGAACGACAGGTCAATAAAGTTGATGTACCTGGAAACGCCTGCCAATCCAACGATCCAGTGCGTGGATATTGAAGAACTAACGAAGCTCGCCAGGAAATACAATTTAATAGTCGCGTGCGATAATACGTTTGCAACACCTTACCTGCAGCAACCATTTAAATATGGAGTCGATTACATCGTTCACTCAACTACAAAATTTTTAAATGGTCATGGAACGGCTATCGGTGGAATATTAGTGGGAACAGACATTGAGTTCATGCGAACAAAAATGACCAAGTCTCATCGCCTGCTCGGCGGAAATTCCAATCCATTCGATGCATTCCTGTTAACACAGGGCATTAAAACACTGGAGATACGAATGCAGCGCCATTGTTCAAATGCCATGCAGGTTGCAAAATATTTAGAGGATCATGCTGCTGTCGCGAGAGTGAATTATGAAGGACTCCCGTCACACCCCGATCATGCGATTGCCATGAAGCAAATGCGGAATGCAGGTGGTATGTTAAGTTTTGAATTGAAAAGTGGATTACAGGCCGGAATCGATTTTATGAATCGTTTGAAGATGTGCGTACGGACGGTCTCTCTCGGCACGGTGGATACATTGCTTTCTCATCCTGCATCAATGACGCATTACAGTGTTCCGAAAGAACAACGGGAGCGATATGGAATTACGGATGGATTGATCCGTATGAATGTAGGCATTGAAAATGTTGAAGATATTATCAATGATCTTGAACAAGCATTGGGCTAATACTCTTTTTCTTAAACCAAACCTGACTGCAAATGAAAAAGTTTCTTCCTTTAATTGTTATTGCCGTTTGTTTTTCCTGCAATCAAAAAAGCAAGTATGATACGATCATCCGCAATGGAATGATATATGACGGCAATGGCGGACAACCGTATAAAGCAGACATCGCCATCAATGCAGATACGATTGCATTCATTGGTAACCTGAAAAATGAATCAGCAAACAACGAGATAGATGCAAATGGAAATGCAGTGTCTCCCGGCTTTATTAACATGCTTAGTTGGGCAAATGAATCCCTGATCGAAGACGGATGTTCGCAGGGCGACATCAGGCAGGGTGTTACACTTGAAGTAATGGGCGAAGGTGAAAGCATGGGGCCACTGAATGCAAGAATGAAAAACAGGATGCAAAATGGCCAGACTGATATTAAATACAATGTTGAGTGGAATACTTTGGGAGAATACCTGAGATTTCTTGAAAAGAAAGGTATCTCCTGCAATGTTGCGTCATTCGTCGGTGCTACAACCATTCGTGATTATATTGTTGGAGAAGACAACCGTGATCCTACACCGGCAGAATTGGATAGTATGCAATTGCTCGTGCGGCAGGCAATGGAAGAAGGTGCAATGGGAGTAGGATCATCGCTGATCTATCCGCCTGCTTTTTTTGCAAAAACGAATGAATTGATAGCCTTGTGCAAAGAAGCATCGAAATACGGCGGCATGTACATCTCGCACATACGCAACGAAGGCAATAAATTATTTGAAGCGGTTGACGAGTTGATCACTATAGCAAGAGAAGCAAATCTCCCCGCAGAAATATACCATTTGAAGGCAGCAGGAAAAGATAACTGGTGGAAGATCGATAGTCTTATTAAGATAGTTGAGAAAGCAAGAAATGAAGGACTGCAGATCACCGCCGATATGTATACATATCACGCAAGTGCTACAGGTTTAAGTGCATCGTTCCCGCCAACATTACAGGACGGTGGCTTTGATAAATTATGGAAGAGATTGCAGGATCCTGCGATTCGCATGCAAATGAAAAAAGCAATGAACACTAATGCACAGGAGTGGGAAAATACATATTATGGAGCCGGTGGTGCAAAGGGCGTTCTATTCCGGGGCTTCAGAACCGATTCTCTCAGGAAATTTATTGGTAAGACACTGGACGAAGTAGCACAAATAAGAGGCACTGCTCCGGAAGAAACAGCAATGGATCTTATTGTGCAGGACAGCAGCCGTATTGAAGTTTCCTATTTTTCCATGGATTCAACCAATGTAAAAAAAGAAGTTGCTATTCCATGGATGAGCTTTTGTTCCGATGAAGGTTCATACGCTACGGAAGGAGTTTTCCTGAAACAGAGTTGTCATCCGCGTGCGTATGGCAGTTTCATACGTGTGATAGGTAAATTTTCGAGAGATGAAAAAGCTGTGTCGTTACAGGATGCAGTGCGCAAACTTTCCAAACTACCTGCTGTGAATCTTAAGCTGCAGAAAAGAGGTGAATTGAAAGTGGGCAACTATGCAGATATTGTAATCTTTGACCCGGCGAAAGTCGAGGACCACGCGACGTTTGCCAAACCACACCAATATGCCACTGGCATCATTCATGTTTTTGTAAATGGACAACAGGTTTTAAAAAATGGTGAACACACGGGAGCAAAACCTGGACGATTTGTGAAAGGTCCTGGCTACAAGGCATAAGAAAAGTACACGAAAATATCTTTGCATCTATGAACATCAAAATAAGAAAAGCAAAAAGAGCGGACTGTCCTAGAATACTGGAGCTGGTGCAGGAGCTGGCCATATATGAAAAAGCACCCAAAGAGGTAACAGTGACTTTAGAGCATTTTGAACAGAGTGGTTTTGGAAGTCGTCCTGTATGGTGGGCATACGTAGCGGAAATAGATGGTAAGATCCAGGGATTTGCGCTTTATTACATTCGCTTCAGTACATGGAAAGGACAGCGTATGTACCTGGAAGATCTTCTTGTTACGGAAGAAATGAGAGGCAAGGGGATTGGAAAGCTACTGGTTGATAAACTAATAAATGAAGCAAAGAAGAGAAAGCTCAATGGCATTCAATGGCAGGTGCTGGAATGGAACGAACCTGCTATTAACTTCTATAAGAAATACAATGCAGCTTTCGATGGTGAATGGGTGAACTGTGCAATGCCTGTTTAATAATGCTCAAAAAAGAAAGAGCTGAACATTGTCAGCTCTTTCATAATTAAGTCTCTCAAATTCTTATGGGTAATATGATTTCATTTTGATCATCGCGTGAATAAATCCTGGTAACCAGAACAATAATGTCAAAATAAGATTCACCCACCAATTGTTTCCTTTCCAGTCATCCATTACACCCATTGCTATCCATGCCAATCCAAAGATGGCGAGAACAATATAAAGGCCTTTGGAAATACTTTGATCGGCAGCCTTCTCAATGTTGTTGAACAGTTCTTTGCTGTTGACTGTTCCATCTTCATTAATTGTTTTTCTCAATTTCTTTTGAGCAATGCTAAAGCTGATCTTCTGAAACAGGTTAAGATGATGACCAGTAAGCTTCTCAAAATCCTTTACCTTCATTTGCGAAAGGTCAAGCAAAGAAATTGATTCTCCCGCAGCACCGATCGGTAACATTACATCTGATGCAAAAACTTTCGGATTCACTACACTGCTGCTCGCGAAAGTTGCTGTGAGCAGGAACATACCAAGGAAAAGGGTAAATAGTTTTTTCATGTCTGTTGGTTTGAGTTATAAAAAATTTGGCACAAAGTAAATGAAATTTAATTTTCATTCATGTAAAAGTTGACATGTTGATCAGTTGACAAGTTAAACCACTCAGCATATCAACCTGTCAACTGATCAACAAATCAACTTTTCATTAGCTAACACCATCAGTCTGTACAGTCTTATCAACTTTTAAAATCAGTCCCTGTAAAACTTTTCCCGGCCCGCATTCAGTGAATTTTGTTGCACCATCAGCGATCATTGCCTGAACGCATTGCGTCCATCGCACTGCACCGGTTAGCTGGTCAATCAAATTTTGTTTGATCTCTTCTTTATCAACAATTCCCCTGGCAACTACATTCTGGTATACCGGGCATGAAGGTGTATGAAAATCCGTTGATCCTATCGCCTGCTGTAACTCCTGCCTGGCGGGTTCCATCAGTGGTGAATGAAAAGCACCACCCACGGGTAATACCAATGCACGCCTGGCACCGGCAGCTTTCAATCTTTCGCATGCGACTTCAACACCTTTTATACTTCCTGATATTACAAGCTGACCCGGACAATTGTAATTAGCAGGTACAACTACTTCACCGGCTTCATCCTGTACCAGCTTACAAATTTGTTCCACCTTTTCATCGGCCAGTCCTAACACAGCAGCCATTGTAGATGGATTCTGTTCACATGCTTTTTGCATGGCCTGCGCACGAAGGCTTACCAACTGCAATCCATTCTCGAAACTTAAAGTACTGTTTGCAACAAGAGCAGAAAATTCTCCAAGGGAATGACCGGCCACCATTTCCGGCCGTGCACCATCAATGCTTCTGAATGCGATAATAGAATGAAGGAATATTGCAGGCTGGGTGATCTTTGTTTGCTTCAGGTCTTCTTCCGACCCATTAAACATTACATCTGAAATTCTGAAGCCGAGTAATTCGTTTGCCTGTTCAAAGATCCTCTTTGCAAAAGAACTGTTGTCATAATAACTTTTTCCCATACCCGGGAACTGCGCACCTTGACCAGGAAAAACAAAAGCATGTTTCATACAGTTGGGTTTACAAAAATCAAATGTAACTCACTGCTGCAAAAAAGAAGACATTAATCCAGGTCGGCAGAAATTAATTTCAAAAATTCGTTACGTGTAATATGATTATTCAGGAATTCGCCATCGAACGCTGAAGTAGTTGTAACAGAATTTTGTTTTTGTACACCCCGGACCATCATGCATAAGTGCTTGGCTTCAATAACTACGGCAACCCCCATAGGTTGAAGGCTTTCTTTGATGGCGCCCAATATTTGCGTAGTCAATCTTTCCTGCACCTGCATTCTTCGCGCAAATACATCTACCACTCGTGCAAGCTTGCTTAAGCCCGTAATATAACCATTGGGAATGTAGGCAATGTGTGCCTTTCCGTAAAATGGATGCAAGTGATGTTCGCAAAGAGAATAAAGTTCAATATCCTTTACAATGACCATTTCACTGATATCTTCTTTAAAGCGTGCAGAATTAAGAATGGCAACAGCATCCTGGTGATAGCCTTGCGTGGCAAATTGAAATGCCTTTGCTGCACGCTCAGGTGTTCTAATCAATCCTTCACGGTCTGCATCTTCACCAATCGTTTCTATCATTTTACGGTAGTGTTTCGACAGTTCTTCAGTTATGTCATCGTCGTACTGGTCAATCTTTTTGTAAGCCATGATCCTTAATTTGAATAATTTCTTAAAACAGAGTAACCGCTTGTTGTAAAGGTTACAAATGGTATCACATTCCTGCCGGGTATTCTACAAAGTTCCGCGGTGTTTCGAATAAACGTATGAACAGATCCAATTGTTTATCGATATGCGGACGTAAAAGCCGGTATATGACGATCGCAATGTTCTCAGCAGTTGGGATCAGCTGGCGGAATTCCTCCACGTCAAGATTCAGGTTCTTATGGTCCAGCTTCTCCAATACTTTTTCATTCACCAGGTCCGACAATAATTTAAGGTCCATTACAAACCCGGTGTCGCTGTTCACTTCACCCACCACTTTTATTTCCAGTTCGTAATTATGCCCGTGAAAATTAGGAAGGCTGCATTTGCCAAACGCTTCGGTATTTCTTTCATCGCTCCAATCTTTCCTGAACAACCGATGTGCGGCATTAAAATGTTCACGACGAATTACTGCCACTTTTTCACCCATGCTAATAATAACGTTTGCACAAAGGTAAAGGTTGCGGTAAGGAAGATAAGTGCGAATTTTGCGCATGCAACTGTTGTTATGTGCCGCGACAGAAATTGAGATCGCGTCCACCATCGATCTTATCAATTCAAAAAAACCCACCAATGTTGATGTTCTTATTACAGGAGTAGGAATGGCGGCAGCCACATACAGCCTGGCAAAAGCCATT
>JADMIO010842122.1_pt1 | contig 10074 bp, 9 predicted proteins | sample 8958161 | NCBI WGS metagenome assembly JADMIO01 (sample SAMN16585339, study PRJNA669376) | soil metagenome | isolation source: Crop rotation soil | place: USA: Cullars Rotation, Alabama | collected 2011
GCCGGTGTTGAGCTGCTGACTGCTACTCCCGTTGCAGTCCCAAGCTTTTCCTCGAGTCCATCAAGCGATCCGTTGACGCGTTTGTAAAGTTGCTCGATCACCGATCGATGAACTGCAGACGGATCCGGGTCACCTTTATAACTCTTGACGTAAGCTTCGAGCGCCTGTTCCTTCTGTCCTGACTGTTCGAGTGTTGCGCCGAGATGCCAGAGCGCACTGCGCCACGCAGGAGTTTCCGCCGGCAACATCTCGGCGGCTTTCTTCAGGTGCACGACGGCGTCCGGATATTTCTCATCGTTGAAGAGCGCCCAGCCTTCGAGATCTTCCAAACGTCCCTTGTAAATATTCGCGAGCACCGCCGCCGGCGCGGGCGCAACGTCGGGGACATTTCCCGATGAGAGCGCACTCGCGCGCATGTCACGAAACTCATCAGCTTGTACGGCGAGCGTGGCTCCCGGAACTTTGAGCGCTTCGTCGCCGGCTCTTCTCGCTTCCGCGATCAGATCGAGTACGGTATTGACGCCGACTCCGTTACGCGCCAGACGACTCGCCGCATACACCTGTCTGAACGCGCGCATGCTGTCGCTGCCGGATGCGAAGTCTTTCGCTGCAGCGACTGCCGCAGCTTCGTCAATCTTCTGTCCCTCAGCCGGCGTGATTGCAGTGTTGAGGGCCAGCAGCCCCTTCATCATCTTCGCATTCGCTGCGGTGTCTGCTGGCGTTGGCTGGTAAATTCCGGCGCGTCGTTCCGGCGCAAGCAGATCGATGAAACTCGGATCGCTCACCTGCACGCGCCCGGCGAGATAAGCCTGAATCTGATCGCCTTTTATCGTGAACGACTCGCGCAAAACTTCCGCTGCTTCGTCGTAGAGTCCCATCGACGCGAGCACATTTGCGAGCTCGTAAGTCATCGTCGGAAACTTCCCGTACTGCCGCGCAAAACGCAGCGACCGTTCGGCATCCAGCGGACGCTTCACGCCAAGAAGCGCGCGGGCCAGCGCGATCTGCGCCCACGTGTAACGCGGCTCGAGCGCGGTTGCTTTGATCGCCAGCTCGAGCGCCTTCTCGCTGTTGTCGTGCGCGGCGAGCCAGTAGGCGGCGCCGGAGAGTAACGGCAGGTTGCGTGGCTCGTCGGCGAGCGCAGCCTGGAGCGCGCTGTTTGCTTCGTCACTGCGATGCAGCTCAAAGAGGGCGATCACTTTGCCGGCGAGCGCGGCCTTGTCTTTCGGATCGGCGGCGAGTTGTTCGTTGTAGAGCGCGAGCGCCTCTTCGTTCTTACCCGCAGCGCGATAGAGATCTGCGAGACTGCCGCGCGAGACTTTCGACTTCGGATCGAGCTCAAGTGTCTTTTTATACTCAGCCGCGGCTTCGTCGAGTCGCAAAGAGATGTGCAGCCCGACCGCGAGCATTCGATGTGCTTCGGCCATATCGGGCGCGAGTTTCACAGCACTTTCGGCGAGGCGAACTGTGTCAGCGCCTCGTTCGACGCCCAGGTAAAAGCCCGCCATCTCGAGCAGGCGTTTCGGATCGTTACCGAATTTCGTTTCAATACTCTGCGCTGCTTTGTACGCAGCTTCACGCTCGCCGCGCAGGTACAAGTTCATCGGAATCTGCGCGATTACGCCCGCGAAAAGTTTTTCGGAAATGCTCGTGTCGGCCTCGTCGATCGCGTGCATCAACTGCTCGATACCGCCAGCGATGTCGCCGTTTTTCAACTTCTGATCGCCTAAGCCTGCATGTGTGCTGATCAGCAACTCGACGGCGCGTGGCCTGGCTTTCGAATCGGGATGCGTGTCGAGAAATTCTTTCAACTTCACCGCGCGTTCGGGTAACGGCTTCGTGAGTGTCAGCTCGACTTCGTCGATCTCATCGAGCTCCTGGTTAGCGAGTTCGGCGGCGGTTTTCTGTTTGACGGGAGCTGATTTCGGAGCGGCGGCTGGTGTTTTCTTGCGACCGGGTTTTGTAGCTTCGGTCTTTAGCGTTTCCTCCGGCGTTGGTTCAGCTCGGGGCGACTCAGCCGGAGTTGGCCCAGGCGTTGGGTCAGTCTTGGGTGTTTCAGTTGGCTCCGCAGCCGGGCTCTCACTCGGCGTCGGTTCAGTTTTCGGAGATTCGACCGGCGGCGGTGTCGCTTGTGCTTCGGCTGTGGGTACATCGCGAACGCTGCGTGGGCGAGTGCGCGGTGTGTCCTGATCCTTCGCGCTGACGAGCACTTGTTGCGGTGAGTCAGTCGCTACTGCAACTGTCGACGGCTCGATATCAGAAACCTTGAAACCGATCTTCTCCGCGAGCGCGTTGGCAAACACGTGTATGCCGCTATCCACTGCTTCAGCGATGCGGCCATCGTTCAGCGGTCCACTCATGCGATAACTCATCTCGCCCAGCACGCCGTCCGGCAACGCTGCCTGCGCCGCGCGGGTGAATTGCGTGAACGACGACTTCGACGCTGCGGACACAACCAGCAGCAGTGTCTTGTCGCGGCTCGTCTTCGAGCCGATGTTCCAATCGCGTGCGAGCTGTTGTGAGAAGGCGGAGATTTCCTGGGCGCCCGTGCTGTCGACTACAGTCACATAAAGATCGATTTTGCTCTTATCCTTGACGCCCTGGAGCAGGTTTTCGAGCCGTGTTTTAGTGTTGGCATCGATCACTCCGGCAAAGTCGCTGACATGACTGCTCGGCGCCGGCAGTTTTTGTGACTGTGCGAACGGGTTTGCGCTGATTAGCAAAAACAGCCCAACCGCTGGGATTACGGTCAAGAGGCGCATTAGCGCTCGATGTGATCGGGTCATTGTTGATATGTTCCGCATCTGGGATTGTGGGGGGACGATTCGGCGCTCATGATACCATCGGCGAGCGAATATGGGCGAACTTGATGAAGCGTGGGCACTGGCGTTGTCGGAGGCAGAGCGCCGTGCGCGGCTGGCCGGGCGCGCCGACGTTGCCGAGTACCTGTCGCTGAAGAATTCGAATGACTTGTTGCGGAAAGCGGGTGTCGACTGGCTGCTCGCGGAGTTTACGGTGCTGGCCGGGGAAGCGAACCGCGCGGGCGCGAGTATTCAGATTGCAACACAGGAAGGGCACCGGTTTCCCACTGGCACTTCCATGATGGTCGGGCATCTGTTGACGCTCACGAATGGTGTTCGCACGTTGTATGTTGAAGCGGGATGGCCTCGGGCGCCGCGCGATGGTGTCGTGCGCGGCGGGGACTCGCGGCGGCGAACATCCGTCACCTCGGAATCAAAAGGGCGAACGAGGAACTGCTCTTAGCGAGGTCTCACACGGGCGCCCCGGCGTGGAAGTCGATCGAAAACAACTACCTCCTCCTTGAAGCCGACATCCGGCGCCATCTGGTCATTCTGATCGGTGACTACGCACAGAACCGAGCGCGGTAGCGCCGGGTCAAACTCCATTATCACGACCTTTGCTGAAGTTGACCCGGCGCTACCGCGCTCGGTTCTGTGCGCTGCGACGTTTTCAGTAGTCACTGCACGTTTCGCGTTACTTACCTCTCAAACATGCCGAGTTTCCTGTGAATTCCACACAGGCACGGCGCTTGCCAAACGTCCGGCAACGACATCTGGTCTGAGGAGAAAGACAAGAAATGACGAACCGGCACACACTGAAGTTTTCAATATTCGCTGCGGCCATTCTCGCGCTCGCTCTGCCCGCCGCAGCCTCCGCCCAGTGGGGACGCTATCCGGACAACAATAATCGCGGCGGCTACGGACGCTACGACGATCGCGGACTAAGAGACTCCGTACACCGCCTCGATAATCTCGCAAAAGACTTCGAGCGCGACGTCGACCGCGCCCTCGATCACAGCCGCTCGAACGGGTCAAACCGTGAAGATCGAATCAACGATCAGGTTCACCGGTTTCGTGATGCTGTCGGCGATCTGAAATCGCGAGTGGGCAATGGCCGCGACCTGAATCGTAGCTCGAACGAAGCGCGCCGGGTGCTCGAGGAAGCGAATGATATCGATCGCTTCGCGCGTCGTGGATTTGATGGCCGCACTGGTTCGGAGTGGTCGCAGATCCAGCAGGAGCTGCGCTACATCAGCAACGTCTACGGTTTTGGTTACGGTGGTGGTTACGGCCGAGATCGCGATGACGACTGGCGCCGCGACCGCAACGACCGCAACAACAATCGCAACAACGATTGGTGGAGAAGAATTCCATTCCCTCGGTATTAACCCGCATCTGATATCCGCAAGTAATCTGCTGGTCTATCCTTCCCGAAGGCCCCGGTTCAAACGCCGGGGCCTTTATCTTTCCTGTAAAATGGCTTCATGCCCGGCACCCTGTATCTCGTCGCCACTCCGATCGGCAATCTCGCAGACATCACGCACCGCGCGCTCCAGGTTCTCAGCGACGTCGATCTCATCGCCTGCGAAGACACGCGCCACACTCACAAGCTCCTCAATCACTACGGCATCAACACAAAAACGATCAGCTATCGCGAACACAACGAACAGCAACGCACGACTGAGCTGATCGATCGCTTGAAACAGGGAACTAACATAGCCGTCGTTTCAGACGCGGGCACACCGTCGATCAGCGATCCCGGTTTTCGTCTCGTCCGCGCAGCGATCGAAAACGACATCGTAATCGTCCCGGTGCCTGGTCCAAGCGCGCTGATCGCCGCACTGATCGCCGCAGGTCTTCCGACAGATGAATTCTTCTTCGCAGGCTTTCTTCCATCGCGCACAAACGCGCGTCGCACTCGACTGGCAGAACTACAATCGGTGCCCGGAACATTAATCTTCTACGAAGCCCCACATCGGCTCGCCGCGACACTGAAAGAGGCTTACGAGATACTCGGCGAGCGCGAAGCCGTCGTCGCAAGAGAGCTGACGAAGCTGCACGAAGAGATCAGGCGTGGACTGTTGAGTAATTTAGCCGCGGATTATACGGAAAAGACGGATATTCGCGGAGAGATCGTGGTGCTGATTGATCGAACCGTGATCGGCGCCTCGATTAATCAAGCAACCAGCATCGTCACGTTAGTCGATCAATTCGAGCGCGACGGCCTGGACCATCGCGCCGCACTAAAGAAAGCGGCGCGTGAGCTGGGTCTCTCACGCGCCGAAGCATACCGAAAGCTATTATCCGAAAGATCTAATCCGCGTTAATCCGTGCTGCCGGTAATCTGCGCCGGCAACGGCTTATCCACCTTCAAGCGCGCCGGACGGTTCGCAATCTCCCACAGCGTCATATAGATCGTCCGCGTAATCTTCTCCATCTTCTGGTAATCGATCTTGTCAGCCGTATCACCCGCGCGGTGATAATCCTCGTGCTCACCATCAAAGAAGAAAATGATCGGAATCCCCTTGCGCGCGTAATTGAAATGATCGCTGCGATAGAAGAACCGGTGCGGATCTTTCGGATCGTCGTACTTCGTATCAAACGCGAGCTTCAAATACGAATTGTTAACACTGTTGACGAGCTCGCCAAGCTCCGTACTCATCATCGTCGACCCGATCAGGTAAACGGCGTCTGTTCCAGTTAACTCACTGTTGCGCGGGTTCGTGTCGCCTTCTTTCTTGCTGCGACCAATCATGTCGATATTTAGCTGCGCCACGATCTGATTGAGCGGCACGGTCGGAAATTCAGTGAAGTAACGCGAGCCCCACAAGCCTTTCTCCTCGCCGCAGTGCCACACAAACAACACCGAACGTTTCGGTCGGACCGGCGCTTTCGCGAGCGCTTCCGCCATCCCGAGCAACGCGGTCGTGCCGGAGCCATCATCATCCGCGCCGTTGCAAATCGTGTCAGTGCCGACCGGCGGACAACCACTGCCAACGTGATCGTAATGAGCGCCGACCGCAACGTATTCAGCCTTCAAAACCGGATCGCTGCCTTCCCAAACGGCAACCACATTCTGCGTCGGCACGATCTCGGTGTTGTTCGCGACACTCATCGTGATCTTCTTCTGATCGCTGATCAGAAACGATTCGGGCAGCGCGGTCCCGGTCGAACCGTAAGACGCATTGAAGATTCCCGAAGCCGTCTGCCGCTCGCCGGTAAAGAGCAGGTTGGCTGTCTCCGGCGAGATCACGATCGACGGCAAAGCCGTGCTTGCTGTTTGCGGTTGAAACTTCGCGACGACAGTTGAGCCACGTTCCATGAGGCGCTGGCGATTGCGTTGCCAGTTCGCGAAATACTGAAAGTCGGGTACGTAAATCAAACCGATCACGCCTTTACTGCGCGCGTAGTCGCTCGCGTTCATGTAGTCTTCGCCCGGTTTACCGAAATCAGAACGCGCGATGCCGCGTGGCGACATATTTGGAGTTCCGAAGATCACCGCAATACGTCCCGCCGGATTGACTCCTTTGTACGCGTCGATGTCTTTTGACTTTATAAACCAACCGTTTCCTGCGAAGACGAGTTGACCACTGATATTCCCGGAGCCGCCCACCGGAATAAAATCCGTTCCCGCCACGAGTGTTCGCCCGCTGTAATCGACTTTTGTTTGACCGCCGTCCGCGCGATCGCGTCGCAGATCGATGCGTTGGAAAAAACTGCCTTCGTCGCCGGCCGGTTTGAAACCCCAGCGATCGAGGTTCATCGCGAGAAACTTCGCGGTCGTGTCGAGCCCGCGCGACGGTGTGTCGCGTCCTTCCATCTCGTCGGAGGCGATGAACGTCAAATAGTCTCGAAGTTGATTAGCTGCGATCGTCTCAACGCCGCGTTGAGTTGTTACCGATACTGCTGACTTTTTTGATCTATCAGCGCGCTGGGCGTAAGTTCCGGGAAAGGTGGTGACGAGCAAACTCGCCAACACGAGGGAGGTTAAGAATCTTCGCATTGAGTCTCCATTCAGAACCGAGCGCGGTAGCGCCGGGTCGTAATTGAATAAGGACGCCAGTGAATAAAATTGACCCGGCGCTACCGCGCTCGGTTCTGTTACGCGTGCTGCACGGCTTGAACGAGTCGCGTCAGCGTGTCTTTCGCGTCGCCATACAGCATGCCTGTTACCGGCTTAAAAAACAAAGGGTTCTCCAGACCGGAAAAACCTTTGCCCTGACCACGCTTCAAGACCACGACTGACTTCGACCGGTCGACTTCAAGAATCGGCATGCCGGCGATCGGACTCGCCGGATTGTCGCGTGCATCGGGATTGACAACGTCGTTTGCTCCGATGACGACAGCGACGTCTGTGGTTGGAAACTCTGGATTAATCTGCTCGAGCTCATACAGCGACGAATACGGCACGTTCGCTTCCGCCAGCAGCACGTTCATGTGACCAGGCATGCGTCCCGCGACGGGATGGATTCCATATTTAACAGTGACGCCGCGCTTTTCGAGCACGTCTGCAAGCTCGGCACTGCGTGTTGCGCCTGCGCGGTGGCGAGTCCGTAACCGGGCACGAACACGACCTTGTTTGCGTAAGCGAGTTGCGTCGCGACGTCTTCGAGGCTGACTTCGCGCATGGTTCCATGTTGCTCGCCACTCGCCGCTGCCGTCGCTGCGCTTCCGAACGCGCCGAATAAAACGTTCGTCATCGAGCGGTTCATCGCGCGGCACATCAGTATCGAGAGTATGAATCCGGAAAACCCGTCGAGCGTGCCGGCGATGATCAGCACTTTGTTCGAGAGCACGAAGCCTGTTGCTGCCGAAGCGAGTCCGGCGTAAGAATTCAGCAAAGACATCACGACCGGCATGTCAGCCGATCCGATCGGCATCACCAGCAACAGTCCGAAGACGAACGCGAGACCCACCATCGTAAAAAACAACGGCATCGAACCGGGCACGACGATCAGGTACACGAAGATTCCGATCGTCACCGCGAGCAGGGCCATGTTGAAGATGTTCTGGCCCTTGTAAGTCATCGGCGTGCCGCGCACGAGTCCCTGGAGTTTGGCGAAGGCGAGGAGACTGCCGGTGGTCGTGAGTGCGCCGAGCATGACTTCGAAGCCGAGCGCGCCCATCATGAATCTGTTCTCGAGAATTCCCCCAAAGCGGTAAAACTCGGAAATACCGACGAGCGCCGCGGCGAACGCGCCAAACGCGTGTGAAAGCGCGGTGCGTTGCGGCATCGCGGTCATCGGCACCCACACGCCCATCGCCAGCCCGACCAGGGAGCCGATCGCGAGACCCGCGAGTATCCACGTGTAAGTGATGATCTCGTGGTGCATCAGCGTGCCGATGATGGCCATCAACATGCCAAACTCGGCGAGATGCATTCCGCGCTTTGCGGTTTCGGGATGGCTCAGACCCTTCAATCCGAGGATGAAAAAGATTGAGGCGAGCAGGTAGCTGAGTTCGATGAAGTAGAATTGGAACAAGGGCGTGGGCTAGTCCTTCTTCGCGACTTCTTTCCGTTTGAACATCCTCAACATGCGATCGGTGATGACGAAGCCGCCGACGACGTTCGTCGTGGAGCAAACGACGGCGATGAAACCGAGGATCGTGCACACTCTCGGATAGTTAGCACCCGCCATCACGATCGAGCCGACGAGAGAGATGCCTGAGATCGCGTTTGTCGCCGACATCAGCGGCGTGTGCAGCAGCGGCGGCACCCGCGAAATCACCTGGTAGCCGAGAAACGCCGCGAGCGCGAAAACATAAAGCGCCGAAATCAAAAGCACCTTCTGGACGAACGGGTCGTTTAATTCCATTTCGCTTGCTCCTAACCTGGTTGGGCCTGTAACGCAGCCGCAACGCGCTGGTTTACGACTTCGCCGTTATGCGTAACACATGATGGTCCAACGACGTCATCCTTCATGTCGATGTGTAGCTGTCCGTCTTTGATCAGCAGCGAGAGAAAAGACGTGACGTTACGCGAGTACAGTTGACTCGCGTGGACCGGAATCGTCGCCGGAAGGTTCGTCGGCGCGAGAATCGTTACGCCGTTGCGTTCGACAGTCTCGTCTGCCTGGCTCAACGCGCAGTTGCCGCCAGTCGAGCCGGCGAGATCGACGACGACTGAGCCGCGCTTCATGCCGTTCACTGCTTCTTCAGTTATGAGTAACGGAGCGCGTCTGCCCGGCACCTGTGCGGTTGTGACGATCACATCCGCGGTCTTCGCGTGTTCGGCGATCAAAGCGCGCCCGCGGTTCATTGCTTCTTCCGAGAGCTCGACTGCGTAGCCACCTGCGTCTTCAGTTTTGATACCGCCGAGATCGACTTCGAGAAATTGTGCGCCTAACGATTTCACCTGCTCGCCTGCGGCGGCGCGCACGTCGTAACCTTCAACCACTGCGCCGAGACGTCTTGCCGTTGCAATCGCCTGAAGTCCGGCGACGCCCGCGCCGAGCACGAGCACGCGCGCCGGTGGCACAGTGCCCGCGGCAGTCATCAACAATGGAAACATTCGCGGGATGTGGGCGGCGCCGATCAGGACGGCTTTGTAACCGGCGACGGTGGCCATCGACGAGAGCGCGTCCATCGCCTGCGCGCGCGTGATTCGTGGAATCAACTCGACAGAGAAAGTCGTGACGCCGCGATCGACTGCGGGCAAGAGCGCGGCGGGCTCGTCGAGTGGACGCAGGAAGCCGATCACCACTGCGCCTTTTTTGAGTCGTGCAAAATCGTTTGCTGAAGGGCGATTGACGACAGCTAATACGTCTGCACTGGCAATTAGCGCTTCTCGATCGGGGCTGACTTCGGCGCCGGCTTCGCGATAGTCGTCGTCAGTGCGGGCGGCGTTGAGGCCGGCTTGGGTTTCGATTTGTATGGAGGTTCCGAGTCCGGCGAGTTTCTTAACGGATTCGGGCATGAGCGCGACGCGAGCCTCACCCTCTTGTGTCTCCCGCAACACAACGATGTTCATAGGCAAAAGTAATTCGAGGATTAGCTAGAGCTCAAGCGGGAGCAGTATAGCAAATCGGGACAGATCCGCGTCCAAAACTTGCGATCGCCGCCCCGGGGCACCTATAATCCGAAACCTCTGCGGCGCATTGGTGTAGTCGGTTAACACGCTGCCCTCTCAAGGCAGAGATCACGGGTTCGAGTCCCGTATGCGCTGCCACTACCCTATTTTCAGTTTGCCACGCTCACTGTGTTAGCCCGAAACTCATGTTTCCATAAACGATTGCGCTACTTACAGACTAGTCAGTCGCAGCCGGTGGGAAAG
>JADMIO010960164.1_pt1 | contig 10073 bp, 4 predicted proteins | sample 8958161 | NCBI WGS metagenome assembly JADMIO01 (sample SAMN16585339, study PRJNA669376) | soil metagenome | isolation source: Crop rotation soil | place: USA: Cullars Rotation, Alabama | collected 2011
CACGTCCAATAAGTCATTCATGTCGGCGAAAAGTTTTTGGCAAGACGCAAACATATTTGGTAGTGCCTCACTTTGAAATTACGCCGAAGGCGTTCGCTAATTTCAGCCCCGGGTTGGAGCGTAGCTACAACCCTGGGATCGATACATCAAACGGTCATTGAACCCTGAAAGGGTTCGCCAACCGCCTAACCCTTTCAGGGTTGGAGCACAATTTGAAATCATGGCCCAGGGTTCTCGCGATGCTCGAAGCCTGGGCTGCAATTAGCGAACGCGTTCGGCGTATTTCATCAACATTTCAACCTGATGCACTACCACAATTTTCATCCTGTGTCGAAAGATGAGGTACTCCGGATAGCATTGGGCCGAATCGTGCGGAGGGAGATCGAGATCGGTTGGCCTTTCCTCGCGAGATCTCGATCCTCATGCGATAGGATCGCTACAAGCTTGGCTTGTCGTATTCTTTCTTCGCCTCAATCAAAATCGTTAAGTCGTTGTCGGCTTCTTTCCACAGCGCGAAGAATTCCTGATACGCCTTCAGCCCTTTTTCCTTGTCACCTTGAAGAGTCGCGGCACGTGCGAGGCCCACGTAAGCGAGCGGATAAAAGTACGAGAGTGCAGACCAACCCCGGTTTTCCAATATCTGCTGGAACTCAGCGGCAGCTTCTGCTCCTCTTTTTTCAGCGAGATATGCCTGACCGCGAAGGTAGGCAATCGCAAAGAGAATGCTACGTCCGTAGAGCCTGGTCTTCTCTAACAACTGGATCGCTTGAGCGGGATTCCCTCGCTGCATCTCAACGTGAGCTTCAATCAGTGGTATGCGAACTTGATTGATCAAACTGTCGGTGGGAAAACGTTTGGCAAGCTCCTCAATAAGATTTTTTGTTTGGCCCAGTTCGCCGCACATAGCCAGCGCCTGGGCGGACAGTGACAGCGTAACCCGGTCGTGAGATAGCTGGAGTGCTTTCGTCGTTTGCTCTTTCACCGTGCTGCAATCGCGGAATTGCGCATCACGTACCGCCGCTCCCGCCGCAATCTGTGCAGCAACCTCTTTCAAATCACGTCGGTTCGCCATGTCAGAAGCTCTTATGGAAAACTCTCTTGCCTTTCGCAACTGTCCGTAAAATGCGGCAGAGTCCGCTTGCCAACTTTGAGCTGCATACTCTTCAGGCTTTCCCGTCGCCCAATCAATCTCTTTCTTCACTCCTGCCGCGTCGCCCTGGACGAAAGCAATGCGGTAAAGGTTCTGGTGCATTCTTAAGTTTTCGAGGTTCTGAGACTGCGCCTGACGGATTATTTCCTTTGCCTCATCGAACCGATTTAGGCCAACGGAGCTCATAGCTAAAAGCGAGTGTCCTGAAGCGGAATTCGGATTGAGACGAACCGCTTCGCGAGCCTCTTCCGCGGCTTTATTGAATTCACCAAGTTCGTTGTATTTGACTGCCAGATTATTGTGTGGCGCGCTGTCACGCGGATACGTGCGCTTCCACAGTTCCAACGTCTCAAGATACTTGTCCAATTCCCCGGTCACGTTATCGTAATAAATCTGGTTGATATATAGTCGTTCGTACTCACCGACTCGGTCTCGCAACTCATACGCTTTTCGCGAGGTTTCAGCAGCCAGATCGTACTGCCTGGTGTTGTAATACATCGATGACATTGCAGCGTAAGCACGGGCGAAATTAGGGTCCATTTCGGTCGCGCGTTTAAAGAATGGAATGGCTTCGAGGTATTTGCCTTTCAGTTGATTTTCGACTCCTAGCGAGAACGCCTTGAGTGCATCGAGCGATGAGGTCGTAGCCTGATGAATCGGAACGTCGTACTGCTGAATTGAACTTAACGACTCGCCTAAGTTCTCGCGTAACGTCGTCGCCGCCTTACCGAGTGCCGAGATCACTTGCTCTTTACTTTCAGCTTCTACTTGTTCGCGGGTTATCGTGTCGCCGGTCTGTGCGTTTGTCGCCTCCAGCGTGATTACGTAGTGGGTGCCAAAACTTGAAATTGAGCCCGCGAGAAAGGCCTTCAATGCTTGTCGCTGACAGATCTCGCGCGCAATTTCTTTCGTGACCCGCTCGTCGGGCGAGCGATTCATTAAACGCAGCGCTTCTCTGACACGTTGGTCGGAGAAGATATTTAAAAAAGGCGACTGCTCCAGTTGTACGGCGAGACCCTGCTTAAGTGTGCCATCGAAGACGGGATCGCCTGTGGTATTGGCGAAGTCGGCAAGGACGATGGTGTCTTTCTCGGTCAACGCAGCGACAGGAGTCGATTTGAAGTACCAAAAGAGTCCGGCAACGACCGCCGCGACTACCAGCATTCCGAGCGTCACCAAGGCACCACGCTTATGAAGCCTTACCTGATTGACGATGTACTCGGCGCTTGAGGTGTGAGTTTGTGTAGTCCTGGGCGCTGACGTTTTCGGCGCGACGGAAACTCCGTCCCACGTCGGCAGAGTCATGGGGTCGGGGGTAGTCCGTTGGAGTTCCGCGTCAATCTCTAACCGTTTTTTGCAGTGCCTTAGATCGTTGAGTAACTCCTTTGCCGACTGATAGCGGTTTTCTCGTTCTTTCGCCAGCGCCTTCTCCACAATTCGTTCAAGTTCATCTGGGGCCTCACGAGAGTAGCGAGCGAGTGGTGGCGCTGCTTTTTCGCTCAGAATCGACGCCAGTACTTCCATCTTGCTGGTACCGTCGAACGGTTGGCGCCGCGTTACCATCTCGTAGATCAAAACACCCAGGCTGAAGATGTCCGTACGGGCATCGAGCTCGAGTCCGCGTGCCTGTTCCGGCGACATGTATGGAGTAGTTCCGATAATTTCACCAGGCCCGGTGATTAGTGCGGCGGATGTCGGCGCCTCCATATCCACTTCGGAAGTCTGCGTATGCTCCGTAAGTTTAGCCAATCCAAAATCCAACACCTTCACGATCCCATCGCGACGAAGCATGATGTTCTCTGGTTTGATGTCGCGATGAATGATGCCGGCCTCATGCGCAGCCGAAAGTGCCCGCGCAGTCTGAATCGCCACATCGAGAACCTGATCAATTTTCATTTCGGTACGTTTCAAGCGTTTCCGCAACGTCTTACCCTCAATGAACTCCAAGGCGATGAAATGACGCGAATCAGTTTTGTCAATCTCGTAGATGGTTATGATATTTGGATGATTTAATGCGGAAGCAGCCTTCGCTTCCTGCACGAACCGTTGCATGCGATGTCGCAGTGACGCAAATTCCGCAGGCAAAATCTTCAAGGCAACTTTTCGATCTAGTTTTGTGTCTTCCGCGAGATAGACCTCACCCATCCCGCCAGCCCCAAGCTTGGACACGATGCGGTAGTGCGAAAGAGTTGTCGGGGGTTCCAATTCTTTCATCAATTCCGGCCTACGCTCGAATAACTATCTCAGTCTGTGTTGGCCTCTCGGCGCCGCATCAACTACGACTGAGTTTGCATGGAAGGATCATTCTGCGGTACTGCGAAGGTCCGATTGCGAACTTGAAAAAACTGCCCGTTCAGGAGGTTATTCTAGCTGCATTGAGGATTGGTGACTAGACAAATAACGATTTCCCCGATCTTCAAGGGGACAACCGTCCCGTGTTCGGGTCCAAAGGCCGTTCAGCGTATTTTAGGGCAGGCGGGTTTATCCGCGGCTTATCAACAACCCGGAACCAATCGCCCCGGCCGTCGTTGGTCCGTAACATCCTCAACATCTCTTCGTACGTGAACGGCCGTGCGCCGCGTCTCCCGAAGACTGAAATCTGATTGCCGCTCTCATCGACGGCGCGGTCGCGATCGAGTGGCTTCGAGATACCGAGTGCTTCACCTTTTGTCTTGAACGTTGCGATCAGCACAGGCTTCGGACGCGGACTGAAGCCCGCATACTCGGGCATCGTCTCCGGCGAGGTTAGTTGCACAATGCGCATGCCGTTCTTTCCGTCGGCGACGTACGCAAACAGGCTCGCGTTCGTCATGGCGACTTTCACCTGATGCACGTCGTTGAGCACGCCGCCGGCGTTGAATGTTTGATCGAGTCGTGGGTGTTCGGGCTGTTCGACATCGACGATCGCGATTCCGTCTGTCCCATTCGCAACATACGCGTAAGTGCGCGCGACGTAAACATCATGCGCGTGGGCCAACGGCACGAATGCACTTTCTATGGGCCGCGGCTGCTCAGGCGTTGTGATGTCGACGACTTTCAATCCGTCGTCGTCGACAACGAACGCATACCGAAACTGAATCGCTACCGATTTTGGATTCTTGAGACTGATTTTGGTGACGAGTCGTGGTTTCAACGGATCGTTGAGGTTCAGGACTGCCAGCGCATTGGCGGTTGTGATGTAAGCGTAGTTGCCGGCGATCGTGATGTTGTTCGCGTCGTTTAGCACGCCATCCGGATTGAATGTGAGAGCGCGCTTCAGGTAGTTGTTCAGCGGATCGCCGTCGAGCAGGGTCGCCGCATTCACGAGGATTAGACCTTCGTACTTGTCGACGACATAGAGATAAGCGTAAAGCGGATGAATTGGTTGTTCTTCATTCTCCGCATGTCGTGTTCGTGCCGGATCGACCGCGAGAGTCGTCGGCGCTGCAACGGCAGTCGCGTACCTTGTCTTCACCCAGAACTTCTGACCAAAGCGCGACACGGGCGCGGTGGTGATACGCTCTGAGAATCCTTTCTGATCGATCTGCGCCACGTCGTAAACACGCAATCCACCCTCGCCCGCGGCCACGTACGCATACTCACCACGCAACTGCACCTGCAACACGCGCGGATTGCCGACGTGCTCGTAAAAAGTCTTCAACTCACTGCCGCCTCCCGTGAACTGCTCGTAGTTTGATGGATACGCAATCTTGTGAAGCGTGCTGCCAAACACTGCCTGCGGCTCTGTTGGTTCGGTGGCGACGACCACTTCCAACGCATCGTCCGCAGCAACATAAACATATCGCCCCATGAAGTTGACGAAGTTGGTTCCCTGCAACAGCAACTGCGCCAGCCACGCGTTGTTGTCGTTCTTCTCCGAGACGTGACAATCGCTGCACCCCTTCGTTTCAGTCGCACGAACTGTGTGCGGTATGTGCGTGTTGAAAGACTGGCCAGCGAAACCTTCGGCCGAGGTCGTCTGCTGTTGTGAATAGATCCATTCGCGATTCTGATTCTGAGAGCTCACCAGGATCGCGGACGAAGAACGCACGGGCGCGACGCGATTTCCGGTGACCGTTCCATCGCGGCCGAGCATGAAGATGTCGTCGCGCAGAACCTGGAAGTTGTATTGAGTGAAGTTGCGCGTGTCGCCATCTTCGTTGTGGCGGTTCGGCATCTTGCGGTTCGCCTGCATCGAGAGATGACAGCCGAAACAACTCGTCACCCACGAAGAGTGACAGGACACGCACGTCATGTTCGCGTCGCGATGGGCCAGTTGGTTGCTGTCGGCGGGAACGTCGCCCCACGTTGCGTTATCTTTCTGAATCGTCTTCGCGTAACGAGACTGCTCGTTGTAATCGCGCGTGCCAACCGTCACGGTGTCGAGTGTCTGCGGCACACGCCACCAGCGACCGGGAACAACTATCGAGTTCTGCACGATGTCGCCGGTCTTCAGATCAACATCAACACCTTTTTCATCTTTTCGTTTTCGATCGCGAGGGACGCGCTGGAAGAGTGGGATGCGTGTGCCCTCCGCATCGCGAACGCGTATCCGCGTGAGATCCTGTCCGGCTGGTGGTTGATTCAGAGACTTGCGGCGCTCAGCAGCAGTTCCAGTCGCAACTGCCGCAGCCGGACCGGAAGTGAAGAGCGTCGCCTTTTTCTGAATCGACCCGTGGCAATCTTCACACGTGATCTCGATCGCGGCGCGCGGTTCGTTGTAGAGATTGCCGTCGCCGTGTGAGTCCTGACGGAAATGACAGTCGACGCAGTGCATTCCGCGCTCGGCGTGAATGTCATTGAGATGCACTGCCTTTTCGAACTTCGCGGGGTCATCTGGTGAGACAATTTCACCTTTAGCGTCTAACAGATTTCCCTTGCGATCCCGTTTGAAGATTTTGCGAAACAACCAGCCATGCCCGTGAAAATCTGCGAACTGAGTATTGCGAAGCAGTGCGTTGAACGACGCTGTGCCGGTGTCTTTCAAAAAATCTAAGTTGCTCCACAATCCGCGCAGACTCGCGCCTTCAGGATTGCGATCGAGTTTCTCCTGTTCCTCATCCTGGCTCGGGTTGTGCTGCGTCGCGGGATACATCTTCGCGCCGTCACTCTCGTTGTCCCACCACGTGAGGCCGAGATAACTCGCAACCATATTCGTGCCGGGGTGCATGTGACAGACCATGCACTGCGACGTCGGAATCTGACTCGTGAACTGGTGCTTGATCGGATGACCCGATTCGCTCTTCGAAATGGATTGGTCGGCAGTCTGTGAACGACCCAAATTTCCGGCCTGCTGATAAAAAGCCGAATGTGACGGATCGCGATCGTTGGCGTAGATCACGTGACATGCGGAACAACCCGACGAGCGATAGTCGCCGGGATGATCGTTCGTGCCGAGAAAGTTGAGTGTGGGATCGAGCAGACGCGTTTTCTGTATTCCGAGGAAAACCGGATCGGTGCGCTGCGCGGTGCCGAAGCCACGCGCGCTGAGTCCCTTGTCAGGCTTGCCCGGATCTTCTTCCTTGTCTGGCAGACCAACTTCGAGCCGCCGCTTCCCACCGCGTTCAAAGACGCGCAGAACGTTCCCCGGCTGAGAGATCTCCCAACGCGGCAACGGATCGAGCAGACTCAAAAAGCCTTTCGTCCGTCGCTCTTCTTCAGTTGTTGTTTGCAGCAGTGTCTGCGGCGCGCCCGATTCGCTGTAGCTCTCGCCGAAGCGCGGATCTTTCAAATGGAAACTGCCGTTGTTATAGAGCGCCGCGCCCCAGAGCATCGCGCCGTGCGTCATCATGCTGCGTGCGGCATTTTTCGACTCGACGTCATGACACCCCGCACAAGTCTTCCCAACAACACGCAAATCACCCGGATTAATGAACCGCACAAACTCCCAACTCTCACGCGCCAAAAGCGTGTTGGACCGCTCCGGATTCGCACCCGTGTATCGACCATCGCGCCGCCACTCTCGCGGAAACTCTGCTTTGACGTGCGCCTCCTCTTTGATCTCGGACGCCGGATTTCCCCCATGACACGCCGTACAACTCAACCCAACCGCATCCTTGCCATCCTTCAACTTCTCGAGCGTTTCCGTCGTCCCATACTTATGCATCGGCTCAATCTGCCCATGACACTTCACACACCCCTCGATCTTCACCGTCGTTTGAATCGCAGTCACCGGCCAGGCTGCGAAAATTATTGCCGCACAAGTGAAACCGATCAGACTTATGAGAATTCGCGTCATTTTCTGTTTTCTCTGTGCAATCTCTGTGTTCTCTGTGCCTCTGTGGTTGTTGTATCTCGCATTCCTATAACCACAGAGACACAGAGAACACAGAGGTTGCACAGAGGTAAATCAAAGTACTCGCCGGCGTATTCCGTCTTTCAACAACACAACATTGAAATTGATTAGCAACCCAACTTTCCATCCACCTACACGAAGATAAGTTAATAACTGCGCTTCGTGGACGGGAGCTAATTGCTCCACAGCTTTGATCTCTACTACGACAAGGTCCGCCACTAGAAGATCGATTCGATAACCACAATCCAAGTGAATACCCTTATATTGCAGCGGAATTCCGTATTCTCTCCGATAGTTAACACCTCTTAGCGCAAGCTCTCGGCATAGACATTCACGATAGCTCGATTCAAGTAATCCGGGACCTAGCAATCTGTGGACTTCGATGGCAGCCCCGATTGTTTCATGCGTGAGCACATTGATGTGAGGATTCATTGCTTTTTCCATTTTCAAAAGATCTTATCTAGAACACGAACTTCGCCTGTGCGAACAACGAGTACAGCATTTTCTTCGGACTGATCACGTTCGGCTGACAAAAGTCTTCAACCCCCGGCGGGCAGTTGCGCGAGGCGTCAGTAAATATGTCCCGAAACCCACGACCAGTCTGCAACGAATTAGCACCAAACGTGAGCGTGAAGTTATTGATCAGAAACGGCCGGTACGCGACGCCCAGGCTGTAATCAAATCCGATGTCGTGTCGAATGCGATTCTGAAACAGAATTAACTCCAGCGGCTCAGTCCGGTGAAAACGCAGGTAGTTTACATTGACCACAGCTTTGATCCGCTGTGTTAATTCAACATCGATGCCGCCGTTGTAGATAAAGATTCCGGGATTCACAAAGTTTGCCTGTCCCTGCGTCTTGCTGCTTCGCAAACTCGGCAACAGACTGCTCGGCTGGACCAGCCCAACACCAGTCTGCGTCAGACGAATTCCATTCCTGACCCAGAACGAAAACTGCCCACCCACGAAATTCGGATCGTCAAAGATCGCGTCGAACCCGGAACCGCGATTGTCAGTAGGATTGCCGTCACCCTGTGCGAAGAAGAATGAACCCTTAAAGCGAAGATAGTCTTTGTCTATAGAGACCTCGGCCGCAGCCATGTTCGATCTCACCTGCACTCTCCTGCCTGCGATCTGATTGCGCTCTTCGTGACCAAACGCAAAGTAATAAGAGTGCGACAGGTTCAGCCTGCCGAGGTGACCATCGCCGCTAAATCCCAGATAGCCAACCTTGATCGCGTGTGGCCGAACATCGCCAATCAACGCTGGACGAACCAGAAATCCATTCCGATCAAACTCGACGCTGCGTCGATCGTCGTTATACTGAAAACTTCCCTGAACTGTGTAACCCTTGCGAATAAAGTCCTGTCGAAAGATGTTGGCGATGTAGACGTTCTGATGTCGCGTGTCGAAACGATTAAGACCGCTGTTCGTGTCCTTCTCCAGCATCGAGAAGTACGCGCCGTTGAACTGGTAGCGATTGTTATCAAACGCGCCGAACACGCGCGCGCCGAGGTTGTTATCGGAAAAGATGAAGCCGCGGAAGTCGGAGACAAACGGCTGAATGCCCGCGCGCACGGAAACAAAATCATAGTTGGCATTGATGTCGGCGAGCTTCACCTCGCCAAATGCCTCTTCGAGCGACGCGTGCCAATCGGTGCGATTCGTGCCACGCCGCACGTCGATATTCACGACGCCATTCTCGCGCGCGTTCAGATAATTCGGCACGCTGAAAGTCGGCGAGATTTTGATCGCCCAATCGCGTGGCTTGAAGGTCGTGTCGCCATGAAAGAGTTCAAAACTGAACTGCAACGTCTCGCTCGCGGCAAACTGTTCGGGACGCCCAAAAAACTCGCCACTCAAAGGATCCACGCTGCTGACGTCAGAGGGCGTGGGGGCGCGACGCTGTTCGACATTCGTGCTGCTGACGGCTGTCAGAATCATGAACAGCTTATCGCCTCTGATCGGGTAGTCGCCTTTGAGGACGTTCTGATTGTACGGATCCCACCAGCGGCCGCGTTTGAACGGAATGTCGCGTCCACGCGCGCCGCGGTCGCCATAGCGATCGTATTCGGGAAACGTGATGCGCCAGCGATCGGGTGTCTCACGTCGCTGTGGCGCAGGCGCCGGGCCAGCCAGTGGCGGCGCGATGGGAATATCCACGACCGTATCCTTGTCGCCTTCGATCACGACGTTCTCGAGTGTGTCGCCGCGGACGATCGCAAAATCGCCGTAGTTTTTGTCTTTATCAAACTGAGCGGTATTCGGCTGGTCCAGGCTCAGGCGATACGCCCCAGCGGGAAGGGAGAGTGAATAACTTCCGTCGGTCTCGCTGCGTGTGCGGTGTACTTTCCGCGTCACCTGATTCGTAGCAACGACGTCAATGCCGGAAGCCGGCGCACCCGCAGAGGTCCGGATCACGCCTTTGAGTCGTCCCGATTGCTGCGCGCACACAACAACCCAACTCACCATGACCAGCAACGTCAGCACTGTTGTTTGGACCGAGCGAAGGATCACGTTCGTGGCGTTGTAACACACGACTCACGATTAACGGAAGGATTTTTCGCAGAAGAAATCTGCGCAATCTGTGGATGGCTTTGTGGTAAATTGTGCGCCATGCGGCTTGGCGTCATATTGCTGGCGGTTCTGTT
>JADMIO011426325.1_pt1 | contig 10073 bp, 6 predicted proteins | sample 8958161 | NCBI WGS metagenome assembly JADMIO01 (sample SAMN16585339, study PRJNA669376) | soil metagenome | isolation source: Crop rotation soil | place: USA: Cullars Rotation, Alabama | collected 2011
GGCGCCGCCGCAGGCGACCCGCTTGCCGTCGCCCGATTTCTCGCAGTAAGCGGCGATGCCGCCGCAAGCGACCTGCTTGCCATCGGCCGATTTCGCGCAGTAACTGGCCGCGCCGCCGCAGGCGACCGACCTGCCGTCGGGCGACGCCTGGCAGTGCGCCGCCTTGCCGCCGCAGGCGATGGCGCTGCCGTCGAACGAATGCTCGCAGTAGGCCGCTTCGCCGCCGCAGGCCACGGCCTTGCCCGACGCGCCGGTCTGGCAGTGCGCGGCCGCGCCGCCGCAGGCGAAGACGGCGCCGTCGGCCGATTGCTGGCAGTGACGCGCTTGCGGGCCGCACTGCACCGATCTGCCATCGGGCGTGCCGGCGCAACTGGCCAGGGGTACCGGCGCCGTGGCGCTTGCCGGTGGCGTGCTCAGGTCCACCGTGGCGCAGCCCGCGAGCAGGGCGCACATGGTCAAAGGGAGCAAGCAGCGCTGCAGCGCCAGCATGATTCGACGGGGCATTGAATTCCTGGATAAAGACACGATCTCGGTCCTGTAGGAGTGTAGCGAAACATGGAAATGCAATGAGGATATTTGCAGCGGGACATAAAAAAACCCCGCTCGAGAGCGGGGTTTTTCACATTCGGGTAGCTTAAGCAGCCTGGATGTTGGAAGCTTGCTTGCCTTTAGGGCCTTGCGTGACTTCGAATTGAACTTTTTGACCTTCTTTGAGGGTCTTGAAACCGTTCATGTTGATTGCGGAGAAGTGCGCGAACAGATCCTCGCCGCCGTCATCTGGAGTGATGAAGCCAAAGCCTTTGGAATCATTGAACCACTTAACTGTACCTGTTGCCATAAAAGAACTTTCAAAATAGAACCAATCACACGAGCTATAAAAGCAAGAAGCTTCTGCCCCCTCCTCAGCCTGCTCACTTCTTCATTAACAATGTACATAAGTACAAGTCAATATCCGCATTGTTGGTTGAAAAAATATCCAAGTCAAGCGGTTTTATACGGGAATTGCCAAATTGTGCACAGTCTGCGAAAAAGCAACTCTTGATTTCCCGCTCAAGGGCGCCATCTGCGCATCTGAACGAAAACGCGTAAGATGGAAAACAAATGTAAATGCCCTGATATTTACGTAATGCATCAACATTGAAAGCATTAGAATAAGCGTATGGCAACCAAGCAAGACACAGAGCAATTGCTGGAGCGGCAGGTGGTCAAACCCCCGCCGCTGTACCAGGTGGCACTACTCAACGATGACTACACCCCGATGGAATTCGTGGTCGCAGTCATCCAGGAGTACTTCAACAAGGATCGCGAGACGGCGACGCAAATTATGCTTTCCGTTCATCGCCACGGCAAAGGAGTGTGTGGCGTGTTTTCTAAAGATATAGCGTGTACCAAAGTGGAGTTTGTATTAACGCATGCGCGCAAGGCGGGGCATCCCCTGCAGTGCGTGATGGAGGAAGTATGATTGCGCAGGAACTGGAAGTCTCCCTACACATGGCCTTTGTCGAAGCCCGGCAAGCACGGCATGAATTCATCACCGTTGAGCATTTGCTGCTGGCGCTTCTGGACAATCCATCGGCCGCGGAAGTCCTGCGCGCTTGTGCTGTCAACATCGAAGACCTGCGTAAAACGCTGACCAATTTTATCGGCGATAACACTCCGACCGTGCCCGGCACGGGCGAAGTCGATACGCAACCGACGCTCGGATTTCAGCGCGTGATTCAGCGTGCGATCATGCACGTGCAATCGGCCTCGAACGGCAAGAAAGAAGTCACCGGCGCCAACGTGCTGGTGGCCATCTTCGGCGAAAAGGATTCGCACGCGGTGTACTACCTGCACCAGCAGGGCGTGACCCGCTTGGACGTGGTCAATTTCATTTCGCACGGCGTGCGCAAGGACCAGCAAATCGACTCGCAAAAAACGTCCGAGGGCGTCGAAGAAGCGCAGGTCGAAGGCCAGGCCAAGGAGTCGCCGCTCGACCAGTTCACGCAAAACCTCAACAAGGCCGCGGCCGAAGGCAAGATCGATCCGCTCATCGGCCGCGAGGACGAAGTCGACCGCGTCATTCAAATCCTGTGCCGCCGCCGCAAGAACAATCCGCTGCTCGTCGGTGAAGCCGGCGTGGGCAAGACCGCCATCGCCGAAGGCCTGGCCTGGCGCATCACGCAGGAAGACGTGCCCGAGATCCTGCAGAACGCGATCGTCTATTCGCTCGACATGGGCGCGCTGCTGGCCGGTACCAAGTACCGCGGCGACTTCGAACAGCGCCTCAAGGCGGTCCTCAAGCAATTGAAGGAAACCCCGCACGGTATCCTGTTCATCGACGAGATCCACACCATCATCGGTGCCGGCTCGGCCTCGGGCGGCACGCTCGACGCGTCGAATCTGCTCAAGCCGGCGCTGGCCAACGGTCAGCTCAAGTGCATCGGCGCGACCACGTACACGGAGTTCCGCGGCGTGTTCGAAAAAGACCACGCACTGTCGCGCCGCTTCCAGAAAGTGGACGTCAACGAGCCGACCGTCGAACAGACCGTGCAAATTCTGCGTGGCCTCAAGTCGCGCTTCGAAGAGCACCATGGCGTGAAGTATTCGTCGTCGGCCCTGTCGACCGCCGCTGAACTGGCCGCGCGCTTCATCAACGACCGTCACTTGCCCGACAAGGCGATCGACGTGATCGACGAAGCGGGCGCCGCCCAGCGCATCCTGCCCAAATCGAAGCAGAAGAAAACCATCGGCAAGGCCGAGATCGAGGACATCATCGCCAAGATCGCGCGCATCCCGCCGCAAACGGTCAATCAGGACGACCGCAGCAAGCTGCAGACCATCGACCGCGACCTGCGCAACGTCGTGTTCGGGCAGGAGCCTGCCATCGATGCGCTGTCCTCGGCCATCAAGATGGCGCGCGCCGGCCTGGGCAAGACCGACAAGCCGATCGGCTCCTTCCTGTTCTCCGGTCCGACCGGCGTGGGCAAGACCGAGGTGGCCAAGCAGCTCGCCTTCATCCTGGGCATCGAGCTGATCCGCTTCGACATGTCCGAGTACATGGAGCGTCACGCGGTCAGCCGCCTGATCGGCGCGCCGCCGGGCTACGTGGGCTTCGACCAGGGCGGTCTGCTGACCGAGGCGATCACCAAGAAGCCGCACGCGGTGCTGCTGCTCGACGAGATCGAGAAAGCGCATCCGGATATCTTCAACATCCTGCTGCAGGTGATGGACCATGGCACGCTGACCGACAACAATGGCCGCAAGGCGGACTTCCGCAATGTGATCATCATCATGACGACCAATGCCGGCGCCGAAAGCCTGACCAAGCGCTCGATGGGCTTCACCGACTCCAAGGCGCAGGGCGACGAGATGGCCGACATCAAGCGCATGTTCACGCCGGAGTTCCGCAACCGGATCGACGCGACCATCAGCTTCCGCGCGCTGGACGAAGAGATCATCCTGCGCGTGGTCGACAAGTTCCTCATGCAGCTCGAAGAACAGCTGCACGAGAAGAAGGTCGAGGCCATCTTCACCGAGTCGCTGCGCAAGTTCCTGGCCAAGAAAGGGTTCGACCCGCTCATGGGCGCACGCCCGATGTCGCGCCTGATCCAGGACATGATCCGCAAGGCGCTGGCCGACGAGCTGCTGTTCGGCCGCCTGGTCAACGGCGGCAAGGTCACGGTCGATCTGGACGAGAAGGACAATGTCACGCTCGACTTCCCGGAGTCGGATGGCACCTCGCCGCCGGCAGCGCCGCAAGAGACCGTCGAGATCGAGTAATCGCTTGTCGGCAAAGCAAAAGCCCGCTGAAAAGCGGGCTTTTTTTTGTCCGTCAAGCCGCCTGCGCAGCAAATGACCCACGGTGCGTAGATCGGTTGATAAAAATCAAAGTGAGTGACAGTTGGTTAGTTTTTAATGGCGATAACGGCATCGCCATTTGATCGATGCCGGCCATTTTACTGACCGGGATCACCATGGGCGCCAAGGCCGACCTTCTGCACCTACCCGTGCCGCGCATGCCGTGCGGCGACCGCACCAGTGCAGCCATCGGCGGGGGCTTCTATCCGCGCGCCGTCCAAACCTGTCCCGGCGCGCGCATCTACCGCGTGCGCAAGCTGTGCGCCGCTGGTGAATTCGCCACCGTGACCCAGGCGCTGGCGCAATGGACTGCGGACAAGGCCGCGCTCACCGGCCACCGCGCTGCGATCGTCGAAATCGCCGACAGCGGCACCTATCACGAAGCGCCGGAAATCACGCTTGCTCCCGGCGAGCGGCTGGTCCTGCGTGCGGCCGACATGACGCGGCCGGTGCTGCGCATGTTCGAGTATCACAGCGGCGAGCAGGAACGCATCGCGGCGCGCGGCGGCAGCGGCAGCCGCCTGATCATTGAAGGGGTGAAGGTGGTGGGCGGCCCGCTGGCGCTCGAAGGAGAGTGCGAAACGGCGCCTTGCCAGATCACGCTGCGGCACTGCACCCTGGTCCCGGGCTGGGATACCGAGGCGCAGCACCCGCCCGCGTGGCGCGCGAGGCCGAGCCTGGTGTGCGATGCCGCCGGGATCGTCCTGTATCTCGATCACTGCATCGTCGGTCCCCTGACATGCGCGGGACGGGGCAGGGCGCTGCATATCGCCGATAGCATTGTCGACGGCGGTCATGCGTCCGCGCTGGCCTTGTCGGATGAGCAGCAGGGCGCGGCCATGCTTGGCGCGGTCATCGAACGCAGCACCGTGATCGGCGTGACCCAGGTGGAGCGGCTGGCGCTGGCGGAAAACACGATTTTTATGGGGCCGCTGATGGTGGGCAGACGCAGCGCGGGACGGGTGCGCTATTGCTACCTGCCGTCAGGCTCGCTCACGCCGCCACGCGAACACTGCCAACCCGACCTGGCGCGGCCCGCGACGGCCCGCTGGCAGGCGCGCCAGCGCGTGCAGCCGCGCTATCGCAGCCTGCGCTATGGCGCTGAGGATTACGGCAAGCTTGCGCCCGACTGCGCGTGGGAGATCGCCGCCGGCGCCGACGATGGCGCCGAGATGGGGGCCTGGCATGATCTGCACTGCGCGCCGCTGCTGCTGGCGCGTGAAGCGCCGGCGGCGCGTCACGGCAAGTTCGGCAGCGCCGCGCATCCGGCCGCGCCACGGGGGCGGGCGCCAAGCCGCACCCTGGCGGGCCAGGGCGGCGAATTGCATACCGCCTGACGCGCGGCGCCTCAGCTGAGCATGAGGCTGTGCACGGCGCAGCTCGCCGTGTCGATGTCGAGCAGGCGCCCGGCGCGGTCGAACAGCAGCAGGTGATTGTCGTGCGCGGCCAGGCGCGGGTGGTCCGCCTCATCGAGCTGCAAATGCGCGACGATGGTATGGACCTGCCGGTCGCCCACCAGGCAGCGGAAAGCGCCGCTTTCGCTGTGCAGCTGCACCAGCAGCCAGCCACTATTGATCTCGACCAGGGGCGTCTCGTCGATGTCGCCCAGCGCAACGGTAAGCGAGGTGCCGCTCGGGCGCGTCACGTGCAGTTCCGCGCCTCCCTTTCCGCGCGCGTACCGCAGCTGCAGCGGCACCTGGCTCAATGGGTGCGCCATCAGGCTTGCCACGTCCCCTTCGGGGCGCGCATAGACGTCGCGTTGGGACAGGCGCCGCTCCGGCAGCGTGTAGCGCCATTGCTCGACCTCGCGGCCAGAAGCGATGAGGATGGTCTGCCTGCTTCCATCGTCGTGGAAATCGACGACTTTGCCCGGCAGGTCGGCGACCTGCCACACCACCGCCAGCCGGTCCTGGGTCGTGTCGATGGCCACGATGCGGTTGTCGATCACCGCGTTCCACGTCACGCCGTCATACTGGCTGGCCCAGGCGTCGAAGGGGTGGGACAGCCAGTCCGTCACCTTGTTGGCCGCCAGGTCCATGCGGCTGATGCGAACGACGTCGCCGCGCCGGGCCAGCGCCAGCGCGCGTTCGCCGTTGTGCGACAAGACCAGGTGGTGGGCCGGCAGCGGGAAGTGCACCACGTGCTTGCCGTGCGCGGTGACACGCAGCACACCGCTCTCGCCCAGAGCCAGCAGATAGTGGCCGCCGGGCAGGCGCCGCGCGTCGTGGATCTGCAAGAGGGCGCGCTCGCCCCCGTGCACCTGCAGCGGTGCGCCCAGCGAGTTCAGGGTCTGAGCGGCTGGCGGCGTCGCATAAGAGATCGGCGGCAGGTCGCTCTCGAGCACGCCGGCGTCGGCGACGCGCATCAGGCGATTGAGTTCGGTGCGGTCGATCTGGTTGCTGCCGTCGCTGCGCTCGGCGATCAGGTAGCGCAGCAGTTCCGCCGCCAGGCGCCGGGTGGCGTCCGACTGTGTCCCCAGCGCCGTCAGTTCGCGGCACAGCGTCATGCGCACGCGCGCCCCGTCTGCGCCTGGCGCCTCGAGCAGGGCGGCGATGTGCGCAGCGCTGTCGGCCAGCGCGTCGGGCATCAGCGCCAGATTGCGCGCGAGGGCGCGCGCACCCGGTTCGCCGCCGTTGCGTTCCGCTTCCAGTAGCCAGGCCAGGGCCTGTTCGCGTTGCACCGGCAGCGGCCAGACGGCGTCGGCAGCCTCCGCAAAGTCGCCGCGCGCGGCCAGCCATGCGCCCCATTCCATGCGCAGCGGGGCGGCCAGTTCATGCTGCGCCAGTTCGAGCTTGCGCACGGCATCGGCGAATGCGCCGGTCAGGCGCGCGATGCGCATCGCGCGCACGCTGTCGCCGGCCAGGAACCACAGTCGCAGCGCCAGCTCCGGCGCCAACTGCAGCTTGTCGGCCAGTTGCGCGGCCTGCTTGAAGCGCTTGTTGCGCTCGAGGTAGTCGACCGCTTCTACCGGCGACTGCAGCAGCTCGGCCAGCACGAAGGTGGCTTCGTCGATTCTTCCTTCCCGTTCCAGCCGTGCGAACATCTTGCGGTACGACTGGCGTAGATACGCATTCACGTCCTCGCCAAGCGCGATGGCCCTGGTCGTGCCGCCCGGCGCTGAAATATCCAGGCTCGAACGGCGTGCCGGCGTACCTAGCGCCTGGCGCAACGCATCGCTGCTGCCATCGATCGGGATCGCATGGCGCAAGGCTTCCTCGACATCGCCGCGCTCGAACATGTCGACCATCTTGCGCAGGTAGGCCGCCTGGCGCCAGCCGAGCGCTTTCGACAGATTGGTCATGTTGGCCAGCCGGGTAGCGGCGGCGAACAGCATTTGCTTCCATTTCGGATCCGGCCCGAGCTTGCCGCTGCCCTCATGCGCCGCACCGGGCTTGCCGCCCCCGGCGCCGTCGCCTGCGCCAGCGCCGCCAAGAACGCGCCGCAGAAGGAACGCGAGCACGCCGACGCCTGCGGCCGCGGCCAGGCCGGCGCCTGCGGCCAGGGCCAGTCCCGCTTGCGCGGTGGCGCCAAGGCCGGCACTGGCCGATTCGCCCGCGCGTTCGCGCAGAAATTGCGCGCGCTTGGCGCTCGGGGGCGGAATCACGTCGTCGAGAATGTCGCGCAGGGACTTCACTTGTTCGGGCGCGTCGAGCGTGACGCTCACTTTCGAGACGGGGACGGCCAGCGGCTGGTGGATCACGATGGCGCTGGTGTCGATCCAGGCGGCCGGGTCGACCCTCTCGGTGTCGCCCAGGCTGCAGACCAGGGCATGCGCGCCGCGCACCAGGCAGCAGCCGCCGGCGGGAATCGCCGCTTGTTCATCGGGCGCCAGCGGGGCGCTCGACAAGATGCCTGCGGTCCGGCACAGGGCCAGGCCGTCCAGGGTGGCGCAATCGGCCATGCGCGCACTGGCCAGCGTCAGCAGATAGCCGCCCCCGGCCAGGTGTACGCTGGCGCCGCTGTGCCAGTGCGCCAGTATGCGGCGCCGTGCTTCCTGTTCGCCGATCAGGGGCAGGTCGAACCAGATCGCGTGGATGTCGCGCATGCCGTCGTACAGCGGGCGCCGGATATTATTCATCATCGGTGTTCTCGGCTACTACTTCCAGATACGGCCTGTCCTCGTCAATTCCCTGCACCGACAGGCGGTGGCTGCGCGCGCCCGTCCACGCGATATTGCCGCTGCGCGGACACACGCTGGCCTGCGCGATGTCCTCCGGCGAGCGCACCAGCACCTGCACGCTGTCGGCGCAATGCAATTCAATGATGCGCCTTTTGGCCGTGAGTACAACCAGTCCCGGCGCGTTTGCCTTCTTGCTGTAGGCGACGCCGATGACGTTGGCACCATGGTGAACAACAATCCTCGCCATGCTGTCGCCGCTGCCCACTTGCCATTCGGTCGGGCTGTAGCGCAGGGCCAGCAAGCCGCGCGGTGCACGTGTCCAGCCTGCCGTGGCGCCGAACCAAACCTCGCTTCCCTTGTACGGCAGAGTCATGACGCGCGTATCGACGGCGTTGCGGCGGTGGATGTGCGTACCCTGATCGTTCGCGACCGCATACAGCAGGTTCATTTCAGTCTGGGACGTGCCGATCACGTCGCGCGCAACCGTAGTGAATTCGATGGCACTGTGGGTCGCGGTCCCGCTCTGTTGTGTGCTGCTTCTGCTCCAGGCAACCAGATTGCGGTCCAGGTCGAGCGCGAAAACGTCGTAGTGGTAGACGCGCGGCGAAGTACGGTTGGCCTGCGACACACGTTTGAGAAAGTGGAGCGGCAGCCAGTGTCCCCCCTGAGGAGGAGCGCGGAACTGCTCTGGTTCGGGACGCGTCACGACCGCGTATTTCGACGCAAAGCCTTCGCCCGGGAACCCCTTGAAATGCAGGGTGTCGCCGTCGCTCACCAGATAGCCCAGGCTCTTGCCGAAGATGCCGGCGCCAAGCACGCCGCCCTTTTGTGGCGAGGCATGACGGCGCTCGACGCCCGCTTTGGATTTGAACGAATTCGGAACCGGGTAGACGAAGATGCTGCCGTCGAGCTGCGCCACGGCCACCATCGAGCTGGAAAAAGCGAAGCAGGGCGCGCGCAGCAGCGAAGGCCTGCCACTTTTTTTGCTCGCGCCCGTGGGGACTGTCAGTCCCTCGAAGGGCGTGCGCAGCAGACGGATCGCCAGGTCCGGCTTGGGCAAGTCCAGCACCACCGCGCGGCTGGCCAGGTGCATGCGCACCGCGACGTCGAGCTTGTCGGCCAGCAGCTGGCGCCTGATCGCGACCTGTCCGCGCACGGCAGCCGGCGCTTGCAGGCCATGCGCGCCGATCACCCAGGCGTCGTCGCCGGCCTTGTCGATGAACGCGTCCCAGGCGGCCATGTGGCCCGCATTGACCGCGTCAAGTCCGCGTGCCTTGAGCAGCGCCGTGATGCCGTTGCGCCCGCAGTCGTCGTGCAGCACACCGGGACATTGCACGATGCCCCATTCGAAGGCGGCCCCGGCTTCCTGCGCGCGCCGCGCCAGCAGGATGAACAAGGCCAGATGCAGCAGGCGCGGTTCGCCCAGTTGCAATGGGCCGGCGTCGAACAGGACGAGGCAGCGGCGCGAACGCCGCCGCGCCGCGGGTTCGGGCCCGGCGAACATCAATTCCCCGCTGGCCGCGCGGCGGATGAATTCGTCCGGTTCGGCGTCGGCATAGGCCCACTCCGAAATCAGCAGACGTTCATAGGGACCGCGCTGGACGATACTGCCCACGCCTTCGGGCAGGGCATCGGCGCGCGCCGGCGCGCTGCGCAAGGGCCCGATTTGCGGGTGCAGACGCAGCAGGAAGCTGCCGAGCGGCTCGCTCAGGTCGTCGGGGAACAGCGACAACCAGGGCCGCCAGGGTTCGAGCAGAACGGGCAGCTGCTTCATGCGCATTGCTCCGTCAGCCAACCGAGCAACGGGGGCGTCAGGCTGCGAGCGCCATCGAGCGGCAGGAACAGCTCGGGAGCGGGCCACAGCAGCAGCGCGCCATTGCCGGCGCGCGCGCTGGCGCTGCGCCGTACCAGGTCGGTGGGCAGCACCGGCGTCATGTTGGTCGGCAGCCACAGGCTTTGGACGACCGGGTCGGGTGCGCAATAGCGCGCGCCATCGATCCACGGCAGATCGCCGGCGGCGCCCAGCACGACCAGCATGTCACGCGTGGCAAGCGCCGACAGGCGCGACAGCGCCGGCTCGTCCAGCGTGCCCAGGCGCGAGAGCAATCGGCGC
>JADMIO011070395.1_pt1 | contig 10072 bp, 10 predicted proteins | sample 8958161 | NCBI WGS metagenome assembly JADMIO01 (sample SAMN16585339, study PRJNA669376) | soil metagenome | isolation source: Crop rotation soil | place: USA: Cullars Rotation, Alabama | collected 2011
AATCACTTTCTCGGTGCCGTCGCTATACCGGAGATGCAATTCGAGGATCAGCTTAGGCTGTCCGAACGAGCCGATGAATTTGGTGTAGCGTCCTTCAATGCCGGGCACGTCATACATGCCACTGCCCAGCATCACCCCGATCGCATTGTTTCCGGATTTGATTCGCTCCGTGACGTCGTACGTGTTGTAGAAAACGCGTTTGCGGTAGTCCGTCCAACCGGGAGCTAGCAGGCGGTCGCCAACGTTCGAGCCATTGATATGCAACTCATAGTGACCCAGGCCGGAGACGAAGATCAGTGCTTGCTGGACTTGCTTCCCGACATTGAAGTCGCGCCGGAAGATGGGCAACCGCGGCATCGATTTGCGGACTTCCCCTCGGTTTTCGAGCGCCTGTCCTTGTCGAGGCCGATCTGGTTCTGCGGCGATCCACTGCGCCTTCCAGTTGCTGGGTTGAAGCTGTCCGGTGATAAAAATCGCTTCATTGCTCCATTCCGAGGCATGGTCGCTTTCGTCCCACACCCGTAGCTTCCAGGAGTAACGCGTGCCTGGTTCCAGTCGTGAACCGGCATATTCGATTTGGAACATCTCCGGCGAGATGACCTTTCCGCTGTTCCACGCCGGAGCAGCCTTCCCGGCAGCCGTGACAATCAACTGATACGCCGTCTGCCGCAGACTACGCTCCTTCGGGTCGACTGCTTTCAATGTCCAACTGAAGTGCGGCTGCGTTGCATCGATGCCTATCGGGTCTACCTGCCACTCGCAGCGCGGGTATTCAGGCAAAATACTTGCCGTCTGAGCCAGTGCCGGTCGAGCTCCAAAGAAGAAAAGAACGCAAATTAGTATCGATCTTAAAATTGCTGACATCGCTTGTCCTTGGGAGCTAAGACTACACAATCAGCCCCACCCATGCCATGGTTCCTGCGATTCCCCGCGCCGAAGCAGGTGAGTTGGCGCATAATTGTGCCGACCATTATGCGTAACACAATCTCGAAGTTCCCACTACCCTGTCATCCCGAGGGCAGCAGGAATTGCGCGAATGCGGAATCCCTGCGGAGTCGAGGGACCTTGCGTTTCGTCTTTCTGCCGACGTTCCTGCTCGCCAGCTCTTTTGTTCTGGCGCAGACCCCAGCCCCGCCGAGCCGGGATTTTCATTTTAGCGTCAGCGACAAACCTATATGGACGGACACCGGCATCGACCTTGCCGCGGGTGACGTGATCAAGATCACCGCCGACTCTCCCGCCTGCCCTGCTTCCTCAGAATCCTCGCACACAAAATCGCCCCCTCCATTACTCGCCAGGCTGAATGCCAAGGATGAGCAACCGCAAACCGTTGGTGCTGCCAAAGAGATCAAAGCAGAGTCCTCCGGCCGTCTGTTTTTAGGCCTGAGCGGCGCAGAGTGTCCCGTCACCTACGCCGTCGACGTACATTTGGGCCCGGCCGCCGAAGCCGTAAAGGATATGAAATCCAAGCTGACCACGGCGGCGCAGATTTGGTTGCAAGGGCAGTTCGGCACGCCCAGCACCGCGCCAGCCAATCCCTCTGCCTCCGCGGCGCCGGAGGCCAATAGTCTGCCGGCTTCCAACAAGACGGCGGCCACCGCTTCGAGTGCGAACCTTGCGTCTTCATCCGTGATCGACGCTGCTCTGCAAAAACAGCTTAACGGTCTGCCGCGCCGGGTCAACGACGAGGCTAACAATCTGGGAGACATGGTGAACTTCGTCGTCGTCGGCAGCCAAAAGGAAGTACACGATGCGCTCAGCGCCGGCAAATGGTTCGTTGCTGACACGGACAATAATCAGGCCGTGGTGAACGCGGTGCTGCAGACCATCGCAAAGAAGGATTACATGCAGATGCCGATGAGCAAGCTGATGCTTTTTGGGCGGTATCAGGACTTCGGCTATGAGCAGGCGGAACCCATCGCCATGGTCGCCAGCCGTCACCACTTCCGCCTATGGAAAGCGCCATTCGACTGGAAGGGTCAAACTGTTTGGATCGGAGCCGGCACGCATGACATTGGCTTTGAGCGCGATCAGCGCAACGGAAAAGTGACCCACAAGATTGACCCTGCGGTCGACGGAGAGCGAGAAAACATCGCGGAGACCTTCAACAAATCCGGGAAGGCAAAGTCCATGAGCTACTACCTGCCGCCCGATCCCATCCAAAGCGCGCGTAACGCCACCGGGGGCAGTTATCACTCCGACGGAAGGGTCCTGGTGGTCTTCTTACAGGAATAAAAAAGGCGCGGAGCTAATCCGCGCCTTTAGAAAAGTTGCAACGGCCTTTACTGGTTCGCTTCGAGCTTCGGACGGCCCTCGTGAGGTCCCTTCGCCGGAAGCACGCTCACTGGAGCCTGCAGGGTAAAGTTCAGCACAGTTTCCGAAGGCAGCTTGATTTGCTCGCCCTTGGTCGCAGCCTGAACGCCGCCACCCAGGCCGCCACCCGCGGCTGCGCCGATGGCTGCGCCCTTACCGCCGCCTGCAATCGCGCCAATCAAAGCACCGATGCCGGCGCCTGCCCCAACCTTAGCGGCCGTGTTCTTTCCGCGTGACTTACCCTGGCGGAAGTACTGGTCGGTGCTGATGTTGTAGCTGCGCCCGCTCACCGAGATGCGGTCCAGTTGCAGCCGCAGCTCAGATTGTCCGGCAAACTTGCCCGCGCTCTTCACTTCCACCACGTGACCTTCCACGTCGTAGCCTGACGGAACGGCAACCTCCCCGTCAGCGGAAAGCGGAGAATCCAGCGTCGCGTGGAACGTCTGTCCCGGCTGCGCGGTTTCTGAATCGAGACCGTCGACTAGACGCACTGCCAAAACCGTTCCCGACGCAATCGTCACTTTTTGCGGCGGAGGCGGAGGCGCTGGGGTGTTGTTCGTAGCGGCTGCGGGAGCGCTCGGTGCCATGGAAGTGGTCGTGTCCGGCACGCTCGCACTTGACTCTACCGGCTTTGATTTCCTGGGTGTGCTGGCCCGCGGCTTCGATACTGGCGCAGGTTCAGGCTCAGCGACAGGCGCCGGTGGCGCCGCTTCCGCGCTGGCAACCGTCAGATTGTTCACCACCTGATTGACCCCAGGCTCGGTCGAAGCATAGCGCGCGGCTGCATCCCGCTGCGATTCGCTATCGACTGTACCGGAGAGGGTTACATTCCCCTGCACGCTTTGCACAGAGATCTGCTTGCCCTGAAGGCCGGAATCGGCGGTCAATTTGTTTTGAATGTCGCTGCTGATTTGCGCGTCGTTGGGGGCCTTGCTGCTGCAACCCACCGCCAACCCCAAGATCAACGACAATACAACTACACTGACGTGAAGAGGCAGTTTCATCTTCATGGAAATGCTCCTGTTTGTAAGGCGATGCTATGAGTTTAGATGCGAGTGGCGGCGCGTTTGCAAAAATAAACTTTCCGGATTGGTGACTACAGTACTCTGCAATTGTCTTCGCTTCAACAACTTGAGGCAATTCGGGCGCATCAGGCGTGCTTCTCCCGGTCAAACTGATAATCGAGGATAGAGGCGGCCATGACTACTTCCTTCCCTTCCTCGGGTAGTTTTCCGCGGGTCACCTTTCCCTGGCAGAAAACCATGGCGTCTTTCTGGCCGGAAATTTCCTCCGGCATCTCGAAGCGCATTTCAACGATGGTATTCTCCGGCAAGCCCTGCTGCGCTTTGAACAGCACCCCGGACTGGCTGATGTTTACCACGGTCCCCGGATACCAGGCAGCTAAAGCCTTGACCCGGAAGCGCATGGCAATGTTGAGCTTTAGGCGTCGTGCCCGCGGCACCCAGGTCTGCTTGCGCGTGTGCGTCTTCCGCTGCTGGCTCAAAGTCGGTGACTCCGGCGCGTTACGCCCCATGCGTTCCGTCCGTCGCATGGTCTTCCAGTCGTACTTATATTCCCTCGCGCACAGCACGCACACCTGATAAAAGTCGCCGTCCTCGGCCCGGCGAGGCCAGGAAAACTCGTGCGAACAGTGCGCCAGCGTTAGAACATCCATAATTTTCTGCTGCATACTGGGACGTTGCCGGGAGGGACTGCCGGAACTCACCTAATCATCGGATGAGGCGGCGGCGCTGAATAGATTACCTTCGTCTAGTTGAAACCCTGGCCCCGGACGGCTCCCGCGCCTTCTTCCCATAATCCTTTCGGTATTTGTGCCACTTCGGGCAAAATGCCCTAACCCCGTGAAACTCACTAAGGTACACGAGGAAACCCGCCGACGCGCGATTCCTCTCCGCCTCTCTTAGTGCCCTTCGTGGTTCTGGTCCTGCCCCCCGGGGATGTATCATCAGCGCGTGAATGACGTTGCGGCCTTCGTGCTGGCTGGCGGCAAGAGCAGCCGCATGGGCAAAGACCGCGACAAGGCCTTCCTTGATTTGGACGGCCGCAGCTTGCTATCCCGCGCTCTCGAACTAGCTGCAACGGTCAGCGACAATGTGAGCATCGTCGGCAATGGCGCAAAGTATTTTCCTTTCGGGAAAACCGTTGACGATGTCTACCCAGAGCACGGACCGCTGGGAGGAATTCACGCGGCGTTGACCGCATCCCAATCCAGGCTGAACCTGATTCTGGCCGTCGACCTTCCCTTCCTTGAAGCCAGTTTTCTTCACTACCTCGTCTCGGAAGCCAGTCGTGGAAGCGCCCTGGTCACAGTGTCCAAGAGCGTGGAACGCTGGCAGCCATTGTGTGCGGTTTACCGGCGTGAATTCGCCGCTGAGGCAGAAAAGGCATTGCGCAGAGGCCGCAACAAGATCGACCCGTTGTTTGCGCAAGTAGAAACACGCCTCATCGATGACGACGAACTCTCGCGCATGAATTTCTCACCCACAATGTTCCACAACCTAAATAGCCCTCAGGACTTCGAACGCGCCCAAGAGGAGTTTCGAAGTCGAAGCGCGCGGTCCTAGCTTTCAAGCGGCGTTCCGTCCGAACCGCTGATTGCTGAAAGCTAATCGCTAAAGGGTACTATCAGAAAACCGCTCCAGTGATCGCCGAAGCAGCTTCCCAGCACAGATCGCTCCAGTGCGGACTCGCTTTGCGGTCTGTCTTTCATATCTTTATGATGGAACGGTCGCCGCCGAGCCATGAATACCTTCATCCAACCCCAGTTCAGCACGCAGCAGTCTGGCCCCTACATCGATTTTCGCGATGTTTCGAAGGCCTTCGGCGACAATCACGTGCTGGAGCACGTGAGCTTTGACGTAAATCCCGGGGAGACGGTCTGCATTCTGGGCCGAAGTGGCGTCGGCAAATCGGTATCGCTTCATCACATCATGGGCTTTCTCAAGCCCGACTCCGGCCGGGTAATCGTGGCCCACCAGGACATTACAGATTTCACCGAGCAGGAGATGGAACCCATCCGCAAGAAGGTGACGATGGTCTTTCAGAACGGCGCGCTCTTTGATTCCCTCACCGTTGGAGAAAACGTCGCCTTCCCCTTGCGTGAACGGCCGGAAATGAAAGAGAAGCAGATCCTGCAAATCGTCGACGGCCTGCTTGAAATGGTGGGGGTGAAAGAAATGCGCGATCTTCGCCCGGCGAGTCTTTCTACCGGCATGAAACGTTCTGTGGCCATCGCCCGCGCCCTGGCAGCGCAACCCGAGTGCGTTCTTTATGACGAACCCACAACCATGGTCGATCCTTTGATGGCGCAGCTTCTCGGCGACCTCATCAAGCGCCTCAATCTTCAGCTTGATCTCACCAGTGTCGTCGTCACCCACGATATGCGTCTGGCGAAAAAAGTGGCCTCGCGAATTGTGTTTCTGCACGAAGCTAAAGTCGTCTTTTTTGGAACCTACGCGGAAATGGAACGTTCGAACGAACCCATCATTCAGGAGTTTCTGGAACTGGACGAACTCGTGCTGGATGTCTGAAGTTGTTTGTTGATCTAATCTCTTGCTCCCACCCATCACCAGGGACATTCCCGGGGCCGCAGCATCAAAGTCATAACCCGGACTCTCAACAAAACACTGGCAGGTGTTTCATTTTGGCCCCCCCGTTCCATGCAAGTCACCAGACTTCGTGTTCCTTCGTGTCCTTTGTGGTTCCTCGATGGGAGGAGCGCCATTCGGCTCTCAAGGCTAAAAGCGAGCAGGTGACGGAGCGGCGACGGTTGGATAGTAACGCTTGTGCGACAAACGGCAGCGGATATCCGACGAATCAAAATTTGAGGAACCTGAGGAAACCCGGCGACGTACTTACCAACATGATTGGGTAGGATCCGAGACTCCTGCCCACGCGGCCCTGGCCGTCCTCCCCGGCGGCCGGGGCAAACCTTTGCTGGCCCGCATTTGTAAACCACAAAGGATACGAAGTAGCACGAAGAAATCTTCGTGTCCTTCGTGGTTAAGCCTCCCGCCATATTAGCTGGGCTAGGGATTGTCCTCAGATTTCGCCTTCTCCAGAACCAGCGACTGATAGGCTCGGCATTGCGCCGAAGGATCGTACTTCGCAGTTGCTCCCAGGTCATCTTTCGTGGCTTCGAACTCCAGCGGTGGCCGGCGCACCCGGTCGGGCAATCCGGTGAACTTCACCTTGCCATCTGAGTTGGTGCTGGCTTCGAGGTCCAGTTTGCGAAATCCGCCGAAGCCATAGGCGATGTGGACCTTCACTTTGGCGGCATACACCGGCTTTCCATCGGCTGTGTTTAGAGTCAGGGCCAGCGAACAAATTCCGGCCCCTCCATCCACGGTGGGAACTTCTTTGTCTGGCCGCTGCTCCGACGACTGCGCTGAACAGACCGAAATCGACAACAACAGAATGCAAGCCCGCATCGATTGCCGAATCATATTTAGAAATTATATTCACCCGCCAGATTGAAATCCCGTCCCGCACGAGCAAAATTCCGATTCTGTAGCGAAATGCCCCGACAGGTTTGGACACCCACTTACCGCAATCGCGCATCTATATGCAGCCATGACCATTCGCCAGATAAAAGATCAGGACTCCGGTAAAGGCGCTGTCGAGCAGGATGCTCCCGGCCAAACTACGAACACCTCCATGCAGGGACAGCTGGGGCACCGTACCGAGGATCCCCTCGTCAAGGACAACGACAGTGACTTCCCCGAGCCTGGGAACAACGCCGAGCATAGTGGCGAACCTGAATCCAGGAAGAATTAGCAGGCAGCTCGCTCCAAAAGCCTAGGAAGGCCACCTCCACAGGGGCCGCACCGCCATCCAGCCGCGGTTCCCCTTTGGTTCAGGGCCAATTTCCCACCATATCGAATATAAATAATTACTTGACCTGAAACGCCTTCGCCACTAAATTAGGCAGTTCCGGGGACAGTATTTCAAGCTTCATTGTCCGACGAATCTCTGCCGAACCGGGCCTTTCCTTAAACAGAAGAAACTTTCGGCCCCGGCAGAGCATCTATACATGTAGTTGGAGCTTCCTGTACAACCCATCTGAATTCAATGGTTTACGGCGGCACTGCACAGAAGTCGACCGCCTGTGGTAGGAATTAGCCAACTAGGCATAATCTAGGAGACAGATCATGAAGCGTTCTGATCGCGTTTTCGACGCTCTGCACACCCTGCGTAACCGCTACATGCTGTGTCAGTTAGCGTCGAAAGCCACCCGTAAATTCCATAAACCCAACACGCGCATCCAGGAGACTATGAACGAAGTCCTGGAACGGATCGCAGTTTCGGAGCGGCAGGCAGTATTAGCCGAACCCGAGCATTTCGCGGAAGCTCAAAGGCGGGCGGCCTAACCAGGCCCCGCCTTTCCCGCTTCTGCTGGTGTAAGTCTTTCCTGTTTTAGACCCTCCTTAAAAATCTCCTCGCAGGTGCATAATGACCATCGCTGAACTCAAAGAAAAGAACATTACGGAGCTGACCAAGATCGCCCGGTCTTTGGATCTGCCCGGCGCTAGCGGTATGCGCAAGCAAGACCTGATCTTCAAGATCCTTCAGGCGCAAAGCGAAAAAGAAGGACACATCTTCGCCGAAGGCGTGCTCGAAATTCTGCCCGACGGCTACGGTTTCCTCCGCTCACCCGATTACAACTATCTGCCCGGTCCCGACGATATTTATGTCTCCCCCTCGCAGATTCGCAAATTTGATCTCAAAACCGGCGACACCATCAGCGGCCAGGTACGGCCGCCCCACGAAGGTGAAAAATATTTCGCCCTGGTCAAGATAGAAGCCGTCAACTTCGAGTCGCCCGAAGAAGCCCGCAACAAGATTCTGTTCGACAACCTAACGCCGCTTTATCCGCAGGAGCGCCTTAAGCTCGAGTCGGTGCGCGACAACGTCACCGCCCGCGTCATGGATCTGCTTACTCCTCTCGGCAAAGGCCAGCGTGCCTTGATCGTCTCTCCGCCGCGCGCCGGCAAGACGATGATCCTGCAGAATGTGGCGAACTCCATCACCACCAATCATCCCGAAGTCGTCATGATTGTGCTGCTGATCGACGAGCGCCCGGAAGAAGTCACCGACATGCAGCGTTCGGTTAAGGGAGAAGTCATCTCCTCGACCTTCGACGAGCCCGCAGCCCGCCACGTGCAGGTCGCGGAAATGGTGATCGAAAAAGCCAAGCGCCTGGTCGAGCACAAACGCGACGTCGTAATTCTGCTTGACTCCATTACGCGCCTGGCCCGCGCCTACAACACCATCGTTCCGCCCTCGGGCAAAGTGCTCTCCGGCGGCGTCGACTCCAACGCCTTGCAGCGCCCGAAGCGATTCTTCGGAGCGGCTCGCAACATTGAGGAAGGCGGGTCGTTGACAATCATCGCCACGGCGCTGATTGACACTGGCTCCCGCATGGACGACGTCATCTTCGAAGAATTCAAGGGCACGGGTAACTGCGAAGTCATCCTGGACCGCAAGCTTTCCGACAAGCGTGTCTTCCCTGCCATCGACATTCAGCGTTCCGGCACGCGTAAGGAAGAACTCATTATTCCCAAGGAAGACCTCACGCGAATCTGGGTGCTGCGCAAGGTCCTTAATCCGCTCTCGCCGGTCGAAGCCATGGAATTGCTCATCGACAAACTGGGCAAGACCAGGGCAAACAGCGAGTTTCTATCCAACATGAGTTCGCTGTAGTTCACCATCCCACGCCAGGGCTGTAAAACAGCCCTGGCGCCTTTGTTTTAACCTACGCTTGACTGTCGCCCGCCCCTCTGGGATGATCTCGCCGCCCGCAAAAAGGAGGGTCTATGCCCCATTTTCTTCATCAGGTTGCTTACACGAGTGATGCCTGGAAGTCGCTGGTTGCGCAGCCTCAGAACCGAGTAGAGGTGGTCAGCAAAGCTATCGAGAAGCTGGGCGGTAAGGTGATCGCCGGATTTATGGCCTTCGGTGAGTACGACATAGTCGTCATCACGGAAATGCCTACCGCAACTGCAGCAGCCGGTATCGCGATCGCCTTCGCTGCCGGTGGCGCGTGCAAGTCGGTGCTCACAACGCCGTTGCTCTCCGCTTCCGAATCGCTTGAGGCGCTGAAGATTGCCGCCGACTCGGGATACAAACCTGTACCCCGCGCCGCGTAGCAAAGTATAGAAAGTATTCAACCCGGGTGCCCCGTCCTTGTCGCGTTCGTTGCGACAGGGCGGGGAGGTTGACTTCCTGCGGACACAAAAGCCTGCTGGCCCACAAACCGAACCGTCCGCAAACGGACGCCACCTCCGCAATATCGAACAGATCCTCTCCGGGCAGTACCAGCATTCCCTTGAATTCTAGGTAGTTGGCACTATCGAAGTTGGCCCTGGAATTGCGCCTCCTCGCCGGGGGATTCGCTCATGCCACACTTCGAACGTATTCGCGACTTAGTTTCAGGGCCCTTTGATTCAGAGGTTATCCGTCGAAGGACCTCTGCTGGATGGCAGATGGTTTCCATCGAATGGCGGCGCGAACTACCCGACTCAGAGGCCCCGAGCGAGGGTGCATTTAGTGAAGATATTCCGTATGGCCTGCGCATCTCCGACGACTGCCGCCGACTCGAGATCGACCCCTCGGAACAGCGCACTCTGCTGCTGATGATGGAATTACTGGTGCAGGACTTTTCTTATTCAAGCATTGTGAGCGACCTGAACGAGAAAGGACTTCGCCAGCGTGACGGCCGTCCCTGGACGCGCGTGGC
>JADMIO011130936.1_pt1 | contig 10072 bp, 8 predicted proteins | sample 8958161 | NCBI WGS metagenome assembly JADMIO01 (sample SAMN16585339, study PRJNA669376) | soil metagenome | isolation source: Crop rotation soil | place: USA: Cullars Rotation, Alabama | collected 2011
GGCGAGGTGGAGGAGGAGGACTATTTCCGTCCCGGTCGTCACACACCGACCAACACCACGTATCGGTGGATCGAGGCGATCCGACAGGGCGAGAGCCATGTCTCGCCGGACCTGACGGAGGGTTGGCGCGCGCAACAGGTCATTGACGCTGTAATACAGGCCAGCGCCGAGCGCCGCTGGGTGGATGTCGAACGATAACCAATATCCAGATGAAGGAGAGAGATATGAAGAAGGGTTTGTTGCTGGCAGCGCTTGTGCTGCTGCTTCCTATGGCGGGCGCGGTCGCGCAGAACAAGCAGGCCCCCAAACCGGACCCCAAGGCGGTCAAGGAGAAGCTGAAAGATCCGTCTAAATTGAAGGACAAAGCGCCGGATACTTTCAAGGTGAAATTCGAGACGACCCAGGGCGATTTCGTGCTGGACATCACCCGCTCCTGGTCGCCGAATGGAGTGGACCGCTTCTACAACCTGGTAAAGTACGGCTTCTTCGATGGGGTGAAGTTCTTCCGCGTGGTGCCCAATTTTGTCGTTCAGTTTGGAATCCATGGCGACCCGGATCTTGCGACCAAATGGCTGAAATCCAATATCCCGGATGATAAGGTCGTGCAATCCAACAAGCGCGGGTTTATCACCTATGCCAAATCCAACGCGCCGAACAGCCGCTCCACGCAGCTTTTCATCAACCTGCAGGATAACCAGGGGCTCGATTCAATGGGATTCTCGCCTTTCGGCAAGGTGAGCAAGGGCATGGAGGTCGTTGATAAGCTCTATGGCGGCTATGGAGAGCAACTCACCCAGCTCCAGGGCCAGATCGCCGCAGAGGGCAACAAGTATCTGGAGAAAGAGTGGCCCAAGCTCGACGGCATCAAGAAAGCCACTATCGTGAAATAGATCCTTGCTTTACTGCCGATTCGGCAGTTCGCACCAGGAGGAACAGACTCGCCAGGGAAAGTGATTTCCCTGGCGAGTTTGCGTTCTGGACTATTACGGCATGTTCGTTAGAGATCTATGCCGGGGACGGGGAATTGGCCGCTGGTGCAGAGGTCGTGGACTTCGCCCCGGATTTTGCGGAGGGCGCTCTCCTCGAAGTTGTAATCGGCGACCTGTCGGCCCGATTTCTCGTCGGGACGCATGGATTTGGTGCAGGCGGCGGCGACGCGATCCATCCAGTCGGCGATCTGGATCATCTGGGGCTCTTTGAAGCCGCGTGAGGTCACGGCGGGCGTTCCGATACGGAGACCGCTGGGGGAGAAGGGCTTGCGCGGGTCGTTGGGAACAGAGTTGAAGTTGGTTTCCAGACCGGCTTCGTAAAGGGCGCGGGCATAGGGCTTGCCGGGGATCTTGCGTGACTTCATGACGTCCACGAGGATGAGGTGGTTGTCTGTGCCGCCGGTGACGAGATGGAAGCCGCGCTCGTTGAGGGCGGCAGCAAGGGCTTTGGCGTTGGCGACGATCTGGCGCGCGTACTGCTGGAACTCCCGGGTGGCGGCCTCGTGGAAGCAGACGGCGAGCGCCGCCATGGTGTTGCCGTGGGGTCCGCCCTGGAGGGTCGGGAAGACGGCTTTATCTATTCGGTCGGGAAGGCGCTGTTCGGGGTCATCCTGCATGGGGCGATCTTTGCAGAGGATAAAGCCGCCGCGGGGGCCACGAATGGCTTTGTGGCTGGTGGAGGTGACCACATCGGCGTAGGGGACAGGGTCGGGATGGACTCCGCCGACGATGAGGCCGTTGATGTGGGCGATGTCGGCGACAAAGTAGGCTCCTACTTCGTCGGCGATCTCACGGAATCTGGCGAAGTCCCAGAAGCGGGGGTATGCGGTTCCGCCTGCGAAGATAACGTTGGGGCGCTCGCGCAGAGCGATTTCGCGGATGGCGTCGTAGTCGAGAATGCCGGTTCCGGGGTCCATGCCGGTGATGCCCTGCTCGGCGTTGTAGCCATAGAAGCAGGATTTGTAGATGATGCCGCTGAAGTTCACGTTCCAGCCGTGGGTGAGGTGGCCGCCGCTGGGGAGGTGCATTCCAAGGACCTTATCGCCGGGTTTCATGAGGGCGTAATAGGCGGCCATGTTCGCCGGAGAGCCACTGTGAGACTGAACGTTGGCATGGTCTGCGCCGAAGAGCTTTTTGGCGCGGTCGCGGGCCAGGTTTTCGATCTCGTCCACAAACTCATTGCCTTCGTAGTAGCGTTTGCCGGGATAGCCTTCGGAGTATTTGTTGCAGAAAACAGTCGCCATCGCCTGCATCACGGCGGACGTGGTGTAGTTCTCGCTGGGGATGAGGCGTACGATGTCTACCTGGCGGCGCGTCTCTTTTACGGCGATGTCATAGACTTCGGGATCGGTGGCGTACAGTCGCTCCAGGTTGGAAGCGGCGGAAACAGAGTTCATAGTGATTCCTTCAGGTTGTTATACGTTTCGTTATACTTTCTCGGGATCCGGGTGGATCCAGGGTTTGCGGTAGGGGCGGCGAAGCAGGCGATTGGCTTCATCGTCATGCAGGATTTTGCCCTGCTTTTCATCCCAGGCGAGGGTTCGCCCCAACTTCATCGAGAGATTGGCAAGGATGCAACTTGCAGTGGAGGTATGGCCTTCCTCGATGTCCGCAACGGGTTTTCCCCGGCTGGCAATGGCCTGCAGGAAGTCCTTCATGTGGTAGCGGATGGCGGGGGCGACGTGCTGCTCCAGATCGCGCTCGGTCTTGTCTTCGGGGTATTTGTCGAGTTCGAAGGTGACGTCCTTGTGGATGGCGGGACCGCGATTTGGGTGGAAATCGTAGCCATTGACGCTGACTTTGAGGGTGCCTTTGTCGCCATAGAGGGTGGCGCTCCAGGGGTATTGGGGATCGGGCGCATCGCCCCAGGAGCGGTGCTGCCAGATCACCTGGGTCTCGCCGAAGTCGAACGTGGCGGTCTGGGTGTCGGTGATATTGGCTTTACTGGCTTTGTCTACAAAGATGCCGCCGGTGGAGGAGATTCGTTTCGGCCAGCCCAGCCCCATGATCCAGCGCACCATATCGAGCATGTGGACGCACATGTCCCCGACGATGCCGTTGCCATACTCCATAAAGGCGCGCCAGCCGCGCGGATGGGCCATGGGGTTGTAGGGGCGCATGGGAGCCGGGCCGGTCCACATCTCCCAGTCCAGATTGTCAGGGGGCGGGCCATCCGGGGGATTTCCGGAAGCGCGCATGTGGTAGTAGCAGCAGGTCTCAGCGAGCGCGATCTTGCCCAGTTTACCCTCACGTACGATGTCGCGGGCTTCGGCGATATGGGGGGTGCTGCGGCGCTGCGTGCCGATCTGGACGACCCGGTTGTGCTTGCGGGCGGCGGCGAGCATCGCCTGTCCTTCGACCACATCCACGCTGATAGGCTTCTGGCAATAAACATCCGCGCCCGCCTCGACCGCGGCAATCATCGGGAGCGCATGCCAGTGGTCGGGCGTGGCGATCAGAACGATGTCCAGGTCTTTCTCGGCGAGCATTTTGCGATAGTCGGCGTAGGTGCGCGGTTGCTTGTGGGACGCCTGTCGCTGGGCAACCATGTCTGCGGCTTCGGCGAGCATGCGTTTGTCTACGTCGCAGAGCGATACGACCTCGACTGGCGAGACCTGGATCAGGCGGAACAGGTCGCACTTTCCGTACCAGCCGCATCCGATCAGACCGACGCGAAACTTTTTGTCCTGTAACTCCGCTGCATAGCCCCTGGTTGTGGTTCCTGCCGTCGCAGCCACTGCCAGCCCGGCGGCGCCTGTCAGAAATTGTCGTCTATTCACCAGCGTCTCTCCCCTGTTTCGTTCTTCAACGTCCGTCCTCTAAGCCTTTGATTCTCCGGGTTTGATTCGAGATCGGGAGTCTTATTTCCTTCTCTTGTTCTCCGTGTTCCTTGCAGGCACATTTTTCGGTATTCCCCTTGACGACGAATTTCGGGCCGATTTGACGACGGTTCTGACGACGTTCGCCTGTTAAGATAGGGGCATCGGTTGATCCCACGAATTGTCGAAGCGGCGAGATTATTTTTAGATTTTTTCAAAAGTGTTGCTTTTCACGGGGATTTCACGGTTCCGCTCACGGGGCTGTCACGTTCGGTGGTTAGAATAGGGCTGTAACAAGGACGCAAGGGATGCAGACGCAAGACCTGCCTCAAAGGAGAGAACGTGATGAAATGCAAGCAGTCCAGGAAGACGCTGTCGCCCTGCAGCCTGTCGGGAGAGAGGAGGCAGAGCCACCAGAATCGGATGCGCCAGGAAGGTCTGGAACATCTTATTGCCGTGCTGGAAATCGCCATCGCACACAATGGTCGGGTCTATCGGCCTTCTACCAGGGTCACTCCCCGGCGGTGGAACCAGTTATCCCGGCTTCGGGCGGCCCATGCCGCGTATGCCCTGGCTTCCGGCCTGGCACAGTTCAAAATCGAGGACGAGAAAGGTGACCGACGAGTCACCGTTTGATGTCACCGCATCAGAGAAAGTACAGGATAAGGACCTCCCCATGATCAAGGTGATTGCCGCAGAGCAGGGTCAGCGCTGCACAGTATTGGGCAGCGAAGTCTGCCTGAAGCTGACCGGAAATGATACGCATGGGCGGTTGGCTCTGGTGGAATATCTGCTGCAGCCCGGTCAGGACACAGGCTGCCAGATACATGCGGAAGAAGACAAAACCCTCTATATTCTGGAGGGGGAGATCGAATTGCATACGGGGGAAGAGCGGCTGCGCGCCGGGGTGGGAACGATTCTCTATCTGCCTCGCCATCTGCCGCATCGCTTTCAGGCGGGAAGCGACAGGCCATGCCGCCTGTTGATGGCAATCATCCCCGCCGGGTTGGAACTCTACTATCGTGAATGTGAGCGTCTGGCTGCGGAAGAGCAGGCCGAACGCGATCAAATCGTCGCACTCAGCGCCGAGTACGGCATCCGCCTGATGTAATGGTTCCGCATTCCTTCGCGTTGAAAAGGAATGCGGAAGGACATCCCCAGAGTTGGGGAACTCAAGGAGAAAATGATCATGAAATCCAGGACGATTCAAGCTCTGTTTGCGGTAATCGCGCTTGTTTCTGCGATGCCGCGGCAGGCGACCGCTCAACCGGGGCCGCCCCCGCAGGATGAGAAAGCTCGTAAGGCACAACTGCTTTCAACCGAGTTGTTCATTGCGATACGAAACAACAATTCGAGTGAAGTCAGTGCGCTGCTGTCGCGTGGGGCCGACCCGGATTCGCGGAACTGGCTGGGCTTTACCCCCCTGATGTGGAGCGCGATGATCTCGACGCCGGAGATCGTGGACAAGCTGCTGGCCCACCATGCGACGCTCGAAGCGCCCAGCGTTTATGGGACCGCACTCAGCTTTGCGCTGGTCGGGCGCAAAGAGGCCGTGGCGCTGCATCTGCTGGACAAAGGCGCCAGTATCCATACTCAGCGCGCGGATGCGGCCTCTGCGCTGATGCTGGCTGCAGGGAACGGCGAGATGGCTGTGGTACAGCGCTTGCTGGCGAAAAAGGATGACCCGAATGCGAAAGATGCGGATGGAGCCACGCCGCTCCTGTATGCCGCTCGCAGCGGGCAGAAAGAAGCCCTCCAGGCGCTCCTGCTGGCGAAAGCCAATGTCAATGCACAGGACAGTCATGGCCGCACGGCGCTGATGGCTGCAGCGGAGAATGGTCAGGCCGGCTGCGTGGATCTGTTGCTGGCGAACAAGGCGCAGGTCAACCTGCAGGACAAGGAGGGCGCTACTGCGCTCACGCTCGCTTCCCGCCATAATGGCAACGCTGCCGTGGTAAATAGCCTGTTGCGAGGCGGAGCGGATGCTTCGATCAAGGATGGGCGTGGAGCCGTTGCGCTCACCCTGGCGGAAAGCCGTGGCTACGAGGCGGCGGCAGAGGCGCTGCGGAAGGCAGGCGCTTCCGCTTCCGGGCCAGTTCAGGCTGCCTTTCCGGCGGCAAAGACCGCTCCGGCGATTGAGCGGAGTCTGAGTATCCTGCAGTCCGGGATGAAGACTTTCTCCAGTAAGGTGCAGTGCGGATCCTGCCATCATCAGGGGTTGGGGATGATGGCGCTGGGCCAGGCGCAGCAGCATGGCTTTGCGGTGGATAAGGCGCTTGTTGGAAGTTATCTGCAGCAAATGGGCAAGGATGGACAGCAGATGGGTCCGTTGATCCATCAGGCAATTCATGATCCCAACGTCGCAAAGACTGTTCCCGGGGTGGACATCGGAGACGCCTCCATCGCACTGGGCTATATGTTCAACGGACTGATCGCCCATCAGATCCCGAACAATCCGGGGCTGCAGGAGGTCGCGCAGTTTCTGGGCACGCAGCAGATGCAGGACGGACACTGGGGATATGTGATGGAGCGCGGGCAGATGCAGTCGAGTCAGTTCACGACGACGGCGTTGAACCTGCAGATCCAGCGGACTTATGGTTCCCAGGATGCGCCGGGACAGAACCGGGAGCTTTATGAGCGGGCGAAGCGCTGGCTGTTGACGACGCCAACGCCTAACATGGAGGATAAGTCCTCGCGACTGCTTGGCCTTCAGTTGGCGGGCGCAAGCAAAGAAGAGCGTGCGAAGGCGCTGCAGGAAGTGCTGGCAGCGCAGCGTGAGGATGGCGGCTGGGCGCAGACGCCTCCGGTGGGAAGCGATGCGTATGCGACCGGAATGGCGCTCTATGCCCTGCATGTGGGCGGCGAGTTGTCCACGGAGGATGCGGCCTATCAGCGGGGCGTGCAGTTCCTGCTGCGGACGCAGGACGAGGATGGCTCCTGGTATGTCAACAAGCGCGCCAATCCGGCGAACATCTATATAGACGCCGGTTTCCCGCATGGAGAGTCGCAGTACATCTCCTTCGCCGCGACCTGCTGGGCAACCATGGCGCTGGTACAGGGGCACAAGCAGTAGAGGCGCAGCTTTCTTCTCGGCTGGCCCCCACCCCCGGCCCCCTCCCCCAGGAACAGGGGAGGGGGAGTTCATTCCTTACAGGCTCCTTCTTTCCCAATGAAAAGTTTATGATGCTTTGTTCAGCACCATGGTATTACTGGCTGTCCACACCGGGTTCGAAGCTGCCATGTCCTTTCGCGCTGCACATGACCTTGAACGTGGTGAAGTTCTTGCTGCTGCCCTGGGCCAGTGAGTAAGCGCCCGCATTGGGGCATACGGGCACGGCCTGAAGGCCGATGATGTCAGAGGTGGTCACGCCAGAGGTGATGAGCGTGGTATAGTCCGCAGCGTTCGTTGCGGCGCGAGTCGCCTGAACGAGGTCGGCGATGTGCTGCATGTTGGCCCGTCAGGTCGCCCTCTGAGATACGGCGAGGGGGACGAAGTTGGAGCTGTTCGGACTCACGCTACCACCGCTGCCACAGCCATGCAGAAGTATGAGGCAGAACAAGACAATGAGCGCTTTCGCGGGATTCATAGGTTTCTCCTTTTCCAATCCAGGGAACCGGCATATTGTATAGGCGGTGGAGTAAGGCTTACGCAGTAATTTCTTATCACGGTTATTATCCCATTCCGGAGAAGGAGCAGACAAGGTTCTCATTCCCCACTATGCATTTGACGGAACGGGTCTTTGGTCCGCAATTCGAGGTAGGAGGTTTTGTCCGGCGCGATTAACGTCAAGGTTTTATATGATGGTTGTATTACTGTGGGCTGTCGATCCGCCTGAGATCTGGTTCAGGATCTCTTCGAGGGAGGATTGACGGCCTTTTTCCCATAAGCGGGTGAATTCCGCTTCGTTGAGCGTGGTGCGGAGAGAGGCGATGGCTGTGGAATAGCGGATTTCATCTGCAGGCAGGATGGCCCAGTTGTTTGTGGCTCGGATCGGCGGCTCCGAAGAGTTGGATTGCCTGTCGGGTCTCTCCGGTTGCTGCGGCGATCTGGGCGAGACAGTAGAGGCAGTTCATGATACGGTAGTTTGAACCGCCTGTACGCAGGATTTGGAGGCTCTGGAGGGTCAGGTTGTGGGCGCGGGGATAGTTTCCGAGGAAGAAGGTCATGCGGCCCATGTCCATCAGGGAGGAGGCGATGCCCCAGCGGTTGCCCATTTCTCGGGCGATGTTCAGGGCTTCGGTATGGCGGGTCAGCGCGGTCGGGTAGTCCTGTTGGAGGTCGGCAAGGATGCCCAGGTTTGTGGTTGCGTTGTAGAGTTGCTGGCGATTTCCCGTTTCTCCGGCAACGGCGATGGCTTCTTCCAGGAGGGCGGTTGCGGGGAGGAAGTCGCGCTGCATCTCTTTGACGCGGCCCAGCAGCCAGAGTGAATGGGCGATCCCGATTTTGTTGTTAATCTCTCGATTGAGGGAGATGGCTTCTTCGAGCGCTTGTGTGGCGAGGGGGTATTGTCCTTGTTGCGTCAGCATATAGCCTATGTCTGCCAGAACAAAGGCGATGCCCTGCTTATTGCCGGATTGGCGGTAGAGAGAGAGACTTTGCGCGTATAGGGTCTCTGCCAGTTTATGGTCTCCCTGGTCTCTTGTCAAATTGCCCTGGCTTACCAGGGTGACGGCGGAGCCTTCGAGGTTTCCCACTTCGCGATAGAGCACGAGGCTGCGTTCCAACAGCATCATGGCCCGGACGACGTTCCGATCGTGGAAATAGACCGGACTGTGCATTTTTTGGAGCACGTCCGCCATGGCGGATTTATCGCCGAGTTGATCATAGATTTCCAGGCTCTGCTCATAGAGTTCGAGGACGCGCCCCCAATCTCCGAAGAGCTCCTGCAGGGTTGCGAAAGCGGAGAGTGCCCTGGCCAGGGTGGCCTTGCTGATCGAAGCGCGGGACTCCAGAAACCGTTCCAGCCACCCCAGCCCTTCCCGGGCGTAGCCTCGCGCCTGCCAGAAGGGGGTGAGAGACGCACCGAGACGCATGCCGGTCTCGGTGTCTCCCCTGGCCTGACAGGTATGCAATGCGCTACGCAGGTTGTCGTGTTCCTGCTCCAGGCGCTCCATCCATTCGAACTGCTCCGCGCCCTGCATCCGTTGTTCCGCTTGTTCGGCGAAGGCGAGAAAGAACGTGAGGTGGCGCTCCTTCAGGGTCTCGCATTCGGAATCGGGCGCCTGTTCCTGGGCGAATTCTCTGAGGGTCTCCAGCAGACCGTAACGGATGACTTCGCCGCTCTGTCGGGCGATGATCAGGGAGCGTTCGCGGAGTTGCGCCAACAGGTCCATGATCATGAAGGCGTAGAGGGGCGCGCTTGAGGCTTCCCGGGAGAGGGGTTCCGGGTCGGCGCAGATCGCTTCCACGGCTTCGATGGTAAAGCCTCCCTGGAACACGGAGAGACGCGCAAACAGGCGCTGCAGTTCGAGGGGGAGAAGGCGATAGCTCCATTCGATAGCAGCGCGCAGGGTTCGATGACGGGGAGGCAGATCTTTGCGGCGACTGGTCAGCAGATCGAAGCGCCGATTCAGCTTATCCAGCATCTGGGCGGGGGTCTGCACCTGCGCCCAACTGGCCGCCAATTCAATGGCGAGGGGAATTCCCTCCAGGCGGGCGCAGAGCGCGGCGATGGAGGCGCTATTGGCGGGAGTGATCTGGAAATCCGGGCGCACGGAGCGGGCGCGATCCAGAAACATCTGTACGCTGGTGAAGCGCAGGAGGTGTTCCGCCGTTTCGGTACGTTGGGGGATGGAGAGCGGGGCGACCGGGAACTCCTGCTCTCCACCCATGAGGAGAAGGCGGCGTGAGGTAACGAGGCAGGAGAGGGTGGGAACACGTTCCAGGAGGGATTGGATGGTGTCCGTCGCTTCGTCCGGCAATTGTTCGAAGTTGTCGAGGAGAAGGAGGGCTGGGCCATAGGAGAGCCGTTCGATGCTCTGTTCCAGGGGATCTCTGTCTGTGGTGCGTTGGAGGGCGAGGGCTCGGGCCAGGCTCTCGGGCAGATGTCCGGCTTCCGTGATGTCGGCGAGGGGGACGAACCAGATGCCGTTCGGGAACTCCGTCTCCATTCGGGAGGCAATCTCCAGCGCGAGCCGCGTCTTGCCGGTCCCTCCCGGCCCGGTGAGCGTCAACAGGCGTGTGTTTCCGTCCCGCAGCATGGTGCAGCCCTGCTCGATCTCCTCTTCACGCCCAAAGAACCGCGTCAGTTGTAACGGCAGGCG
>JADMIO011482906.1_pt1 | contig 10072 bp, 8 predicted proteins | sample 8958161 | NCBI WGS metagenome assembly JADMIO01 (sample SAMN16585339, study PRJNA669376) | soil metagenome | isolation source: Crop rotation soil | place: USA: Cullars Rotation, Alabama | collected 2011
CCGCCGCAACCGTATGAAGATGGAGGCATCCATGGCTGAAATCACCGCCGCCCTGGTCAAGGAACTGCGCGACAAGTCCGGCGTGGGCATGATGGACTGCAAGAAGGCGCTCAGCGAGAACAACGGCGACATCGAAGCGTCGATGGACTGGCTGCGCGCCAAGGGCCTGTCCAAGGCCGCCAAGAAGGCCGACCGCATCGCGGCCGAAGGCCTGGTCGCCGTGGCCACCCGCGCCAAGGGCTCCGGCGAAGAAGGCACGGTCATCGAGTTCAACGCCGAGACCGACTTCGTCTCGCGCAACGAGCAGTTCCAGAACGCCGCGCGCGAGATCGCCAAGGCCGCCCTGGACGTCGACGGCGGCGTGGATGCGATCGCCCAGGCCAAGCTCGCCTCCGGCGAGACGGTCCAGGACATGATCACCCAACTGATCGCCACCGTCGGCGAGAACATGATGCTGCGCCGTTCGGCCCGCTTCGTGGTCGATGAAGGCGTGGTCGCGACCTACATCCACAACGCCACCGCGCCCGAACTCGGCCGCATCGGCGTGCTGGTGGCGCTGAAGTCCGCGGGCGACAAGGCCGCCCTGCGCGACCTCGGCCGCAAGATCGCCATGCACGTGGCCGCGACCCAGCCGCTGTCGCTGACGACCGACGATCTGGACCCGGCGGCGGTGGAGCGCGAGCGCGCCATCTTCGCCGAACAGGCCGCCGAGTCGGGCAAGCCCCCGGCCGTGGTCGAGAAGATGGTCGAGGGCCGCATCCGCAAGTTCTTCGAGGAAGTCGTGCTGACCAAGCAGGCCTTCGTGATGAACCCGGACATGACCATCGAGCAGCTGGTCGCCGCCACCGGCAAGGACCTGGGGTCGCCCGTGGAACTGGTCGGCTTCACCCGCCTCGCGCTGGGAGAAGGCGTGGAGAAGAAGCAGGAAGACTTCGCCGCCGAAGTCGCCGCGGCCGCCGGCACGGCCTGATCTCAGGCCTCAACCGAACTGGAAAAGGGCGCGGCTCCGGCCGCGCCCTTTTCTTTGGCCTCAGTCCTTCCCGTCCGGCAACACCGGCTTGCGATCCGGCGCGGCCGGCTTCTGGAAGGTCGCTGGCGGATTCTTGGCCAGCCCGTCGAGCGCGATGCGCACCGCCGCCTCCAGCTGGGGATCATGGCCCTGGCGGACGAGGAACGGGTCCTGCTCGACCTCGACGTCCGGCGGGATACCGATGTTCTCGACCTCCCACTGGCCCTGCGTGCCGTAGATCGCCCAGCGCGGCGCGGTGATGGTGCCGCCGTCCATCAAGGGCGGATAGTTGCCGATGCCGACCAGGCCGCCCCAGGTGCGGGTGCCGACCAGGGTCCCGACCCCGGCCTTGCGGAACAGCCAGGGCAGGGCGTCGCCGCCCGAGCCGGACTGCTGGTTGATGATCATCACCTTGGGCCCGAAGATGGCCTGGGCCGGCTCGACCGTGTCGGCGCCCTCGCGGGTCTCGTTGATCATCTGCGGCGTGCGCTTGAGCTGCTCGACGATGTAGTCGGCGATGTCGCCGCCGTGGTTGAAGCGTTCGTCCAGCACCACCGCCTGCTTGCCGACTTGGGAATAGTAGTAGCGGTTGAAATTGGCGAAGCCGCCGGTGGCGGTGTCGGGCAGGTAGACATAGGCCACCCGTCCGCCGGACAGCTGGTCGACCTTGCGCCGGTTATCCTCCATCCAAGTGCGCAGGCGCAGGGCCGCCTCGCTGTCGACGGGAGTCACGGTGACCTTGCGTGAGCCGGTCCCGTCGGCGCGGGGGCCCACGGTCAGAACCGTCTGCTTGCTGGCCAGCCCTTCGAAGCCGCGGAAGATCTCGGTGTCGGCCTTCAGCTCACGCCCGTTCACCGCCAGGACGAACTCACCCTCCGCGACATTGACGCCGGGCTGGGTCAGGGGCGAGGCCAGCTTCGGGTTCCAGTTCTCGCCCTGGAGGATGCGGCGGATGCGCCAGTGTCCGTCGATGACCTCGTAGTCCGCGCCGAGCAGGCCGACGCTGGTGCGCCGTCCGCCAGGAAGCGCCCCGCCCCGGACGAAGGTGTGGCCGATGCCGATGTGGCCGGTCATCTCCTCGAACAGGGTATTCAGGTCCTGCCGTCCGGCGATGCCATCCAGATAGGGGGCATAGATGCGGGTGGCGACCTTGTAGTCGGTGCCCTGCAGGGCCGGGTCGTAGAGGAAGTCGCGCTCGATGCGCCACGCCTCGCGATACATCTGCCGCCACTCCTGGCGCGGGTCGACCCATACCGACAGGCCGTCGAGCTTGAGCGCGCCGTCGCCCGGCTTGGGCGGCGCCTCGGCCCCGGTCAGGAACCAGCGGCCCTTCCTGGCGAACAGCATCTTCTCGCCGTTGGCCGAGACCGAGAAGCTGCCCGCGTCCAGGCCGTCGGCGAGCTGGGTGTTCTTGCGCGTCTTCAGCTCGAAGCGCGACACGGTCTCGTCCGGACCGCCCTGGGCCTCGACCAGTTCGTCGTCGGTCTGGGCTGGCGGGGCGGTGACGGTGAAGACCACGCCCTTGGGGCCCGGCTCGAGCCCGGTGAAGTTGGCCTGCGGAATCGGCAAGGCCAGGATGCGCTGGTCCAACTTGTCGAAATCGATGCGCACCACCGGCGTCTTGTCGGCGGCGGGCTTGGGCTTGTCCTTGGCCTCTCCGGTCTTGGCGGGCCCGGCGGCCTTGTCCTTGTCGGCCGGGGCGCCGGCCACCGGCCCGGGCGGCGTGTCGGCGTCGGGCTTGGCCGTCGGCTCCTCGTCGCTTTCGGGCGGGATCGGGGAGGGGAGCTCCTTCTTCAGCACCGCCACATAGACCGAGCCGTCCACGGCGCGGCCGAGGCTCGACATGTCCAGCCATCCGGCGCCGAGGCCGCGGGATGTCGAGGCCGTGAAATAGAGATAGTCGCCGCCGCGGTCGAAACGCGGCGAGGCCACGTCCGAGCGGCCGTCGGTGATCTGGTTGGCCTTGCCGGTGGCTAGTTCATAGACCCAGGCCGCGTGCATGTGGTTGGGCAGCTGCTTGGTGTAGGCGATCCAGCGGCTGTCCGGCGACCAGGCGGGATCGAGGTTGAACGAGGGCGAATCGTAGAGGTCGGCGTCGACCTTCACCGGCTTGCCGCCCTTCTCCAGGTCCAGCATCCACAGGTTCAGCCGCTTGTCGGAGAAGACCAGCTTCTTCGAATCCGGCGACCAGCGCGGCGAGTAGAAGAACGACCCGGGCTGGCCGAGGTCGAACTTGCGTACAACTCCCAGGCCGTCGGCCGAGCCGATGTGCAGGGCGTACTCTCCGGACTCATCGGAGAACCAGGCCACCGACTTGCCGTCGGGCGAACCGGCCGGATCGCGGTCGGCCACGCCCGGCGACTGGGTCAGGTTGCGCACGTCGCCCTTCTCGGCCGGCGCCGACAGCACCTCGCCACGCGTCTCCAGCAGCACCCGTTTGCCCGACGCCGAGATCGAGGCATGCTGGATCTGGCGCGGATTGACCGCCTCGAAGTGCGGGCGGACCTGCGGCAGGTCGGCGGCGATGGTGACCGGAATGGTGCGGCTGCTCCGACTGGCGAAGTCGTAGAGCTTCATCTCGCCGAACTGGTCGTAGACGATCCCGCCGGGCCCGGCGGAGGCCGAGGCGACGTCGAAGCCGCGGGGATTGTCGATCGTGCGCGCCACCGCGCGGGTCTTCAGGTCGTAGCTGTAGAGCGTGATCGGCCCGTCGCGGTCGGACAGAAAATAGAGGGTGTCGCCCACCCACATCGGGTTGCGGTCGTTCGAGTTCTCGCGGGGCACCTTCTCGACGTGAGAATCCTTCAGGTCCGCGATCCAGACCCGCGCGGTCTGCCCGCCGCGGTAGTGTTTCCAGGCCGGCTGCCACTGGTTGAAGGGCAGGTAGGCCAGGTGCGTGCCGTCGGGAGAGAAGCTGGCCTCCAGGCCGGAGGGCAGGGGAAGCTTCGACGGCGGACCGCCCGTGACCGGCACGAGGAACAGTTGGTCCAGGTCGCGCGGCGTCTCGCGCTGGCTGCGGAACAGCACGTTCTTGCCGTCCGGGCTCCAGCCGACGGGCACGTCGTCGCCCGGGTGCCAGGTCAGGCGGATGGGCTCCCCGCCCCCGGTGGGCACGACATAGACGTCGGTGTTGCCGTCGTAGCGGCCGGCGTAGGCGATCCAGGCGCCGTCAGGGGAGAAGATCGGCCGGCTGTTCAGGCCCTGGCCGGTGACCAGCCGCTGGGCCGCGCCGCCGTCTCGCGCCACGGTCCAGATTTCGCCGGCGTAGTCGAAGGCGATGCGCGTCGAGGACAGGCTCGGGTGCTGCAGCAACAGGGGCGGAGAAGCCGCCATCGCGCCGCCGCCGATGCCCGCGGCCAGGGCGGCGAGCCCGACCATACCCAAGAGATGTCGCATGTCGCTTCCCCCGAAGCCTGGGCGGCGCGCCCGGCGGGGGAGGATGCTGAGGTGTCGCCGCCGCGGTCAAGCTCGGCTGGCGAACGGCGTGCGCCAAAAACCTCCCCATCGCGCGCCCGCGCCGCTATACCTCCCGACGATTCCTTATGTCGGCTTTCCCCCCGGGCCCCATGACCGTTCAGCCTGCCCCCGTCTATCGCAAGGTGCTGCTCAAGATCTCAGGCGAGGTCCTGATGGGTGAGCAGGGCTACGGCATCGACATGAAGATGGTCGACACCGTGGCCGCCGAGGTGGCCGAGGTGGTGCGCACGGGCGTGGAGCTGTGCCTGGTGATCGGGGGCGGCAATATCTTCCGCGGGCTGTCGACCGCGGCCCGCGGCATGGAGCGCGCCAGCGCCGACTACATGGGCATGCTGGCCACAGTGATGAACGCGCTCGCCATGCAGAACGCGCTCGAGCGTATCGGGGTCGACACCCGGGTGCAGTCCGCCATCCCGATGCAGTCGGTGTGCGAGAGCTATGTCCGCCGCAGGGCCCTGCGCCATCTGCAGAAGGGCCGGGTGGTGATCTTCGCCGCCGGCACGGGCAATCCCTTCTTCACCACCGACACCGGCGCGGCCCTTCGCGCCGCCGAGATGGGCTGCGACGCCCTGCTCAAGGGCACCAGCGTGGACGGGGTCTACACCGCCGATCCCAAGAAGGACCCGCACGCCCGGCGGTTCGACCGGCTCAGCTATCTTGAGGTCCTGTCCAAGGACCTTAAGGTCATGGACGCCTCGGCCATCAGCCTGGCGCGCGACAACGGCGTCCCCATCGTGGTCTTCTCGATTCGCGAGCGGGGGGCCCTGCTGAACGTGCTTCACGGCCAGGGCGTGCACACGGTCATCGGCGACGACGCCGCGGACCAGGACTAACAAGACAAGCCAGAGAAAAGGCGGACATGAGCACTACCGGCAAACCCGATCTGAAGATCTACCGCGACCGCATGGACAAGGCGGTGTCGGTGCTGAAGGAGGAGTTCTCGGGCCTGAGGACCGGGCGCGCGACCATCGGCCTGGTCGAGCCGATCCACGTGGACGCCTACGGCTCGCAGATGCCGCTGAACCAGGTCGGCGCCATCTCGGTGCCCGAGCCGCGCATGATCACGGTCAACGTCTGGGATCGCGGCCTGGTGGTCGCCGTCGAAAAGGCCATCCGCAACGCCAACCTCGGCCTCAACCCGATCGTCGAAGGCCAGCTGCTGCGCATTCCGATCCCGCCGCTGACCGAGGATCGCCGCAAGGACCTCGTCAAGCTCGCCGGCAAGTACGCCGAGCAGCAGCGCATCGCTGTGCGCAACGTGCGCCGAGACGCCAACGACGACCTCAAGAAGGCCGAGAAAGACCACGCGATCAGCGAGGATGAGCACAAGAAGCTCGCCACCGATGTGCAGCACGACACCGACGCCGCCATCAAGCGCATCGACGAGGCCTTGAAAGTCAAAGAACAAGAGATCATGCAGGTTTAGCGGCCCGCGCCGCCCAACCGCGCTTTCAGGAGAAGGACGCGCATGCCGTCTGCGTCCGATCAGGCCCAGCCGCCCGGATCGGGGCCGGCGCCCGTTGGGGCGTCCGGGCCCCAAGCCGCGTCCGGACCGCGTCACGTCGCCATCATCATGGACGGCAACGGCCGCTGGGCGAAGGCGCGGGGCATGCCGCGCACCCTGGGCCATCGGGCCGGGGTCAACGCCCTGAAGCGCACGGTCGAGGCCGCGCCCGACCTGGGCCTGGAATGCCTGACCGTCTTCGGCTTCTCGACCGAGAACTGGCGCCGGCCCGTGGCCGAGGTGTCGGAGCTGATGGGCCTGGTGAAGCTCTACGTCCAGACCGACCTGGCGCGCCTGGCGCGTGAGGGGGTGCGGGTGCGCATCCTCGGCCGCCGCGAGGGCCTGCCGGCCGACATCCGCGACATCGTCGAAGAGGCCGAGGCCAAGACCGCCCACAACACCCGCTTCCACCTGCAGGTCGCCTTCAACTATGGCTCCCGGGCCGACATCGTCGATGCGGCCCGCAGCTTCGCGCTTCGGGTCGAGGCCGGCGAGGCCCAGGCCTCCGACCTCGACGAAGCCCGGTTCGAGAGCTTGCTGTCGACGGCCAAGGGACCGCCGGTGGACCTGGTCGTGCGCACGTCCGGTGAGCAGCGGATCTCCAACTTCCTGCTGTGGGAGGCGGCCTACGCGGAGCTCGTCTTCCAGGACATCCTCTGGCCCGACTATGGCCCCGAGGCCCTGGCCGCGGCCATCGCCGAGTTCCGCGGCCGCGAACGCCGCTTCGGGGGCGTCGACGCCGTGAAGACGGCCTCCCAGGGCGCCGCATGACCACCTCGCCGCCGCCGGCCAAGCGCCGCAACTGGAACGATCTCGGCGTGCGGGTGGCGTCGGCCCTGGTGCTGATCCCGGCCGCCCTCTTCGCCGTCTGGTGGGGGGGCGAGGAGCCGACGCCCCTGTTTCTGGTGCTGATGGCGGTGGGCGCGGTGGTGCTCGGCGTCGAGTGGGGCCTGATCAGCGAGCCGCAACAGTGGCGCCGGGTCGGCGGCGCGGTCGCGCTCGGGGTGCTGGCGCCTGTGGTCGCGGCCTACTGCGGCGACTTCTCCGTGGCCTTCGTGCTGCTGGTGTTCTGCGCCGCGGTCGCCGCCGCCTACGCCCGGGTGCTCAAGGGGTCCGCGATCGACGCCGCCTACGGGGTGCTCTACATCGGCTGGCCCTGCGTGGTGCTGGTCTGGCTGCGCATGCGCCACACCGACGGGCTGGGCTGGACCCTGCTGCTGTTCGCGGTGGCCTGGGCGTCTGACGTCTCGGCCTATGTGATCGGCAACATGTTCAAGGGGCCCAAACTCTGGCCCCGCTTCTCGCCCAACAAGACCTGGTCCGGCTTCATCGGCGGCCTGACGGCGGGGGTCGCCTCGGCGGGCGGCATCGTGGTGCTCTCGCCGTTCTTCAATGTGCCGTCGATGGGAATCGGCGTGCCGCTGGCGCTCCTGATCGGCCTGATCGCCTCGCTCGCCACCATGGCCGGCGACCTCTGGGAGTCGGCGCTGAAACGGCGCTTTGGAGTCAAGGACGCGGGCCAGATCATTCCGGGCCACGGCGGCCTGCTCGACCGGGTGGACGGCATGATGTTCGCGGTGGTGGCGATCGCGGCGGCCAGGCTCGTCGTGCGGACCTGGGGCCTCTCGTGACCCTGCGCCGCCGCGTCAGCATCCTCGGCTCGACCGGTTCGGTCGGCTGTTCGACCCTCGACCTGATGGCCCTGGCCCGGGACGCGGGCTCCGCCGAATTCGAGGTCGACGCCCTGGCTGCCGGCCGCAATGCCCGGGCCCTGGCTGATCAGGCCCTGAAGTGGCGTCCTCGTGTCGCGGTCCTGGCGGACGAGGGCGGTCTCGAGGAACTGCGTCACCACCTGCGCGGCAGCGGCGTCGACGCCGCCGCCGGCGAGGCCGCGGTGATCGAGGCGGCCGGCGTCGGGGTGGACTGGGTGATGGCCGCGGTTGTCGGAACCGCCGGGCTGCGGCCCGCCTGGGCGGCGGCCTGCGCCGGCTCGGTGGTCGGGCTGGCCAACAAGGAGAGCCTGGTCACCTGCGGTCCGGCTCTGCTGGCGGCGGCGCGGGCGGCCGGCGGGACGGTGATCCCGGTCGATTCCGAGCACTCGGCCATATTTCAAGTGTTGCAGCCGCCCTGCGCCGGTCGGCTCAAGCGCATCACCCTGACTGCGTCGGGCGGACCCTTCCGGACCTGGACCACCCAGGCGATGGCGGGAGTGACGCCCGAGCAGGCGGTGGCCCATCCCAACTGGAGCATGGGCGCCAAAATTTCGGTGGATTCAGCCACTATGGCGAACAAGGGCCTCGAGATGATCGAGGCCTCCTACCTGTTCGACACACCCGAGGATCGCATCGAGGTCATGGTCCATCCCCAGTCCGTTGTGCATTCGCTGGTGGAGTACGAGGACGGCTCGACCCTGGCCCAGCTGGGGCCGCCTGACATGCGCACCCCCATCGCCTGCGCCCTGGCCTGGCCCGACCGGCTGCCTTGGCCGGCCCCGCGGCTCGACCTCGCCGCACTCGGCGCCCTGACCTTCGAGCGCCCCGACGAGGACCGGTTCCCGGCGCTGAAGCTGGCCCGCGAGGCGCTGCGCGCGGGCGGCCATGCCCCCGCCGTATTCAACGCCGCTAATGAGATGGCGGTGCAGGCCTTTCTTGACCGTCGACTGGGCTTTCTCGATATTGCCGCCGTCGTTTCCGACACCCTCGAGCGGGCGGCCGCCGGGGGCGAGGACGGGGGGCAAGGGCAGGGGGACCCCGTGGAACGCGCTCTCTGCGTCGATCAACATGCGCGCCGGCTGGCGTCCGAGGCGGTCCGCCGTCTCGCCCACGCGGCCTAGGCGGAGACGCAACCCTTGGACATCGTCGCATCGTTGAAATTCCTGGCGATCGCCATCCCGGCGTTGCTGCTGGTGATCACCGTGGTGATCACGGTGCACGAGATGGGGCACTTCTGGGCCGCGCGCCTGTTCGGTGTGAAGATCGACCGCTTCTCGCTCGGCTTTGGCAAGACGCTGTTCGCTCGCCGTGACAAGCAGGGCGTGGAGTGGCGCATCGGCGCGCTTCCGATCGGCGGCTACGTGCGCTTCGCGGCGGACCCGGACGTCGCCGGCGTGCCCGACGCCCGCGACCTGGCGGAGCTGCGCGAGCGAATCATCGAGGCCGAAGGGCCGGGCGCCGAGCGCCGCTACTACTTCTTCAAGCCGGTCTGGCAGCGGGCGGTCATCGCCATCGCCGGACCCGTGGCGAATTTCCTGCTCGCCATCTTCATCCTGGGAAGCCTGGCCTGGGCGATCGGGATCGTGGTCTTCCCCTCGCGGATCGGCACGGTCACGCCGGGCTCGCCGGCGCAGAGCGCCGGTTTCCGTCCAGGCGACGAGGTGATCTCGGCGGACGGGCGCCGGATCCAGAGCTTCGACCTGCTGCACGAATATGTCGCAGTGCGCTCGGGCGAGCCGATCCGCTTCGAGGTCAGGCGCGGGACGCAGACGATCCAGATCACCGCGACGCCCGCGCGCGTGGTGGCCAAGGATCCGAGCGGCAACGCGACCGTGCACGAAGGACTGCTGGGCCTGGGCCCGGATCAGACCGCGCGGCCTTTCCGTCTGCGGATGGGCCCCGGTGAGGCCTATTCCTACGGCGTGCGACGGACGTTCGATATTCTGGGCGCGACGCTCCACTATCTGGGACGCATCGTTCAGGGCCGGGAATCGGGCGATCAGATCTCCGGGCCGATCGGAATGCTGCAGGCCACGGGGGCGGTGACCAAGTCCGCGGCGCAGACCGAAGGACCCCTCTGGTTCCGCGCCGCGAGCGTCGCCGTGGTGCTCAGTGAATGGACCGCCATAATTTCGATCGGAATTGGCTTTCTCAATCTGCTGCCGATACCGGTCCTGGATGGGGGGCACCTGCTCTTCTACGTCTACGAAGCCGTTGCACGTAAGCCTCTGCGCGCCCGCGTACAGGAGCTGAGCCTGCAGGTCGGTCTTGCTTTGCTGGTGTGTTTGATGTTGTTCGCAGGCTGGAACGACCTAAACAGACTGGGCTTGTTCAAATTCCTCGGCGGGTTGTTCACATGAACGTCCGCCG
>JADMIO011718106.1_pt1 | contig 10072 bp, 9 predicted proteins | sample 8958161 | NCBI WGS metagenome assembly JADMIO01 (sample SAMN16585339, study PRJNA669376) | soil metagenome | isolation source: Crop rotation soil | place: USA: Cullars Rotation, Alabama | collected 2011
CTGCTTCACCGCCGAGATGGCGATGCGCTCCCAGCGCTCGCGGCGATTCCCGCGCGCGAGCGCGGCGCGCGTCACCTCCGTGCGCGAGGTCACCACCGGCTGAATCTCCGCGACGCCCAGCATCGTCGCATCGCGGACGACGTCGTCCATCTTGTCGCCCTTGAGCACGGCCTGGGCGAGCGTGATGGCGACGCGCGGCTCGGGCGCGGCCTGCGCCATCGCGATCACGCGAACGCGGACGCCATTCCTGGTCGCCTCGTCAACGATGGCATCGAACTCGCCGCCCTGTCCGTTGAAGACACGCAGGGCGTCGCCGGGCTTCAACCGCAGCACGCGCGTGAGGTGCTCGGCTTCTTCGTCGGGGAGCGTAATCAGATCGCCGGGCGCACGCGCATCGGGTGCATGGAACCTCGCGTTCACGCGGAGATTATGGATCGCCGGCTGTTATACTCCTGCCACCCCACATGTTCCTGAAGGGTCAAACCGTCGGGAAGTACAGAATCCTTTCTCCCCTGGGCAGTGGCGGCTTCGGCAGCGTCTTCCTCGCCGAGGACATCTGGATTCGCAAGAAGGTCGCCATCAAGGTTCCGCACAAGCAGAACCTCGACTTCACGGAGATGCTGAAGGAGCCGCGGCTCCTCGCATCGATGAACCATCCGAACATCGTCACCGTGCTGACCGCGGAGAAGCAGGACAGCGTCTTCTTCATCGTGATGGAGTACGTCCCGGGGCAGACGCTCGAGCAGATCATCCTTCGCGAAGGCGCGCTCGACGTCTCGCGGGCGCTCGACTTCACCTGCCAGATCTGCAACGCGGTCGATCATGCGCACCGCGTCGGCGTGCTGCACCGCGACCTGCGGCCCGGCAACATGCTGGTCTCCGAGGCGGGCATGCTGAAGGTCACCGACTTCGGCACGTCGCGGTTCCTCGAAATCGCGGCGCATGGCACGACGGTCATCGGCAGCCCGCCGTACATGGCACCCGAGCAGTTCTATGGCAAGGCGGTGTTCGCCAGCGACGTGTACTCCGTCGGCGTGACGATGTACCAGATGCTGACCGGCGAGCTGCCGTACGGCACCCCGGCGCCGGCCGACATCGAGCGGCTCGTCCGCGGCGAGCTCGTGACGCCGCCACGCGTCAAGAACAGCAAGATTCCGAAAGCCATCAACGACATCGTGCTCAAGGCGCTGGCGGCGGACGTCTCGCGGCGGTACCAGCGCGCCACCGACCTGCTGGCGGATCTACTCGCCGGGACGACCGTGTCTCGTCGCCCCGTGGCGATTTCGACGCAGCGGGACGCCAACGTTTCCGAGATTCAGTCGCGCCTGCGCTCGCGCGAGACGCCGCAGGCCGGCTTCTGCTGGCACTGCCGCAAGCCGCTCCAGGCGCGCACGTCCAAATGCCCGTTTTGCGGTGAATTGCAACGCTGACATTCGGCTGCCCCGCTCCACCGTATAAGATCGAGGAAAGGAGCAGGCAATGGCTTTTCCGGGCACCGGCAAAATCTGGATGAACGGGTCACTCGTGGACTGGAAGGACGCGAAGGTCCACGTCGGCTCGCACATCATCCACTACGGCAGCGGCGTCTTCGAAGGGGCGCGGTGCTACGACACGCTGGGCGGGCCCGCCTGCTTCCGGCTGGATGCCCACATCCGCCGGCTGTTCGATTCGGCGCGCATCTACCGGATGGAGCCGAAATACAGCACCCAGGAGCTGACCGACGCCATCTTCGACACCATCAACGCCAACGGCTTCCGCGCGTGCTACATCCGCCCGATCGTGTATCGCGGCTACGACTCGCTTGGCGTCAACCCGCTTCCCTGTCCGATCGACGTCGCGATCATGGTGTGGGAGTGGGGCGCGTACTTCACGAAAGAGGCGATCGAGGAAGGACTCGACGTCAAGATTTCCACCTGGGCCCGCAACGCGCCGAACACCACGCCCGCGATGGCGAAGAGCGTCGCCAACTATGCGAACGCGCAGCTCATCAAGATGGAGGCGCTCGCCGAAGGCTACGCGGAGGGGATCGCGCTCGACACCTACGGCAACCTGAGCGAAGGCAGCGGCCAGAACGTCTTCGTCGTCCGCGAAGGCGTGATTTACACGCCGCCGGTGGGCAATTCCGTGCTGTGGGGCATCACGCGCGATTCGGTGATGACCCTTGCGCGGGAGCTCGGCTTCGACGTTCGCGAACAGACGCTGCCGCGCGAGTCGCTGTACATTGCCGACGAGGTGTTCTTCGTCGGCACCGCGGTCGAGGTAACGCCGATCCGATCCGTTGACCGGATCAAGGTGGGGCGCGGCCGCCGCGGTCCGGTCACCGAAGCCATCCAGCAGCGCTTCTTTCAGATCGTCAAGGGTGAGCTTCCGGACACTCACGGCTGGCTGCAGTTCGTGAATACTCCAGCTGGCGCTGCATCCGGACAGTCAAAAGGCCGATAAAGTAAGGTTGTGCACGTCAACGACCTTCTGAAAATCGCTGTCGAAAGCGGGGCGTCCGACCTTCATCTCAAGGCCGGCAGCTACCCGATGATGCGCGTCCGCGGACAACTCACGCCGGCGACCGAGGAAAAGCGGCTCGATCACGACGACATGGTGTCGATCGCCGCCGCGGTCCTGCCGACCGGCCACCGCGAAAAGTTCAAGGAGAACCGCGAGGTCGACCTCGCGTACAGCGTCGCGGGACTTGGCCGCTTCCGCTGCAACACGTTCCAGCAGCGCGGGACGATCGGCATGATCTTCCGCGTCATCCCGATGCGGGTCGCGACCATCGACGACCTCGCGCTGCCCCAGGTCCTCAAGAAGATTGCGACCGAGGAGCGCGGCCTCGTGCTCGTCACCGGAACCACCGGTTCCGGCAAGAGCACGACGCTCGCCGCGATGATCGACGAGATCAACGCGACGCGCACCGCGCACATCATGACCGTCGAGGACCCGATCGAATACCTCCACCGCGACAACCGCTCGATCGTCAACCAGCGAGAGATCGGCGTCGACACGATGTCGTTCTCGCAGGCGCTGCGCAGCGCGCTGCGCCAGGACCCCGACGTCATCCTCGTCGGCGAAATGCGCGACTTCGAGACGATTGAAACGGCGCTCCTCGCGGCGGAAACCGGCCACCTCGTCTTCTCCACGCTCCACACGCTCGATGCGACCGAGACCATCAACCGCATCATCGCGGTCTTCCCGCCACACCAGCAGAAGCAGATTCGCATCCAGCTGGCGAGTGTCCTGAGGGCCGTCATCTCGCAGCGCCTGATTCCGAAGATCGACAACAAGGGGCGTGCGCCGGCCGTCGAAGTCCTGATCAGCACCGCGTTCATCCGCGACGCCATCATGGACAAGGAGAAGACGCACCTGATTCACGGCGCCATCGCGCAGGGGACGTCGCAGTACGGGATGCAGACGTTCGACCAGTCGATTTTCTACCTGTTCCAGCAGAAGCTAATCTCGTACGAAGAGGCGCTGCGCTGGGCGTCGAACGTTGACGAGTTCAAGCTGAAGGTGCAGGGCATTTCGACGACGGCTGAAATGTCCCGCGACCAGATGGCCACCGCCGCGCAGACGGGCGGCGCACCGGAAATCACCAGGTTCGGAGGCCGCTAGCGCCGATGGCGGACGACGCCGACCGGGCGTACGTCGCCGGCCTTGCCCTTCTCGCCCGCCGTGAGCTTGCCGAAGCGCAGCTTCGGACGCGGCTCGCCCGGCGCAAATTCGACGAGGAAGACATCGACGCCGCCGTCGCGCGGCTGCGCCGCGAGCGGGCGCTCGACGACCGCCGGACCGCGCTCGCCTGCGCGCGGACCGAGGTGCGTCTCAAGCATCGCGGCCGCGCGCGAGTCGTCCGTCAGATTGAAGCGCTCGGGATCGCGCGAGACGTCGCGCGCGAGGCAGTCGCCGAAGTCTTTTCGGAGATTGACGAGACCGAACTGCTCGAACAGGCGCTCACCCGCCGCCTGCGCGCCGGCGCGGCGCTGACCGACCCAGCGGTCTTCCGCCGCATGCATCGCTACCTGCTTGGCCAGGGCTTCGACCCAGGCCGTGTCACCGCGCTCCTTCGCCACCGCGCAAAAAACCGGCAATCCCTGTAACCTGATACCTGATACCTGATACCTGATACCTAGAATGACCGCCAACGAGATCCGGCTCGCATTTCTGAAGTCGTTCGAACGCAACGGGCACCGCATCGTTCCGAGCTCGCCGCTCGTGCCGCACGAGGACCCGACGCTGCTGTTCACCAACGCCGGGATGAACCAGTTCAAGGACGTCTTCCTCGGCAAGGAACGGCGCGACTACACGCGCGCCACGACCGCGCAGAAGTGCATGCGCGTGAGCGGCAAGCACAACGACCTCGACAACGTGGGCCCGTCGCTCCGCCATCACACGTTCTTCGAGATGCTCGGCAATTTCTCGTTCGGCGACTACTTCAAGCGCGAGGCGATTCCGTTTGCCTGGAAACTGCTGACCGAGGAATGGACGCTTCCCGCCGACCGCCTGTGGGCGACGATTTTCCAGGGCGACGCGGCGGTTCCGCGTGATGGCGAAGCGTACGACGTCTGGCGGAAATTCCTGCCGGCCGAACGCATCGGCGAGCTTGGCGCCGCCGACAACTTCTGGCAGATGGGCGACACCGGCCCTTGCGGCCGCTGCTCCGAGATCTATTACTTCCGCGGCTCACAGATTCCCTGCCCCTCGGAAGCGTCGGGCGGCGTCTGCCGCGGCCTCGAATGCAGCTGCGACCGCTTCGTCGAGATCTGGAACAACGTGTTCATGGAATTCGATCGGCAAGCCGACGGCACGCTGAACCCGCTGCCAGCGCCGTCGATCGACACCGGCATGGGGCTCGAGCGCGTCACCGCGGTGATCCAGGGCCACCTCTCCAACTACGACACGGATCTGTTCACGCCGCTGTTGAGCGCCATCGGCGAGCGCGCGGGCACGACGCATCGCGGCACGATGGAGCCGTCCGACGTCTCGATGCGCGTCGTGGCCGACCACATGCGCGCGATGACGTTTCTCATCGCCGACGGCGTCGTGCCGTCCAACGAATGGCGCGGCTACGTGCTGCGGAAAATCATGCGGCGCGCGATGCGGCACGGGAAACGGTTGGGGGTCAATCAGCCGTTCCTGCACACGCTCGTGGACGTGATCGTCCGCCAGTTCGGCGACGCCTATCCGGAGCTGAAGGCCGGCCAGTCCCCGATCGTGCAGGTCATTCGCAGCGAGGAAGAGCGCTTCGACGCCGTGCTCACCGACGGCCTGCCAAGACTCGAAGAGGTGCTCGACAAGGCGGCGGCGGCCGACAAGGTCGTCGCCGGCGACGTCGCGTTCCGGCTGTATGACACCTACGGGTTACCGCGCGACTTCATCGAGGACATGGTCGAGGACCGCAAGCTCGCGCTCGATCGCGAGGGGTTCGAGCGGGCGATGGAAGGCCAGCGCGAGAAGGCGCGCGCGGGCAGCAAGTTCAAGGGCGGCAGCGCGCGCGACGACCAGGCGTTTGCCGGGTTTACCAACGTCCCGGCCACCACGTTCACGGGCTACGACAACACCTCCGTCAAGACGCGCATCGTCGCGCTCGCAAAGCTCCCGGGCGACGCGCCGCCGGTCGAAGTGCAGAAGCTCTCGTCGGGCGACGCCGGATGGATCGTGCTCGAGGAGACGCCCTTCTACCTGCAGAGCGGCGGCCAGGTCTCGGACGTCGGCACGCTGAGCAACGACTTCGGCTTGAGCGCCAGCGTCAGCGACGTGGAGGTGGTGGGGAGCGGTGTCCGCGCGCACAGGGTCCGTGTGCACAGCGGCGACGTCGTGATTGGCGCGCCGGTCGTCGCGGAAATCGACGCGGGACGCCGCGCCGCGACGCGCCGCAACCACACGGCGACGCACCTGCTCCACGCGGCGCTGCGGCAGGTCCTCGGACCGCACGTCAAGCAGGCGGGGTCTCTGGTCGCACCCGACCGGCTGCGCTTCGACTTCGTGCACTTCAGCGCGCTCACGCGCGAGCAGCTGCTCAACATCGAGCAGATCGTGAACAAGCACGTCCTGAAGAACACGCCGGTCGAAACGGTCGTCAAACCGACGCAGGAAGCCATCGCCGCCGGCGCCATGGCGCTGTTCGGTGAGAAGTATGGCGACAAGGTGCGCGTGGTCTCGGTGCCCGGCTTCAGCGTCGAGCTGTGCGGCGGGACGCACGTGCGCGCCACGGGCGACATCGGCCTGTTCGCGATTGTCTCGGAAACCGGCGTGGCGGCTGGCACACGGCGCATCGAAGCGATCACGGGGACGGAATCGCTGAAAGCGTTCCAGTCGGAGCGCGACACGCTCACCTCGCTCGCCCAGTCGCTCAACGCGCGGCCCGAGGAGCTGGCGGCGAAGGTCGCCGCGCTGCAGGACGAGACCAGGCGTCTCGCCCGCGAGCTGCAGCAAGCCAGGATGAAGGCCGCCATGGGCGGGGGCGGATCGGGGCAGACGGACGACGCAGTTGACGTCTCCGGCGTGAAGCTCGTCGCACGGGAAGTCACCGGCGTCGACAAGGATGGGCTCCGCGCGCTCGTGGATCAGCACCGCTCGCGCATCAAGAGCGGCGTCGTCGTGCTGGCGTCCCCCTCCGACGGCAAGGTATCTATCGTGGTCGGCGTGACCCCCGACCTGACCAAGAAGGTTCCGGCGGGTCAGGTGGTCAAGCAGCTCGCGCCCATCGTGGGCGGCGGGGGCGGCGGCCGGCCCGATTTCGCGGAAGCCGGCGGCAAAGATCCCTCGAAAATCGCCGAAATGCTCGCGGCGGCCCGGTCGGTCGTCGAGAAAATGCTCGCCTCCGGCGGGGCGTGAAGCCCCGCCCCGCACCCACCGATAAGTAGATCGCCGTCCTCGTACGGCAGCTTTACAATAACCACCCTCAGCTCAACGGTTTGGCTGGTTGAAACAGACCCTGTTCCTCGCCTTCGTTACGGCTCTGCTGACGCCTCTGCCAGCGCGCGCGCAGATCTATGCCTGGCGGGACGTCAACGGAACGCTCGTCGTGTCCGACCGGAAGCTCGATGAGGGTGCGATGACCTACGTCGTGCCCGAGGCGCCCGGCATTCGCGCCACGAGAACGGCGACGCCCGAATACAGCCACGTCTACGACTCGCTCGTGCAGGAGCACGCCTCCCGGCACGCGCTGCGCCCGGAGCTGGTTCGCGCGGTCATCCAGGTGGAATCGGGGTTCAATCCGCGGGCCCGTTCACCCAAGGGCGCCATGGGGCTGATGCAGCTGATGCCCGCCACCGCGAAACGGCTCGGCGTCAGCAACGCCTACGACCCCGCGGAGAACATCCGCGGCGGGTGCAAGTATCTGCGACAGCTGCTCGACCGTTATGACGGCGACGAGCAGCTGGCGCTCGCGGCCTACAACGCGGGCGAGGGCGCGGTCGATCGCCACGGCAGGAACATCCCGCCCTTCCAGGAAACCCGCGAGTACGTGAAGAAAGTCGGCCGCATCTCGGACGTCCAGACCGCCTCGCTGAAGCGGAACGCCATCTACAAGACCTTCGAAATCGTCGACGGGCGTGTCATTCCGCGCTATTCGTCGACCAGGCCTCCTACCGGCTCGTACGAAGTCGTCGTACAGTAGTTCCATGCAACGGATGACGATGGCCCTCGCGGCCGTCGTGTTCGCCACGTCGGCCTTCGCACAAGGCAACGCCGCGCTCACCGACATGATGCGGACCGAGCAGCGCTTCGCCGCCCGCGCGCTCGTCGTCGGGTGGAAGCAGGCATTCCTCGAGTACTTCGACGATGGCGCCGTCGCGTTCAACGGCGACCAGACCGAGCCCGCGAAAGATCAGTTTCGCAGGCAGCCGGATCCACCGAAAGATCGCCGGCTGATATGGGAGCCGCGCTACGGCGATATCGCCGCGAGCGGCGACTTCGGATACCTGACCGGGCCGGTGCGCCGCATCGTGCCGGGACAGAACAACGGGCAGCCGTTCCACTCGATCTACGCGTCGGTCTGGAAGCGCCAGGCGGACGGGTCGTTCAAGGTGGTCATGGACATGGGTGTGCCGACGCCGGGCCCGGTCATGTTCGCCGAGGGCTTCACCGCGGCACGACGCACCGACGTCTATGCAGGCAGGACCACCCCCGAAGCCGCCGCGAGGTCGCTGAGGGACACCGACGCCGCGCTGACCAATGCCGCGCGCGGTGGGCAGATGGATGCGTATCGCGGCCACCTCGCCCAGGACGTCCGCTTCCATCGTCCCGAGGTGATGCCGATTGTCGGGCCGGATGCCGTGCTGACGTGGCTCGCGGGTCAGCCCGGATATGCCTCGGGTGAAGCGCGGTACGCGGAGACGTCGATGGCCGGCGACCTCGGCTACACCTACGGCACCTACGCCCTCAAAGGCGATCCGGCGGCCCGCGGGTTTTACGTGCGTGTCTGGACGCGAGGACGGGACGGGGTCTGGCGCGTGGCCCTCGACGTGTTGCAACCCCAATAACGGCGCATCCAAAAGGATGCGCGGTATAATCACGTTTTCTCTTTAGCGAGGATCAGTGGCCAAACGCACGAAGTCCGCCCTCAAGGCGAATCGACAGAATATCAAGCGCCGGGAACACAACCGGCAGATGCGCTCGAAGCTCCGCAGCGCGCTCAAGGCGATCCGCGCCTCGCTCGACGCCAAGGACCTCTCCGGAGCCAAGGCGGCGCTCAGCCAGACCGTGTCGATCGTGGACAAGATGGCCACCAAGGGCATCATCCACCGCAACACCGCGGGACGGTACAAGTCGCGCCTCGCGTCGCGGATGTCCAAGGCCGCTACGCCAAGAGCCAGCGCGTAGTGCCCGGTCTCCTGCAGCGGCTTCTCACGCGCTCAGGAATCCTCCCGGTCCTGCGGAGAGAGTGGCGCGACGACCAGGCCGCCACGCTCGACAAACTGGAAAAGCGGTTCGACAAGCGGCTGGCCTCGCTCAAGGAGCAGGTCGACCGCGTGGCTGCGCTCGCCGAGAAACTCCAGGGACTCGAGACGCTCGCCGGCTCGGCCGACCGCATCACCAACGTCGATCGAGAAGTCCGCATGCTCCGCGCGACGCTCGCGCTCGACATCGAGGATCGGCACAGGGTTCCGCACGGGGCGGCAGTATTCGACGCCGAGCGCGTGGGCGCCCACGTGGCGCGAGCGATCGCGGCGGCGCCGGTGCAGACCGACCCGTCGGTCCACATCGTCATCAACGAGCTGACGCCACCAGATACCTACGACGCGGTCCTCGACGGCATTCCGCCGCGCATCTTCTTCTCGCAGCGCGACAACGCGAAGCAGAACCTGCGGCTGGCGCAGATGGACATCGCGCCGGAGCGGACCCTGCACACGCTCGGCTTCATCGAGAACGTGCTGATTCCGAAGTTGATGGTGCCGGCGCTGCTGCGCAAGTTCGAGCCGCACATCCGCGAGTTCTACGTGCGCGAGTACGGCCCGGAGCGCGGCCCGGCGCTCGCGGCGATTCCGCACGAGGCGACGAGCGGACGGCTGATGCTGCGGCGTCCCGGCTATCATCTCGACCCGCACCTCGACCCGAAGCGCGTCGTCTTCACCTGCCTGCTCTATTTCGCGCGCCCGGGCGACAGCGAAGCGTTCGGCACCACGTTTTACCGGATGAACGGCACACCGAACATCGACCGAACCACCACGTTCTACCCGGAGACGCAGGGCATCGCGTGCGACCTGGTGAAGATGGTGCCCTTCAGGCCGAACTCCGCGGTCGCGTTCCTGAACTGGGGCGGCGCGCACGGCGCCGACATTCCCAGGTCCGCCCCGGGCGAAACGGAACGATATTCCTACCAGTTCTACGTCAGCCCCGAGCCGGCCGCGCTCGCGGCGCTCGTCGGCGAGACCGAATCCGCCGTGGCGGACCGCCTTCGCGCGTAGCGCTTCGGCGAGTCTCGCCGTAGCCCGGGCGAGGCGGCCGCGGCCCGGGCGGAGGCGGAATAACGCGCGCCGCACCCCGGAATTGGTGTAGGCTCCCTCCGATCTTTTCGAACAGGAGGCCGACGTGCGTATAGGTGCAAAGCGGTCTACCGTACTCATGGCAGTGGCGG
>JADMIO010957567.1_pt1 | contig 10070 bp, 10 predicted proteins | sample 8958161 | NCBI WGS metagenome assembly JADMIO01 (sample SAMN16585339, study PRJNA669376) | soil metagenome | isolation source: Crop rotation soil | place: USA: Cullars Rotation, Alabama | collected 2011
CATTCCCGCCGTCACCACAAAGATTTTTGGCCCGTTCAATTTCATCGTTTGGGCCTGGCCTTTTTCCAGTACCACGAGGTTCAACGCCTCCGTTAGCCGCAGGTTTTGGTGTTGGCGATGCGTCCGATGGGATTGCAAATCGTAAATCTCCGTGAAGACCCGGCCCAGGCCTCCAATGTAAATCGGTTGCCGCGTCAGATTTCCCGCTCTCATTTCCAGCGCCAGCATTGCCAGGATTTCCTGCGTGCGGCCCAGTGCAAACACCGGGATCATGACACAACCTTTCCGCGTCAGTACCGCGTCGATCGATTTTGCCAGCCGGTCCATCTCAGCCTGCCGGCTGAAGCCTGGGGCGATCTCTTTGTTTCCACGGGTCGTCTCCATGATTAATACTTCGGCCCGAATGTCCTCGAACCTGGCTGCTTTCAAAATGGTTTGGTCGTGAAAGCATACATCCCCTGTGTAGAAGAGGCTTTGGTTGTCGCTGCAAACCAGGATCCCAGCCGACCCCAGCGCATGTCCCGCATCCATAAATTCCAGCGTCGGCGAGGAAAATCCCGCCCGCGTTTTGTGGTAAGCCGCCCAATCTACTTCACGGTTATATTTGAAACCCTGGAACAGTGGCGCAATGTCATCCACCTCATCGTGCGAATAGAGCGGATATTCTTTTATCCCCATTTCATCCCGTTGCCGCACCATCACGTTTACCGAATTATGTAGCACACGTTCCACCAGGAAATAACTCAGCTCTGTCAGAAGCACATGCGCTTTAGGAAAATGCCGAATCGCCACGGGCAGCGAGCCCACGTGATCATGGTGACAATGGCTGATTGCAATCGCATCCACTTCTTCATGCGCGATTAGGTCATAGCGCGGCAGGCTGGCACGTCCATCCAGCTTTGGATGTGTTCCCGCATCCATTAGCAGCCGATGCCCTTCAATTTCCACAAACCAGGCGCTCGCCCCAATGGCGGTATCCTGGTTCAGATTCACGATACGCATATTCTTTTAAAGTAGTGCAAAAGTCCGCGTCTGGCGCGGTAGGTAAACTGTTTAGCGGGCCTAATTGTGCGAGTGACTGGGCCCGCAGAAAAATTTTTGAAGTTCTTCTAATTCACACCGTCTTCCCTTTGCGCCGCGTAGTTGCTCGCATTGGGAAAAATGCACATCCCAGTTCGATGTGCGAGTGAGTCGAGGCCCGGCGATAATGGGAACTCAACTGGGTTGTTTGGGTGTGCGGGCATGTTGTTTTTTGCCCGCATTTTCTTGTTTGCCCACTAAGGCTTGCTTGTAATTTTTTTCCAGTTGAAGCCTTGAGCCTCGGCATATTTTTCGAACACCCGCTCGTTCTGGATCAACACCACACGTACCACGCTTGAGTCGTCCGCCCGCCCGATATCCGGTAGCAAATCGGGAATTACCTCGAACTTCTTGTGTGCATAGATCAGCGCAAAGGCCGCTTCCGCGAAAGCGAAATACGGCAGGTCCTTGTAAGCCCCCTCCGCGAAATCTTCCACTGCGTCTGCCAGGAATTCCAACTGATCCACAAGGTGTGGATACTTTGGGGAATTGATTTGCGTGAATTCCACTTTCCACATCGGAAGTTGGCGCAGCACCAACTCCACAACCCGCGGCGTCACCCGCGAAGCGCCGTGACTCACATATTCAACAAACTCTGACATGCGGAGAGGCTAACATTATCGGAATTTTGAAGTAAACCGGAAACGTCGCTTGCGCCTCGGTCCGTGCAACTCCGATTTACTGCACGGGCCGTTTCAGCTCAAACGTGCCGTGATCATATTTGTTGCTGTAGGCTGCATTGAAATGGTCTGGATCCGCCTTTCCTGTGTAGGAATACTCTCCGCCTGCGAGCCAGCCGAGATTCTGCGCACCTGCCAGCTGCCAGCTCCCGTCCGCTCCTTTCCTCCCTTGTAGCGGCACCGTATAGCTATAGGTGAATATTTTCCAAAAACGCGCCTTGAACCGGGCTTTGTATTCCTTTGCCGCCGTGTTCGACACAATCGAGCGTAATCGTCCGTGATGTCCATTCACCGAACTCAGCCAGCTCCCATCCCATGCCCCGGTAATGTCGTCCGCAGGGGCTTTTGTTTTGGACGCCGCCTTCCAATCGTGGTTGAAAGTGGAGCATCCCGTTAACATCAATCCCAGCCCCACAGCCAATGCCCAGCCCCAAATTTTCGTGCGCTTCATCATCACGAAACTTTTTAGCATACCCCATCCAAAATGTTAAGAGATTGGATGCAAGGCCTTCCATTTTCGAATGTGCGTCTCATCAAAGCTCAGGTTAAGCTTTTCCTCATGGATCCTGTTTATCTTCACAACCGCGCCGCTTGGGACGATCGTGTGCGGAATAACAAAGCGCACACCGGGACTGCTGTGGACAAGGATTTCGCCAACCCCCGCGCCGTCGTGGATCAATGCGGCTGGCTCGAAGGGTCCCTCGCCGGCAAACGAGTCCTGTGCCTCGCGGCCGGCGGTGGCAAGCAATCTGTTCTGTTCGCGGCCCTCGGGGCAATCGTCACCGTTGTCGATTTAAGCCGGGAGATGCTCCTTCTCGACCTGAAAATTGCAGCCGAGCGCTCGCTCAAGATCGAGGTGTTGGAAGCTTCCATGGATAATCTCTCCGCTCTGCCCGACGCTCGCTTCGAACTTGTCATTCAGCCGGTCAGCACAAGCTACGTGCCGGATATCCTCTCTGTTTACCGCGAAGTTGCGCGCGTGACCACCCGGGGAGCCCTTTATATCAGCCAACACAAACAACCTGCCTGCCTCCAGGCTGAGGTCGTGCCTGCTCGCGGTGGCTACTTGCTTACGGAACCCTATTACCGCCGCGGTCCGCTCCCACCGGTGGTTGACGGCTGCGGCCATCGAGAAGCCGGAACCGTTGAGTTTTTGCATCGTTGGGAGGATTTGCTTGGCGGAATGTGCCGAAGCGGATTTGTCATAGAAGATCTTATCGAGCCCCACATTGGGAACGCCTTGGCTCCTCAGGGCAGCTTTGAACATAGAAGCCAGTACTTACCTCCTTTCGTTACCATCAAGGCACGTCGTACAGACGCGCGCGCCCAGGTACGGCCAATCCTTTGGACCCCAGATTGAGGCATTTTTGACAGGTCGTTTCCAGTCCGATACTAAATGATGTGGCAATGGTGAAATCCGCAACTATTGTGGCGCTGTGGTTTGGCTTGCTCTTGCAAGTCCATGCAGCTCCCGCGCCTTATGTGCCGCCTACGCCATCGAATTGGGTGCGCTCGGTATCCTACGGGTGGTACGACACGGCTCGTGCTCGCTCTGTCCCGGTCCGAATATATTATCCTGCCAAACTCGCGGCTCCTCTTCCGGTAATTGTGTTTTCTCACGGATTGGGTGGCTCGCGTGACGATTATGCGTACCTTGGCCGCTATTGGGCAGGGTGCGGATATATCGTTGTGCACCTCCAACATTTGGGTAGTGATAGCTCTATATGGCAGAATGCACCCAACTTGCTGGAAGCTGGGCTCGCTTTCAAAAACGCGGTTTCTGACATTCGCAATGCGATAAATCGTCCTCTCGATGTCAGCTTTGCGGTCGATCAACTTCTCCGACTGAACGCAACCAACGGATTGTTCCATGCCAAAATGGATACAAACAGCATCGGCATCGCCGGGCATTCCTTCGGAGGATTTACTACCATGGCCATCGCCGGGGAAATCTTTGTGCTTCCCAACGGGCAGGAGCGTACTTTCCTGGATCGTCGGTTCAAAGCTGGCATTGAGATGAGTGCTCCTAAATCTTTTAACTCCAACCGTCTGAGTTACATTTACGGCCGTATTACAATCCCGATTTTTCATATGACCGGCACGCTCGACGATAGTCCCATCGGCGAAACCTCGGCTGCGGAGCGCCGTCTGGCTTTTGATAACATGACCCGGGCGGAGGAATATCTTCTGAATTTTAAAGGCGGAGATCACATGGTCTTCTCCGGCCGTGTTGGCGAACCTGCTCCCAGGGATGATGAGTTTCAAAGGCTGATTTGCAGGAGTTCAACCGCCTTTTGGGATGCCTATCTCAAGCGGCGCCCCGATGCCAAGGCGTGGCTCGCAGCCGGCGGTTTCGAGAAAGAACTCGCAGCCAACGGCTCTTTCGAGAAGAAAACGCCGCGCCGATGAGCCAGGCGTTTCCTTCTACGGGTTCTACCCCATCTCGCCCTTTCCCGATTTAGTTTTTCTTTTATCCAGCTTGTGCCCAGTTATCCGGAGCATTAAATTTCCTGTGAACACTATGGAGAAGAAAAAGAAAACCACCGAACGCCCTCTTGAGGATAAAGCAAAGCACTTGGCACGTAGGGCCTCTGAGTTGGCTCTTAATCACGGTCGCCCGGCCGATGATGTCACGGATGCCGACGTCACGTGGGCTGCTCGTGAGTTGGAACCAATGGAGCTTTCCTCTCCGGCCGGCAAACCAGGTGCTCGAGGCAACTAGTTCCCTGCTATTTAGCCGGCGTCTGGCTTCGCCTCCGATAGGCCTCAAACGCTTTCGACCCCATTACTTGTCTCAGTGTCCGCTCTGTTTCCTCGCTTATTCCTTTCAACGCAGCGACCCGTTGATCCGCAGTCAGTTTAGGATCGGTTTCCACTGCTTTGCGCATGTCTGTTGCTGTCAAATTCAAATCGTAAACGTTCGCTGCGGTTTCTCGTGGCAGGTTATAGCGGGATACGACCGTGTTCAGGTAATGAAAATCTTCATCCTCGCCGCGTTTGTACTCCGCATAACGTTTTGCCCCTAAAGCCTGGCGGATCTGTGCATCGGCCTCCTTTTGCGCCTGCTCGTATTTCTGGTGCGTGGCTTCGTCCATCGTGGCAGGGTCTGTATCGGCAAATTGCTGTTCTAGCGCTTTGCGCACCTTGAAAATATTCTGAAATTCGGCCTCGGTAGCTTCCATCCCGTAAATGGAATGCCGCACTGCATTCGCCGTTGGCGAGAGCCATAATTCGTATTGCTCCTGTTCGGCTGGGCTAAGCAATTTCGCAATTTCCTCCTGCTTTTGGGCACGGACGAGCTTGAGGTTGGCCGCGTCTGCGACGCTCAAGGCTCCGCCCCCCTCCCATTCCTTTTGTCGCAGGGCTTGCTCCTGCTCGTCATATTTGTCCAACACTTGTCTTACCTGGTCCCGTTTCTCCTCCGGTAAAAAGCCAAGGCGCCTCTCGTAATAATCCTGCTGGCCAACCTGCTTCATTCGCTCCCGAACCAGATCCACTCCGAGCAATTCCATGATGATTTTTCGTTTTTCCCGGTCAATCTCCCGCTCCTGCTTCTTCACCTCCGCCTGGTTAGTGTTATTTGCCAATTCCTCCTCTTCAGGATGCCAATACTTAAGCTCCTGACGCCGCCCGCGAATTGATTGCATCTTGGGCGCAATCAGCTTGTCCAGATCGGCAATAATGATGTCACGGATCGTCTGCTCGGGGCATCCGATCGAGCGCAGCCGCGCGATGTACGCCCGATAATCCTCCGATTCAAGTTGGGACCAGCTGAGATTGTTTGTGACCGTTACGATGGTCGGCGCTACTGGTACGGCCGACTCCACGTTCTTTTCGAGGATGCTCATGGTCTCCGGCTCGGGCGCGGGCTCCACTTGCTTCGCCCACGGTCGCGAGTAAAAAAGATACCCGGCCGTGCTCAGAAGCATCAGGTTGGCGGCAAAGAGAATAGCGTTGATCTTCGTAAAACGCATGAGCTTGTGCTGTAAGCTAAATCCACGAGCATGGCAACGCTTAGAGAACACTTTTTATCGCTTTTGGTTCCGTAAATGGCAATTTTTAACAGTTCCTCCTCCTTCCTCCCCCTTTTCCTCACCCCCATAAACTCAATTTGGCATTGCTTTTCGCGTTGCGGCAGGCTCACCTTGGTTCAGGAACATGACAGACGACGCACCATCCGCCAAACCAGCGAGCGGAGAATCAGCAGCCAGCAGCAGGCCCCAATCACCTCGTCCGCCTTCTCGAGGACGCCGTTACCGACGTCCTCCACGTCGTCCGAGGGGTAGATCGGGCGGATATGGCCCTAAACCGGATTCACAAAATCATTCTGACGTTCGTTCGGCGGATGAACAATCGAGCGAGAGGTATAATGCAGGAGATTCCTCGCCGGCCGAAGAGTTCGCCGATCGAGGTCCTGAAGATTCTCAAATCGCTAACCCCGAACAGGAACCGGCTACTGCACCTGGCGAAGATTTTCGCGATACCGAGCCGTCCAGCGAACCTTTCGCGGAGCGGGAAGAACAGTCCGCAGAGATCTCTGAGCGCTCCGAAATCCATGAAAGAGCCGAGGAATCTGCCGAGCGTTCTGAGGAACATGGGGGGCCCAATGAACCTCGTCGTCGGCCTTTGCCGCCACCTCGTGATCCCCCTCAACGCCGTTTGGATCCGCCGCGAGACCGGCCTCCACAACAGCAACACCAGCAACACCGTCATCAGCAGCCTCAGCATCGCCCGCCGCCACCCTCCGTTGCCAAAGCTATTGATGAGGTTAAAGGCATCATCGAGGATTTGACTGAGGCGCTGGACGACATGGAGCACGTCCTTCGCACTCTCGAGGATGCGGAGGTTCAAAAACATGCCGACGAGCGTGAAATCGACAATCTTCGCAAGCAGCTTAAGGCCCTGAGCCGCCGCAGCGAAACTCCCCGGCCACAATTTCAGCAACCGCAAAGCCATGCGCAACCGCCACGGCAAGAGCCCGACCCCCGCGACGACTCCACCGCTTGAGCAGTCTTCGGGCGGAGCGCTAGGCATAGGGGCGGCTATTGATGTCAGGATGGACAAATGGCTCTGGTCCGTGCGGCTCTATAAATCCCGAAGCCTCGCGGCCAGCGCCTGCACCTCCGGCAAAGTCCAGGTCGGCGGGCACTCTGTAAAAGCCTCCCGCTCCGTAAAGGTCGGTGAGATCATCACGGCAGTCGCGGGTGACATCACCCGGACCGTCAAAGTGACCGGCCTTCTCGAGAGCCGTGTTGGGGCCAAACAGGTCAGTCAATTTATGGAAGATCTCACGCCAGCCTCGGAATACGAAAAGCCTCGCGAGAAGATTTTTCTAGCTCCTGCTTTTCAGCGGCCGAAGGGAACAGGGCGCCCCACCAAGAAAGATCGCCGTAGCATGAATCCTTTTCTCACCTAATTCCCGGTGGACACTCCTTTCCCAAGGCCTAAACGCCGCCCACGCTATTCCGGAAAGCATCCGCGCCGCTTCGATCAGAAATACAAAGAGCTCAATCCGGAAAAATATCCGGAGACCCTGCAGAAGGTTTTGGATTCTGGCAAAACCCCTGCCGGAATGCATCGCCCCATCCTGGTGGCGGAGATCCTGAACGTGCTCAAACCCTCTCCCGGCGAGTTCGCGGTTGACGCCACGCTCGGTTATGGCGGGCATGCGAGTCAGTTACTCAAGGCGCTCCAGCCTGGCGGCACTTTGCTGGCCTTCGACACCGATCCGATCGAGCTGCCGAAAACCGAAGTGCGCTTGCGCGCGGATGGTGCCAGCGCGGAGGCGCTGCGCATCGTGCATTCCAATTTTGCGGGCTTGCCCCGCATCCTCGCGTCCATGGGGGTTCCAGGCGCCGATCTCATCCTGGCGGATTTGGGATGCTCCTCGATGCAGTTCGATAACCCTGAGCGAGGATTCTCGTTCAAGTTGGAGGGACCGCTCGATCTCCGCATGAACCCGAAGAAAGGCCGTCCAGCTTCCGCCTGGCTGGCGACTCTCAAAGAAACAGAGCTGCGCGACTTATTGATCGAGAATTCGGACGAGCCCCACGCTGCGCTCCTGGCCGGTGCCGTGATGCGCGCCCAGGCTGTAAAGCCTTTGGCAACCACTTCCGCCCTGGCGCGAATCTTGAAAAGCGCGTTGGAGACGCTGCCCCGGCAAGTCCGCGAGCAGGAAGGGAATACTCCGCTGCGCAGGTTTTTCCAGGCCCTCCGCATCGCCGTGAACGAGGAGTTCACAGCACTCGACATGTTTCTCCGTGCCTTGCCCAATTGCCTGAAGCCCGGTGGACGAGTGGCTATTCTCACCTTTCATTCCGGCGAGGATCGGCGGGTCAAGAAAGCTTTCCAGGCTGGAGTTCGCGACGGGGTTTATGCCGAAATCGCCAACGAAGTTATGCGTCCCTCTGCGGAAGAAATCCGTTCCAACCCCCGCGCTTCCTCCGCCAAACTCCGCTGGGCTATTCGGGCGACATAAGCTATTAAGGCCCCTCATGCCGAAACCTAACTTCATCGAACTAACCGACGGCGAACACCTGCCCATCCTCTATGAGGATCGTTCGGTCATGGCCATCGATAAGCCCGTTCATTGGATGCTCGTTCCGTTCTCGTGGCAAAAGACCAATCGCAATCTTCAGGCCGCTGTTGTCTCCTCCATCGCTTCCGGTGCTTTCTGGGCGCGCTCCCGTAACATCAAGTTCCTTCGGCATGTGCACCGGCTCGACGCGGAAACCACCGGCATCCTCCTTTTCGCTCGCAGCGTAGGCGCTCTCAACACCCTCGGCCAGCTCTTCGAGACTCGTCGCATGGAGAAATCCTACCTTGCCGTCGTTGACGGAACTCCGAAACATCAGGAATGGAATTGCCAGCTCAAGCTTGGCCCGGACCCGGCAAAAATCGGGCGCATGATTGTCGACCCGCGCAATGGCAAAGATGCTGAAACCGCTTTTCGCGTTTTGCAGTCGAAAGAGAACCGGACGTTGGTCGAAGCCAGGCCGGTCACGGGTCGTACCCACCAAATCCGCGTCCACCTTGCCCGCTCGGGACATCCGGTCGTAGGCGATGAATTGTACGGCAAACCGTTGCGCGCTGCCAAAGGCCGCCAGTACCCAATGGGTTTGCGCGCGGTCACTCTCGCATATTCGGATCCGTTCACGCGCCGACCTGTCAGAATTGTTGCGCCCTCAGCCACTTTCCTGCGCGAGCATGGGTTTGCTGACGCACCGGGAACTGCTGCCCCTGCCGTTGACATGGCTTAAGCCGTCTCATACAAAGTTCCTATTACGATTCCCATCCGTGTTTCCATTCTACTTGCTCTGGTGCTCGCCTTCCCGGCCTATGCCGCGGATTGGGCGCAGTTTCAGGGCCCGCGTGGGGATGGAACTTCGCCCGAAACGGGCCTGCTCCGGACCTGGCCGACGAATGGTCCATCGGTGGAATGGGGCGCGCCCATAGGGCAAGGCTGGGGCGCACCTTCGGTCGCGGGCGACGACGTGCTTGTTGCCTGGTCGGAGGAGCGAAGTGGAATGCGCGAAACGGTGGCGTGCCTCGACCGGCGCAATGGCAAGGAACGATGGCGAGCCACCTGGAACACAGGCCCCTATTGGGTTCGGAATATTGGCTGGGCTCCAGGCGGGGTCCGTGCCACGCCCGCCATCACAGACAAATACGTTTTCATCATCGGCGCGGTCGGCCACATGCATTGCCTCGAGCGCAAAACCGGCGCAGTTGTCTGGGCTCGCGATCTCTGGCGCACCTGGATTCCCTCCGGCGAGAAAGGCTACGATTTCTCGCCGCTCGTTGTGGATGGTAAACTCATCCTGTGGCTGAGCGACGGCGCAGCGGATGCTACACGCAAGGACGCTCCGCGCGAGACCATCTGTGTGGCGCTCGATCCCGAGACGGGCCGCGAACTCTGGACCTTCCACGAACCGCATCGTAAAACTGCTGGCATGGGCGAAGGGCAGACTCCCGCCATCGCCGAGTTTGCCGGTGAACATTGCGCTGTCGTTACTGCCAATTGCCAGCTCAAGGCCTTGAGGATCGCCGACGGCCGAGAGATTTGGAAATTCGATTGCATCCGGCCCGATGCCCGGGCCACCACCACCCCAACGCCGCTCGTCGTCGGAAACCTCATCCTGAACATGGCGGATGGAGATGGAAACCACGTCGTGGAAGTGGATCGCACGCGCCCGGATTTTCCGACGCGCCTGCTTTGGAAAAAGGATCAGGGATTGTTCACCGCCATTCACCAATTCCGTCACCGCGATGGATTCGTTTATGGGTTCCTTGGCCACATCGAGGGCGAGA
>JADMIO011276668.1_pt1 | contig 10070 bp, 6 predicted proteins | sample 8958161 | NCBI WGS metagenome assembly JADMIO01 (sample SAMN16585339, study PRJNA669376) | soil metagenome | isolation source: Crop rotation soil | place: USA: Cullars Rotation, Alabama | collected 2011
CGATCGACGGCGGCGCGACGGGAGCGGGCGCGATCGACGGCGGCGCGACGGGAGCCGGCGGAACGCGCGCGGGCGCGACCGGCAAGGGCTCGGGCGCCGCGAGCGCCTTCGGAGGCGGAGGCGTATCGACGGATGGCTGCCGGCGCAGCGCGAGCCACCCGACGCTGGTCAGCACCGCCGCGCCCGCCGCGATCGCGGCGGCCTTCCTCCACCGCCCGGTGCCGCCGATCTCGGGTGTCACCTCCGGTGCCGTCGACGGCGTCGGCGGATCCGACTGGGACGGCGGCGGCCGGACGAAGGCGGGCGTGCTCGCCTTCTCTCCGACGACGGGCGTCGGCTTCTCGACGACGGGCGGCTTCGAAACCGCCCCCGCCGTGACCGTCGACGCCAGCGCCACCGAGCTGTGGACCGGTTGCGCGGCCAGCCCGCGCGCCATCGCTTCGATCAGCGGCATCGCGTGCGTCGATGCCTTGGCGGGCGCGCGCAGCCGGTCGTCGAGATAGTACGCGCGCCACTGCTCGCGCGCCGCGGAGCTTCCGAACTGCCACAGCTCCCGGCCCAGCGCGTAGACCGACTCGAACCGCTCCTCCGCGGCGGCCCGCATCGCCCGCAGGATGATCTCCTCCAGCTTCTCCGGCAGCTCGGGCCGCAGCGCGCGCGGCGGCTGGAACTTTCCGACCACGATCGCGCGCAGCAGACCGAAGCTCTGGTGCTCCTGGTAGGGGAGGGACCGGGTCAGGCAGGCGTAGAGCATCACGCCGATCGCGTACTGATCGGTCTGCGGCACCGCCTTGCCGTCGATCTGCTCGGGGGCCAGGTACTGCGGCGTTCCGACGATCTGTCCCTCGCGCGTCAGGTCGCTCGCGATGGGCGGCTTCGAGACGCCGAAGTCCAGGATCTTCACCACCCGTTCGGCGTCGCCCTCGCACAGAAAGATGTTCGACGGTTTCAGATCGCGGTGGATGATGCCCGCGTCGTGACAGGCGCGCATCGCCGCGCAGACCTCCAGCATCACATCGACGACCTCGCTGACCGGCAGGAAATCGGTGCTGGCCTTCAGCAGCCGACCGAGATCGCGCCCGCGCAGGTACTCCATCGCGAGGTAGGGCGTGTCGCCCGAGAAGCCGAAGTCGAGCACGCGCACCACGTTGCGATGGTCGACCTTCGACACCGCCAGGGTCTCGCGCAGGAAGCGCTGGCGCGCCTGCTCGCCGGAGCTGGAGCCGAGCCGCGCCGCCCGCACCACCTTCAGCGCGACGGTGCGTCCGATCTTGGTGTCGACGGCCCGGTAGATGGCCCCCATGCCGCCCTCGCCGATCAGCTCGCGGATCTCGAAGCGATCGACGAGGTCGCCCTTTGCGAATGTAGAATCGAGACCCACGGCCGCGCCCTTGAGAGCCGACAGATTAACGCAGCGTCGGCTTATGGGCGACGACGCCGCGCGGGGCCAAGGTCAGCTGGTCAGCTGGTCAGCTGGTCAGCTGGTGCCGGAGCGCCCGCCGTCCTGCATCCGGCCCGAAGGCGGCTGCGCGGTCGCGGCCTTGGGCAGCTTGGCGCGATAGCGGACCAGGTAGCTCTCGGCGACCCGCTGCGGGTCGAGGCGCAGCGCGCGCGCGTACTCCGTGACGTAGCCGCGCACGTAGACGGCGGCCGGCATGTCCCCGAACTGCTCGTCCTCCAGCGCGCGCAGGTAGCGCTCGCTGATCTTCGTGCGCTGCGAGATGTCCCCCAGCTCGAGGCCCCGGATCTCGCGCACCTTCTTCAGGAACGCGCCCGTGACCTCGGCGTTCGCGTCGATGGCGGCATCCGCGACCTCGGGGCGATCCTCCGCGGTGGCCGCGCCGCCCGCCGCCACCGGCACGCGCGTCACCTGCGCCGCCGCCCGCACCGCGCGCGCCAGATCCGCCTCGGGCAGGGCCAGGTCGTAGAGGCGCCGCCGATCCGGCGCGAACAGGGTGTCGTGCGCCGAGTTGATGCGCGCGTGCAGGGCGGCCAGCTCGTGCTCGTCGTAGAGGCCCGCGATCACCATCGACCCGCTCGCGTAGTTGTCCTTGACCGTGCGGTACGCGCGCCGGATCTCCTCGTCGCTGACGCCCGGCTCGGTCTCCAGGATCTCGTAGTAGGTTTGCTCGTCCTCGGTGCGCAGCGGCCCCGTCACGGGACGCTCGCGCTCGCGCTCGCCGTCCAGCGACAGCAGGCGCCGCCCCAGCCGCTCGATGTTCTTCGAGGCCTTGCCGTCGGGATATTCGGCGATCAGGGAGCGCCGCCGCCGCGCCGCCAGCCAGACCGTCTCGTCGGTCTCGACGTGTCCCAGATATTCCAGCACGTGACCGAGCCGCCGCCGCGCCGCCGTCGCCATGAAGCCACCCAGCTTCTGGTCGGGCAAGGTGCGCGTCTGGTTCATGATGAACGTCGGCCGGAAGCGGCGAATCTCTTGCGCGAGACGCTCGGCCGGGCCGCTCGTCTCCTTGATCGCGCGGTAGATGTCGAGCGCCGCCGGCACAGGCCCCGCCGTGTTCGGGACCATCCGATCCAGGCCGCGCGTCGTGCGCATGCGCCGGACGAACGCGCTCTTGGCGAAGCGGTAGGTCGCCTCGATCGACGCCGGATCGGGGATCGTCACCAGGATCGGGATGTCGGCCGCCAGCCACAGATCCAGCGTCAGCGTCGAATCCGGCGGCCCGAGGTCGAGCACGACGTAGTCGACGTCCAGGGCCGCGATCGCCGCCAGCGTCACCTTCGCGGTCATGCGCGGGCGCGCCGCGCCGAACGCGCTGCCTTCGCCCGCGATCAGACCGACCCCGGCGATCGGCGTGTCTGCGATCAGCTCACCGAGCCCGGTCGCCTTGCCGCGCCACAGCTCGCCGAACCCGCGCGCCGGCCGCGTCGCGCCCAGCATCTGGTGCAGCGTCCCGCCCGCCGGATCGGCGTCCAGCGCCACCACCTTCTTCCCGGACTGGGCCAGGTAGACGGCGAAGTTGGCCGCGAGCAGCGAGCGCCCGGTGCCGCCCCGTCCCGACGCCAGCGCGATCAGCTTGGCCCGCGCGCGCGGCGGGACGCTCTGATCGGTGGCGGCTGCCGCCGGTGCGTGCCCTTCGTCCTCGGTGACGACCAGCTCGTCGTCGCCGGCGTGCTCGCCGTCGTCTATCGACATTCCGACACTGCGATACTCCGGCCCTTAGTCTTCGAGCTCGACGTTCCAGTAGGAGGCGTCGGCGATGCCGAGGAACGGCAGCCATTCGCGGTAGCGCACGCGCCCGCCGTTGGTGCGGAAGGTCGGCGTCCAGCGCGGGCGGATCGGCTGCTTCATCAGCTTCAGCCCGGCCTGATCGGGCGTGCGGGCGCCCTTGGACAGGTTGCACTCGACGCAGCAGCAGACGACATTTTCCCAGGTCGTGCGTCCGCCCTGGGCGCGCGGGACGACATGGTCGAGGTTTAGCTCGGCGCGCGGCAGCTCGCGGCCGCAGTACTGGCAGGTGTTGCTGTCGCGCATGTAGATGTTGTGGCGCGAGAACCGGACCTTGGTCTTCGGGATCCGGTCGTAGAGCTGGAGCACGATGACGCGCGGCACCCGGATCGCCCGGTTGATGGTGCGGATCACGTCGTGATTCCCGTTCACTTCGACGCTCAAGTCCGCCCAGGTGTCGAAGTCGAACGTCTTGAACTCGCGGTCGATGACGCGCGCCACCCCCAGATAGAGCAGTGAGAACGCCCGCCGCACGTTCGTGACGTGGATCGGCTGGTAGTGCCGATTGAGAACCAGCACGGCAGCGTTAGTCACGTAACCAACATAGCAGGCCCGCGAAGGCGCAGCAAAAGCCCAATGGAGTAGAATCGTTACACTTTGAGCATCCAGCCGGTTTCAGCGCTGGTCGCGGGCATTGTCAGCTTCGCCATCGGCTGTTCGGTGCTGTTGCGTGATCCGCGTCGCGGGTCGCACGTCCTGTTCGCGACGTTCTCCTTCAACATCGCGGTCTGGAGCTTCCTATCGTTCTTCGCGAAGCGCTTCGACTCGCCGACCGTCGACTGGCTGTCGCTGCTCTGCGCCGTCTCGCTGCCCGCCACGGCGCAGCGCTTCTTCCAGGCCTTCCTGGGGGACGACGCCGGCCCGCCGCCGCTCAGCAAGCTGACGGTGGTGGGTGCGGGTGTGTTCTACATGGCGCTCTTCATCTCGAAGTTCGTCGAGCCCGTGCACACCACGGTCTGGTTCCGGGCGGCGTTCCTGGCCTACGTCTTCGTCGGGCTCTACCTGTCGGTGTTCTACCTGTACGGGCGCTACCGGGCGACCCCGTCGCGCGTCGAGAAGACGCGCCTCCTCTACCTGGTGGTCGGCGGCATCGCGACGGTGACGGCGTCGCTGCTGGAGGAGGTGCCCCACGGCCCCAACTTCGGCAACCTGTTCATCATCGTTTACCTCTACTTCCTGTCGCAGAACCTGGTCCGTTACCGCCTGCTCGACCTGAACGAGCTGCTGGGGCGGATGTTCGTGCTCGGCACGCTGGTGTTCATCCTGGCGGTCATCTACGGCGCGCTGACCAAGTGGGTCAGCCCCGACGAGCAAGGGCTGTTCTTCTTCAACACGCTGCTGGCGTCGGCGGCGATCGTCATCCTGATCGAACCGATGCGCGTGCGCGTCGAGGCGCTGATCAGCCGCTGGATGTTCCAGGAGAAGTTCGAGCTGTCGCGCCGCATCGAGATGCTGCGCGCCGAGCTGGCCAACGTCATCGACATGCGCGTGCTGGTGCCGCGCGTGCTCGCCGCGCTGGAGGATTCACGGCGCATCACCCACGCGTCGATCTACCTCGCCGATCCGGACGGGTCCGGCTTCGACCTGGCCGGCTGCGTCGGCCCGCGCCCCGACGCGCGCTTCGACGCCATCACCCATCGCGCGTTCTTCGAGCGCCTGCGCCGCACCGGCGTCATCACCATCGAGGGGATCGAGCGCGAGGTCGCGGCGCGGCGCCCGGTCTCGACCGAGGAGCAGGAGAGCCTGCAGCTGATCCTGCGCACCCTCGAGCAGATGAACGGCTCGGTGGCGCTCGGGTTCTCCAGCGAGGACCAGCTGCTGGGCGCGCTGGTGATCCGCGACGAGCGTCTGCGCGAGGCCTATTCGACCGACGAGATCGAGCTGTTCCGCGGGGTCGCCACCAGCATCGGCATCACCCTGCAGAACTCACAGGTCTACGAGCGGATGAAGGAGCGCGATCGTCTGGCCGCCCTGGGGCAGATGGCGGCCGGCCTGGCCCACGAGATCCGCAACCCGCTCGGCTCGATCAAGGGCGCCGCCCAGTACCTGCAGCCCGGGCAGACCGGGGCCAGCTCGCGCGAGGACACCCGCGCGTTCCTCGACATCATCATCGAGGAGGTCAACCGCCTGAACAAGATCGTGTCGCAGTTCCTCGACTACGCGCGCCCGTACCGCGGCGAGCAGCGGCAGCTCGACGTCACGGACGTGTTGAAGAAGACCCTGGCCCTCCTGACCAAGGAGGCGGCGGCCGAGGCCAAGGTCGAGATCCTGACCGACTTCGCCGACAAGATGCCGCCCGTTCGCGCAGACGCCGAGCAGCTTTTGCAGGTGTTCTTGAACCTTTCCTTGAACGCGGTGCAGGCGATGCCGAACGGCGGCAAGCTCTGGATCTCGACGGCGCTGCGGCGGTCGACGCGCCGGGGCGCCGCGGCGGCCTTCCAGGAGGTCCGCTTCCGCGACGCGGGCGTCGGCATTCCCGCCGGCGACCTCAAGAACCTGTTCATCCCGTTCTTCACGACGAAAGAGAAAGGGACCGGGCTGGGGCTGCCGATCAGCCAGCGCATCATCGAGAACCACGGCGGCACCATCGAGGTCCGCTCGCAGCCGGGGGAGGGGGCCACCTTCACGGTGCTGCTGCCGATCGAGGCCGACGCTTACGCTGCCCACCTGGAGGCCTCGCGCGAGGCGATGCGCGCCGCCGAGGTCGCCCGCCGCCCGCCGCCCGCGCCGCAGCTGCCGCCGCCTCCGCCCGGGCGGATGCCGCCGCCCGCGCCGGTGCCGGCGCCCTCGCCCGTGGGGGCAGCAAAGGGATCCGCGCGCAGACCGACCCCACCGACCATCGACCGGAGTAAGATCGCGTGAGCGAAGGCGGGCTTCGCCCGCCGGCGCTCTCATCGCGGGAGGACCGGGACCCTTTGAGGGTCCCGGAGTAAAATGCCATCCGTGACCGCCGCCGCCGCCGCCTCCGAGATCAAGCGAGTGCTCGTCGCCGACGACGAGCTGAACATGCGCCGCGTCCTCGAGGCGATGTTGCGCCGCGAGGGCTACGAGGTGATCACCGCCGCCAACGGCCAGGAGGCGCTGGGCGGCATGAAGGCCGGCATCCATACGGTCATCACGGACCTCAAGATGCCGGTGCTCGACGGGATGGCGCTGCTCAAGAAGCTGTCCGTCGACTACCCCGACGTCCCGGTCGTCATGATCACCGCGCACGGCTCGGTCGAGAACGCCGTCGAGGCGGTCAAGCTGGGCGCCTTCGACTACCTCGAGAAGCCGTTCGAGCAGGAGCAGATCCGCCAGGTCGTCGCCAAGGCGATGAACACGTTCACGCTGGCGCGCCAGAACGCCCGGCCGGAGGAGCCGTCGGTGCGGGGCCGCTTCCGGCTGGTCGGCCAGTCGCCCGCCATCATGCAGATCTTCGCCGTGGTCGAGAAGGTCGCGAACACGCCGTCGACCGTGCTCATCACCGGCGAATCGGGAACGGGCAAGGAGCTGATCGCGCGCGCGCTGCACGAGAACTCGTCGCGGCACGGCGGGCCGTTCATCAAGATCAACTGCGCGGCGATCCCGAAGACGCTGATGGAGTCCGAGCTGTTCGGCTACGAGAAGGGGGCGTTCACGGGCGCGGTCGGCGCCAAGCCGGGCCGCTTCGAGCTGGCCCACGGCGGCACGCTGTTCCTGGACGAGATCGGCGAGATCCCGGTCGAGATGCAGGTGAAGCTGCTGCGCGTCCTGCAGGAGTCGGAGTTCGAGCGGGTCGGCGGCATCCGGACCATCAAGGTCGACGTCCGGCTGGTGACCGCGACGAACCGGGATCTGCTCCAGGACATCGCCGACGGGTCATTCCGCGAGGACCTCTATTACCGGCTGAACGTGGTGCCGATCCACATCCCGCCGCTGCGCGAGCGGCGCGAGGATATCCCGCTGCTCGTGGACCATTTCCTCGCAAAGTTCAACGATCGCTTGAAGAAACAGATCGGCTCGGTGTCGGCCGACGCGGTCAGCCGGTTGGTCAGCTACCACTGGCCCGGCAACATCCGCGAGCTCGAGAACATGATGGAGCGGACCATGCTGTTCTGCGAGCGGCCCGAGATCCAGGCGTCCGACCTGCCGCCCGAGATCGCGGGACTGCCGGCCGCGGCGCTGGCGGCGGCCGCCGCGGGCGCCGGCTCGCTGAAGGAGGCGGTGCGCGCCGAGACCGAGCGGGTCGAGCGCGAGCTGATTCAGAAGGCGCTCGACGAGACGGGCGGCAACGTCACCCAGGCGGCCCGGAAGCTGAAGATCTCCCGCAAGAGCCTGCAGACCAAGATGAAGGAGCTGGGGCTCAGGACAGCCTGATCACCGGGCGGGGCAAAAAAAACGGCCCGGGACGCGGCTGTGTTATCGTCGGGCACCGCCTTGGCCGCCGACGCCTTCAACCGGATCAAGAAGTTGTCCCGGGCAGTTGTCGTCCCCTTTCTGATGCTGGCGGCGTGGCCGGCGCGGGGCGCGGAGGTGACGCGCGTGGTCTCGGCGCTGGACGGCGACAACCACTTCGACTTCAACCTGACCGTCAGCTGGCTGCACGACGTCAAGAGCGCCTCGGTCAAGCGCGAGCTCGAAGGCCGCCAGGACGACATCGAGATCATCAAGGACATGAAGTTCGCGCAGACGCGCGACATCCTGAACCTGCGCGCCGACCTGGGCATCCTGTGGGACGTCGGCCTGCACATCGAGCTGCCGCTGGTGCTGTCGGACGCCTCCAGCCTCGACTTCGATCGCAGCGAAGCCAACTGCTCGTACCCGGAGGACATGGGCGTCACCACGCCCACCTGCGTCGACTCGCACAACGCGACGATCCTCCGCGACCACATCCTGCCCGGCTACAACCAGGACACCTGGGGCCAGGACGCGCAGCACCCGGGCCGGCAGTTCAGCCGCGCGGCCGGCGAGGTGCCGGGGCCGTCGGGGCTGTTCCTCGGCCCGCAGCGCAAGGGGTTCCAGTACCTCGGCGTCGGCATCACCTGGGCGCCGTTCAACCAGGCGCGCGACGACACCAAGCCGACCTGGACGCTGTCGTTCGACGCCAAGCTGGACGTCTTCAAGGACAAGCGCTTCGATCCGACGAACCCCGGCGCCAACACCGCGGTCGGCGAGGGCTACCACCAGTTCGTCTGGTCGACGTTCGTCTCGAAGCGGTTCCGCTGGTTCGATCCCTACTTCGGCGCCTGGTACATGCTGCCCGCGCGCACCAACGGCAGCCCGTTCGAGAAGTACGGGCCGACGCAGACCAGCGTCAACCCGCAGCAGGTGGCGGGCGCGACGATCGGCGTCGAGCAGATCGCCTGGGAGAACCCGCGCGGCGATCAGCGCGTCACCGTCGAGGCCCGCGCCTACGTCGAGCAGCACTTCTTCGGCCGCGGGCGCAGTGAGATCTGGGAGCCGCTGGCGGGCAGCTCCGCGTGCAACGTCAACAACCAGACGGCCTGCCGGCCCGGCATCGATCTGGACGTCAACAACGACGGCACCCTCGACACCCCGCACCCCGGCATCACCGACATCGAGAGCTACGGCAGCGTGGGCGGCGACGTCGGCCTCAACGTCCAGGTCGGCAAGTACATCCGCTTCCGCGGCCTGTTCGGCCTCAAGAGCGACCTGCCCCACATGATCACCGCGGCCGGGGCGGGCGTCGACGGCAACGGCGACGGGCGCGTCGATCCCGGCCCCATCGTCGACCCGAACAAGCCGGTCGAGGCGAACCCGGCCTACCGGGAGGCGATCGATCTACCCGGGCGGCGCTTCCGCGTCGAGGGGACGAAGATCTGGACCCTGTTCCTGCAGGGTTCGATGATGTTCTAGAGTCTAGAACCGGTACGCGATCTCGGCGGCCAGGTTCATCGACAGCACCATCTGATCGCGGGTCACCCAGACCATCGGCGCCAGCAGCTCGGTGACGAGATCCAGGGTGGGCGCGATCGGGAAGGCGAAGCCAACCGCCGCCCGCACGACCGGGCCGTTGCGGGGCAGGTAGCCGGAGGCGAAGCGGATCGGGATGCGGAGGCCGCCCGGTGAGCCGACGGCGTATTCGGCCTGCACGTACGCGAGCAGGTCGCTGACCCGCCCGTCCTTGCCCTTCAGGTTGGCGTAGCCCGCGTAGCCGCCAAAGCTGACGTGCGGCGAGAACACCAGGTCCACGCGCGCGCCGACGAGGTGGTTGTAGAAATCGCCCGGGTAGAGGCCGATCGCGCCTTCGGTCTGCAGGGCGAGCCGCATCGGCAGCCGCTCGGGCTGGGCGGGCGGCGCGGGCAGCGGCGGCTGAGCGGCCTGGACGGCGGCGCTCTGGGCAGCGGCCGGGGCGGCAGCGACGAACGCGGACGCCAGCAGCAGGAGGGGCGCGGACCACGTCATTCGCGTCATCGCTTGCCACCTTCGATGACGGACGCGGCGGCGTCCAGCAGCGTACGCGCGTAGCGCGCGTTGTGCGCGCCGGCGGCCGGATCCTCCAGCACCAGCAGCAGATCCCAGGTAGCGCGGCCGAGCGGCGTGCGGCGGTCGATCGCGACGCCGTCGTCGGCGCGCGCGTGGGCCGGACCGGCCGCGTCACCCCGGGCCAGGAGGCGCCACAGCTGGCGCGCCCTGGTCTGAACGTCACCGCGGGGCGGCGGGGCGGCCGGGTGGCAGGGCGTGCAGGCGGCCGGCGGCGCGCGGAACCCGTGGCCGGGGCCGCGTTCGAGGTTGTCGGGCCCGGCACGGTGGCAGCCGACGCAGCCGCCCGGGACGGCCGCGTGAAGCGGCGCGCCCGGCAGCGGCGCGCCGGACGCCGGGTCGACGCCGCCTCGCCCGA
>JADMIO010820112.1_pt1 | contig 10069 bp, 12 predicted proteins | sample 8958161 | NCBI WGS metagenome assembly JADMIO01 (sample SAMN16585339, study PRJNA669376) | soil metagenome | isolation source: Crop rotation soil | place: USA: Cullars Rotation, Alabama | collected 2011
CTTTCCCCTCGCTCAAGGGCCGCCTGACGGGCGGCGGCGCGCTCGCCGAGGCGCTCAAAGGCGCGCAGGTCGTCGCCATCGAATCGGCTTCCGGTTACGCGGCGATGACGGACGCGGGCGGGCGGTTCACGCTGCCGCACCTGGTCTGGTATCCCGACGCGGCTTACACGCTTGTCGTCACGGCCGATGCTTACCACGCCAGGGCCTTCACGCTGCATGCGCCGCCGGCCTACCCGGGCGGCGGCGCGGTTGACGCGGGCGAGTTGCGCTTTGACGACGGTGTCGAAGTCGCCGCGTCCGAGCGGCCCGTGCGCTTCGTCCGCTACGACCGCGAAAACCGCGACTACTACCGCCAGTTATTCGAGCGGCTGACGGCGTCGGCGGCCGGCGACCACGACAAGATAGACGCGGTCTGCCGCTACGTCGCCTCGCGCCACAACCCGAACGAAGACGCCTTTCGCTTCAAGTCGGCGCGGCAGATTCTCGAATGCGGCGGGCCGCATTGCAGCAACCTCGCCTTCGCGATGGCGGCCATCACCGCCGCCGGCGGCTACCCTTCGCGTACCGTGCACACGACCGACACGCCAGACTACAGGCACACGCACGTCGTCACGGAAGTCTTCTACGGCGAGGCGTGGCACCTTTACGACCCGACCTATGGCGTCTCGTTCGCCGACCGTGCCGGCGACGCGGCGAGCTACAGGCAACTGCGCCTGACGCCCGGGCTGATTACGCCGCAAGCGTTCGCGCGGGTGGACCCGGCGGTCACGCGCGCCGCGCTCGAATGGATGCCGGCGGCCTACGCTTCCGGGCTGCACCAGATTTATCAAGTCAACGAAGCGGCCTTCGTTGACGCATGCTCGTGGGTGGACGCCGCCTTTCAGGAAATCTCGGCGGTGCGATGAGGCGAGGATGAAAAAGATAAACAGGCGGTTGACCGTGCCCTGTCTCTTGATCGTGTCGGTAGGGGCCGCGCTCTTTCTCCCCGTGCTGCCGTGGTCGGCGCGCTGCCGCCACGTCCTGAAGCGGGTGCTTGCCAAAGCGGAGATGGGGGTCGCGGCGTGGCGCGGCGCGTCGCCGAAACTGATCGCGCTGTCGGGCCGCATCACTTCGCCGCGGCAGGCGGTGAAGGGCGCGGAGGTCGAGGCGCTCGATTCGGCTTCCGGCTGGGCGGCGCTCGCCGACGCGCAGGGCGAGTTCATCCTGCCCGACGTGCTCTGGTACCCGCGCGCGAGTTACACGCTGGTCGTCACCCTGAACGATTATCAAAGGCGGCAGGTGCAGGTCGAAGCGCCGGCCCAGTACCCCGCCGGCGGCACGCTCGCGCTCGGCGAGCTGGAGCTGAAAGACTGTTGCGCCATAGACGCGCCGGACCTGCCGGGCCAGAACTCCGCGAGCTTCGTTGATTACGACCGCGCCAACCGCGCCTACTATCAATCGCTGTTCGAGGAGCTGACGGCGGCGAAGGCGGGCGACGAAGAGAAGCTGGCGGCGATCATTCAGTACGTCGCCGGCAGGCTGACGGCGGAAGAAGCGGCGGACCCGCCGGCCTCAACCGATAGCTTGAACGCCGCGTCGCCGCGCCGCGTGCTGGAAAGCGGCTCGCGCCACTGCTCGCAGTTGGCGCTGGCGTTTGCGACCGTCGCCGAAGCCGGCGACTACAAGGTCCGCGTGATTGATTTGATAGACGGGCCGCGGCAGCCGTCGGCGCACATGGTCGCGGAGGTCTATTACGGCGACCGCTGGCACCTGTACGACCCCGTGGCGGGCGCGGCCATTCGCCGCCCGGACGGGCGTGTGGCCAGCTACAGGGAGGTCCGTCTCGACGACAGCGCCTGCCTGCCGCAAACGATACCCGCGCACGTCCCCGCGCTCGCCGGCGCGTCGGCGGCGCGCGTCGCGAGCCTCTACCGTTCGGGCCTGCATCATTACTACTACCTCAAGCCTTAACGCCGCTGCCCGCCATGTTTGTGGCGCGTTGACTTCCGACGTGAAGCTTTCTATAACCCTATTGACTGTTGATCGCGAAGGAGAGAGCCACGATGAAGATCGGAATCTCGCTGCCGCAACTGGGCGCGCAGGCGTCGGCCGAAAACCTGATCGCCGTCGCCCGCCGCGCCGAAGAACTCGGCTACGATTCGCTGTGGGTGCTGGAACGTCTGCTCTGGCCGCTGAACCCGCAGGAGCCTTACCCGGCCTCGCCCGACGGCAGCCTGCCGGAGAGTTACAAGAACGTCCTCGACCCGATAGAGACGCTGACGTTCGTCGCCGCGCACACGTCCAAAATCCGGCTCGGCACGAGCGTCTTGGTGTTGGGCTACCACACGCCGATTCAACTGGCGCGGCGGCTGGCGACGCTCGACGTGTTGTCGAATGGCCGCGCGCTGGTCGGCGTCGGCGTCGGCTGGTCGCGCGACGAGTTTGAAGCCGCCGGCACGCCGTTCGCCAAACGCGGCGCGCGGGCCGACGAATTCCTCGAAGCGCTGATCGCGCTCTGGACGGAAGACCCCGTCGCGTTCGCCGGCAGCTATTACCACGTCCCCGAGTCCTTCGTCGGCCCCAAGCCCGTGCAGAAACCGCACCCGCCCATCTACGTCGCCGGCTTCGGCCAGTATACGTTTGATCGCGCCGCGAAGTATGGGCAGGGGTGGAACCCTTCGGGCATGCCGACGTTCGAGTGGCTCGAAGGCATGATTAAACAGTTCCGCGCGACCGCCGCGCAGGCGGGCCGCGAGGCGATGGAAGTCGTCTTCCGCGCCTTCACCGTCGTCACCGAACAGTCGCTGCCGGAGCGCCAGCCGCTGGTCGGCACGCTCGACGACATCAGAGACGACGTCAAGCGGCTGCGCGATCTGGGCGTGACGCACCTGATCCATTCGCCGGCGGCCATCGGCTTCACGGCTTCGGCCGGCGTGGACGACGGCCTCGCGCTGATGGAGCGGTTGATTGACGTGTCGCGTTGACCGAAACCGTTATGCGAAGCGTCAGCGTCATCATCCCGACCTGGAATGGCCGCGAGTTGCTCGCCGAATTCCTGCCCTCGGTCTTCGCGGCCCTCGGCGAGTACCGCGACCGCGAGGGCGCTGACGTTGAGCTGCTGATCGTTGACGACGCGAGCACGGACGGCAGCGCCGCGTGGCTGGCGGCGACGTATGGCGGGCAGTCGCTCTTGCGCGTGCTTGAGCTGCCGCAGAACCTCGGCTTCCTGCGCGCCGTCAACCGGGGCTTCGCCGCCGCGCGCCACTCGATCATCTTCCTGCTGAACAACGACGTGCGCGTCGCGGCGGACGCCATCGCGCCGCTCGCGCGCCATTTTGACGACGGGCAGGTCTTCGCGGTCTGTAGCAAAGCCTACCGACTGGGGACGGATTACCTGGACGGCGCGGGCAAGCTGGGGCTGTTCGCGCGCGGCTTCTGGCGCGTCTTCCTCAACTACGACATTCTGCCGACGCGGCTGCCCGCAGCGACGCCGCGCTTCCCGTCTTTCTTCGCGAGCGGCGGCTACGTCGCCTATGACGCCGCGAAGCTCGCGGCGCTCGGCGGCTTCTGCGAGCTGCTCGCGCCCAACTACTGGGAGGACGTCGAACTCTGCTACCGCGCATGGAAGCGCGGCTGGGCGGTCGAGTACGAGCCGGCGAGCGTCGTCTATCACCTGAGCAGCGCGACCCTCGGCGACGCGCGGCAGCGCCGCGTGCGGCTCGTGAGCGAGCGCAATCGGCTGCTGATGACGTGGATCAACCTGCACGACCGCGCATGGCTCGCCGCGCACCTGGCATGGCTCGGGTTGAAGCTGTTGGGCGCGGCCGCGACGCTGGACGCGGTCTACTGGCAATCGTTCTGGCAGGCGGTCAAGCGGCTCCGGCTGGTCCGCCAGTCGCGGCGGCGCGAGCGCGCGGCGGCGGTTCGCGGCGACCGCGAGATTGCCGCCCTGTTCACGGACCTGGCCGGGCGCGAATGGGTGAGCGTGCTGCGCAACGTCAAAGACTATGCCCAGTACCTCGAACTGCGCCGCGAGCTGGAGACGCACTCGACTTAGACCCGAACTCGACCGCCCGTGACCTCGGCTTATGGCGCTGGCTATGGATCAGGAGACGGCACGCTTCGTCCGCGACCACCGCGTCGCGCGGCTGGCGACCGCCGACGGCGAAGGGCGGCCGGCGGTCATCCCCATCTGTTACGCCTTCGACGGCGAGCATTTTTATTCGCCGGTTGATGAGAAGCCGAAGCGGGTCGCGCCCCGCCGGCTGAAGCGCGTGCGCAACATCGAAACTAACCCGCACGTCGCCCTCGTCATTGACGATTACGCGGACGACTGGAGTAAGCTTGTCTATGTGTTCGTCACCGGCACGGCGGCGGTCATTGAGCCGGGCGCGGGCGAGCACGCGCGGGCCGTCGCGCTGCTGCGCGACAAGTACCCGCAGTACCGCGCGATGGCGATTGACGAGCGGATCATCATCAAGGTCACGCCGGCGCGCGTCAACGTGTGGCGCGGTGAGAAGTAGCGGCCGGCAGCGGCTAGAGGAGAAGCGATGGCAAAACGCATACGGTTCGGCGTGCAGACCGCGCCGCAGCACGTCACGTTCGAAGCGCTGCGCGAGGCGTGGCGGTTGATTGACCGGTCGGGCTACGACACGGCCTGGCTGTTCGACCACTTCTTCCCGATCTTGAGCGACCCGTCGGGGCCGTGTTACGAAGGCTGGACGATGCTGGCGGCGCTCGCCCCCGAAACGTCGCTCACGCAGGTCGGCATACTGGTCACCGGCAACACCTACCGCCACCCGGCGGTGCTGGCCAAGATGGGCGCGACGGTTGACCACACCAGCGGCGGGCGTTTGATCATGGGCATCGGCGCGGGCTGGTTCGAGATGGAACACGCCGCTTATGGCATCCACTTCGGCACGACCGCCGAGCGCATACGCCGCGCCGACGAAGCCTGCGAAGTCATCAAGCGGCTGTGGGGCGAAAAGCAGGCGACCTTCGACGGCCAGTACTATCAACTGAAAGACGCTTACTGCGAGCCGAAGCCTTTGCAGCAGCCGCGCCCGCCGCTGATGATCGGCGGCTCGGGCGAGAAGCTGATGCTGCGCGTCATCGCCAAGCACGCGGACATCTGGAACACCTTCGGCTCGCCCGAAGTCTTCCGCCAGAAGATCGGCGTGCTGAAAGAACACTGCGCGGCGGTCGGGCGCAACTTTGAAGAGATCGAGGTGTCGTGGGCCGGCATGACTTACGTGACCGACTCGGCCGCAGAGCGGCAGGAGATGATCGCGCGCGGCGCGGCCATGTTCGGAGCGCCGGTCGAGGCGGTCGCGCCGGGCTTCCTGGTCGGCCCGCCCGCCGAGCTGCGCGACTGCCTGTCCGAGTTCATCGCCGCCGGCGTGACGCACTTCATCATCATTCCGCCGTCGCCGACCGATCACGCGACCATCAGCCGCTTCGCCGAAGAGGTGATGCCGGCGTTTCGCGGTTGAGCTGCGCCGTTAATCATTGAGCCGCTAATGTACGTGCTTTCTCCGAGCGTGACGATTCCCTTTGCCGAGGCGCTGGCCGCCGCGCGCGCGGGCGTCGTCACGCCCGAAGCCGCGGGCGTGTTGATCCGCGCCCGCGCCGGCGCGGAGTGCGATTCGCTACTGGCGGCGGCGGCGCGGCGGCGCGATGAGTTGAAGGGCCGCCGCATCACTTACTCGAAGAAAGTCTTCATCCCGCTCACGAACCTCTGCCGCGACTACTGCGGCTACTGCACGTTCCGCAAGGACCCTGGGCAAGCGGGCGCGCACACGATGACGCCCGATGAGGTCATCGCCGTGGCCGAGGCCGGCGCGCGGCTCGGCTGCAAGGAGGCGCTGTTCAGCCTGGGCGACCGGCCCGAAGCCATCTTCCCGGAGATGCGCGAGCGGCTTCGGCAACTCGGCCACCGCACGACGCTCGGCTACCTGGCGGAGATGTGCGGGCGCGTGCTGAACGAGACGGGGCTCCTGCCGCATGCCAACCCCGGCCTGATGGGGCGCAAAGATTTAGAGCGGCTGCGCGAGTTCAACGCCAGCATGGGATTGATGCTTGAGGCGACCAGCGAGCGGCTGACCGCGGCCGGCATGCCGCATGACCGCGCGCCCGACAAGCGGCCGGCGCTGCGGCTGAAGACGATTGAAGAGGCGGGCCGCCTGCGCATCCCGTTCACGACCGGCATCCTGATCGGCATCGGCGAAACGCTCGACGAGCGGGTTGACGCACTCTTCGCGATCCGCCGCCTGCACGACCGCTACGGCCACATACAGGAAGTCATCGTGCAGAACTTTCGCGCCAAGCCCGACATCCCCATGCGCCTGCACCGTGAGCCGAGCGTGGACGAGCACGCGACGACGCTGGCCGTCGCCCGCTTGATCTTGCGCGATATGAACGTGCAAGCGCCGCCGAACCTCTCGGACGAAAAGTACCCTTCGTTACTCAGGGCCGGCTTGAACGACTGGGGCGGCATCTCGCCGCTGACGATTGACTTCATCAACCCGGAAAAGCCCTGGCCGCACATCGCGTCGTTGGCCGAGCGCACCGCCGCCGAAGGCTACGAGTTGTCGGAGCGTTTGAGCGTTTATCCTGAGTACGTCTACCGCGACGAATTCATTGACGCGCGCCTCGCCCCGCGCGTCCGCGCGATGGCGAATGAGGGAGGGCTGGCTTGAATAAGCGGAAACTGCTGAAGAAGGCTTTAGCAGGGTCGAGGGATATTCGGTTTGATGATATGGTTTCACTTGTTAGAGCATTCGGATTCGTTTTATCGCGAACGAACGGAAGTCACCACATCTTTACTCACCCAGGTTCCTGAGTTAGTCAATTTGCAAGAGGTGGGTGGAAAGGCAAAACCTTACCAGATTCGCCAGTTCTTACGGCTCGTTGAGCGGCATAACCTGACACTGGGAGATGAAGAATGAAGGATTACCACATCAACATATTTTACAGCGAAGAGGACGAAGGATATATCGCCGATATTCCTGACCTCGAAGCCTGCTCGACATTCGGCGACTCGCCCGAAGACGCGCTCAGTCAAGTGCAGGTAGCGAAAGCTACCTGGATTGAAGCCGCGCGCGCGGAGGGCAAACCGATCCCTGAACCGAAATACCGTCCGGTCATTTATCAGCTTGCGTCGTAGAAACGAGAACGTGGATCGTGAAAGCAGAGCGCGCAGGATTTAGCGAATTGGCCGGCGAGCTGGCGGCGGTCGGGCGCATGTTCTACGCGCGCGGCTGGGCGCTGGGCACGAGCGGCAACTTCAGCGCCGTCACGAGCCGCGAGCCGCTGCGGCTTGCGATCACGTCGAGCGGCGTTGATAAAGGCATGCTTGCCGCCGCTCACATCCTCGAAATTGACGGCGCGGCGCAGGTCATCAGCGGAGAAGGGCGGCCTTCGGCGGAGACGCTGCTGCACCTCAGCGTCGTGCGGCTACGCGGCGCGGGCGCGGTGTTGCACACGCATTCGATCTGGAGCAATATCGTCTCCGGCACGAGCGGCGCGGGCGTCGGGATCGAAGGCCACGAGATGCTGAAAGGGCTCGACGGCGTGACGACGCACGAGCACCGCGAGTGGCTGCCCGTGATTGACAACTCGCAGGACATGCCGGGCCTCGCGCAATCGGTCGAGCGCGCCTTGAACGAGCACCCGCAGGCGCACGGCTTCCTGCTGCGCCGGCACGGCCTCTACACGTGGGGCCGCGACCTCGCGGAGGCGAAGCGGCACGTCGAGATTCTTGAGTACCTGCTCGAAGTGACGGGCCGCAGTTGAGGCAGATGTATGATCAAGAAGTTGCTGATGGCCGCAAGCGTCTTGCTCGTTATTATGGCCGTGATGTACCTCAGCGCGAGAAGTCATCTGGCCAAGACGATCTCTACGGACATACTCCGAGCCGTGATCCTCGGCCCGGTCATCATCGGGTCGGTTTATAAACTGGCGCTCTGGTGGCGTCATCGCGACGACCCGGTTAAGCGCGAGCGCGTCGCCTCGTTATCACAAGCCTACCCGGCGCGGCTGCGGCGCTTCTTCTATGACGAGCCGGGCGACAAGGCGAAAAAGAACTGAGCGCCGTTCGCGCGCCGCAATGACAGAGGACGACTATGGCAATCGTGAACATCCCTGACGAGAACCGCACGCTGCGGGGCGGCGACGAGATCGCCGCTTACCTTTCGCGGCTCGGCATCACTTACGAGCGGTGGGACACGTCGCGCGGGGTCGCGGCGGACGCGCCGGCCGAGGCGGTCCTCGCGGCGTACGCCGGAGAGATCGAGACGTTGAAGGCGCGCGGCGGCTACGTGACCGCCGACGTGATAGACGTCAGCCCGCAGACGCCGGGGCTCGACGCGATGCTGGCGCGCTTCAAGAGCGAGCACTGGCACGACGAAGACGAAGTGCGCTTCATCATCGCCGGGCGCGGGCTGTTCCACATCCACCCGGCCGATGGGCCTGTGGTCGCCATCGAGGTCGAGGCGGGCGATTTAATCAGCGTGCCGCGCGGCACGCATCACTGGTTCAACCTCTGCTCCGACCAGAGGATTCGCGCCATTCGCTTGTTCCAGGACCCCGCGGGCTGGGCCCCGCATTACACCGAGAGCGGCAAGGACGCCGGCTATCAGCCGCTCTGCCTGGGGCCGGCCCACATCCCCGCGAGCCTGTAGAGCCAACGACCGCGCCGCGCCCGAGCGGCAAGCCGGCCGGCTCGCGCTGACCCGATTGATCGCCGTGAACACGTCAACGACTTCTCATCCCGCGCGGGTCGTGCTGCTCGACATCGAAGGCACGACGACGCCGATTGACTTCGTTTACAACGTGCTGTTCCCTTACGCCCGCCGGCGCATGAAAGAGTTCCTGCGCGCCCACCACGCGGACGAAGACGTGCGGGCCGACAGCGAGCAACTGATCGAAGAGAACGCCCGCGACCTCGGGCGCGGGCTTGCGCCGCCGCCGATTGAGAATGGCGGCGACGCGCAATGGGAATCGGTCGCGGCTTACGCCCTGTGGCTGATGGACCAGGACAGGAAGTCCACGCCTCTCAAATCGCTGCAAGGGCGGATATGGGAGAGCGGCTACCGCGCGGGCGAGCTGCGCTCGCAACTCTTCGCCGACGTGCCGCGCGCGTTCGCGCGGTGGCGCGATGAGGGGCGCGACATCTGCATCTACTCTTCGGGCAGCGTGCTCGCGCAAAAACTGCTCTTCTCGCACACCGAAGCGGGCGACCTGACGCGCGCCATCCGTGATTACTTCGACACGCACGTCGGCGCGAAGCGCGAGGCGGCGAGCTACCGCCACATCGCCGCCGCGCTCGGGTGCGAGCCGGCGGACGTCGTCTTCGTCTCGGACGTCGTCGCCGAACTCGACGCGGCGGCCGAGGCCGGATTGAGGACGCGGCTCTGCGTAAGGCCGGGCAACCCGCCGCAGCCGCCGTCGTCGCATCAAGTGATTCATTCGTTCGACGAAGCCGCCTTGTAGCGAGTGGCTATCCGCAGGTGCGCGTGCTAGATTTCACCATACCGGACGCGCAGCCGTTGGAGAGGATTTATCATGAAAGAACTGTCGGCTGAACTCAGAGGGTTGTGTGAAAACGGCGAGTTGTTGCGGCTGGCCTACACGGACGCGCGCGGCTACCCGCGCGTCGTGCCGGTGTGGTACGTGCTGATGAACGGCGCTTATTACTTCGGCACCTACCCCACGAGCGCCAAGTTTAAAGCGATTAAACGCGAGCCGCGCGTCGGCTGGGCGATTGACGGCGGCGACAAGCCGAAGTACAAAGGCGTCTCGCTGTACGGGCAGGCGCTCGAAGTCGGCGACGCGCAGGAGCGCGAAGCCGTCTACCGCGCGCTCGGCGACAAGTACTTCGGCACGACCGACGACCCCACCTTCCTCGAAATCTACGGCCAGGCGGACGACGCGCAGACGGCCTATCTGCGGCTGACGCCCGAAGACGGCACGGCGTGGGAGTATTGAATGCTACAGATTGAGAAATCGCCTCCGAAGGGCGGGCTGAACGCGATTCGGTGGGACGAGCCGGGCCGGCTCGAAGCCTTACTCGCACGGGTTGACCGGAAAG
>JADMIO011331899.1_pt1 | contig 10068 bp, 11 predicted proteins | sample 8958161 | NCBI WGS metagenome assembly JADMIO01 (sample SAMN16585339, study PRJNA669376) | soil metagenome | isolation source: Crop rotation soil | place: USA: Cullars Rotation, Alabama | collected 2011
ATCGCCAGGTTGAATAACACTACCTGACAGGTTTGCCTGCAGTTGAGCAAATTTTTCATTCATCATAAGGCAACTATTTTAAATAAATGACTAATCAAGTATTAACTCAACAAGCAGTGAGCATCGAATTATGGAGAATAAAAATTAAAGCGAATGAAATAAAACCCGTTTAAGAATAGTACCGTGCTAATCGTTAGAAGGGTTGAAGGTACAAACTTTGGTATTTCAAAAATTATTTTTCCCGGTTATTATGAAAAAGTTTCACGACAAGATCAACTCTTTTATGCAACCCGCAATTTCCTTCCCGTTGAGTATTCTGTCCGGCTTCATTTGTTCCAGCGCCTGTAGGGGCATATACTCCACTTCTGCAGATTTCGGATCCTGAACAATCGTAAATCCGCCGGCTTTTTTTATTGTGTAAAGTCCTTCGGCGCCATCTGCATTGGCGCCCGATAATAAAACTCCAATAACTGATGGACCAAATACTTCAGCGACAGACTGAAAAGTCACATCGATGCTTGGCCTGCTATGATGTATTTTTTCAGAAATATCGAGAGAAAACATTTTCTTATTTTCAATTAATAAATGATAATCTGCCGGAGCAATGAAAACAGTATCAGGTGTAATTTCTTCTTTATCTTCTACTTCTTTTACTTTAAGTTTTGTGTGATCTGAAATTAAGTTTTCGAGAATAGATTCGGGATCATTCTTGCGATGCACAATCACAATAACGGATAAATAACCGGTTAACGGCAAACCTTCTATAATGTTCAATATTGTAGTAAGGCTGCCGGCAGAACCACCAATTGTTAGAATCTTATATTTATCTACGCCGTCTTGCGCCATATTTTTTCTTTGTGCAATTGAGTGAAATTGCCTGCAACGGAAGAAAACTTTAAACTTTCTTTTGAACCTAATACCAAAAAACCAAGTTTTTCAAGACTTTCATCAAACAAATGCAACACTTTATCCTGAAGTATTTTGTCAAAATAAATAAGCACGTTCCGGCAGAATATCAACTGAAATTCATTGAACGACCTGTCTGAAACAAGGTTATGTGTTGAAGTAACGATTTTCTGTTTAATTCTCTGGTTAAATTTTGCCCAGCCATATTGAGCAGTATAAAAAGATGAAAAATCTTTTTTGCCGCCCGACAAAATATAGTTCTCAGAATATTGCTGCATGCGATTAATTGGAACAATTCCTTTCTGAATATTTTCTATTACTGACGCATTGAGATCTGTAGCATATAACAACGACTTACGTAAAAGATTCGCTTCCTCCAACATAATCGCCATTGAATAAACCTCCTCCCCCGATGCGCATCCTGCATGCCATATTCTTATAAAAGGATGTGTTGCCAAAACCGGTAAAATCTCTTCACGTATCACTTTAAATACAGAAGGGTCGCGAAACATTTCTGTAACGTTTACGGTAAGCGCTTCAACAATATGGGTAAGATAATCTCCGTCATTCTTTACCCGAAAAAGTAATTCGGCAAAGCTTGGTATTCGGTCTGTAACTAATAGCCGGGCAATACGTCTTTTTAAAGATGCTTTTGTATAGTTAGTAAAATCATATCCATAACGTTGTGCCAATTCAAATATCAGCAAATCAATTTCCTGGTCTTTGATAACACTAACTTCCACTCAAATTATTTAAGATGTTCGTTTAATATTTTCAACAGCACATCTATATCAACAGGCTTTGAAGTGTAATCATCAGCACCTGCTTTTATACACTTTTCACGGTCACCCGGCATGGCTTGCGCAGTAACTGCAACAACAGGTATATGTTTATATTCTTTTGCTGATTTCAGCATCGGAATGGCCTCATACCCATCCATGCCCGGCATCATTATGTCTAAAAGAATAATGCCAATTTGTTTTCCCGATTCAAGCACAGCGAAAGCCTCTACCATATTGTTAGCAACAAATGTGTCGTAACCTTTTGCTTTCAATACCGCCGATAAAGCAAACGTGTTTCGCTGATCATCATCAACAATTAAAACCGATTTCAATGTTTAAAAATTTTGGCGACTAAATTATATTATCGTAAGAATATAGAAAGCGCGAATTATATGTAGAAGTTAAGTTTGGTGTGATTATCATCTAAGGTTATGAGAAGTTTCATGAAGCAGACGTGTTCCTTCATTTCTTTTTCCATATAAGCAATGTGGTCTACACTTCCATTTATTGGCAAATCGATCTTAGCGACCAGTTTAAGCGCATTATTTGAAAATTTTGTTTTATCTGCTGATGAAGCGCAAGTAAAACTCACGCTCATCATGAAACAAAAAATCAATAAAGAAGAAAGCTTATTTGCAGAATACATGGTTATAAAGCTTTTAAGATAATTCCAATTACAGCCGCAATTAAGATGATGTACGGTTCCTGAACTTTTTTCACATAAATTAATGCTAACACAGCAGCAATTGCAATTAACGCTGTTGTAATATCTGTTATACTTCTTGTTGCAATAATAATTACCGCCCCAACAAGTGCGCCAATTACAGCTGCTGTAATTCCGTCAACAAACGCTTTAATACTTGTATTCTTTGCAATTTTTTTAAAATAAGGCGCAGGAATAACAGTGAATAAATAACAAGGCAGAAAAGTTGCCAGCGCTGCTACACATGCACCGGGAAAACCAGCCACCAAATACCCGATAAACCCAACTGTAATCACTACAGGGCCGGGAGTGATCATTGCTACTGCAACAGCATCTACAAATTGCGCCTCGGTTAGCCAATGATTTTCTGTAACAACACCTCCATGTAAAAAAGGAACAATAGCAAGGCCGCTACCAAAAACAAATGCACCCGCTTTTGTAAAGAAGATGGCGATCTTTCCTAACGTTGACGCTTCAACATTCCAGAAGCCGATATTTAAAATAAAAATAGAACTAACTGCTGTTGGCTTGCGCATCCATCCGGGCGGCGCTTTAATGATCATGTATAATAACCCTGCAGCAACAAACAACAATACTTCTTCAGTTTGTGTGATAATGGTAACGGCTGTGGCAACAAGATACAATACCCATAAAATCCAATTTTTTTTGATTGCATCTGCGTTGAATCTACTTACAGATTTCGTGGTGAGCTTATAACTGCTCATGGTAATAATACCTATAACGGCTGCACCCACTCCATAAAAAACAGCCTGCATCCAGGGAAGCCCGCCATACATCTTATATGCAATGCCAATCAACACAACCATAATAAAAGAAGGAATAATAAAAGCGAGTCCGCAAAGCGTAGCACCTAACACACCATAATGAACAAAGCCTAAATAGATACCAAGCTGTGCAGCTAAGGGACCAGGTGCTAACTGAGCTAAAGCCAACCCTTCCTTATATTCTTCTTCCGAAATCCATTTATATTTTTCTACCAGGTCTCTTTGCATATAACCCACCAAAGCAACAGGCCCGCCAAATCCGGCATAACCTAATTTTAAAAAATAAAGAATAAGTTGGTTTAAAGTATAAGATGGTTTTGTATTCTGTTCACTCATTGCAACGTAGCTTGATTGGCGTTTAATTAAGAAGACGCACTGAAATTAAAAAAAAATTGCTACGTACAACATGTTGAGGAAATTTAACAGCGAGTGAATCAGGCATATTTTTTTCATATCATATGTATATACAGTATGAAAAAAATAGGAAAACACGAGGACATGGTTTTGCTCGAAATCCAAAACCTATTTGGCGCTATGAACCAACTGCAGCAAATGCTCCTGTTATTAATTGAGAACGCCGAACATAAATCCGTCAGAAACGGGCTGAAGCATTACCTCGAAGTTTCAACAAAACAGCAAGCTCGATTGCATTCCTTAATCCGGTTTGAATTGAAGGAGAATTTTCAAAGCAAAGGCATGCAGGGAATTGTTGATGAAATGAAGGATTTGCTTAACATGCATATTGACCAAAGTTTAAAAGACCTGGCTATAATCACAGGCTTGAAGAAATTGCAGCAATACAAAATAAGTTGTTGCGAAACGGTTTTAGGCTTCTCAACAGATATACAAACTAAGCATGTTATGCAAAGTTTATGGAATGATGAAATAAACGAGACCGATTTATTTGACGGCTTAGCTTCTGTATTTACAAGTGAAAAAGAACAAACAGGTGATGAACCGATGCAAGCAAGTAAGCTAAAGCGAAAAAGAAAAAAAGAGCCTGCCTATGATGAAGAAAATACCTATCGAAGCAGTTCATCTACGCATGATATTCGTTTTCCCGGCGGAAGAGCAGGCATATCACACAGAACTTATCCTGATGGAGAATCAAGAGGACATTAACAGCTTTATTCTCCTGCGTTATCAATAAACCATTTTACAGCAAGCTCATACCCTTTCAAACCCAACCCAAAAATACTACCCACGGATTTACCTGACACATGCGACAATTTGCGAAAGTCTTCCCGTGCATGCACATTACTAATGTGTACTTCAATAACAGGTGTTTTTATTGCGGCAATAGCGTCGCCTAATGCTACAGAAGTATGTGTATAGCCACCCGGATTTATGATGATACCGTCATATTCAAAACCCAGCCGTTGAATTTCGTCTATCAATTCACCTTCTACATTGCTTTGATAATAGTGGAAATCGACTTCCGGAAAAATATTTTTCAATTCTTTTAAATAATTGTCGAATGACATATTGCCGTAAATATCCGTTTCGCGTTTACCAAGCAAGTTGAGATTTGGTCCGTTAATGATTGCTATCTTCATATTTAAAACCTTGAAGGTTTAAGCAAGTTAATTATAGTATGGATTCAGTTCCAGCTCATTTACATCTTCCGCAGCGTAATTTTTTATCTCATTATACAAAGTATCTCTTTCAACAGGCACACGCTTAACTTGTTTTATTAAAGAAACAAGTTGCGCAGTTGTTAATGCAGGATTTTGTTCTTCGCTTCCTGCCATTGAATAAATTTTCGTCGTATCGTCAATGGTGCCGTCAAGATCATCCACACCAAATGATAAACTCAGTTGTGCATTCTGCCTGCCCAGCATTGGCCAGTACGCTTTGAGATGAGGAAAATTGTCAAGATATAATCTTGCAATTGCATAGGTCTTCATGTCTTCTATCAATGAGCTTTCGGGCACATTGCTCATATCATTGTCTTTGTTGCGAAATTTTAATGGAATAAAAGTATTGAAGCCATGTGTTTCATCCTGCAGTTTGCGTAAGCGTTCCATGTGATCAACACGGTGTTCATATTTTTCGATATGGCCAAACAACATCGTTGCATTTGTATGCATTCCTAACTGATGTGCCGTTTTATGAATCAGCAACCAACCATCTACATCAACTTTATCTGCACAAATCTGTTCGCGAATGTCTGGATGAAAAATTTCAGCACCACCTCCCGGTAAAGAATCCAAACCTGCTTGATGTAATAATCTCAAACCATCTTCAACACTCAGTTTTGCTTTACGAAACATATAGTCTAATTCAACAGCGGTAAAGCCTTTAATATGCAAACCGGGACGATATGCTCTTATCGAGCGCAACAAATCTTCAAAAAAATACAAGTTCATTTTAGGATGAACACCGCCAACAATATGTACTTCGGTTACAGGTTTGCCATCATATTTTTGAATGATTTGCATCATTTGTTCTTTGCTTAACTCCCACCCTTCTTCACGATGTGCATATAACCTGGAATAAGAACAAAAGTTGCAGGAGAACACACAAACATTGGTTGGTTCAATATGAAAGTTGCGATTAAAATAAGTCTTATCGCCATGCAATTTTTCACGCACATAGTTTGCTAATGCACCAACATAAGGCAGAGATGCCTTCTCAAACAATGCAACGCCTTCATCAAAACTTAAGCGCTCACTACTTAATATTTTTTCGCCGATCGATTTGAGCGCAGTATCTTTTTCATTTCCTATCAAAACTTCAACAGATGTGTTCATGCTGCAAATGTATGCATCAATCAATTTTAATAATGTTAAGACGACAGATGAAACCGGTTTAACGGTTGTCACCTTTTGGAAACATTACCTTGTCCGGTTCTTTTAATAATGCAGCCAATATCTTTTTAATGAGATTAGTACGCATGGCTGAAGATTTTTTGGGGTCGACAAGATAAATCAGTAGAACCTCGACCCATGTATTAGCATTTATACGAAAATTTACGAAGGGATATTCTCTTATTTCGATTTCATCAACAGGCGTTTCTTTTATCAATGACCTCAATTCTATCACATGTTCTTCCATTCCCGGATCCATTTCTTTCTGAGCTGTTGAACGAATGGTTTTTTCAACCCAATCCAAATCGCTCTGATAAGCTATATGAAAAGGGATTTCATTCCAGATGTAAGGAAATTTTTGCCATGAATAATTATACACCTGGTATTGCAAAACCATGCTGTTTGGAAAACGAATCAATCTGCCGCTGGGCAAATCATTGGTCATATAATTTCCGGCGAACTCCCATAATGTAGTATCGAAATAATTGATCTCAACAACATCACCTGTAAAATCAGAGACCTGTATCCGGTCTCCTACTTTATAAGGCACACGCAACACGATATAAAACCAACCGATGAGTGAAGCTATGGGCGTTTGTAAAGCAAAGCCAAGCAACAAAGAGATTAAACCAAGAGAAACGGCAGCAGTGTACCAGTTTGAATTGAGAAATGAAATGAAAATAAAAAGAATAACAATAAAAGTGATGAGCCTTATTAGCCGAACAACGTTATACAAAATAGCTTTTGTATGAGAGCGCTTTGTTGCAATACCCTGCACTATACGGGATAAAATTAAGACGCCAAAACTTACAGCACCCGCCAGCAAAAGATTTAATACCGTTTTTTGATATGTTCCGATAATATTAAAAGTCTTAAGCCGAAACAACAAGTATAGCAAGATGCATATAACGGCTGCAACAATATAGCTGCCTATCCACAATTTCTGCTTTTTATCATTGTGCAATTCTTTAACCTCTTCTTTATGTTTTGCAGAAGCCTTTGATGCTTTAATATCCATTACTCAACAATCGCAAAGGATATACCATGAAAAGAAATTTTATAAACCGACCAAGAACCTTTACAAGTTGGTACGGAATTAGCAAGTATTTATTTAATCCGTGCAACACACGAATAACGTTGCTGAAATTGCACAATATTTTACAGAGTTCTAATCATTAAAAAATACTTACTTAAAAAACATAGCTTTTGTATTTCAAATAATTTTTTTGAACATATTTGCATCGCTATGCCCCTGTCGCTCGCAATGTTCTCACTTCGATTTTTATTTAAAAACCTACTATGACAAAGTTTATTCGTTTTCTCCTCGTGGATGATGATGTTGATGACACGTCAATTTTTAAGGAGGTATTAGAAGAAGTAAACCCATCTATTGATTTCGTATCAGCAGGTGATGGCCATGAAGCCTTACATATTTTAAAGGCCCAAAATTCAATTCTTCCCGATGTTATCTTTTTAGATTTGAACATGCCGCGTATGGATGGTAAGGAGTGCCTTAGTGTTTTGAAAAAAGATGCACAGTTACGCCACATACCGGTAATTATGTACACTACATCGTCTCAATCAAAAGACATTGAAGAAACAATGCAGAAAGGTGCGATTTGTTTTATAACGAAACCAACTAACCTGAGAGAATTAAAAAGTATCTTATCTTCAGTTTCGCAAAATGTACACGGTAATCTTGAAAAGTCTTTACGTCTTTTAAGCAATACATCTAATACTTTTATTGTTTGCTAACACTTGCCGAAATATATGAGCAATAAAATAGGGCTTAGCATTTTATTTTTCCTTTCTTTACCTAAACGTTATTGCTTTTTATGATTCTGATTGTAGATGATAAAAAGGAAAACCTTTTTTCACTGAAAAAGTTACTGCAGATCAACCTTTATGAAGTTGACACGGCAATGTCAGGCGAAGAGGCTTTAAAAAAAATTTTAAAGAACGAATACGAATTGATAATACTTGATGTGCAAATGCCGGGAATGGATGGCTATGAAGTGGCGGAAAATATCACCGGCTACAGCAAATCAAAAGATATTCCTATTCTTTTTCTTTCGGCTGTAAATATTGATAAGCGTTTTGTTACAAAAGGATATAGCTCCGGCGGTGTTGACTATATCACAAAACCGTTTGATCCTGAATTGCTGCTACTTAAAATAAAAACTTTCGCTAGATTATATAAGCAAACCAAAGAATTAAATGATATAAAACTCAACCTTGAAAAAAAAGTAGAAGAAAGAACTGCGGAATTAAAAGAAAGTAACAAAGAACTTGAAGCCAGCAATGCCGAACTGCAGCAATACGCATTTATTGCCTCACACGATCTGCAGGAGCCCTTGCGTAAAATAATTACGTTTAGCCAAATTGTAAAAGAGCGGTTTATTAATGAACAGCCTGAAGCACAACAGTACATGAACCGGATCATTTCATCCTCGGAAAGAATGAGAACTCTGATCAATGCATTACTAACCTATTCAAAGCTCTCTGTTTCGCCTTCATTTATTAATACTTCTCTTACAGCAATAGTGCAGGATGCAGTAAATGACTTAGAAATATCTATTAAAGAAACAGGCGCCACGCTTTCTATTAAAAAGTTACCTGCCATTGAAATAATACCTGATCAAATGCGGCAGGTTTTTCAAAACATTATAAGCAATGCGATGAAATTTTCAAAGCGTGATATAAAGCCGGAGATCAGGATATGGAGCGATTTTACAACACAGAAATCTCCGGAAACCAAGGCAGTTGAAAAAGGAAGTTATTGTCGTGTATATATTTCTGATAATGGCATCGGTTTTAATGAGCAATATCTTGACAAAATTTTTACGATGTTCCAACGGCTTCATGGCAGAGCTGAATACGAAGGAACGGGCATTGGATTAAGCATTGTAAAAAAAATAATCGAAAAACATAACGGACTTGTAACTGCTAAAAGCGAGGAAGGAAGTGGAGCCACTTTTATTATAACCTTACCTGTTCAGCAAACAGCAAAACCTGCGGTTGCTCTTCTGTAAATAAATTTCATTCTATGAATGCATCCTTAAAACGAAATCTCGTGATCTTGTACGGGTTCTCTTTTTTGCTGCTTATAGTAAGTGCCATTGCATCTTACACCAGTATTAAAAGTTTATTAAACAGCCAGCAACTTGTAGATCATACCAATCTTGTTATAAATAAACTTGAAACCATAATTTCTGTATTAAAAGATGCCGAAACAGGACAACGGGGCTTTTTACTTACGGGAGAAGATGAATTTCTTGAACCGTATAACGGTTCATTAAAAAAAGCTTACGGACTTATCGATGAAATTAAATCGCTTACTGCCGAAAATACTTTGCAGCAAAAAAGTGCAGACAGCTTAAGAAATATTGTGAAGGTACGGATGTCTATGTTACAGATAATTATTGACAATAAGCGCAGAGGTAACGAACCTACATTAGCACAATTAGAGGCTGGGAAAGTTTACATGGATCAAGCAAGGCAGCTTGTGCAAATTATGGAAAACAGGGAAAGAGATACACTCGTGTACAGAACTTCCAAGCTAAATAAATTCGCTTCCTCAACACCAACTCTTATCATTATCGCTTCGTTGCTTTCCGTTATAGTTGCATTGATTTCTTTTTTAAGAGTAAACAGTGATCTTGAAAAACGTGCCGCATTGCAAAATGAATTGACTGAAAAAGATGCGGAGATAACAACACGACTCACCATAATACAGGGAATTGCAGACAAGATTTCTGCAGGAGATTATAAAACCCGGGTAACAGATGAAGGAAAAGATGTATTAGGGAATCTTTCAGGTTCGCTGAACAAAATGGCTGAATCGCTCGATTATTCATTTACTAATTTATCACATAATGAATGGCTTCAAAAAGGTATTGCAGGACTAAATGATAAAATGCTTGGTGAAAAAAATCTTTCCTCTCTTACGCAGAAGGTGATCGAGTTTATATCCGGTTATATCAATTCGCCGGTGAGCGCATTTTATCTTGCTGAAGATAATGGATGGCTAAGCCTGTCAGCAGGTATTGCGCTGGATAAATCCAAAGTAAAAAAACAAATAG
>JADMIO011430655.1_pt1 | contig 10068 bp, 8 predicted proteins | sample 8958161 | NCBI WGS metagenome assembly JADMIO01 (sample SAMN16585339, study PRJNA669376) | soil metagenome | isolation source: Crop rotation soil | place: USA: Cullars Rotation, Alabama | collected 2011
CGCGACAACTTGTCCACGTGGAATTCTAAGCTTAGGATCCCAATGTGCTGGAAAGCTCCCTGTACTGACCGATCCAAGTGCGATTCCGACTTTTGAGGCAAAGCCTGGCTTCTTTGTAAGGCTATGGTGTGTAGACTAACGGTAAATAAAGAGGGATTTCTAAGGACTCAGGAACTAACTATGAAGCTCAAAAACTACTCTCTAGCAGTTGCCGCACTTCTATTTCTCATCAACGGTGCTTGCTTCGCCCAATCAGCGTCGCCACAGTTGCCCGACACACCCGCTGCAAACCAGGCGAAAGGCTGGTTGGAAGTTTTCAACGCGGGAGATATCGAGAAGCGCAGGGCCTTCCTCCAAAAGAATTATCCAAGTCGTTTGGAACGCTTTGATCGCGAAACACAAATGCGACAGGGGACTGGTGGTTTCGACGTCATGAAAGTCGCGGAGTCGACACCAACCAAGATCGTCTTGCTGATCCAGGAACGCATCGGTGATCAAGTTGCTCGATTTACCGTTGAAGTCGAACCCGCTCCACCACACGCTATTAAGCAATTCCAATTTCAACTGATTCCCCGAACGGGAGAGTTCGCAATTCCTCACCTGAGCGAGAGTGAGTTGGTGACCTCGTTGCGAAAGCGAGTCGATGAACTAGTAGCCGTCGATCTTTTTTCAGGTGCTGTCCTCGTCGCAAAAGATGGCAAGACTGTTTTTGCACAAGCCTATGGACTGGCAGATCGTGAGAAGAAAACGCCGAACACTTTGAAGACGCGCTTCCGGCTTGGATCGATGAACAAGATGTTCACCGCAGTCGCCACACTTCAACTTGTACAAAACGGAAAACTCGATCTGAAAGCCCCCTTCGGGAATTACCTCACCGACTATCCGAATAAAGACGTTGCGTCGAAAGTTACGATTGAACAGATGCTTTCGCACACCGGCGGCACGGGCGACATCTTTGGTCCGGAGTTCGATACACATCGACTGGAGCTAAAGACGCTACAGGACTATGTGAAGCTGTACGGCAATCGCGGACCGGAGTTTGAAGCGGGCAGTCGCTGGCAGTACAGCAACTACGGTTTTCTTTTGTTGGGCGTGATAGTTGAGAAAGTTAGTGGTCAGAACTACTACGACTATGTTCGAGATCACATTTTCAAGCCGGCAGGAATGAGCGCTACTGCTTCTGAGCCGGAAGACCAGGTGGTTGCCGATCGAAGCGTTGGTTACATGCGACCAGATGGCGCCGGCTGGCAGCCCAACACTGACACACTTCCGTATCGCGGGACTTCTGCGGGCGGCGGTTATTCGACGGTTGAGGATCTATTGAAGTTTGCCACCGCGCTTCAAACAAACAAACTACTCAAGCCGCAGTACACCGAGATGCTCACGACGGGGAAAGTCGAGACACCGAACGGCGGAAAGTATGCTTACGGATTTCAAGAGGCGACGGTTAACGGGACGCGATGCTTCGGCCACGGCGGCGGCGCGCCCGGTATGAATGGCGAGTTAAAGATCTGCCCTGGGCCAGGTTATGTGGTTGCTGTGTTGTCGAACCTCGATCCCGCCGGCGGCTACTCGGGTTGCAGATTTCATTACTAATCGACTGCCGCTCAAGTAGGCTGGCAGTCGTTGCGGACAGAAGCATGCGGATTCTGCCCTCCTTGAGTCGAAGCGATCGAGAAGATTCTTGAACCACAGTGCGCGACGCCGCGAATCAGGTGATTTATAAACGGTTCATTGCTGAGTCCCCACCTCAGAATAATGCTTGAATCGGGAGGCAAGTTGCGATGCATTAGTGTGATCGTATCGTCCTCCGGGTAAGATCACCCAACTCTTACTGGCAACGGCGGAGGCGCACTGTTGGTGGATCAGGCTGATGGCCCTACCGCCGCTGCGGAAGTAGTTAACGATCACCAAATGCACAGTAAGCCGGGATGGTTGGCACAGTCACCTCCAGTCGCCCGGCAATAGGGATTGTTGTGATTGCTCGAAGTACAACTGCATGCAGCTCGCAAGCAGGTGTCGCCTCCTACCTTTGATTCATCTTCTCTATCGTCTAAGGCCGGAGCAGCTTCCCGTGCGTGGGATTTAACTTCTAACTTGGTGAGGGTTCTCTTCCCCTCGCGAGGAGCGAGTTCAGCGTGCATGTGTACATGTTCGGCTCGAGTTGCTGCTGCTTTGCCCTTCTGATCGTCGCAGCCCTCAGTTGGAACAAAGGTCCAAACCTTCCGCCTCTCCTTTGCGCCAGAGCGGCGCGCTGATCGAACTTTGGATCAAGCTTGATGCCGTCAATGCTTTGAAACGCGGCAGTAAAGAGCGCTCGAGCGCGGGTTTCGTTCTGGTCCCACAGCGCATCCGCAACAGAGGCCAGGATTTGAGTCTTCGCAATACTGTCGTCGAGCGTCTTTGCCTTGTCTCCCGCAGCCTGTAGACGAATCACGGCAGAGCGTCTTGCCAGTGTTTCTTTAGCGCGACGGTTCTTCTCTTTAGCCGGCTTTGCCCGAAAAGTGTTTTGAATCACCCTTCGGGTCTTCTCTGCGCTCTCTGCGTATCTCTGTGTCCTCTGCGTTAAAATTAGCCCTGGGAAACATTTAACGCAGAGGACACAGAGAAGAGTCCAACACAGCAATACACGCTCTTTACGTACTTTTCGGGCAAGGCCTCTTTAGCATTGGAACTCTCATTGGATGGTTTTTGAAACGCGTGCGCGCAGGGCGCGAACGGCGCATAAGAAAAAGCCAGCAGAATTAATGTCACTATGCAAAGGGAGGATGACTTGAGGATGCAGTGACGTGTCACGGTGAAGCCTTCCACGAATTGAGATTCATGAGAAACGGCCCATACTAGGCTACGCTGAAAAGGAAAGTCAATGATTCAGCCGTGGATAACACAGGCAGCCGCAACCAAAAATAGGACCGACTGCTGGCCCGTCGCGTCATGGTCCAGCATCGATTACTACGGGCGTTGGAAGGCATTGCAGTACTACGCGCGCCGGTTCTACAACGATCTTCTGATTAGTCCGACCGCCCAAAACGGTTATCTGAAGCTGTTCCTCGTTTCGGATCGTCCGCAAGCCATTTCCGCAAAAATTAAGTCAGCTTGATGAGCGCGCTGAATATCAAGAACGGAACCTCACGTGTACGTGATTTTCGTGTCCTTTGGCATGTTTGGTTAACCCTTCACTTATCGTCAGTGGATCGTTGAAGAAGACTACTTCTATATCGAATTTATCCCTGATCAGAAGGATCAGTTCTCGCGTTGCTTCATGCGAAAAGTTGGCTGCGCCGATGTTTGTGGGTTCGTTAATCCCATTATTTGTAAGTGGCCTCATGTCCACGTCGAGTCCATCTTTATGAGTTGCATGCGGTGGAAACGGTCCTCCTCCCTTGCGACTAATGTCACCAATGGCAATGGGGCGTGACGGATGCTTCGCAGACCATAGTTCTCCCAGTTCTTGAATGTGTCGAATTGTCGCCGCTCGACCAAATTGATCTGCGCCTCCCGGTTCACGGTTATAGGTGGTATAACCGATTCCAGATTCCGGCAGTACAGTATCCACAGTCGTGATAGTACTCAGTGACTTTGATATTGCGCTCGGTGCGGCTAAAAGTAATGCTTTGTAAGTCTCGTCATTCAGAATACCGGTCGGCGTCATCCCATGTTGCAGTTGAAAAGCTTTGAGGGCGCTGTCAGTCTGAGGACCAAAAATCCCACGGCCACTGTTAACCTGCGCCACTGTCATTAAGCCGACCGCCACCAGGCGATCTTGCAAACCTTCGACGACGTTGCCGCGAATCCCCTGGGCCACTCCCTCATTTATTTGCCTGATTGACGCTTGGGACAACGTGTCGAAGGAGCCGTTGGGTGATAGATGATTATCGGCTTGAAAGTGCTTGAGCGCAGTCTCAGTCATTGGACCAAACTTTCCGACCCCGGTAAGCTTCTGCGCTCGCGTCATGTAACCTAGATCGATCAACTCATCCTGTAACCTCTCGACTTCTGGTCCGACTGAACCGCGTTTCAATACCACTCCCGTCACACCGCCGGCGGCGCCCAGCTTCTTCCTTACACGATCGGCTGCTTCACCTACGGTGATTTCGCCATCCTTATTGATATCTAATCCCTTATTTTGGTCATAGGCTTTTGAAGGCTTGCGGAATAAAACAAAATCGCTGCCCTTCCCGATAGCCGAAGGCATTAAAACGGCCATGTAAACGTCTTCAATAGTCAGCAACGGTTTTTTGAACTGCCGAAAATACTTTGCAACGAAATCAAGTTGATCTTCGGCCGTCATCGCCGCCAAAGCCGCCGTTGTTGTCCCCAACGTTTTGGCGGTGGCTGGCATAAATTGGATCAGCCCGACGGCTCCACTTCCTGCTCCATTCTTTACAGATGGACTGAAAGTCTCTCCTGACTCAAAACTCATTACCGCCAACAAGAAATTCGGATTTACTTTCAAATCAGACGCTATCTGAATTACTTTTTGTTTGAATGCATCGCTGACTTTTTCGATTCCCGGCACCGCCAGGAGCGCAACATCGGTTGATTCATTTTCTGGCATCGTATTCTCCTCTGTGTTGGCGAGACTTCTATCAAGCCATCAGTTGAATTGCTTACTTGATAGGCTTTGCACAAAAAGTGGTTTTTACAACTATTTGGTTCTTCTCTGCGATCTCTGCGTACCTCTGTGATCTCTGCGTAAGTGTAGTCGCGAGGAATATTTAACGCAGAGATCACAGAGGTACGCAGAGATCGCAGAGAAGACTTCAAACCCGACTGGACTACTTTTTGTGCAAAGCCTACTTGATATGTCTATAACGAGAAATCTGTTTCCGCGACGAGTATGTCAAACGGTCCGAGCCTGTGAAGAGTCTGGAAAAGATTTCTTGACACCTTCATCGCAGGTTGGTATATCAAGCCATCCCAGTTCGGCCTCCCACAACGATAAGTCCTTTCTGAATCCTTTGTTCAGAACTTCAGGCCTTATTCCCCCTATTGTCTCCGGCGTTCAAGCCGATTTCCAAAGGAGGTTCCACAGTGAACAATCTAAAAAGCGTCCACGCAATAGTGCGTGTGATATTGGTCGTTGCTTGCTTCCAGGTTTTAGCCCTCGGGCAGGCTGCGGACGAAAAAAACAGAGTTACCATTAGTGGCATTGGATCGAGCGTCAGGTGGGACGTTGCTGTCCCGTACACGGGATTAACTCTTACTATCTCGGCGCCTGACGGCCAAGTCTATCGCAAAGAGTTTAAAGGGCGCTCTGCCGAATTTACACTTATCGATCCGAAAGGCGAAAGATTACCTGACGGTCAATACTCTTACGAACTTCGCGTTACGCCTCCGATCCCGCAAGACGTTCGAGAAATGCTCGTCGCGGCGCGCGCCAAAGGTAACGACGAAGAGGTGCGACGCGATCTCGTTAAACGCGGCGCATTGTCGGCACAGCCGCTCGTCGCTTCAGGAGGCTTCGCCATCCTGAACGGTTCGGTTGTAGTCCCGGGAGCTTTGCAAGAAGGAGGCTCAGCAAGTGCGATCGCACAGCCGCGAGTTTCCCGGCCCGCTGCGGTAAGTAGTTTCCGGCCCAACCCTCAAGCCCCTATGAGTGGTTTCAAGCGCCATCATGCGGTAGTCAATCCCTTTTTTGATTTCGTAATTGCCGACGATCTAATTGTGCAGGGAAGCGCCTGTGTGGGACTTGACTGCGTTGATGGGGAGAGTTTTGGTTTCGATACTATCCGAGTCAAAGAGAACAACGACCGCATTCAGTTCGACGACACCAGCACGTCCGCCGGTTTCGCGACGAACAACTGGCAGATCAGGGCAAACGCGCAGGGAAGCGGTGGCGGCAGTTTTCTCGCGTTTGTCGATCAGGGTGCAACCGGAAACTCCGAAACGGGAACAATCGTGTTCGAAGTAGACGCAGGCGCTCCGGCTAATTCACTGCGCGTGAGTAGCGGTGGCAACATCGGCGTCGGCACTGCAACGCCCGTCCTCGATATACACGTCAACACCACTGACACGCCCGCGATGCGACTCGAACAGAACAACACTGGCGGCTTCACAGCGCAGACCTGGGACGTGGCCGGGAATGAAGCTAACTTCTTCGTCCGTGATGTGACCAGCGGCTCGCGCTTGCCGTTTCGCATTCGGCCCGGCGCACCAACGAGCAGCCTTGATATCGCAGCCAGTGGCAACGTCGGGATAAACACAGCAGCTCCAACCCGAGCCAAACTCGAAATCAACCAGGCATCGCTATTCAGCGGTTCCGGTGGTATTGAAATAAACGCAGCCGGCGTTGACACAGGCTTGGCAATGGGCGCCGACGCCACAAACAACGTTGGATGGGTACAGGCTCTTGAGCCAGGTGTGTCCTTCACCACGAGGCCTCTAAGTCTTCAGCCAAACGGAGGTCGGGTCGGCATCGGCACAAACGCGCCCGACCAACTTCTGTCAGTCAACGGAGAAGCCAGCAAATCCGGCGGCGGATCCTGGCTAGTGTTTTCGGATGAGCGCTTGAAGAACATCAAAGGCCCGTTCAATAGCGGACTCAAAGCCGTCATGCAGCTGCAGCCGATACGCTTTCAGTACAGGCCGAACAACGCTCTCGGGATCAACTCGAAGGGAGAGCATGTCGGGTTTGGCGCGCATGCATTGCAACAAGTCATTCCTGAAGCCGTTTCCCGTACCGAGAGCGGCTACTTGCAAGTCAACAACGATCCAATCCTCTGGACCATGCTCAACGCAATTAAAGAGCAGCAGACGCAGATCGAAGAGCTCAAGGCAGAAGTCCGTCGCTTGAAAGCATCAGCACGCCGGCGGAAGTAACCAGCGCGTGCGATCAATTGTTTGAGGATTGTAGGGGCGGAACTTCGTGTCTGCCCCTTTCAAGTTCGGGTTTTGGATTGAGGTCCGTCATATCACCGCAGAGTACATGTACGGCTTAGGCTGGGTGGTTACTAATGCCACCCTCCAAGCTTTACCATTCGCATATTCGCGTATTGTTCGCGCGAGGATTTTTGAATGTTTTTGGCTATCTGTAAGTTATTGAAATTATTGGTGGCCAGGGACGGAATCGAACCGCCGACGCCGGCCTTTTCAGGGCCGCGCTCTACCAACTGAGCTACCTGGCCAGATGGTGCAGGAAAGAGGGCGTAGTATAAGAAGCCGCTCGAATCACTGTCAAATCAAGCGACAAACCGCGGAAAGTTAGCCACAAACTTGCCCATAAGTGACGTTCGTACCCGAAACTCTTAAGTATCCCTTCTTCGCCATCTCGTTAATCAGATTGTAAACCGCCTCATCGGAGATCTGTCTCTGGAAGAGCGTGGTAATCGTACCGCGTAGTGTTTTCATCTTCCGCGGCTTTGAGGCTTTGAGTTGCTTGAGCTTTCCTAGGATCATCTCGATCCGCGCGGAGGCAGATTTACAGTTCGAAATCTTAACGAGGGGAATATCCGAAATCGTCTCTGACCGGCGGGCAAAGATATTGTTTATCTTCAAGTGCTCGATAAGTGGATCGTAGCCGGAATCTTTCGAAATGATGTGGAAGTATGCCGTTGGCTCAGCAACGGCAATACGCCCTATGTAATATGCAATATGGAAATCCAAAGCATTCCGGCCGTGCCCCGATATTTTGATGTACTTCATGCGATCTCCAAACCGATGCATGTCATACGGAACCTGCCACTGCTTTGCACCTACAAACACGAGCACTTTAAAACGATCGTGATCGAGCTGCGCCAGAGAATCAGGCTGGACATTCTCAAAGTCGATTAATACGTAATTCGTTCTTAAGGGTTTTGGTGGTGGCTGACTCATGACGATCGGGCAGGCGTTTGGTGAGGCCCAAAGCGATATTAACCGATCCCGGCCAGGAGACAGAACTATTTCCTCAGGACAGACCAAACCCTGCGGCCACTCGTCCCGCTAACTCGTTGATAGTCGTGGAGTCGACGGCCAAGGTGTTCAGTCCGAGACGTCTTGCTTCCTGGTAGAGACGGTCAGTAAACATCGCGTCACGCTCGAGCAAGTTGCGGAGAGCTCGCTCCGGGTCGCTGGTTTTTCCGATAAATCCCCATTGCGGTCCACCACGATCAGCAACCACGGCCTGGCGAAACTCGCGAGTTGGAAGCAACCAGACAGCCTGATCGCGCACGAGCAAGAGCGGTTTTACAAGGTGTGTCAAAAGTCGGAAGCCTTCGACGATTACACCGCTTTCGCCAGGCAGGCGAAGGAGGTCTTCGATGATCATGCTAAAGCCTTCCCCACTGAACCAGTGGAAGGTCTCGAGCATGTCCTTCGGTGAGCGGTTCACCCATCTCTGGTCCATGTCCATCACCATGAACTCATGCAGCAGTGGGCAGTCTCCAGGTGTGCTTCGCCTCGCGTGATCTGTCATTGCGTCGTCGGTGGCATAGAGCTGTAGACCGTGCTCAGCCGCAAGGCGACGAGCGATCGTTGATTTACCCGCACAGCTCCCACCACCGATCCAGTAAACGTGCCGGAGTTGCTCTTGAAGTGCTTCAACGCCGACAGTCGGATCTTGTTTTGCGGTTTGCATATTTGAATCGTTAGCCGACTGCGATCTTGTGAAAATAAGGCCGCTACACATACCACCACAACTATTGACTCCCTGTCATAAGCATTATATCTTTCGGTCGCTATAGAGAACTGCCGGCTGACTTCTCACGAGCCTGCTATCCTTGCACACTCGCCTGATCAGCCCGGTATCTTCCATCGCGTTTCGCGGTTGTGGTGTCTTCCCGGATGATTACGATCGTTCTAATTGTTTTAGCGGGGGATGCGTTCTTATTATTTCTCTTGCTGAGATACGCAATCAGAATCACCATGTCACTCAAGTCTAAGAACGCAGCCATCGGAACATTGATCGGCCTTCTAACTATCGTTGTGGCCGTCGAGTTGATAATAGCCTATGCATTTCGAAAGGTCTTTCTTCATCAACTACCACTGCTGCCATTATTAACGAGAGGGATGATCGTTATCACTTTCTATAAGCTAAGGTGGCACAGGTTGCCCGAGATAACTAAGCAGAGAGAACAATACCGGACTGTGGTGCTCGGACTGATGGCCATTACGTTTGCGGGACTCATAGCATTAAGTATTGTCAACGCACAGTCTTCAGTGATTGAAATCTATGCGTTTTATTACATGCTGCTTAGTTTCTTGTGCCTTTTTGTGACCTTCAACATTCAGTCTTACAAGCATTTCGAGTGGCAAGAACAACTGGGAGCCGCGTGTTTGGATTCTGCAGTGTTATCGTTATTTCTATCGCTAATCGCAGTCCTTACGTCGAATAAACAGGTCACAGGTTATAAGTACGCCTTCGCGATCTTAGCGCTTGGTGTATGGTCGATTGATCATGCCATTCGCCTGCGCAACGAATTCCTGGTCGCCTGGGGTGAATACTCACGACTCGGCAACAACGAATTCCAGGTTGCCTGGACTGCTTACTTGAAGCTTGGGAACGCCAAGCAAACTTAGCTGTTATGATGGAGGTGGAGCTATGAACGACGAGCAAGAAAGTGTCATCTACAGACAGGAAGAAGAACGTGAGACTGAGTTGAGTGAATACCAAACACCCAACCAACCCCGCGAACCACTACCAAACGACATGAACTACTATGACTGTCCAAGACATGGTAGATTTCGTGGCACCTCATGCCCGTATGGTGACTGACACCTTGATCAACACTTGCACCGGCTGACCGAGCGATCAGCACTATCACTAACGACTCCAGTACCTCTTAATCCGCTCGGCCAGCATTGGAAACGGGACGTAATCCGCGCTACGGCCGGCCTCGCGTAGCTCTGCTACCATGCGCATCGCGCCGTCGGCGTTGCGTGTGTGGACGAGGATGGTGGAGGCGCGTTGCAGCTCCGGGTTGCTGCACAGCCAGCGCGCGACGGCGTAACCGGTGCGTTCGTCGTCTGTCGACTCCGCGTTGTAGTGCTCCGGGTGTAGATCGTGATCGAGGAAAATCGCGTCGTAAGAGCTCTTTCCAGCACAGTGGGATCCGAAGCTTGGAATTCACGTGACTTGAAGTCGCGGCC
>JADMIO010980289.1_pt1 | contig 10065 bp, 8 predicted proteins | sample 8958161 | NCBI WGS metagenome assembly JADMIO01 (sample SAMN16585339, study PRJNA669376) | soil metagenome | isolation source: Crop rotation soil | place: USA: Cullars Rotation, Alabama | collected 2011
CTATCCCTTGTTGATTTTTCAGTTGCCCACTGATGTAAATAGAATCATAAGAAGCACCGGTAGTAGAACTATATTCCGTTTGCAATGCTTGTAATATGGGAAGGAGTTTATCTTTAAAAGTAAATGCAATCGTACTATCATCTACAAGGTTCCAGCTACCTGTTCCTATATTGCGAAGGTTTTCATCTTCAAAACTGGCAAAAATAAAACTGGAATCTGATTTTATAAACCAAAGGCCACAAATACCTCCATCCATGCAAATGCCACCAGAATAAACCCCTTCTTTTAAAGGCGATAGTTTTTCCTGACAGAACCCAACCTTATTCCATATAACTAAAATGAGCATTAAATAATATTTCATTACTTATATGTTTATTAATCGTTTTGTAATGATGCTGTATTTTATAATTTATAAATCTTACTAAATAGCGTACTATTAATGACGGCAGGGGCTTCCTTTTGGTGTAATATTATCGCTATTTACAGTGTAATCGCCATTGGGATCTGATAACTCAGCATAGGGGTCTTTTTCTGCGTTACATTTACCACGAATATCTTTTTGAGTATTCTTTGACAACTTTTTAAATGCTTCACTATCAAAGATGCCACCCCAGGCTAAATCTTTACAATAATCCAAATCAACTGAGAGCCCTTTTGATTGGGCAAATTGATACAAGGCCTCTGCAATTATGTTTCGATATCTATTGGCCATAAATTCATGTTGTGTTTCATTACCTCCATTAATAACAGCCTGTAAATCACTAATACTTATACTATCAGGAGGAAATAGATACCAATATTCTGTAGCAAGTTGCTTTTTGCTAGCTGCATCTGCTTCCCTGTACCAGTTCATTATCTGACAATGAAATGCTTCATGTATAATGGTAGAAGCAGTGCCTAAATCGGTAACATTATTATAATAACTATTAAGAAATACTTCAAACTGATTGGAAGTTGTATTGAATACCGTACGAGCTCCTGAAGGAGCGAATTCTCCCTGCCATGTATCACGATAATCCATTTTTATGGTCATGCTAAAATTGGCATCAGCGCTAAAAAAACTTCTTATTAGTCCTGGTAATTTGTCCTTGATCTCCGTTAGGGAAGTGATGACGCTTCCAGCACAACGGTTGTTGGTGTAATCTTTGATTTGTTCACGTTGCCATTGCTTATCCTGTAAGTCTTGGAATAATTCATTCAACATATTTTCATCAAAATAATCGTATGGATTTGCAGTATGATTGCAGTCTGTATACTCACACGGATTACCGCCGCCAGAATTGCTTACTCCGCCGCCATCCCATAAGTAATTAGTAGAATAGCCAAGGCTGTTCGTTAACGTAATCCAGTAGTATCCATAATCTGGGGCCGGTACTACTTTCGTGATAGCTACAGCTGATAAGGTACCAGGGCTCGTGGTGGGTAAAGATGGTGCATTGTTGATCGTATTATTATTCCCTCTTATTTGTTTACGCTCGATTTGAATATTTTTTTCAGGAACACCATTGGAAAATGTAGCTCCTCTTACAAAACCTCGTTTTAAATCCCAGGTACTGATAAAGCCACTAAACGTTTTAAGGTCCATATTGCCTTTACGCTTTTGTACATGCGCCAATTCCGGTATTAATTCCCAAATGGTGGAATAATACCCTTTGCCATTTTTCCAGGGATACAGGTACAATATCCTCCTTCCTGTATAAGCAGCGTTCTGGTTGGTTTCGGTAATAGGTACGGTTACCACCTTATAACCATTTTCAAAAGTAAAAGTTGCTGCTTTTTCCCAATGATACTGAAGATTTTTAAATGCCGTATCGAAGTGTTCTTTTGATTGATATGCCTCAAACCAATTTTTTGCAGCAGAAATACTGCTCGCCTGATTATTCATAAAAGGCTGCTCTCTTCGGCAGGAAAAATAGATGGCTACTGATAAGATAGCAGTAGCTAAGAGTACTAGTTTTTTCATAGAGGTTTAGTTTTGGTTTATGAAGAATTTCAAATGTAGTATAAAACTTGAAAATTTTAAATTCCACATGCGAATCACTTCTTTTATTTTATCCATGAGGTTGTTTAGACTTTTAGTATAGGAGGATAAACATCGCATTTCTGCTTTATCTAACAGTGCTGTTTTTACAGTTTTTCTATAATAAATACTCTTTATTACTAATGCTTATATGTGATTACTAATGCTTCCCTGTGCGTTGGCCGGACAAACACGCGGAGCGTTTTGTTTGTCCTTGATTTTTTCTTTGGTTCGTTTCTTTTGCATCAAGGCAAAAGAAATGAACAAGGTTGAAGTATACAGATAGCACACGCAATTTAAATGGCTCTATATTAAAATAAGTCTAAACAACTTCCATATTAAAAAATACACAATTAAGGAATAAAAGTCTTCACTACATAAACAAAAGTCTTCACTACATAAATAAAAGCCTTCACTTTATATATAAAAATCTTCATTTCATAAATAAAAGCCTTCACTTCATAAATAAAAATCTTCACTGTCTATATAAAAGCCTTCACTTTATATATAAAAGTCTTCACTGCCTGCATAAAAGCCTTCACTTCATAAAAAATAATCTTCACAACCCTTACCTCCTGTTTAAAACCTCCTACTTTTATAAAGTAAACACTATTCTTTTATCTAAAATCCTTATCACTTATGGCATCCACATCAGAAGCTACCTTTGGGGCACGATTAGCCAATGCAGAAGCATTAGTTACACATTTAAAAAGCTTCACAGGCTACACAGCACCCACCAAAAACATATCTATTACAGACTATGATGCGCTGATAGCATTAATGAAAACTGACAACAGCAGCGTAACTACCAAAACAGCAGCCTATTCCGCAGCAGTGGAATTGCGGCGAAAACATTTTTTAAAAGAGACTACTTCTGTTAATAAAATTGTAAGCCCTATTGTGGCAGCAGTAAAGGCAACAATGGGTAAACAAGTAAAAGAAGTAGCTGATATTACCACATTAGTAACAAAAATCAGGGGCGAAAATCTCCCCAAAAACAAAAATGGCGATAATGCAGAAAAAATCAGTCAATCAGAGCGCTCTTATGGTAGTATGACACAGAATTTCTCAGACCTTGTGTCTATACTTGTTTCATTGGGTGCAAATTATGCGCCTGCCAACAATGATATAAAATTGCCAACATTAAAAACGAAGCTTACCAATATTACAGCAGCCAATAATGCTGTTACTACTACCTATGGATCATTAAAGAAAGCGCTTGATAGTCGTACAGGTAAGTATAGCGACTTGTCGGAACGCACACAACGTATAAAAGAAGCTGTAAAAAGCCAATATGGAGTAAGCTCAACGGAATATAAACTGATTAAAGGACTAAAAATATAACCATATAATTTATATCCTATATATAGCCCACGGTTTAAACCGTGGGCTATAAAAGCAAAGAAGATTTTTATTTATTTTTCAATAGTCTGTTTAAGCAAGATGTAGAAGAAATACTAAAGACTGAAATAGAAGAACATCCTGGCTATGAGAAATAGCTCAATTCTTAACGCTGGATTCATATCCCATACAAACTTCCACCCTTCTCAAACAATCGATTAATTCTCTTTTCAACATTGCTATCTTTTTCTACTACAGGTGCATGGTGTGGCTTTATACGTGCGTCGATCACTAAGGAGCTTTCACAGCCCCAATGTTTGTTTTCAGTAAAACTGTCAATCCCATAAATATCATGTGAAGGATTGCAACGGGTATAAGTAATCCATAAATAATTTTGAAGATTAGCGCTTATGAAGTCGGAATTATCACAAATAACAATGAAAGGAACCGACGTGAGTGCTGCCTTATACATAAGAAGCTGTATGTTTAATTCGCTCATTTTTGTCTTTGCATCTTCGTATGTTGTAAATGTTTTTGTTTGCAAGGCCACCACACCTGGTATTATTAGTTTTGCATTTTCAAATTGAGATATTTTTTTTAATATATCAGGCACTTCTGTTGCCAACTCACGTTTCACTTCACCATATGCAGCAAATACCACTTTACTTCCGCTATTCAATCCCATGCCACTATAATCTAGTGTGTCAATTGTAGTATTAGTATGAAAATGAATATCTCTTTTAAGATCAATCCGTTTCAATACATATTCCATAAAATGCTGCACATTGTGCGTAGTTAATTTATTTTCATCGTCAGCTGTTATGAATAAAAATTTTGCCAAGCTTAATTGCCCAGTGCCAAGTATGTGATTAGCAATAGTCAATATTTCCGCAGGTTGTTTAGCAGGTAAATAAGGCGTATAGCGTTCGCTACCAATAGCCAACAGCAATGGATGTACACCTGCAGCATCTACGGCATGCACTTCTTTTAGACCAGGTATGTCGTGTGAAATAGCAGCACCTGTAAGTTCATGTATTAATGTACCAAAACTTGTATCTTCCTGTGGCGGACGGCCAACCACTGTGAATGGCCAGATAGCATGTTGCTTTGCATACACCTTATGCACTTTCATTAGTGGAAAATTGTGTTGTAAGCTGTAATAACCTAAATGATCGCCAAAAGGGCCTTCAGGCTTATTCTCGCCAGGGTATACTTCACCAGTTATAACAAAATCAGCATCTGTACTAACAACAAAACCATCTTGATGAGTATATCTAAATCTTCTGCCACCCAATGCACCTGCAAAAACCATTTCGCTAATCCCTTCTGGTAAAGGCATCACAGCAGATAAAGTATGCGATGGTGGCCCGCCTACAAAGCAACTCACTTTCAATGGAAGCCCTTTATTATTTGCTTTTGTCTGATGAACGCCAATACCCCTATGCAATTGATAATGCAGACCAATTTCCTTATTTAATATATAATTATTTCCAGTTAACTGTATTCGGTACATACCAAGGTTTGCATGCATAATACCAGGTTTATCCATATCTTCCGAATACACTTGGGGCAGTGTAATAAAAGCACCTCCATCCATCGGCCAGTGTTGTATTAAAGGAAGGTCACTAATAGTTATCTGCTGATACAAAACAGGCATCTTCAAAGGATTTTTTAAAGGAAATGCTTTAAGTGCAGCCAACGCAATAGGAAAATTTTTAATAGGATGTTTAATGGCTTTAACAGGGTTGTTTTTCAGCTCAATCAGTCGTCGAACTTTTGTAAATGTGTCACGGAAAATAAATTTACTCCGCTCTAAAGAACCGAAAATATTAGATGCTGCACGAAATTTTGACCCTCTTACATTTTCGAACAATAAGGCTGGCCCTTTTGCTTCATATACCCGTAAATGAATAGCTGCCATTTCAAGAAATGGATCAACTTCCTCTTTAATACAAATAAGATGGCCGTGTTTTTGCAGGTCGATCAAACATTCTTCTAAAGATTTATACGTCATGCGTTGAAAACATAAAGTGAAAAAGAATATTTACCCTGCTAATTGCGTAGGAATTTTACTATTAACCGTAAATTATACATTATTATAAGTCGGAGGATACTTATTTTTCTAAAGCTATTGTTTTTTGAAATCCAATCTTAATAATACGACGTATTTTTAAATTTATATTTAATCAAATATGCTATAAATGTAATATAAGCCGCTATTATAATAAAAAACAACAATAAATGAAAAAGAGGGAATTATAAAGTTCTACATACTATTTTTCTGCAAGTGTACGTTTTCCTGCAGTGAGTTTTTCCAACACGGCTACAGAACGTTTAACTCTGGTTTCTTCTTTTTTTGCATCACTAATCCAACTTACATATTCTTTTTGATTAGAAGTAGAAAGGTTTTCAAAAAAAACTTTCGCCACAGGATTTTTACCCAAAAGCTGTAATAGTTCTGAGGGAGGAATAACGGTATATTTTCCCAATTCTGTATGATTTTCTGCATAGACAACCTCAATATCATAAAGGGTCGATTTTGTTTGCGATGCTGACTGCTTAGCGTTAACGCTTTTTTTGAACCATAAGGCACTCCAAACATGATCTAAGGCTACCTGTTCTATTCCCTCAAAACCATTAGATGTGAGAACGTACCAACTACAATCCCGGTTCAGGTCGCTGGCAATTTTAGAACTGGCTTTAGGATAAGCAATCCATAGTTTTCCTTCCGGATGCAAAGCAGGTATCACATCCTTAAGAATACTGTTTAGTTGGTTTTCGTTTACTGCAAATACCAATGCCCAGTCGATTTTTCTGGTTCTTAGTAATGGTGTTACATTCTTAGCAAACGATAACTTAGCAAATTGCTTTTCAATAGAAGAAGGTAATCCCTGGATTAATAGGTTTTTTTCTTCTTTCAGATTCAACTTCTCTAAAATACTTTGATGGGACATGCCGTTAAATAATTAAGATCTGAAAAAAAATGAATTAGCAAAGGTAAAAAAATACAACGACTCTGGAAACTGTTTTTTATTTTCTACCAAAAAATTTAGTGTTTTGTTAATTTTTTTAACTTAAAATAATAATAAAGTTTTTACTTAGTTGGACGATAATACTTCATTGCTTCAGGTAAATATTCTTTAATTTTTGTTATTCTTGTTGCGTCAGCCGGATGGGTACTTAAAAATTCTGGTGGCTTTTGATTACCGGACGCTTTTGCCATTCTTTCCCAAAAACTGACTGCCTGTCTTGGATCATATCCTGCTAAAGCACAAAACATTAGTCCATATTTATCTGCTTCAAGCTCCTGCTTGCGGCTATGCGGAAGCGCTGATCCTACCTGCGTGCCAATATCATAGGCACTGCGAAAAAGACTTTGTGTTTCGGTAGGTTTATTTGCCAATAGTACCGAAAGTGCTTCACCACCTAATTGTGTTATAAGCGCTTCACTCATTCTTTCTTTACCATGTTGAGCCACAGCATGAGCTATTTCATGCCCCACTACTATAGCTAGAGCATTTTCATTTTGAGTCAAAGGTAAAAGACCTGTGTACACAACAATTTTCCCACCAGGCATACACCATGCGTTGGCCTCCTTATTTTCTACTAGGTTATATTCCCACTTATAACCATTGAGTACACTGCTCTTTCCTTTATCAGTATAATATTTTGTAATAGCATTGGAAATCCTGGCTCCTACCCTTTTTACCATATCGGCATTCCAGTTGTTTAGCACTTCGTTTTGTGTTAAGAAGGAGGAATATTCTTTACCTGCCATCTGTTGCATTTGTTCTTCAGATACTAAGGACAAAGAGCTTCTCCCAGTTATGGTATTGTTTGAACACCCCCAAAGCAAACAAGATAAAAGAATAAGCCAAATAGATTGTTTCATATTAATAATTTTAAACATAATATATTAATTAATCTATCCCTTTTTAAGCTCTTACTTATAATTACTGCGATGTTTACGCTTGTCACGATATTTTAAAATACGTGCTCTACTTTCATTTCCATTCAAAAGTTTATTTATATTCTTTTGATGTGTGAGAATTACCAAAAGTGCTACTGCAATAGCAAAAACTCTGTATAGAGGAACAGGATCGTTAAATATGAGGAGAATAAAAATTGGAAATGCAACACTTGCGAGAATGGAACTGAGTGAAACAAAACGGGTAAGATATAAAACAACTATAAAAACAGCAACACAACATACGGCAACCATTGGCTGAATAGCTAAGACCATCCCAAAAACAGTTGCTACACCTTTACCACCTTTAAAGCCTGCCCAAATAGGAAAAATATGTCCCAACACTGCTGCAAGGCCTAAGCCTATTTGAAAATTTGTTCGATGAAATTCATGTTGAGCACCTAAATAAACAGAAGGCAGTAATAAAAAAAGTGAAGCAGCCATTACGCCTTTTAATATATCTACTATCATTACAAAAGTACCCCATTTAGGACCTAAAACCCTATAAGTATTAGTAGCACCAGCATTGCCACTTCCGTAATTACGTATATCTATACCAAAAAAATATTTGCTTACCCACACAGAAGTCGGAACAGAACCAATTAAATATGCAATTACTATAAGGAGTATTTCTTTCATGCTTATTTAGGCTAGATGATTTATCGATAGTATTACTGCGAAAAAAAAAGCGCAGGTAGTGTGTAGTGTGAGGCAAAGTTAGCTATTCGCAATAATAGTTAATATTAAATTAACAATTGTAAAGCAGCATGCATTTGTTAATTAATTGCTCTATGATATAGCACAAGTATTTATAGTACTGAAGTGTCCCATAAAATAGTTAGTTATCAGAAAAGTTGCCTAAAAAATTCTTACGAAGTCTTCAAATAAGTGATTAAATAAAGCTCTATTGTACTTTTGGTTATATACTTAATTCTTTAAGTAATAAAATATGTGCTTTAAAACTGGATATATATTATTAATCATAGAAATATTAATTAGGCAGGTCATTTGCAAAGAGTGGTTTCACGTTGAAAATAAATTCATTTTTTATTTAACTTATGAGCATTGTTTTGTAAAATATCAATTAAGAATTAGATTATCAATTAGTCTTACGCGACCCAAAAATGCAGCTATCAAAACTATTACTTTTTGATTCGGATCATTAATTGAGTCGATTAATGTTAGGTTTTCAGCATTAGCTATTTCTACGTAGTCTATTTTCTTAAATCCAGCTTCTAATAAATTTTGAGTAACAGTTTCTTTTAATTTTGATAGCTGTTTTTTATCCCAATTTTCTTGTATCCATTTTAATTGTTGATATATTGCTGGAGCTTGTTGTCGTTCTAATGCATTCAACAGTGTATTACGGCTACTCATGGCAAGCCCATCAGTTTCTCTCATGGTAGGTACTATAAACACCTTAGTGCTTACCCCCATAATATCGATTAATTTTTTCAAAACCATATATTGTTGGTAGTCTTTCTGTCCTAAGAATAATTCATCGGGCAAAATGATTTCCAATAAACGTTGTACAACCTGACATACCCCTTGAAAATGCCCTGGCCTATATGCACCTTCTAAAAAAGAATCAAGATTATCAAGGTCATAATAACGTTTATTTACAAGTCCGTCTGGATATACTTCTACAACGGACGGCAGGAAAAGTACATCCGTTCGTTGCTGCTCCAGCAACAGACAATCTTTTTCGACAGTAACAGGATATTTTTCAAAGTCTTTTGGGTCATTAAATTGCATTGGATTAATAAAAATGCTGGCGACTGTAACGAGGTGTCGTTGCTGGCTAAGAGCAATTAATAATAAGTGGCCTGGATGCAAAGCACCCATGGTAGGCACAAAACCAATTGTTTTTCCTTCTTTTCTTAGCTTCTTAAGGTGCTGATCTAATTTTATAATAGTATTAAAAATAATCATAATGTGATGAGTGTAAGGGGATGGAGTCTGCATCAAGGCTTGAAATACCGTTGATTTTTACTAGTTTTGCCAACCTTTTTCAAAAAGGTAATTTTTAATTAATAATTATGAGTACAAAGAAAAGGATTTTATTTATTGCCAATGAAATGAGCCCCTATATAGAGCTGACCGAATTTGCAGAAACGGTAAATAAATTAGCCATTCTTTCTAACAATAATAATCTGGAAGTGCGTTGTATCATGCCACGTTTTGGAACGATTAATGAGCGCAGACATAGACTGCACGAGGTGGTACGTCTTAGTGGTATTAATGTAAGTGTTGATAATGATGATTATCCACTACAGATTAAAGTCGCGTCGTTACCTAATGCAAGATTGCAAGTGTATTTTTTAGACAATGAAGATTTCTTTAAACGCAAATTCGTTTTCCACGACGAAAATGAAAAATGGTTTGAGGATAATGGTCTCCGTACTATTTTCTATTGCAAAGGTGCCCTTGAAACAGTGAAAAAATTCGGATGGTCTCCTGACGTTATTCATTGCAGTGGTTGGATGACTGGTCTTATACCTATGTACTTGAAAACAGTGTATAAAAGAGAACCTGTATTTGCCCACAGTAAGGTAGTATTTACAATTGGTGAAACTACTTTTAAAGAAAAACTTGGAAAAGATTTTCTGGAAAAAGCAACTATTAGTGAACTCATTAAGGATAAAGATCTCGCTCCTTATATAGATAGTAATAACATCAGTTTATCTTTCCAGCACATTGGGATCCTAAGCTTAGAATTCCACGTGGACAAGTTGTC
>JADMIO011216464.1_pt1 | contig 10065 bp, 7 predicted proteins | sample 8958161 | NCBI WGS metagenome assembly JADMIO01 (sample SAMN16585339, study PRJNA669376) | soil metagenome | isolation source: Crop rotation soil | place: USA: Cullars Rotation, Alabama | collected 2011
CCGCCGCCACTCCCGCCGCCCGACCCCCGGCCTCGCCGGCCGCATCGGCTTCCTGCAGACGCTGTCGGTGCTCGACGTCAGCGCCCAGGGCGCCCGCGTATCGACCGGCGAATCGCTGGCGCCGGGGCGGCGGTACCACCTGCAGCTCGCCTCGCTGAGCCTCACCGCCGCCGTCGCTCGCTGCGTGCTGGTGCAGCTCGCTCCCGACGAAGACGGCGGGCGGGCGACGTTCGAGGCCGGGCTCCGCTTCGAGCCGCTGACGCCGGCGCAGCGGCGCCAGCTGAGCCAGCTCACCAGGCGCGTCGCGGCGGCCGCCTAGTTGCGCTCCGGCGTCAACCGGCGTTACGCCCGGCGTATGCTTCTTCCGTCCGATGGCGAGATCCCCGACCTGCGCGCTGCTGGCGTTGCTCCTCGCCGCCTCGGCGGCGGGCGCGCAGCCGCCGCTCGCGGTCGGCCCGCTCTTCGATCTGCCGTCGCCCAACGGCTGCGCCGGCGAGACGATGACCATGCGTCAGGACGCGGCTGGTCGGCCCTTCCTCTACGTCGCCGCCAAGGACGCCGGGCTGCGCATCTACGACCTCTCGGCGGCACCGCGGCTGGTGCGCACCATCGCGGCCGGCGAGCTCGGCGGGCTCGACGTGATGAGCCTCTCGCAGCAGGGCGCGTGGCTGTTCCTCGCCCTCGGCGACCACTTCTCGCCCACCGCCGAGAGCCCCGGCCTGGCGGTGATCGACGTCGGCGATCCGGCCTCGGCCGCCGTCGCCGACCTGTGGTCGGACCCGACGCTGAGGGGCGGCGCGGGGGCGGTGGAATCCGAGCCCGGCTACGCCTACCTCGGCGCCATGGGCAACGGTGTCGTCATCTTCGCGGTGTCGCCGGCCGGCGCGCTGCGGCAGCTCTCGCGGCTGGTGCCGGCGCGCAACTTCCCGGACCAGAGCTTCGATCCGCTCAAGGTCAACGCCCGCGGCATGGCACTACGCAACGGCCGCCTCTACCTCGCCTACGACGCCGGCGGCCTGCGCATCCTCGACGTGCGCAACCGGGCGAAGCCGAGGGAGATCGGCCGCTACTCCAACCCCGCACTCGCCGGCCGCCCGCGGGCCTACAACAACGTCGTCATCGACGGCCAGCGGGCATACGTCACCGTCGACTACTGCGGCCTCGAAGTCCTCAACGTCGCCAAGCCGGCCGCCATCAAGCGGCTCAGCTGGTGGAACCCGTGGGGCTGCCCGGGCGGACCGTTGAGCTGGTTCACCAGCCCCGGCCACACCAACGAGATCGCCTTCGATCCGCAGTGCAAGCTGCTCTTCCTCGCCGCCGGCAAGAGCGACCTCGAGGTGCTCAGCGTCGCCGACCCCAGGCGCCCGGCGTTGCGGCGCGACTTCCCGGGGTTCGACAACGGCCTCGGCACCTGGGGCGTCTCACGCGCCGGCGACCGCATCTACCTCTCCTACATCTGCACGCTGGGCATTCCGTTCGCGTCGAGCTGGAGCGGCGTCAAGGCGCTCGCCTACGATCGCTCCTGCGCCGCGGCGACCGTCCACGGCGCCGCCGACGACCCGTTGCCCTGACCCGCCGGCGCTCGGCGCTCTGCCACCGCGCGCCGAGCTAGGATCGGCACCGATGAAGCGGACCCTCTCCGCCGACGCCCTGCGCGAGGTGATGGCGCCGCTCGAGAGCGCCAACGCCGCCTTCGCCGCCCGCCACCCCGGCGATGCCGGCGGCCGGCAGCCGGTGCACACCGTCTACGGCGGCGCCCAGCTCTTTCGCGCCGACGTGGCGAGCCGCATGGGAGCGCTGGCGCTGCGCTCGCTCGACCAGTTCGCGCCCGACGCGACGACACTCCAGGCGGCGCTGGGATTGCCGGCGCGGCTCGCGGAGACGATCTACGCGCGGGTGCGCGAGAAGCTCGGCCGCGAGCCGGTCGAGGACTTCCGCATCGACTACGAGGACGGCTACGGCAACCGTCCCGACGCCGAGGAGGACGGCCACGCGCAGAGCGTGGCGGCGGAGGTGGCCGACGGCATGCGGGACGGCGTGCTGCCGCCGTTCCTCGGCATCCGCATCAAGCCCTTTACCGAGGAGCTGCGCGAGCGCAGCGTGCGCACGCTCGACCTCTTCCTCACCACGCTGGTGGGCGAGAGCGGCGGCGCGCTGCCGGGCAACTTCGTGGTCACGCTGCCGAAGATCACCGTGCCCGAGCAGGTGACGGCGATGGCGGAGCTCTGCGAACGCCTCGAGGCGGGGCTGGGCCTGGCGGCGGGGGCGCTGCGCTTCGAGATGATGGTGGAGACACCGCAATCGATCTTCGCCGACGACGGGACGGTGGCGTTGCCGCGCCTGCTCGACGAGGCGCGCGGCCGCTGCACCGCCGCCCACTTCGGCACCTACGACTACACGGCGAGCAACAACGTCACCGCTGCCCACCAGCACATGAACCACCCGGCGTGCGACTTCGCGCGGCAGGTGATGCAGGTCTCGCTCGCCGGCCGCGGCGTCTGGCTCTCCGACGGCGCCACCAACGTCATGCCGGTGGCTCCTCATCGGCTTGGTCCGGATGCCGCAGCGGGCGAGACGCTCAGCGCGGCGCAGGTGGAGGAGAACCGCGCCGTCGTCCACCGTGCCTGGAAGCTCTGCTACGACCACGTCCAGCACTCGCTCGAGCTGGGCTTCTACCAGGGCTGGGACCTGCACCCGGCGCAGCTGCCGATCCGCTACGCCGCGGTCTACGCCTTCTTCCTCGACGGCCTCGACGCGGCGGCGGAGCGGCTCTCCAACTTCGTCGCCAAGGCAGCGCAGGCGACGCTCGTCGGCGACGTCTTCGACGACGCCGCGACCGGCCAGGGCCTGCTCAACTTTTTCCTGCGCGCCATCAACAGCGGCGCCATCAGCGAGGAGGAGGCGGCGCCGTTGTGCGGCCTCACCCTCGAGGAGCTGCGCACGCGCTCGTTCGTGGCCATCCTCGCCGGCCGTCGCGGCTAGCCACCTTGCCCCGGGGACGGCGGGCGGCTTCCGTCATTGCGAGGAGCGCAGCGGCGAAGCAATCTCGGCCTCGCAGCATCGAGATCGCTTCGCTTCGCTCGCGATGACGAGCGTCCTTTCGGGGCAGGTAGCTAGCCGGGCGGCCGCCACGCCGCTGCCGGGCGGAAGTAGACGGTGAGACGCGCCCGCCGCGCGCGGTCGCGCGAGGCGTTGGCGAAGGTCGCCCAGATCACCGTTCGCTCGCCGCGCTCGATGGTCGGGTGCGCGAGCCAGCGCGACTCGCCGATCGTGCACGGCTGGTCGGCCACGCAGTCGCCGCCCCCCCAGCCGTCGACCGCCTCGTAGCGGTAGCCGATGAAGCGCGCGTCCCCGGGCAGCACGATCGCCACCACGGCGCAGGCGGCGCCGGCGGGTACGGGGGCAGTGACCGGCCCGGCATAGCCCGCCTCGGCCGCCGACGGCGTCGAGAACGCGAGCGCGCGCAGGCCAGGCCGCACGGCGGCCGCCACGGCGGCGCAGTCGGCGGGCGTCCCGGCCGGCGCCGCGGTCTGCTCGCCCAGGGCGGCCCACTCGCCGCTGCCGCACTCGGCGCAGGTGCCGCGGTCGGCGGCGCGCAGCGCGGCGACGGCCGGCGGGGCGGGAGCAGGCGCCGGCGCCGGCGGAGCGGCGGGCGGCGCGGCGGGCGCGGGGGGCGGCGTGGCAGCGGCGGGTGGAGCCGCCGGCGCCGGCAGGGGCGGAGATGGAGGAGTCATCGTCGGCGGCGGCTGAGCTGGAGCGGGCGCGGGCGGAGCCGGTTTCGTTGGCGGAGCCGGAGCGGGCGCGGGCGTCGCTGGAGGACTCGGCGGTGTCGCGGGCGCCGGTGGCGCCGGCGGCGCGGCAGCTGGTGGCGGCGCAGGTGCGGGTGCGGCAACGGCGGGTGGCGACGCTGGTGCGGGCGCCGCGGGTGCCGGCGGGGCGGGGGCCGTCGGCGCTGCGGCCGCGGGAGGCCTGGGCGCCGGTGTGGCCGCCGGTGGCGCCGGCGCTGGAGCTGGTGGCGCCGGCGCCGGCGTCGCGGCCACGGCTGGCGGTGACGGCGCCGCCGTGGGGGCGGCTGGTGGCGAAGGCACGACCGGCACCGACGGCGCCACCGGCGCGGGGCCGGCGGGGGCAGCCGCGGACGCTGGAGCCGAGGCCGTCGGTGGCGCGGCCACCATGGGCACGGCCGCCGGAATGCTCCTCGGCTTGAAGAACTCCACCTTCAGCGGCGACCACGAGCTCCCCGTCGACACCTGCGCCGCGAACGTGCTCTTCGCCGCCTTCCCCGCGCGCGTCTCGACGTAGGCGGTGAACAGCATCGCCTCGGGATGGCTCACCTCGACGTACCAGCTGCCCTCGGCGAGGTGGCCGACGATCGCCTGCCCCTTGGGATCGGTGCCCACCGGCGGCGGGCCCACCGGCGGCTGCAGGTCGGTGAAGCGCACGGTCACGCGTGCGCCCGGCACCGGCTTGCCCGCCTGGTTCTTGACCTCGACGCCGATCGCGGCCGGTCCTTCCCAGGGGTTCGCCGTCTGGGCGCGCGCCGCGTCGTCGAGCGCGAGAAGCAGCGCGGTAACGAGCAGCGCGGAGGCGAGCGCGGGTGCGATGGCGTGTCGGGTCACGGGTCCTCCTGCCGGCGCCAGCGTGGGTGGCTCATCGAGAGATTACTGCACCGCCGGCGCCGCCGCCGTGCGCTTTGTCGCCGCGGTTGAGTCCGCGCACGATCGCAAGTAAGGTCTGCCGCGAGCTCCCGAGGTTCAGTTCATGGGCATGCGCATCGAGAAGAGCTTCGTCGTCCAGGCTCCCGCCGCGGCGGTGTGGGACTTCCTCACCGACCCGCGCCGCGTGGCGAGCTGCCTGCCCGGCGCCGCCATCACCGACCAGCTCGACGCGAACAGCTACGGCGGCACCATCACCGTCAAGGTGGGCCCGGTCACCGCCAGCTACCGCGGCAAGATGAGGTTCGACCGCCTCGACGCCGCCGCCGGCGAAGCCGAGATCAGCGCCTCCGGCCAGGAGACCCGCGGCAAGGGCGCCGCCGACATGCGGATGAGCAGCCGCGTCGTCGCCCGCGACGTTGCGAGCACCGAGGTCGTCATCGTCTCCGACGTCAACGTCGTCGGCGTCCTCGCCCAGTTCGGCAAGGGCATGATCGAGGACGTCAGCGACCAGATGTTCGGCAAGTTCAGCGCCGCGATGAGGCGGCAGCTCGAGGCGGCGCCGGCGGCGGCACCCGCGGCGGCAACGGCAGCTGGAACGGCGGCTCTGTCGGCGGGACCTGCATCACCTGCAGCGCCGGCGACGACTCTTGATGCCGGCGCGACGACCCCAGCCACGGGGACGGGGTCGGCAGGATCCGCCTTGCCGCGCCAGACCGAAGAAGTCCTCGACCTCGGCGCCATCGGCACCGCCGCGGCGGGGCGAGCGGCGGGACGGGCCTTGCGCAACCCGGTGCTGTGGGTCGCGATCGTGCTCGCCCTCCACTTGCTTTGGCACCTGTTCCGCTGAGGAACGCCGCGCCCATTGACCCGTCTCCCGGCGGGGCGCATGATGGGGCTTCAGCCAAGCAGACTCAGGAAGCGGCAGCCGCGCGGAGAGCGGGATGACCACCGCCCTGGACCGCCTATTGGGCAAACGCATCAGCGCCGAGTGGGTGCGCCTCTCCGCGCGCGTGTTCGGCGCGCGGCTGGGACGAAACTGCTGCGTTGCCAACGGCGACCTCGCCACCGCCGCGGAGCGCGAGCCTGAGGCACCGGTGGCTCCCGCGTTCGCACTGTGGGTGGCGGACAACTTCGCCCACGATGGACACTACGCCGCCGCCGCCAAGGCGTACGACACCGCGGTAGACCGCGCCCAGGTGCAGCGGGACCTTGCCACCGTGCTCGATCCCACGGTGGGCGCGTTGTTCAGCAAGGCTCAGGCGCTGGCGCTGACCGACGACGTCTCCTCCGCCATCGACGCCTTTCGTGATCTGCGCCCGTACCCAGCCAAGGCCGCCGCCGCCTTCTTCCTGGGGGGTGGGCTCGCAGAGAGAGCGGGCGACCATCAACAGGCCGCGGACCTGTATTCCGCTTTTGCCCGCGAAACGCCGTCCGCCCACACGGATGACCCCGCCGAGCAATCCCGTCGGGCGCTGGCGCGGATGCGAGATGCCGGTGCGCGCTACTTCGCCACCCCTCATGCCTTGATGGACGCCCTGACCGCTGCGCTGGAACGCGGCGACTGCAGGCGGCTCGAAGGGCTGGTGAGCCGGACGCATTTCACGATCGGGGCTCTTGGGGGTCACACGGCGTACGAGGATTTGCAGCTCATCCACGAGCTGTGTCGGGACCTGGGCTCGAGCACGGTAACCGCCAAGCGCGCCTTGCTCGGCTCCAACGCAAAGCTCTACCTGCCGACTGCCGGATGGAACGGCCGATGGTTCCGGGGCGACGTGCCCTTCCTGCTCTCTCGCGCCCCCCAGGGCTGGCAGTGGACCGGCGTCGCCCTCTCCGCTCCCAACGAGCGCTGGCGCGAGCGCTGGAGCCCGAGCCGGAAGGAAACGAATTCGCCGTTGCCGTTCGGGCTGCTGGCGCCCTGGCCGGAAGATCAACACTTCATGGCGGGCGGCATCATCCAGTTCATCGGGCAACAGGCGACGGTCCTCGGTGCCGGACTCTTCGGCCTGGCGCTGGCTGGAGCGTTCGCCTCGGACGAATGCGGCTGGGGCCCTCGTGGCTACTACTACAACTTCGACACCACGCATACGGGCGGCGAAGCGTTCGCCATCGACTTCACGCGCTACAGGAGATGGGTCCCTTACGAGAACCTCAGCGGCGGCACCCCGGTCCTCGCGGTGCGCGACGGCATCGTGGGGGAAGTGGAGAAGTTGATTCCGTCAGGTGACGACCGGGCGCCCAACAAGGTCGAGATCCAGCACGGGGACCCGGCAAACCTGTCGGATCGCGACCGTTTCACGTCGCGCTATCTGCATCTCGAGGGCCCCGGCAAGGTTTCAGTATCCAAGGGCATGCACGTGGTTGCCGGCAATCGACTGGGCCTCATGGACGACACCGGCAACTCCGTCATGGATCATCTGCACTTCTCCATTCACGACCGTCTGATTCCCCATGCCCGGTGGCCGGCCCTCGGCGCCAGCGTGCGGCCGACGCCGATGGAAGGGATGAGGCTGGAGGACGGTGACGGTGGGACCTGTATCCGTTCGACGAATCGCGAGGTGCGCCCCTTGAGAGAAGTCAACGACTATGCCGTGCAGAACTGGCTGATCACGCCGAGCGCCTGGGCGGTGAGCGAGACCCCCGGGGGCATCCGCGACCAGCGCTTCCTGCTCGCCCTCTCCGGCGTCGCGATCGTCGATTCCCAGGGCCTCAGCGGCGCGCAGTGGGCCAAGGAGACCATCTCTCTTCGGCCGCCGCTCTGGGATGCGCTCAGCTATGCCGTCGGCAAGTGGCGGGTCCCCGCGCCGCCGGGCGATTACTCACTGGCATTCGAGACCGAGCAGTGGGCGCCGGTCGTCACCCTGAGCTCAGTGTGGAACCAGGACGAATCCGTCAACTCCGGATTCGCGGTGGATGCGTGGCGCCTCAACCCGTGGAGCAGCGGCGCCGACGCCGTGACGAACGAGCGGTTCGACCAGCTGTTCGGCGGCATCCAGGTCGACCTGGCCGTTCGCGACAGTGACGCCTGGATCCTCCGGATCGGTTACAGCATCGTGCTGTTGGGAAGAATCGTGTTCATCCCGTTCCTCGTCACCTGACGGCGCCCGCGGGGCGACGTCAAGCCGCTGCGAACCCCTCCTAGAGGACCTCGTACGCGACGCTGACCTCGAGAGTGCCCGAGCTGGACGCTCCGCGGTCGAGAACGAGCGAGACCTGATCGCCGTCGGCGATCGCGACCGTGCCGGGTACGTCGACGTCGGCCGTGCTGCCGGCAGGGATCACGGTGGAAATGGAGGTGGCAACGCCGTTGACCATGAGCGTCAGCGGCGTATCGCCGTCGTAGGTGTTCGCCCTGACCAGCACCCGCACGTTCTGGATGACTCCGGCTCGCGGCGAGCGGTAGACGGGAACGCCGCCTCCGTTGTGGACGAAGACGACCGGGTCGCCCCCCGCGCCGGCGGTGATGCCGTGGACCATGATGCTGCCGGCGGTGTTGGCTGTGGCGCCCACCGCCCAGTGCAGCGAGGCCTCCGAGGGCAGACAGCCGTCGTCCGCTCCGACGATCCGCAGCTGACCGTTGGCTTTCTTCACGATCAACGCCGGATCGCCGCCGTCCGCGAAGGTTGGCGGCGTGAAGGGGACCGCCAGGGCGATGGCGACCGCCGTCGCCATCCCGACCGAGATCGAGCGCCCGCGGGAACGTCGTGGTGCCATGGTCGCCTCCTTTTCAGGGTTCGCTGCGACGAGTCTAGCGCCGGCGGGGCGTACCCTCGATGCGAGCCTGGTAGTGTTGGCGGGACGTGGCGCTGCCGCCGGCAGCGCCCGGCCACCGTCGAGGGGCGCTGCAGCGGAGCCCAATCCGCCACGCTCGACGCTGGCTCGAACCAGCAAGGGCGCCTCCAACGCTGGAGGTGCTCATGAGTCGCTCTCGAAACGGTGCGCCGGTCGGACGGGTCGTCGGGTTGTGGCGCTATCCCGTCAAGTCGATGCCGGGCGAGGCGCTGGCGGAGGTCGACGTCTCCTGGCACGGCCTCGCCGGCGATCGCCGCTGGGCCTTCATCCGCGGCGGCGTGGTGCAGAGCGGGTTTCCGTGGCTGACGCTTCGCGAGCGCGGCGAGATGATCCACTATCTGCCGTCGCTGCTCGACCCGGCGCGGCCCGACCAGTCGCCGACGGTGGTCCGCACGCCGGCGGGAGCCACCTTCGACGTCGCCGACCCGGCGCTCGCCGCCGAGCTCGGACCAGGCGTGCGCGTCATCAGGCAGGACCGCGGAGTCTTCGACACCATGCCGCTCTCCCTCATCACCACCCAGACGATCGCCCGCCTCGGCGAGGTGGTCGGCGCCCCGCTCGACGTGCGGCGTTTCCGGCCCAACCTCCTGGTCGAGGCGGCCGGCGACGAGCCGGCGTTCGCCGAGGACGCCTGGGTCGGCCGCGTGCTGCGCATCGGCGCCATGCGCATGCGGGTCGACAAGCGCGACGGCCGCTGCGCCATCGTCACCATCGACCCCGCCACCACGGAGCGCAACCCGGCGATCCTGCGCGCCATCGCGCGCGACCGCCAGGGGCAGCTCGGCGTCTACGGCTCGACTGTGGAGCCAGGCCGCATCGCGGTGGGCGATCTCGTGATCGTCGACTCTGCCGCCTGATCGGCACCATCGTCTTCGACCCGCGAGACCGCGCGTGCTGAACGTGTCCCGTCACCTCACAGGCCGCCAACGATCGACACGATCCGACGCGCCGTCGGGCCATATCGAACGCTGGGGGCCGTACGACGTCCCCGGCATCGGGCGGCGTGGCGTTCGCGTCTACGTGCCGCGAGGCGAGGCCGAGCGCTCGGTGGTGGTGCTCTTCGACGGCCAGAACGTCTTCGACGACGAGGGTTCCTTCGCCGGCGGCTGGCACGCCCACCGCGTCGCCGAGCGAGTGGTCACCAAGAAGCGCCCGGCGCCGATCGTCGTCGCCGTGGATCACGGCTACGCCGCACGGGGGCACGAGCTGCTGCCGTTCGCCGGCAGCCGATCTGGAAGCCGCTCTGGCGGCGATCTCGCCGCGCTCGTCGCGTTCCTGCGCGGGCGCCTGGCTCGCGACGTGCGCCTCCGCTTCGGCATCCCCGAGGTGCCGGCGCGGTGGGTCGTCGGCGGCGCCTCGCTCGGCGGCGTCGCCGCGCTCTATACCCACTTCGCGGCACCGGAGGTCTTCGGTGGCGCGCTCTGCATGTCGCCGTCGTTCGGCCTCGCCGGGCGCCGGCTGTTCGATTGGGTCGCGGCGCAGCCGCTGCCCTGGACCTCGCGCATCTACCTCGACTGCGGCGTGCGCGAAGGTCGCGGCACGACGCTGCCGCGGGTCGCCGCCATGGCGAGCCTGCTGCGCGCCCGCGGCTACGGCGAGGACCGCCTGCGCTTCCGCC
>JADMIO011367362.1_pt1 | contig 10065 bp, 9 predicted proteins | sample 8958161 | NCBI WGS metagenome assembly JADMIO01 (sample SAMN16585339, study PRJNA669376) | soil metagenome | isolation source: Crop rotation soil | place: USA: Cullars Rotation, Alabama | collected 2011
TGCCGGTGGCGTTCGCTGGGTGGACGCGCGCGACGTGATTCGGGTCGAGTGGGGAGCGCTCGGCCCCGCGGTCCGCTGGCCGGAGTCCCGCGCGAACGCTCAGAAGGTGACCGAACCTGCCGTTGACGAGACGCTGATCGTGACGGGCTTCATCGCGCGCGATCCCGCCGGTCTCCAGACGACCCTCGGCCGGAACGGAAGCGACTTCACCGCGTCGATCGTCGGCAGCCTCTTCGACGCCGACGAGATCGTCATCTGGACGGACGTCGATGGCGTGCTCAGCGCCGACCCTCGCCTCGTGCCCGATGCCACGGTCATCGACTCGCTCTCGTACGAAGAGGCGATGGAGCTGGCCTACTTCGGCGCGAAGGTGATCCATCCGCAGACGATGGCGCCGGCCGTGGCGAAAGAGATCCCGATCTGGATCCGCAACACGTTCGCGCCGGAGAACGAGGGCACGCTGATCTGCGCACACCCGACCTCGAATCACGAAGTGAAGGGCATCACCAGCATCAATGCGCTGGCCCTCGTGAACGTCGAAGGGGCCGGCATGATTGGCGTCCCGGGCACGGCGCAGCGGCTGTTCGGAGCTTTGCGCGAGCACGGCGTCTCGGTCGTGCTGATCTCGCAGGCGAGCTCGGAGCATTCGATCTGTTTCGCGATCCCGCAAACCGAAGCGGAGCGGGCGGCGACGGTCGTGCGTCAGACGTTCAGCGGAGAGCTCGAGCAGGGGCAGTTGCAGAACGTGGATGTCTCGACGGGCTGCAGCATCCTCTCGGTCGTCGGCGACGGGATGGCCGGCACGCCAGGCGTGGCCGCGAAAGTGTTCTCGTCACTGGCCAGCGTCGGCGTCAACGTCCGCGCCATCGCGCAGGGGTCGTCGGAACGCAACATCTCGATGGTGATCGACGAGCGTCAGGTGAGCAAGGCGCTCGGCGCCGTGCATTCGGGCTTCTATCTCTCACCGCACACCGTGTCCATTGGCTTGATCGGACCGGGGCTGGTGGGCGGTGCGCTGCTCGAGCAGATCGGCGGGCAGATGGCGCGTCTCGCGCGCGACTTCCGGCTCGATCTGCGGGTGCGCGGCATCATGTCGTCGAGCCACATGCTGCTCTCGGATGCCTCGATCCCGCTCGACACGTGGAAGCAGACGCTCGCCCACGCCGATACCACCGACGTCGATCGCTTCGAGACCCACATCAACACCGACCGGCTGCCACACGCCGTCATCATCGACTGCTCGGCGAGCGCCGAGGTCGCGGAGTGTTATCCGCGCTGGCTCGCCGCCGGCATTCACGTCGTGACGCCGAACAAGAAGGCGAACAGCGGCGCGCTGGCCCTCTACGCGAAGCTGCGCGAGGCTCGACGTCAAGGCGGATCGCATTATCTGTACGAAGCGACCGTCGGCGCCGGCCTGCCGATCATTCAGACCCTGCGCGACCTGCGGGAAACCGGAGACGAGATTCACCGCATCGAGGGCATCTTCTCGGGCACGCTGGCCTACCTGTTCAACGTCTGGACGGGCGCACAGCCGTTCTCGGCGATCGTCCGCGACGCCAAAGCCAACGGGTTCACCGAGCCGGATCCTCGCGACGACCTGTCGGGCATGGACGTCGCGCGCAAGCTGATCATCCTCGGGCGTGAAATGGGTATGCCGCTCGAGTTGAAGGACGTCGAGCTCGAAGGGCTCGTGCCGAAGTCGCTGGCCGACTGCTCGCCGCAGGAGTTCATGGATCGCCTGCCGGAGCTCGATTCGATCATGCTGCGGCGTCTCGAAGGCGCGCACAAACGGGATCGCGTCCTGCGCTACGTCGCGTCGCTCGATGCCGCCACGCAGAAGGCATCCGTCGGCCTCGTCGAGCTCGAGCGCGCCCACCCGTTCGCCAACATCAATCTCACCGACAACATCGTTCGTTTCGTGACCGGCCGCTACGATCGCAATCCGCTCGTCGTGCAGGGGCCGGGGGCCGGTCCCGGCGTGACGGCTGCCGGCGTGTTCGCGGATCTGCTGCGCGTCTGCGCGTATCTCGGTGCGAGGCTCTGACATGCCGGACGAAGCGGTCGCCTTTGCTCCGGCGAGCGTCGGCAACGTCGCCGTCGGCTTCGACGTGCTCGGCCACAGCGTCCAGTCGGTCGGCGACACCGTTCGCGCCCGGCGGATTGCCGAACGCGCGATCCGCATCGCCGCGATCAACGGCGTGGTCAAAGGCCTGCCGCTCGAAGCCGGCCGCAACACCGCCGGCGTTGCCGTGGCGGCGCTCGATCACGGCTTCGAGCTGACGATCGAGAAAGGCATCCCGCTCGGTTCCGGTCTCGGCGGATCCGCGGCGTCAGCCGTTGCCGCGGTGGTTGCCGTCAACGCGCTCCTCGCCAAGCCGCTCGAGAAGCTGGCGCTGCTGAAGTGCGCGATGAAAGGGGAGCAGGTCGCGAGCGGCGCGTTGCACGTCGACAACGTCGCGCCGTCGCTGTACGGCGGCCTGGTGCTCACCGTCGGCATCGACGATCCGAACGTCAAGCAGATACCGGTGCCGGACGATGTCCGGTGCGTGCTGGTGCATCCGCACATCGAGCTGCCGACCCGGAAGTCGCGTCAGGTGCTGAAGACACGCGTCGCGTTGTCGGACGTCATCTGGCAGCAGGCCAATCTCGCCGGCTTCCTCACCGGCTGCTTCACCGGAGATCTGAATCTGATCCGCGTCTCGCTCGAGGACGTCGTGATCGAGCCGCAGCGGCGCCTGCTGATTCCCGGCTTCCAGTCGGTGAAGGCGGCGGCCGTGGCGCACGGCGCGCTCGGCTGCTCGATCTCGGGGGCCGGCCCGACGGTGTTCGCGTGGTCCGAGAGCGCCAGGGCGGACGAAATCGCCGGCGCGATGAGCGCCGCCTTCGAGCTACACGGGCTCGCGACGGATCGCTGGATCTCGCCGATCAATTCGCCGGGCGCGCAGGTCGTGACCGCATGAAGTTCGTCAGCACGCGCGGCGGCGACGCCGACGCCACACTGAGCGAGGCCATCACGCGCGGCATCGCGAGCGATGGCGGCCTCTACATCCCGGTCACACGACCCGCGATTGGGCTCGACCACTTCGACACGCACGCGAACCTCGCCGGCATCGCCGCCGCGATGCTGAAGCCCTTCGCCGCAGGCGACGCGCTGGAATCCTCGCTCGACGAGATCTGCGCGGATGCGTTCAATTTTCCCGCGCCGGTGGTTCCACTGAAAGGCTCGTCCGGCCAGGCCAGCGTGCTCGAGCTGTTTCACGGGCCGACCTGCGCGTTCAAGGACTTCGGGGCGCGCTTTTTGGCCGCGGCGCTCGAGCGTCTGCGCGCCGGCGCCGCGCGCAAGCTGACCGTGCTGGTCGCAACCTCCGGCGACACCGGTGGGGCCGTGGCCGCCGCGTTTCATCGGCGTCCATGGTCCGACGTGGTGTTGTTGTATCCAAAAGGCCTGGTGTCGTCGCGTCAGGCGCAGCAGTTGTCGTGCTGGGGGGACAACGTCCGGACGTTCGCCGTCGGTGGCACGTTTGACGAATGTCAGACCGTGGTGAAGGGCGCGATGCGCGATCCGGCGCTGACCGCGACGCACGAGTTCTCGTCGGCGAACAGCATCAACATCGGCCGGCTGCTGCCGCAGACGGTCTACTACGCGGCGGCGAGCCTGCAGATCTGGCGCGCAGAGAACCGCAAGCCCGGCTTCATCGTTCCATCCGGCAATCTCGGCAACGTCGCCGCCTGCCTCCTCGCGCGCGACATGGGCCTGCCAATCGGCGACATCGTCCTTGCCACCAACGCGAATCTGACGGTCACTGAATACCTCGCCGACGGCGTGTGGCATCCGCGTCCGAGCGTTGCTACGCTGGCGTCTGCGATGGACGTCGGCAACCCATCGAACATGGAACGGCTGCGAGCCGGCGCTGCCGGCGTCGAACAGCTTCGCGAGCGCGTGACCGCCTACAGCGTGACCGACCACGAGATCCGCGCGACGATTCGAGAGGATGCGCAGACGCGCGCTCGCGTGTGGTGCCCGCACAGCGCAACCGCGGCATTCGTCTATCGCGACCTCGCGCGCACGCGCCCTGACACGCACTGGGTCATCGTCTCGACTGCCCACCCCGCCAAGTTCGACGAAATCGTCGAGCCGCTGATCGGCCACGCGATTCCAGTCCCGCCCGCCCTCGATCGTCTGCTGCACCTGCCTCGGCACGACGAAGATCTCGGCCCATCGCTCGACGCGTTGCGAGACGCTCTGACCAATCGATGAGCGATGGTAAGCTCGAACCAGAATGCGTTCGGGCACAGCACAACTGCCGCTGCATTCGGGACGCGCACCCGCGTGGCTGTTCGGGCGCATGTCCGGCTCGCGCGCGAGATCTCCTTCCACATCGTCGCCGAGTACGGCAGCGACGAGGTGCTGCGCCGCCTTTCCGATCCCTACTGGTTTCAGGCGTTCGGTTGCGTGCTCGGATTCGACTGGCACTCGAGCGGCGTGACGACCACCGTCACCGGCGCGATGAAGGAAGCAGTCAAAGGGATCGAACACGAGCTCGGCATTTACGCCGGCGGTGGCAAGGGTGCGGTGTCGAGGCGCACGCCGCACGAGATCACGGCGTACTGCGACCGCCTGTCGATCGATCCGCATCCCCTCGTCTACGCGAGCCGGATGGCCGCAAAGGTCGACAGCGCCGCCGTCCAGGACGGATATCAGCTCTATCACCATGCGTTCTTCTTCACGCCGTCGGGCGGGTGGTGCGTCGTGCAGCAGGGAATGGACGACGCCAGCGGAATGGCGCGGCGGTACCACTGGCTCGACGCACGTGTTCAGAGCTACGTGAACGAACCGCACGCCGCGATCTGTGCCGAAGTCGAAGCGCCGACGCTGAACCTGGTTGCGGCGGAGAGCGATCTCGTGCGGTCCGCGTCGGCCGAGCTCGCGCGTCAGAACCCAAGCGTCGTACTCGGCACGTTGCGCGACTTGCCGGTCCTCTCGATGCCGAGACGCCACGCCGTTCTGCTCGCCGACGTCAATCCCAAGTACCTCGAGCGTATCCTGCTGAAAACCTACGACCGCAGTCCGGAGGACTTCGAGACGCTGCTCGGGATGGAAGGCGTCGGCGCGCGCACGCTGCGGGCTCTCGCGCTGGTGTCGGAGGTGATCTACGGTAAGGCCGCCAGCACGCGCGATCCGGCCCGATTCTCGTTCGCGCACGGCGGCAAGGACGGCACGCCCTTCTTCGTCGACGTCGAGACGTATGACAAGACGGTCGAGATCCTTCGTGCCGCGGTCAACAAGGCAAATATCGATCGATCCGAGCGCGTGCAGGCGCTGAAGCGCCTCGTCGATTACGGCAAGAGCAAGATCTCGCAGCGAGCTGTGGAGGCCGTGAACCGGCCGGACGATCCGAAGGTGTGACGCGCGTGTTGTTGCGAGTGCTCGCGTTCCTGCTGCTGCTCTGGCAGCCGGCGAGCTTCGCGCGCGTGGCGAGCGTCGCGATCCCGTCGCTCGGCTATCGTGGGTGGCTTGCCGGAGTCGAGTTGATCGTGGCCGGCGCGATCGCCGCGATCAGCGTTGCGGCATGGTGGTCGCTGGTGACGCGGCAGCCGCACGGAGTCCCGCTGGCGCGGCTCGCACTGATCCTCTCCGCCGCGCGCAGCATTCAGTCGCTTTACTGGACGATGCTGCCCTCGGACGTCGTGCCGGGCACGGAGGCGATCTACACCGCCGTTATCGTCGGCTTCACCGCTGGCTGGCTACTTTATCTGGGACGCTCTCGGGCCGTTCGGGCGCTGACTTGATCTGTTGCTGCTCGCGTTCGTTGTCGCGGCGGATCTCATCCTCGACCGACTCGCGCAGGTTGTTCGCGCCCTTCTTGAACTCGTTGATGGTCTGACCGACGGCCTTGCCGAGTTCGGGTAAACGGCGAGGTCCGAAGATCATCAGCGCGATGATCAAAATGATCAGCAGCTCGGGCATCCCGACCGAACCGAACATGTTGTGGCTCCAGGAGGAAGGGGTCGGGAAAGCGGAAAAGGAAATGACGGGACGCCGGAGCCCCCAAGCAACCGTCGTCCCGCCAGCCGTCCGAAGAGCGCTTCGGTGCGGCACCTGTCGCGCCTCAGTGCAAGCGGATTGCCGGGTTAGGACTCGGGTGCTCGATTCCTACAAATCGCTGATAATCAAAGAGTTGGCTGGAAAGTCTCTGATCCGCACGATGCTCTCGCGGCGCGACACAACCGCCACAGCGGGGCGTGCGGGTCGACGTCAGGCGGCCGGGCCCACGGTCAGTACGACCTTGCCGATGACCCGGCCCGACTCGAGCTCGGCGTGCGCGTCGGCCGCGCGGTCGAGCGGAAACGTGAGATGGATGATCGGCCGGACCTCGCCGCGCGCGAGCAGTGGCCACACCGCCTTCCTGACGGCCTTCGCAATGAGGCCTTTTTCGTCCGGGGTCCGCGCCCGCAGCGTCGACCCCAGGAGGGCGAGTCGCTTCTGCAGCACGAGCCGCAAGTTGATGGCGGCTTTGGATCCGCCCATCAGACCGATCTGGACCAGGCGTCCGTTGAGGGCCAGGCACTCGAGATTGCGCGGCAGATAGTCGCCGCCGACGATGTCGAGGATGACGTCGACGCCGACGCCGCCGGTCGCGTGACGCACGGCGGTGACGAAATCCTGGGTTTGATAGTTGATCGCGTAGGACGCACCGAGGCGCTCGCAGGCGGCGCACTTCTCGTCGGTGCCCGCCGTCGCGAACACCGTCGCGCCGAACACGCGCGCGAGCTGTATGGCCGTGGTGCCGATCCCGCTGGTGCCGCCGTGCACGAGCACCGTTTCACCGGTCCGCAGGCCGCCGCGCTCGAAGAGATTCGTCCACACCGTGAAGAACGTCTCCGGAATCGCCGCGGACTCGACGTCTCCGAGACCGTCAGGGACGGGCAGAATCTGCTGCCGGGGCACCGCGCAGTACTCGGCGTAGCCTCCGCCCGCGACGAGCGCGCACACGCGATCGCCGTACTTGAAATCCGCGGAGCTGCCCGCGACGACGATGCCAGCGATCTCGAGGCCGGGAATGTCCGACGCTCCGGGCGGCGGCGGATATTTCCCGAGACGTTGCATGATGTCGGGCCGATTGACGCCGGCGGCGTCGACCCGGATCAGCACCTCACCGTCGGCCGGCCGCGGTACCGGGCGTTCCACGGTGCGCAGGACGTCCGGATCGCCGGGCTGCGCGATCCCTACCGCGCGCATCGAACTGGGAATGTCCATAATCGTCTCGCCCGACGGCCTCGAGCGCCTCCGCCGGCAGATAGTAGCGTGTCAGCCAGCGGCTCAGGCCGTCAAGATCGGGGAATAGAATGCGTTCGTTGATGTTCGCCTGATCCAGCTTGTCGCGAATCTCCCACTTGAGACGCGCGGGCACCACGACCCGGCGACAGAGCTCCGGATGCTGGCGCAGCCACTCGTCGAAGTCGGCCGTCGGGCTCGACATCAACGAGCAGAGCGCGAACTGATTGAGGATTCGACGATCGACGGCCGGCGGTTCGAGGAAGACCAGGAACGGCTCGCGCGCCAGCGCGTCGAACGCGCGCAGCGTCTCGAAGCGGCTCAGCATGTCGACGGTCAGCGTCTGCGAGCCTTCGCTCTCGAGGATCCGCTTCAGCCGCGCCGGCAGGCGCTTGTTGGCCTCGGCGAAGTTCACGCAGCAGACGACGCCATCGCGGTCGTAGTCGATCGGATGCTCGGTCGCGAAGTGCAGCGCGACGAGCGGCGAGTACGTCCAGTCGAGGAGTCGGGTCGGCAGCCCGTGATGCTGCGCGAGCGCCAGCCAGTCCCAGATGGAATCCGCGTGGACGCCTTCCGTGTGCGCGTACTTGCGGAAGTTGCGCAACAGCGCCATCTCCAGGCGTCGCACGTCGGCGCGCCCGCGGGCCAGACGCACGAGCGAGCTGGACAGGGGGTGCTCGGCGCGCGACAGGCCGCGAAACGCGAACGGCGATCGGAAGCGATGGAGATTCGGATCCCAGGAGTCCGCGTACAGCGCTTCGAGAAGCTCTGTCCAGCCGCCTGGCTGCCGTGACTCTGACGGATTCCGGGCGGTTCGCTTCATTTCAAGCCGGAGGGCAGGCGCGGAGAAGACAGAAGCTTCGTGAATTCGTCCCAGCGCTTCGCGGGATTGTCCGGCGTGCCGCCCCGCGATTCGATGTAGCGCTTCACCATGTCTTTTCCGAGGTTGTAGTTGATCACGTAGCTGCGGTACTGATCGAAGAAGCGCACGCGCTGGACGGCGCGCTCGTGCGGCATCAACGCGTACTGCTCGAGCCAGCTCACGGCCGCGTCACGCGAGATCTCGCCGTTCAGGTACTTGCGCGCGGCTTCGTTGCCCGCGTACGACAGCCCGTCCACCAAAGCCTGCACGTCGTAATAATCCTTCGCGCGCGAGGCGTCGAGACCGGCCAGCGGAAACAGCTGCGTCTGCTCGAAGCGCACCCGCTCGGTGCCTGGAAACGCGACCTCGATGCCGAAGTTGGCCGTCCCTTCCGCGATGAGCGACTGCGGCGAGAACAGCGGATACACGGTGAACTCGATCCAGGCGCGATCCTTCACGAGGTGTTGCTCGAGCAGCGCGTTGTAGACGTGATGCCCGGGATACCCTTCGTGGCAGGCCAGGTCGATCGCGCGATCGATGTAGATCGGCAGATCGGTGTTGACCTGAATCAGGCTGCGGAAATTCCCCTGATACCAGTTGTAGCCGCTCCACGACTTGTTGGTCACGTACTCGACGGTGAAGTGCTCGTCCGACGGCAGCTGCACGTGCTCGCGCGTGCGCGACCGGCAGGCATCGATGGCGGCAGTGAACACGCTGTCGAGCCGTTCCCGCGGAATGATGAATGGACGACGCCACGCGTCGTAGCGTGCGACGAGCGGACCAGTCCCTGGGAAGCGCTTTTCGAGCTGATCGAGGATCGCCTTGAAGTGCGATTCCGGATGGGTGGGCGCGATCGCATCGTAGAGCGCCCGCGACTCGTCGTCGAACGAGAACCGCTCGCCTTTGAGCATGCGCACGCGGGTTTCGAGCGACGACAGCTGCCGATCGAGGTAGTCCCAGCGCAACCGTGACAGCTCGTCGGCCGGCGCCGTGATCTTTTTCAGTTCGAGCCGGAGCTGCGCGGCGCGCTGGCCGATGACCGCGAGATCGAGCTTCGTCTTGGCGGCCTCGGTCTTCCACTCGGGCGGCCCGTAGTACGCGTCGACGTAGTCGGGGTCGTGCTGTCCGAGCGCGAGCACCACGCGCACGTACTGCTGGGCAATCGAATCCATAGGGCTCCGCTCGGCATGGCCCACGGGTCGCTGCGGCGCCTGGGACACGCCATATGACGCCACGAGAGCGGCGACCACCACCGCGCACCGCCGGAAGCTCACATAACTCATCCAGCCTGCCTTGATCCAAATCCTATCTTGCCATCGGCGACGACGCTCGCGCCCTTTGACATAGAATTCCCACCGAATGCGAACCGCTCCGTACTTTGTCGACACGTGTCCCTCGAGCCGGCGGCCGGCGTATCCACGACAGAAAGGCGACGTGAAGACCGACGTCGTCATCGTGGGTGGGGGCCTGACCGGGACCGCGTGCGCCCTGGCGTTCGCCACCTCCGGCGTGCGGGTCGCCGTGGTCGAGCGGGATCGCATCGGCGCGGGAGCCACTGCCGGAAGCGCGGGGCTGCTCCGGCAGGATTTCGACGCCTCGTTCCAGGACACGGCCGCGCGCCACGGCCTGCGGGCCGCCCGTCACCTGTGGCAGAGCGCGAGGCGCGCGTCCCTGGACTTCGCCGCCGCGCTGAGACGATTCGGCATCCGCTGCGATCTCGGCGCCCAGGACCAGGTCCTGTTCACGCGAAATGGCGCCGAGGCAGCGCGTCGCTTGAAGCGCGAATACCAGGCCCGGCGCGACGCGGGACTCGAGGGCACCTGGTTGAACGCGTCAGCGCTCGCACGCGAGACGGCGCTCGAAGCTTCAGGCCTTTCCAGCACATTGGGATCCTAAGCTTAGAATTCCACGTGGACAAGTTGTCGCG
>JADMIO011482907.1_pt1 | contig 10065 bp, 13 predicted proteins | sample 8958161 | NCBI WGS metagenome assembly JADMIO01 (sample SAMN16585339, study PRJNA669376) | soil metagenome | isolation source: Crop rotation soil | place: USA: Cullars Rotation, Alabama | collected 2011
AGGTGAGCCAGTGTGATTACATTTGCGGCCTAACTGTGGCCAGTCCAGTTACGCTGGAGTCACTAGTATTTAGGTGACACTATAGAAGCGGCCGCGACAACTTGTCCACGTGGAATTCTAAGCTTAGGATCCCAATGTGCTGGAAAGACCAGGTCGGCATAGCGCGCGGTGTCGGTCCACACCTGCTCGAACACGACGGTGAACAGGTCCTCGCGCTGCAGGCCGCGGCGCACCTTCTCCTGGTTCGGGATGGTCGCGAGCGGGTTGCAGTTGTAGGAGAAGAGGACGGTGACCGGCGGATCCTGCTGCTCCAGGAGCGCCTCACCCAGCCGGTTCATGTTGACGACCCGCGTCGAAGGCTCCGGCTCCGCGACCAGTCCCGCTCGGTCGAGGGCGCCATAGGCCCCGGAGTTGCTCAGCGTGTAGCCGCCGCCGCGAACGCCGAACTTGCCGGCCACCGCGGGCAGGGCGAGGACCGCGGCGATCGCCGAGCCGCCGTTCCTGTTGCGCTCCAGCCCCCAGCCGCAGCGGATCACCGCCGGCGAGGCCTCGGCGTACAGGCGGGCGCAGCGCTCGATGTCCGCCGCCGGCACGCCGGAGGCTTCCGCCGCCCGTTCGAACGTCCACGGCTCGGCGCGCTGCCAGAGCTCGTCCGCTCCGGTCGTGTGCTCAGCCAGGAAGGCGAGGTCCGCCTTCCCCTCCGCGAACAGCCAGCGGAGGATCGCCAGTGCGACCGGCAGGTCGCCGCCCGGCTGCGGCGCGAGATGAAGGTCCGCCTTCTTGGCGAGCGGCGTCTTCCGCGGATCGATCACAACGAGCCGCGCTCCCCGCTTCTGCGCCTCCAGGATGACCGGCACCAGATGGATGCCCGACGCCGACGGGTTCACCCCCCAGAGGACGATGAGCCGCGCCTGCGCGTAGTCGGCGAGCGCCACGCCGGGCATCTTGCCGTAGAGCCCCGTCGCCGCCCGGCCGGTCGCCGCGGCGCACACCGTGCGCGCCAGGCGCGACGCCTTGAGGCGGTAGAACAGGCGGAAATCGACCGCTTCGTGGGTCAGCATGCCGTTCGAGCCGCCGTAGCAGAACGGCAGGATCGCCTCGCCGCCCCAGCGCTCCTGCGCCTCGCGCATCTTCGCCGCCGCGAGATCCAGCGCCTCGTCCCAGGAGATCCGCTCGAAGACGCCCTCTCCCTTCTTCCCCGTGCGCACCGCCGGATAGAGCAGCCGCCCCTCGCCATAGAGAAGCTCGGGCATGCGCCGCACCTTGGTGCAGATGTACCCTTCCGTGAACGGATTCCGCCGGCTGCCATCGACCTTGACGACGCGGCCATCCGCCACCTGGACGTCGAGGCTGCACGCGTCCGGGCAGTCGAGAGGGCAGGCGCTGGTGAGGTGGACCGGGGGCTCGGGGGTGCGGAGGATTTCGGACATGGCGTCCATTCTAACGAGGAAACCGCCCTGGGCTCCTCACTTCGGGCGAACGATCCTCAAACCAGACTAGAATCCCCGGCTGAAGCCCAGAGGGAGAGACCGGATGACGTTCAAGGAGCTCGCAAAAGTCGGAGGGGTGATCGCTCTCCTTTTCCTGGTGATCGGCGTCCTCGTCGCCATCGGCGCCGCCTACTGGTGGCACAACAACGGGGACAAGCTCCTCGCCGAGGAGAAGGCGACCGAAGCGCAGGGCCGGGCCGAAGGCGCGCAGCTCGCCGAGAAGGACTGCCGGGACCAGGCCATCGCCCGCCACCGCAAGGACTCCTCGATCGGTTCTCTGATGACCAACACCACGCGGCTCCTCGCCTGCCTCGAAACCAGCCACCCGACCCCGGGCTTCTGCGCCGGCATCCCCGACGCCGACAGCATCACGGCCTCCTTCAAGTGGCGCCTGGACGAGTGCGAGCGCCTCCACTTGAAGGACTCGAACTGCGGCAACCTCCTCGCCACGCTCCAGATGTACTGCGGCTCGGACATCCAGAAGAAAAAGGCCGCGGCCCCAGCCCCCGCCGCGAGCCCGGCTCCCGGCAGCAAGTAGACCAGGGTCACTCCCAGTCTTCGAGATCGAGCTCTTCGATACGGCCGAATTCGTCCTGGTTATGCGTCACCAGCGTCCGCTGGTAGGCCAAAGCAATGGAGGCAATGAGCAGGTCATTGGGGCCGATCGTCGTTCCGGCCCGTTCAAGACGAGCGCGGATTCGACCGTAGACCTCGGCAGAGGCATCATCGAACGGTAATGAGACGAAACGGTCGAAGAAACGACGGAGCTTCGCAAAGTTCTCGACCGGTCTCCCACTCTTGGCGGCGCCATAGAGAAGCTCTGCTTTGACAACAGAGCACAGAGCGAGATTGTCTGACCGTAACGATTCGACCTGTCGACGGACGCGTTCCGACCCGCCGTTCAAGTACTGGATGCAGGTGTTCGCGTCGAGCAGGTAGGTCATTTGATGGGAACCCGAATCTCGAAACGCCCCTGCTCACCCCGTTCGATCGGGTCATCCGCGAACGAGCCATAGGTTGCCGCCACGAACTGGCTCCAGCTCTCGCTGTCGTCCGGCGATGCAGAACCCTCAAGAGACAGGATGATCCTGTAAAGCACGCCCAGGTTCTCGTCTCGGACCTTGTCGATCTCGGATTTGAGCAACTCTTTCGTGATCATGATCGTTACCTCCACCTCAGCCCGCCGTCCGCGACTGAGCGTTCGCGCTCTCCACCTCGCCCAGGGTCATGGTCTTCTTCTTCCTCTTCATTCCCACCTTGTCCGCCGCCACGACGAGCACGATGCCGACCGGCAGGCAAAGGAGGAAGAGGGCCCAGAGATTGGAGGGATCTGTGGTTGCCACGGCGCCGACGGCGGAGAGGAGGATGGCGAAGACGGCGACGAGGGCGATGAGCACCAGCACCCCGCCGGTGCCGCGGAGCAGCGGCCGCGGTACGTCCGGGCTGGCGAGGGTGACCAGGATGAGCCCCACGAGCAGGCAGGCCAGGAACAGGAACCAGTGCCCCAGCGGCGCGATGGCCAGGCCCCGTCCATAGGCGGGCAGGAACAGGAGGGCTCCTGCCGCGACCCCGAAAACGACCAGCAGAAACCCTGCGTAGCGCAGAATGGCCATGAAAGCTCCTTGGAGGGACGGCTCGCCGCCGTCCCTCCAAGCTTACACGCATCAGGTTGGGTCAGGGATGGTGAATCGCGGCGGAAGCAGCGGAAGCGGTGAAGGCCGAGGCGGCCCTCATGCCGGTGCGCAGGTCGAGAACGGGCTTGACCATGGCCTCACCGGCTTCGATCCTGAAAGGAGAATAGGTCGCGGACAGCCAGACCGGCCGGCCGCCCTCCGGATGCACCTGGACGAACCCGACGATCTTCGCCTTGCCGGCGGCGACGGCCGGGATCTCCATCTCTTCGTTCCAGGAGCTCTCCCCATGCGCGGGAAGGTCCAGGGTCTCCTCGCACGCCGACCGGGTGGCGGGCTCCTCGGTCGCCGTGTAGGCAAACTGCTTGTCGATCCCCCAGAGATGCACGAGACGGCCGGAGGACAGGCAGGTGTGGATCGGCTGATCGCCGGAATTTTTCAGGGTGAATTGGACCGGCACGCGCTGGCCGCCGGCCGCCGAGTCCGCGGCGGGCTTGATCGCGAGTTGGAGCAGTGATGGAGCTGCGGGGGTGCTGTCCGCAACAGGCACCGGGCTCTTCGCGGTCGCGCACGCGCAACAGACCGAAAGGCTCAGGAGCGACGCGATCTTCAGTAGATTCATGGTGTTACCTCGTCTCGTCATCCTCGCTTCGGAGGTCCGAGTACCGGGCCATCCGTCGACGTGGAAGGGACTACAGCAAGGGCCATGCCACACCACGGCTCAAAGATACTTGACCGCCTCCCGCATCGTGATGCCGGACACGCGTCCCTGCCGCTCCGCGAGGAAGGCGCGCACGCGATCGGGGTGCTGCTTGGCGACTTCGCGCAAGACCCAGCCGATAGCTTTACGGATGAAGAACTCGGTCTCATCTAACAGAGTGTCGGCATACCGTACAAACCGGGACCAGTCTCCTCGGCCGCGTCGCAGCGGCAAGAGGAGAGCGAGGAGCGCCGACCGGCGGATCCAGAAATCCCGGTCGTGCACCCAGCGATCCAGCCGCGCGCTGAGCTTGCGGTCCGCCTCGACCAGCGGTCCCACCAGGTGGATCGCGATCACGTCCACAGAGGCCCACGTCCGCGAGCGGCGGAGGAAGCCTTCCAGGAGCTTCATGTCGGCGCTCTCCAGAACCTCCCGGCGCGCCAGCAGGATCTCGATCGCGAAGGAGTGCAGCTCGTGGACCGGCGCCTCCCACAGCGCCGCGGCCAGACGGCGGAGCGCGGCACGCCCGAGAGGCGGACGCCCGCGCAGCCATTCCTTCGCGGCCCGCCGCAGGTCCGGCGTCGTGACGCCCAGGAAGTCGAGATCGCTCTTGAGATAGGCCTTGGCACCGGCGGCGCGCTCCCGGCTGCCGAGAGGCCGCAGAAGGGATTCGATCTCGGCCACCTCCGCCGGGCGCGCCGGCCGCGGGTCCTGCTCCGTGTCGGGATCCCACCCGAAGCGGCGGAGATCGACGCGGCCCTGGAGATCGAAGACGACGCCTTCCTCTTGCAGGAGATGCCGCTGATAGCCCTCGCGGAGCCCTGCGCCCTCCGCCATCCATCCGCTCGCGGCTCGCGTGCTGACCTCGCCCTTCGAGTTGATCACCCGCTGCCACGGAATGTCCGCGCCGTCGGGCAGAGAGTGCAGCGCATATCCCACCTGCCGTGCATGGCGGGGAATCCCGGCGAGAGCCGCCACCTGTCCATACGTGGCGACCCGCCCCGGCGGGATGCGGGCGATGACGGCGTAAATTTTGTCGTAGTTGGAGACCGCTGGAGGTTGCGGCATAGGGGGCATTGTATAGCCGGGCGGTAGACCATGCTACGCTCGCCGCGGAGCGAAAGCCATGTCGCGTTTTTTCAACACAGCCGGACCCTGCGTCCCGGCCGACCACTACATGCTCTCGGGAGAGAAGCGTCTGCCGCGCCTGCGCGCGCTGATCGACCGGAAGCTTTACTTCGTCGTCCACGCACCTCGCCAGACCGGAAAAACGACGACCCTCGCAAACCTCGCGCGCTCTCTGACAGAGGAAGGCCGCTATACGGCTCTCCTGGCGAGCTGCGAGACCGGCCAAGTCGCCGGAAGCGATGTCGAACGAGGGATTGGCGCCGTGCTCCAGGCGATCACCCAGGCGGCGGAGCTCGAGCTTCCTCCCGAGCTGCGGCCTGATCTTCCCGAGGAATTCGCCTCCGTCGTGGCGGAGGGACGGCTCACGTTGTTCCTGAGCCGCTGGACGCAAAAGTCCCCTCGGCCTGTCGTCCTCTTCCTCGACGAGATCGACGCTCTGCGCGACGACGCGCTCCTCTCCGTCCTGCGCCAGCTCCGTTCCGGGTATCCCGGCCGGCCCAAGGGGTTCCCGCAATCGCTGGCGCTGATCGGCCTGCGCGACGTGAGGGATTACAAGGCCCGCATCCGCTCCGATTCGGAGAGCCTCGGCACGTCCTCCCCGTTCAACATCAAGGTCGAATCTCTGACCCTGCGCAACTTCAACGCGGAAGAGGTCGCAGAGCTTTACGCCCAGCACACCGAGGAGACCGGACAGGTCTTCCGCGCGGACGCCGTGGCCCGGGCGTATGAGCTGACCCGCGGCCAGCCCTGGCTGGTCAATGCGCTGGCGCGCCAGATCGTCGAGGAGATCATCCCGGACCCGCAGGTCGCCGTCGAAACGCCGCACGTCGACCGCGCGAAAGAGATCCTCATCGAGCGCCGGGACACCCATCTCGACTCGTTGATCGACCGCCTGCGCGAACCGCGCATTCGGAGAGTGATCGAACCGATCCTGACCGGCGAGCTTCTCTCTCCCGACCTCCTGGAAGACGACATCCTGTTCGTCGGCGATCTGGGTCTGATCTCGACCGGCCCTGCCGGTCTCGAGATCGCGAACCCGATCTATCGCGAGGTCATCCCGCGGGCTTTGGCCTGGGTCACCCAGGTCTCGCTGCCGATCACCCAAGCTCCCTACATCACCGGCGACGGCCTGCTGGACACAAATCGCCTGCTCTCCGACTTCCAGTCCTTCTGGTGCCAGCACGCCGAGTTCTACCTGTCCCGCCAGCCGTACTCGGAAGCGGCGGCGCAGCTCATCTTCATGGCCTATTTGCAACGGGTGGTCAACGGCGGCGGCTCGATCGAACGCGAGTACGCCGTCGGCAGCGGCCGGATCGATCTCTGCGTGCTGTGGCCGCACCGGCATGGCGTCCAGCGCTGGGCGTTGGAGCTGAAGGTCTGGCGGGACGGCCGGCCCGATCCCCTGGCGGAAGGGATGGCTCAGCTCTCCGGCTACCTGGCGCGCCTGGGGCTCGATCGCGGCACGCTGATTCTCTTCGACGGACGTTCCGATGCGGCGCCTGCGCCTGAGCGCTGCTCCCGGACCGAAGTGGAGCACGAAGGGCGCCAACTCACGATCCTCAGGCTGTGAGGAATCCGGCGGGCTGTAACACCCCCGCCTCCTCTGGAGCCTTGGGTTGATATAGGATCTCCCCGATCAAGGAGGAGCGCGATGAGGACTGCGGTCGACGAGATGCTCGGCGGCCTGGTCGACCGGCTTCGAGAGGCGGCGGGGAGCAATCTCCTGGGCGTCGCTCTCTATGGCGGGCTGGTCAAGGGGCGGTATACGCCGGGCGTTTCCGATGTCAATCTGCTGGTGGTCGTCGCCGACGCGCGGCTCCCTTCTCTTGTCGCGCTGTCCTCGGTGCTGACGGGGGCGTTGCGCGAGTCGTCGGTGATCCCTTTCATCGCGACGCCGCAGGACCTCCGGGATTCCGCGACGCTCTTTCCGGTCAAGATCCTCGACATCCAGACGTGCCACCGGGTGCTGTGGGGCGATCCGCACCTGGCCGGCATCACGGTCGATGCCGCGGCGTTCCGTCTACGTGTGCTCCAGGAGCTCAAGAACATGGAGATGCGGCTGCGCCTGCGGCTGGTGGAGCGCGGCGCCGAGCCCGGTGCGCTGTGGCGTGGCTTGGTGGGCAGCCTTCCCAAGGTGGCGGTGACGCTCGAAAGCGTGCTCCGCTTCCGTGGCATCGAGGCGCCCGCGGACCGGCCGAGCCTGTTGCGGCGCGCCGCCGCGGCTCTGGAGATCCCCGCGGGGCGGATCGACCACCTCGCCGATCTGCACCGCGTCGACCGCCGGCCGGACGACGAGACGGTCCGCCGCCTCTACGGCGAGTATCTCGATCTGCTCGCCGAGCTCGGAGGCCGGATCGCGGAAGGCGCCGCATGAATCCGCTCGACTTCCGCGGCCCGGAGTTCCTGGCCTTCTACGTGGCCTGGAGCGGTGCCGTGCTCGCCATCCTCTGGGTGGCCCGCAGTGCCTGGGAGCGCCGGCAGCCGCAAACTCCGCCGCTCCGCCGCTGGATCGTCGGAAGCTATCCCGCCGAATCCGACGCCTACGCCATCGCGCTCCTGCGCGGCGGTCCGTCCGAGGCCGCCCGGGCGGTGCTCGGCCGGTTGGTGGGCGAGGGCTATCTCCTCGTTGACGGCCGGCAGCTCAAGCTGCCGCAACCGCCGCCCGCGAACGCCGCCCGCCTGGACTCTATCGAGGAGCACGTTCTCCGCGCCCTTTCTTCCGGAGCCTCGGCCGGTCTGCCGGCTCAATCCGCGGAGGCGCAGGCCGTTCAGGCGATGCAGCACCTAGCCGCCGCGATGCAAGCGGACCTCGAACAGCAGGGACTGGCGCCCGCCGGGTCTGTGCAACAGGGCTACTCGCTCTTCCGCCGCCTCGGTGTTGCCGCGCTCCTCGGGCTCGGCGTCATGAAGATCGCGGTCGGAGTGTCGCGCGACCGGCCCGTCGGCTTCCTGATCCTCCTCACGTTCGCCTTCACCTGCGTCTGCCTCTTCGTGTTGAAAACGCCGCTCCAGACGTTCGAAGGGCGGCAATATCTCGACTGGCTCAAGGACTCGCACCGCGGGTTGGTGCAGATGATCGAGCAGGGGCGGCGCAGCGGGCAGGGCGAGCTCGCCCTCGCCGCCGGCATCTATGGCCTCACCATCCTGCCCAGCTTTGCCGGGCTGCTCACCGCCCTGCGGCCGCCGCCGTCGAGCTCGTCGAGCAGCGGCTGCTCCAGCTCGAGTTGCAGCGGCGGCGGGTGCGGGGGAGGCGGCTGTGGCGGCGGCGGATGCGGAGGGTGCGGTGGCTGAGCCGGCCGGATTGCCGTTCTTCGGCGCCGGGGTGAGCTTCCGCCCGGATTGGCGCTGGGAGGTAGTCCGCCACCGCGGCGCGCTCGGCGCGGTGGAGTGCATCCCGGACGACATCGCCGGAGACGCGAGCCTCCGCGATCTCGTGACGATGAAGTCGGCCGTGCCCATCCTCCTCCACGGCATCGGCCTGTCGCTGGGCAGCGCCGAGGGGCTCGATCCGGAGCGCGTGCGCCATATCGCGCGGGTGGCCGAGGCGGTCGAGCCCCCGTGGTTCTCGGAGCACATCGCCTTCACCCGCGCGGGTGGCGTCGAGATCGGCCACCTCGCTCCCCTGCCGTTCAACCGCGAAGCCGTCGCGACCGTCGCGGCCAACGCCGCCACGCTGCGCCGGGCGATTCCCGGCCTGCCGCTCCTCCTCGAAAACATCGCCTACAGCTTCGCGCTGCCCGGCGGCACGATGAGCGAAGCCGATTTCGTCCGCGCCGTGCTCGAAGAGGCGGACGCCGGCCTGCTTCTCGACCTCGAAAACGTCCACGCCAACTCGCGCAACCATGGCTACGATCCGATCGAGTACCTGGAGAGCCTGCCTCTGGAGCGGGCGGTCGAGGTGCATCTCGCGGGCGGCGTCGTGCGCGACGGCGAGTACGCGGACACCCACACGCAGCCGGTGCCCGAAGCCTCGTGGGCTCTCCTCGAATGGCTGGCGCCGCGCGCTCCGCTCCGTGCCGTGATCATCGAACGGGACGACAACCTGCCGCCGTTCGCGAAGCTGCTGGAAGAGGTGCGGCGCGCCCGGGAGATCCTCGATGCGGCTCGCTGACCTGCAAAAGAGCCTCGCCGCCGGCCTCCTCTCCGCGCATCATCCCGCCCCGGAAGGGCTCGCCGAAGCCGCGGTCGCCCGCTCAAGGCGCGCGCTCATCGCCAAGCGCCGCCAGGCCGTCGCCCATCTCCTCCCCCGCCTGCGAGCCGCCCTCGGCACCGCCTGGAACGACCGCTTCGTCCGCCACGCGGAGACCTACGCGCCGTCCGGCCTCCTCCACCACGTCGACGACGCCTGGCAGCTCGCCGCAACCGTCGTCCACGACTCCGGCACCGCCGACCGTCCCCTCGCCGCGGCGGCCCGCGACGACCTGGTGCTCCTGCGCCTCCGCTACGCCCGCGACCGCAAAGCCGGCGCCCACCGCATCCACGAGCGCCGGTCACCGCTCATCGCCCTGGTCCGCACCCCGGTCCGCCAGCTCATCGTGCGGATGCCGGGCGTGGACGGGCGGATCTGGTCGATGCGTTTCTAACGCAGCGTATAGAGATAAGCCGCGAGATCGCGTCCCTCCTCCTCCGTCACCCCCAGAGTCGGCATCTGCGTCCCGCGCACGACGCTCTGCGGATCGCGGATCCAGCGGATCAGGTTCTCCGGCGTGTTCGACAACCGTCCGGCCAGTTGCGGCCGGGACAGGAGCCCCCGGAGCGGCGGTCCGACCTGCATCTTCGGCTCGGACAGGCCGGGGATGAGATGGCAGGAGTTGCAGCCATAGCGGCGGACGAGGACCTCCCCCCTCTGCGGATCGCCGCCAGTCAATTCACGCGCCTTGCGCTCGACCGCTCCCTCTCCGCAAGCGCCGAAACAAAGCACGAACAACAAGACGGGCAAGATGATGCGGACATCTGACCTCATTCCTCTCCCCTGTCCCGCTCCTTCCGATCCGCTACACCTGTCTTGTATAGGAGGGCGAACCTTTTACCTGGAGGTGAGCCGATCCAGCAGCACGCCGGACCCCAGCCGGAGTCGCACCAGAGTCAAACCCTAAGAGCCGTTCTACACCGGCTC
>JADMIO010075676.1_pt1 | contig 10064 bp, 8 predicted proteins | sample 8958161 | NCBI WGS metagenome assembly JADMIO01 (sample SAMN16585339, study PRJNA669376) | soil metagenome | isolation source: Crop rotation soil | place: USA: Cullars Rotation, Alabama | collected 2011
GCCGCGACTTCAAGTCACGTGAATTCCAAGCTTCGGATCCCACTGTGCTGGAAAGTGTCGTCACCCGCGATGACGAAGAACGCAAATGAGTCGCCGTGCGCTGTAGCAGCGCAGAGAACCAGGCACGCATGGAGATCTCCAAAAGCCGGAGGAAAATGGTGCCCTACAGACGCCGCAGATGGCTCCCGCGTTTAGACGCGCATAGCTCCGGCGTTTAGACAGCGTTGGACGACATCGCGTCCACCGGCAGGATTACTCCAGGTGAATCATCTTGGCCACGTGCGTTAGTCGCTCAGCCAATTTCTTTCGTGCGGAGAACAGCGTCGCCTTGGCCGTTCCCTCGGCCGCGCCCATAACGGTCGCGATCTCACGAATCGATTGATCGTCGAAATGTCGTAACTGAATCGCCTGACGCTCCCGGTCGGTCAGGACAGTAATCGCCGCTTGTACGTTCTGCCGAATCTCTTCCTGCTCGATCGCGTCGAGCGGCGTGGTCTCTGCCACAGGATCCTCGTCACGATACATCGCGATGTGCGCCGAGTGCTCTCGGCCCTGGCGGCGACCATCGGCACGCCATTGATCCCGGGCGACACGTCTGAAAATCGTGTAAATCCACGACCATAACGGCCCAGTCCCTTCGTATCGTGACCGATGTGTATGCACGCGAACCCACGTATCCTGCACCAGGTCGTGCGCCAGGTCGTGATCACCGGTATGCCGGCGCGCAATCCGCTGGAGTCGTCCGGTATAGTACCGAATGACCAACGTCAACATCTCGTCATCGCCGTCGCGGAACGCGGCCAGCAGCAATGACGATGGAAGACCATTCTCCAGGACGAGCGTATCGTCACAGAATGGAGCATCCGTATCGTGAGAAGTGTAGTACACCGTGAGTTCGCTGCGCCAATCGATGAACGGGACGGGATTGTGTGGTTACACAGAGTCGCCCGGCGTCGCAGAAATTATGGAACCTCGTGGCGGACGACAAGCCCATCACATTATTGCATGAACGACGATCCTGCACGAGTGCAGCATCATCTTCGCGACAGAGAGTCCTTCGCATTGACAAATGCCATGAAACATTACTTGACTGTCGATACAGGAACTCCCATTATACAACAAGTCACGACGAGACGAGAATACACGCAGAAAACGTCGACAGGATTCCACACTGGCGTATCATTTTCTTCCCCGTCCCTGTCTCAATTTCGCAGAAAGTTGGCTTGATGGCAGAGCGATTTCGCGATGAGGTTCGCAGAGCACCCTGTCCGCGACGAGACGAAATGCGGGCGGACTTCCGCCATGCCTCGACGAATGTCCGCAGACTTTGACGGGATTGTGACACAGCATGATCCATACATGGATACATACGTGGATCTGGAACCTGCTCCCAAAAACCTGCGCAGGAAAATTTTTAGGGCGATCGTCTACGCCGCCCCAAAACACTCCTCTCGCGTAGGAATCGGCGTCCCATGCGGATCATGCGTCGGATGTCCTAACGCCGCCGCCATCCGATCGATCATCTCCTCGGACACGGCATGCTCCATCCGCTCGGCTTCATCATGCACGTCGTTGAACGTGTACCCCAACGCATGGACCAGATACGTCTCAATGATCCGATGCCGCCGCACCGTGCGCAACGCCGCTTGCCGGCCGCGCGTCGTGAGTTTGACCCCGCGATAGCGCTCGTACTCGAGCAACCCCTGTTCCGCTAAGCGCCGCACCATCCCGGTGACCGACGCCGGGGCAATCGACAACCGACTCGCGATGTCATTCGTCGGGGCGTTCCCACCGTTCGACTCCAACTCGTAAATCACCTTGAGATAATCTTCGACCGGCGCGGTCAGCGAAGGAACCGTCGTCATCATCATGGCAAGGTGAGCAAACGAAGTGAACTAGCGGAAACTTATGCGAACCCCTTGAGCGTCTGCACCAACAACCAGATGTTGAGCGCCGCAATGAAGATCGCAATGACATACGCCAGGACCTTGAGCCACAGGGGATTCACGAACGCACCCATCTTGGCCCGGTCCGACGTGAACTGCACCAAGGGGAAGACCGCGAACGACAGCTGCATGCTCAGGATCACCTGGCTGAACACCAATAATTTAGCGGTTCCGCTCTCTCCATAGAGGGCGGCCACCGTCGCGGCGGGGACGATCGCGATCGCCCGGGTGATCAGGCGCCGGAGCCAGGGCTTGAGCCGGATGTTGAGAAACCCCTCCATCACGATCTGGCCAGCCAGCGTCCCCGTGAGCGTCGAGTTCTGCCCCGAGGCCAGGAGCGCGAGCGCGAAGACCGCACTGGCACCGCCACCCAAGAGCGGCGTCAACAGCTTGTGCGCATCCTGAATTTCCGCGACATCGGAGTGCCCCGACGTATGGAACGTCGCCGCGGCAACGATCAGGATGGCCGCGTTGATGAACAGCGCCAACGTCAACGCAATCGTCGAATCGATGAACGCGTAGCGCACCGCTTCCCGTTTGCCCGATGGGGTTTCATCATACCGGCGCGTCTGCACGATCGATGAGTGCAGATACAAATTGTGCGGCATCACCGTCGCGCCAAGAATCCCGATCGCGATGTACAACATCTCAGGATTACTGATAATGGCAGGCGATGGGACAAATCCACGCATCACCGCGCCCACCGGCGGATTCGCCAACGCAATCTCGAAGACGAAGCACACACCAACCGTAGCCACCAACGCCACCACCAGCGCTTCGAGCAACCGGAACCCTTTGTTCTGGAGATACAACACCAGCAACACATCGAGCGCCGTAATGATCACGCCCATCGTGAGCGGGATCCCGAACAACAAATTCAATGCAATCGCAGATCCGATGACTTCGGCGAGATCACACGCCGCGATCGCCACTTCACACAGAATCCACTGCCCAAACACCGCCGGTTTACTGTAGTGATCCCGGCACGCCTGCGCCAAATCCCGCCCCGTGACGATCCCCAATTTCGAGGAGAGCCCCTGGAGCAGCACCGCCATCAGATTGGATAGCAAAATCACGCTCAACAGCGTGTAGCCGAACCGTGATCCCCCCGCGAGGTCGGTGGCCCAGTTTCCCGGGTCCATGTATCCTACCGCGACCATATACCCAGGTCCGGCGAAGGCCAGAATCTTCCGCCACCACGGCCCCTGCGCCAGCACCGGGACCGACCGATGCACCTCAACCAGGCTCGGTGTCACCCGAGCCCGTCGCCACCCTTTTTCGATCGATTGTTCGGATTCTTGAGGTGCTGTGGCCATACACCCAAGTTAGCCTACCCTAAAATTGAATTCAATCCTCGATCTCGCCACCCGCCTCGGCCCAGCCGCGAAAGCCGCCGGCCAGCGAGGTGACGTTCTTGTAGCCCATCTGCTGCAGCGTATCGGCGGCAAGCGCCGACCGGCTTCCGCCCGCACAGTAGATCACCACTTCGGCCGACCGGTCGACCGCCCCTTCGACTTTCCCTTCCAGCTGGCCGCGGGATATGGATCGCGCCGGGGACGTGCCCCAGGTTCCATTCGTTGGGTTCACGGACGTCGAGGAAGACTCGGCCAGGGGTGGCTTCTTGTGATTTCGCGATCGCGTCGGCCGGGGAGATTTCCGTGATGCGGGTTTTGGCGGCGTTGATGAGATCGGCGCCGGTTTTATAGTCAGACATATAATGAGAACGGCTAGCGAGTGGTGAGGACGGTCAGCGTGCAGGGGTCCGCGTCGAGGATCGCCTCCTGGCCTAGCGGAATCGTCCACTGTTCGTCGACGTGTCCGATGGGGAGGCCAATGACGCAAGGAATGTTGTGCAAATTCGCCACCTCGCGCAACACCATCTCGAGCGTCCGCCCCTCGACGACGTCTTCCTCGCCTCCCTCACACGACGTGCACTGCCCGAATGCGATCGCGGCCACCTCGGAGAGGAGTCCGGCCATGTGCAACTGCTGCAGCATTCGGTCAATGCGATACACGGCTTCGTTCACATCTTCTAACACCAGAATGGCGTCGCGCAAATCAGGCGCGTAAGGTGTTCCACACAACGCACTCAAGAGCGCGAGATTCCCACCCATCAATCGTCCGCGCGCGGTGCCACCACGCACCGTGCGTGCACGGTGCGCCGTTCCACAAGAATCTTCATGAAACCGCACCGCGCGTTCGAAGGAATTACGCGTAAACGCCGGCAACCCCGCGCGCGCTGTCGGTGCATGATACGTGATCAATTGACACTGTTGTCCAATCGCGCAATGCAGCGCCGTAATGTCGGAGTATCCCAGGATCGCTTTGGGCATACGACGCAACGCATCATAATCGATCCGATCCAAAATACGCGTCAGCCCATAGCCACCGCGAATACACCACACCGCATCAATGGACGGATCTCGCAACGCACGATTCAGATCCTCGACGCGCAGATCGTCGGTCCCCGCCAAATACCCAGATCGCGCCAAGACATGCGTTCCCACGACCGGCTCCCATCCAAACGATCGTGTATTCTCCACCGCGCGCGCAACATCCGCTTCCCCCCGCAACGGTCCCGACGGCGTGACGAGCGCCACGCGTGCTCCAGTCTCCAAAGGTCGAACAGGCGAATACGAGGTGAATGGCACGGAATTTCAGCGAAAGAGGAAGAAACCGAACGAAAGCCAGCCACTATAGGCGAGCGTTTATCTCAGTGGTGCAAAGTCCCCTGGCACATGCGTTGCTTTTTACCCCCCCACAGCCAGAATTATCACCTTTTTATGCAGGAGCGTACGATGCCCGGTTCAAACAAAGATAGTAACGCCAACCGCAACGTCTCCACGCCGTCCAACCAGGACGAGAACGACATGCTTGGGAACCAGGGCGGTTCCCGGGGCGTGGGCAAAAATACGGGAATTGGCGACCAAGAGACCTTAACCCCCGGTTCGACCACGAGCCGCTCAGGAAGTTCGTCCAATACGGGCACGAACCGCGGCACGAGTGGCAATACGGGCAACACCGGCAACAAAGGCAACAGCGGCAATACCAACAAGAAAGGGTATACCGACGACTCGGATGATCTGTCCAGCCATCGCTGAGTGATGGCGCACTAAAAAGCAGCGCCTAAGCGGTTCCTAGCCTGAAGCACGGGCGCACTCGTCGTGCGCCCGTGCTCGTTTATGGTGTCGGAGGTCCGCCGAGCGTGGCTGCTTCTCGATCGCATTTCTCCTATCTTTCGGAGTGCTCATTCCGTTCATTATGCACCATCCGGTGGCCACCGCAGTCATCGCCGCACTCCCCTGGTTCATCGCACCATTCCTTACACTACGGCGATTCAAACACTCGCGACAACTGCGCGACGAATCACCAATACCTCCAGAGCATCCCCCAACGGTTGCCGTCATCATCCCCGCGCGCAACGAAGCACAAAATATCGAAGCCTGCGTACGCGCCGTCCTGGCATCCACATATCCAGCCCTGACGATCACCGTCGTCGACGACCACTCCACCGACACCACCGGCGACATCGCCCGCGCCCTCGCACAACACGATCCTCACGTCACCGTCATCATCCCGCCTCCGCTCCCACCCACATGGTTCGGCAAACAATGGGCATGTCAAACCGGCGCGGACGCAACACAGAGCGACATCCTCATCTTCATCGACGCCGACACACGTATCGCGCCAGAATTGATCACCCGCTCCATCAACGCGATGGAACGCGAGCATGCCACACTCTACTCCGTCCTCGGCAGTCAGGAAATGCACGGCGTCTGGGAACGCCTCATCCAACCACAAATCCTGACCATGCTCGTCCAACGCTACGGCGGCACCGAATCGATCAACCGCTCCGCACGCGTGATCGACAAAATCGCCAACGGCCAATACCTCATGATCCGGCGACAAGACTACACCGCCCTCAACGGCCACGCCCTAGTCCGCGATCACGTCGCCGAAGACCTCATGCTCGCGCAAAAATATTTCGCCGATGGCCGCCGCACGATCGTCGCCGAAGGGCGAGAGTTCCTCTCCACCCGCATGTACACATCACTCAAAGAAGTGATCGACGGCTGGCGCAAAAATGTCTACGCGGGCGGACGCGAAGCGATGCCGGGAGGCGCCTTCGGAAGATTCTTCTTCCCCGCGCTCTTGTTGATCAACCCGGCCATGCAGCTCGTGCCAATAGGCGTACTCCTCGCGGCACTCTGCATCCCGATCGCGTCTTCGCTGCTCCTGTGGGCCATACTCGCCACGGTAGCATGGGTGCTGTGGTGGATGATGACCTACCACGCAAGCCATCAATCTATTCTCTACGCATTCGCCTTTCCAATTGGTGCCCTACTCCTGGCCTACATCTTCATCACCGCCATTGTCAGAGGCCATACGGTCTCCTGGAAAGGCCGCCAATATCAAAACACCCCAGCCGAAGACACGCCGTAAGCGTCACCGATTTTTTCCACAGGCTGCAACGATTTAACTACACGCGTCAAGATTTGACGTGATGAACTCGACACGAGGACCCCTATCATGCTGGCGTGCACTCGCTCTCCTCCGCCAGACAGCTCCTCACCACACTCACCACGCACCACAAGCGCGATGAGCTCCTCGCTGCGTTAGGCTTCGCCACCCCAGCGCTCCCACTCGATCCCTACGCGCGCGAACGCCTCGCACTCCCCTCCGCAGTCACCACAGCATCCGTCGCACGTGGCACCGGCCGCCTCCGCGCACTCGTCATCACACTCGAATCCAACGCGCTCCCCAAAGACTCCATCACCCAAATCGCCCAGCGGCTCACCACGCGCGTTCCACATCTGTTCTGGCTTCTCATCACCACCCAACACGACACCTCACTCCTCGCCATCGCCGCTTGGCACCCCATCACCCCACACCCACACGTCGCCGCACTCGTCACCTACCAAGACCGCATCACCGACAGCGACGCCGAAACACTCTGCGCACTCGCTGCCATCAACACCACCACGACCCCAACCGCCCAAGACGCCCTCCACCACGCCCGCTGGCTAGACATCCTAGGCAGAGAAACCATCACCAAACGCTTCTACCACGCCCTCGAACAAGCCGTCGACACACTCGCGCAATCACTCACCCCAACACCACGCCCCAGCGACGCCAGAACACTCGCACTCCTCTGCACATCCCGCCTCCTTTTCCTCTCCTTCCTCGAAACCAAAGGCTGGCTCAATAACGACTTCGGATTCCTCATCAACGGCTTCGCCGACACGCTAGCAAGAGGCAAATCCTATCACCAGAGGGTCCTAGACCCACTGTTCTTCGGCACCCTCAACACCCGCCCCACCAAACGCGCAGGATACGCCCACGCCTTCGGCAAAATCCCATTCCTCAACGGCGGCCTCTTCACCCGCACTCCACTCGAACGCCGCCTCCGCCACACCACCTTCACCAACGACGCCCTCAGCACCCTCTACGAACACGTACTCGGCAAATACCGCTTCACCGCCCGCGAAGACACCACCACCTGGTCCGAAGCCGCCATCGACCCCGAAATGCTCGGCAAAGCCTTCGAATCACTCATGGCCCCCAAAGAACGCCACCACTCCGGCGCCTACTTCACTCCACACGCACTCGTCGAACAGATCACCACGGCAACACTCGCCGAAGCACTCAGCGATGCGACGATCCCCAAAGACGTAGTCACCAACGCCCTCACACATCATCCAGTCCCCACAGAGCTCCGCGGCCCACTCCTCCACCGCACCACTACACTCCGTATCCTCGATCCCGCCTGCGGCTCAGGCGCATTCTTGGTCCATACCCTCGAATCACTCGCCACGCTCCGCGCACACCTGGGCGATATCACACCAATCGCCGCCATCAGACGAACGATCCTCACTCGCTCGATCTACGGCGTCGACATCAACCCCACCGCGGTCTGGCTCTGCGAGCTCCGGCTCTGGCTCTCAGTCGTCATAGAATCTCCCGAACGCGATCCCCTGCGCGTCCTCCCACTCCCCAACCTCGATCACCAAATTCGCATCGGCGATTCACTCGCGGGCGGAACATTCACCCACCCCATCGACCCCCGCACCGCACGCCACATCACCACCCTCCGCCAACGCTACGCCCGCGCCAACGGCCCACGCAAACACATCCTCGCCAAATGCCTCGACCGCGCGGAACGAGCCCGCGCCCTCGACCAAGTCAACCACACCATCACCAAAACAAAGCACGAACGCACCACGCTAGTGCGCGCCGCACGCACGCGCGATCTCTTCGCTCAACGCACCGGAACCACACACGCCAGCACACGCCGCCTCAAAGAACTACGTGCCACACTCCACCGCCTCCAGACCAAACGCAGAGCCATCACTGATGGCGCAGCACTCCCGTTCGCCTTCGCCACACACTACGCGGACGTAGCCGCACACCATGGCTTCAATGTGGTCCTAGGCAACCCACCATGGGTGCGCATCCATCACATCGCCCCAGCAATGCGCGAGGAACTACGCAACACATTCCACACGTTCCGCAACGCACCCTGGCACACGGGCGCCAAAAACACCCGCGCCAGCACAGGCTTCGCCAGCCAAACCGATCTCTCCGCCCTCTTCATCGAACGCGCCGTCGATCTCCTCACCCCCAACGGCGCACTCGGCCTCCTCGTCCCCGCTAAACTCTGGCGCTCGCTCGCAGGCGGCGGAACCCGCGCACTCTTACAACACAAAACCGCAATCACCGCCCTCGACGACCTCACCGAAGCCCCAGCACACTTCGAGGCCGCGGTCTATCCATCCATCATCGTAGCACGCCGCACCACATCACAAGACGCACCATCACTCTGCACGACCACAATCCATCGCAACACGACGGCGATACGCTGGACCGCACCATTCGACACGCTCCCACTCGATCACACCCACGGAGCACCGTGGATCACCATCCCACCGGAAGTCCGCAACGCCTTCAACACCATTACCCGCCACAGCACCCCACTAGCACACACACCGCTCGGTCGCCCCACACTCGGCGTCAAATGTGGATGCAACGCCGCATTCCTCGTGAACGAAACCGGTGGCACCAACACACTCGCCACAGTCACAACCACCAAACACCCCACCCAAATCGAACGTGCACTCCTCCGTCCACTGATCCGCGGCGAAACCATCCAATCATGGTCCATCACACCCTCGTCAGAACACATCATCTGGACGCACGATCGTAACACCGGCGCACCCCTCCAAACACTCCCTCAGCACACACTCACTTGGCTCAACCATTGGAGAAGTCGCCTCCAACATCGCAGCGACGCACGCCACCAACACCGATGGTGGGCGCTCTTCCGGACTAACGCCGCAAATACCAACACCCCACGCGTAGTCTGGGGCGACTTGGGCCAATCCCCACGAGCCACCCTACTCCTCCCACACGATCCAGCCGTCCCACTCAATAGCTGCTACGTCATCCATCCCCCAACCATCGACGACGCCGTCGCACTCACCACACTGATCAACACACCACTCATCGCCGCCTGGCTCCGCACCATCGCCGAACCCGCACGCGGCGGCTACCGCCGATTCCTCGGTTGGACCATGGCCTTGCTCCCAATCCCCAACGATTGGCAACACGCACGCACCATCCTTACCCCTCTAGGCCACCGCGCACTCACCGGACACCCACCGACCCCAGAAGAGCTCCACAACGCAACGCTACACGCTTACAACATCAGCGCCACAACAATCACCCCACTCCTGGAGTGGAACACGCCATGACCTCCCCAGTCCGCGCCACCATCGCACACTGCATCCTCGGCGACTCCGCACGTCCATCCCCAACACCATCACTGCACACGCTGGGCAACATTCAACTCTACGCCCACCAAATCACAGCGTACCACCGCATCCAAACAGCCATCGCAGAATTCGGCGGAGCATTGCTGTGCGACGACGTCGGACTAGGCAAGACCTACATCGCACTCGCCGTCGCGGCACACTACCCCCACATCCAAATCATCGCCCCAGCCGTCCTCCATCCCATGTGGCACGAGGCACTCGCGCGCACCAATCTCTCAGCAACACTCATCTCATTCGAAGCACTGAGCCACCAACCACAAATCCAAAGATCAGCCGCCCCGAAATC
>JADMIO011153697.1_pt1 | contig 10064 bp, 10 predicted proteins | sample 8958161 | NCBI WGS metagenome assembly JADMIO01 (sample SAMN16585339, study PRJNA669376) | soil metagenome | isolation source: Crop rotation soil | place: USA: Cullars Rotation, Alabama | collected 2011
GGCCAGCGCGCGCAGGCGCAACTTGACGGGCTCTTCGAGCGCCGCCGTGCCCGCAAGATCGAAGCGCAGCTGAACGGCTGAAGCGATCTTATTGACGTTCTGCCCGCCCGGCCCGGAGGCGCGCACGAACGACACCGACAGGTCGGAGTCGGGCAGGGTCAGATCAGGAGTGACTTCGACAGGCATGGCGGCGAGATCAGAGGCGCGAGTCGTCCCCGCTGCCGTCGTCCTCCAGGGCCGGCTGCTCGCCTTTCGGCAGTCGTGCGTTGCCGTCGGAGAAGCGCAGCTCGCGCTGCGCCACCGGGATCTTGATGCCGCGCTCCCTGAACACACGCCAGATCGCGCGATTCACGTCCGAGCGCACGTTGTTCACGCCGTTCATGGGATCCGCGATCCAGAAGCGCACTTCGAGCCGCATGCCGTAATCCTCGAAGCTCATGAGCCGCGTCACCGGGCCCGGATCGCGCAGGATGCGCGGATGGTTCTGCGTCGCTTCGAGCAATGCCTGCAGCGCTTCTTCCGGATCGTCGTCATAGCTGACCATCACCGGCAGACGCAGACGCACGCGCTGATCCGAATAGCTCCAGTTGATCACCGAGTTCGTGATCAGATTGAGATTCGGCACGAGCGTCTCGACGCCGTCGCGATCGCGCACGACCACATAGCGTCCGCGCAGCTCCTGCACCCAGCCGAAGTTCTCGGTGCTGGTGCCCGTGTGGCCCGTGAAGCTGATCACGTCGCCGGGCTTGATGGACTTGTCCATGAGCAGCACGAAGCCGCTCACGAAATTGCCGGCGACCGCCTGCAAGCCGAAACCGAGACCGACGCCGATCGCACCGGTCAGCACGTTCAGCGTCGTGACATCGACGCCCGCGGCATTGATGCCGAGCAGGATGCCGACGCTCACCAGGAAAAAGTAGGCGAACTTCGAAATGCCGATACGCGTGGAGACCGCGATCGCCTCGGCCTTCATGATCCGGCGCTCGATGCCGCGCGCGACCAGGCTCGTCACGATGACGAACGCGGTGACGACGACGATGCCTTTCAGCAGCGCCCACAGACTGAATTCGGCTTTGCCCGGAATCAGATCGATCTTGTCGAGCGTGCTCTCCGCGAGATTGAACCACCCGAGCAGTTCGAAGCTCACGAACAGCCAGATGAGGAACGTGAGCCGCGTCTCCCAGCCCCGGATCCAGCTCTCGCCGCCCAGCGAGAGGCGCAACAGATACATGCCGGTGCGCACGAAGATGAGCGCGATCGTCAGCTGTATCGCGATGCTCACCACCGCCGTGTGCATGTCCGCCATGCCCAGCGTCCAGCGCACGATCGACAGCACGATCAGCGCAAAGAAGAACGGCAGGACCTGCACGCCCGCTTCGATGAAGTGATTCCAGGACGTCGGCCCGGTATCCGGGGGCGGTGCGTGGCGCTTGTGCCATTGGCGCACCGCATGCGTGCCCGCCACCGCGATCATGCTCGCGATGGCGATAGCGATGACTTCGGCCAGAATTTCGGGGGACGCGAGCCTTGCGAAAAAGCTCTTCAAGGCGCCGTCTGCGCTATCCATGGATCCGGGTCAGGACGAGCATTACGCGTTCAGGCATTGAGATCGGGGATGAGCTGACTCTCGAGACGCGTGATCTGGTCCTTCAGCATGAGCTTGCGCTTCTTCAAACGCTTCATCTGCAACTCGTCACAGTGGGCGTCGAGCTGCAGGCGCGAGATGATCTCATCGAGATCCCGATGCTCGATCCGCAGCGTCCGCAGCTTTTCGAAATTCTTGAAAAGCTCGCGGTCGACGTTGTCTTCGATTTCCGCCATGGCCGGAGGGGGGAGAGCAACCAACACGACCCGCCCGTTTTCTCAGGCGGGGCCGTAGCTTAGCGAACCGGGCGTCAAGGCGCCACGGAAGCCTCGGTATCATACGCGCCTCATGACACCCTCACCGCTGCCGGCTCCCGACTGGGGCCATATCGATACCGTTCTGCTGGACATGGATGGCACGCTGCTCGATCTGGCGTTCGACACCTGGTTCTGGGGGCAGCACGTTCCACAGGTGTATGGCGCTGCGCGTGCCCTCACCCCCGAGGCCGCACGCGATGAGTTGAGGCCACGTTTTCAGGCAATTCAGCACACACTCGATTGGTACTGCGTCGAGTACTGGAGCCGGGAGCTGGGCCTGGACGTCGATGCCATGCATCGGGCCGCACAGGACCGGATCGCGTGGATCCCCGGTGCGGAGGACTTTCTGCGTCGCGTTCGTGCGCGGGGCAAGCGGGTCGTCATGGCGACGAACGCGCACCCGCTGGCGCTGCGCGTAAAGGACGAGCGAACCGGTCTCACTCGGTATTTCGATGCGGTTCACAGCTCACACCGGTTCGGTGCGCCCAAGGAAGACGCGACGTTCTGGCAGGCGTTGCGCGAAGCAGAGCCGTTCGATCCCGCGAGGACCATGTTCGTGGACGACAGCCCGCCGGTGATCCGTGCCGCACGCGATGCCGGAATCGGTCATATCTTTGCGATCCGGCGCCCGGATTCGTCAGGCGCGCCGCGCTTTCACGAAGGGTTCACCGTCGTCGACACGATTGCCGATATTCCGTGACCGGCGTTCAGCGAGGATCACCTGGACGGACGCGAATGGCCGCCTTTGCCGCGCGGCCGGCGCCGACCACCACCACCGCCACCGCCACTGCCACCGCGATTGCCACCCGGACGCCCGCGATGATGCGGCCGATGACCGTGTCCGTGATGTCCGTCACCGTGCGCGGGCGCTTTCACTTCGGGCAGCTGCTCCGGCACGATCGGCAGCGACGGCACCTTGTGTCCGATGTATTCCTCGATCTCCGGCAGTGACACCGCGAACTCTTCGCACGCGAAGCTGATGGCATCGCCCTCCGCGCCGGCACGCGCAGTGCGGCCGATGCGATGAACGTAGTCCGCTGCATCCTGCGGCAGATCGAAGTTGAACACGTGACTCACATCGGGAATGTGCAACCCGCGCGATGCGACATCAGTCGCAATGAGCACGGCCAGATCGCCATTGTGAAAGTCACGCAGAAACCGCAGCCGCTTCTGCTGAGGCACATCGCCCGAGATAGCCTGCGCATGGAATCCGTTCGCATTCAGGATCGCTTCGAGCCGCTCAGCCATGCGCTTCGTGTTCACGAAAACCATGGTTCGTCGCGCTTCGCTCTGCCGCAGCAGCCCGATCAGCAGCGGCACTTTCTCTTCCATGGCCGGGTAGTACATGAGCTGCCGCACGCGGTCGACCGTCATCTTGTCCGGTTCGATACGCACCAGCTCAGGGTTGTTCATGTGTTCGTACGCCAGCTCCAGCACCCGGTGCGACAGCGTGGCGGAGAACAGCATCGAGAGCCGGTGATGCGGCGCTGGCAGGCGCCGCAGGATGTATCGGATGTCGGCGATGAAGCCGAGATCGAACATGCGGTCGGCCTCGTCCAGCACCAGCACTTGAGCATGGCGCATGTCGAATACACGTTGCTTCATGTAGTCGATGAGCCGGCCCGGGGTGCCTATCAGAACATCCACACCCTCGGCGACCTGCCTGCGCTGCTTGTCGTAATCCACGCCGCCGAACACGACCGCGTGCCGGAATCCGGTGTGTTTACCGAGTATTTCGGCATCATGATGGATTTGCACGGCCAGCTCGCGGGTGGGCGCCACGACGAGCGCCCGGATCGAGGTTGGATTGCGGTGAGAGGAGGCCGGATGCTTCATCAGCGTCTGATAGAGCGCGATCAGGAACGCTGCGGTCTTGCCGGTGCCGGTCTGAGCCTGACCCGCGACGTCGCGTCCCTCGAGCGCAATGGGCAGCGTTTGTGCCTGAATCGGTGTGCAATGGACGAACCCGGCATCGCGAATACCCTGGGCGAGCGGGTCTGCAAGACCTAATGAATCGAAGCTTGTAAAACTGGTATGCGGTTCACTCATCAAAGAGCCGATTACGTGCCGTTATGTGTGGGAGGTCCCCTGGCGGGGCTTGAAAAACCGATTCGGAAGCGCTACAAAGTGAGCAAGACAGCGGGACATTCAAACCCGCATCTCCGACTCCAGATCGCAACTCCCTCCTAAAACTTTTAGGGCCAAACACCTCGTAGTGTAACCGTTTTGACGGGTGTATCTGGCATGAGCTTTTGAAAGCCGTGCGCCACCCTCCGGACGACCGATCTCGAGCCGGCCTATCCCGTAATTCTGCACTCCGACCGGAGGTTCAACCGCGTGAGTAGCCCGCACATCGTGCATACCACCGACGCAACGTTCTCGCAGGACGTCCTCAAATCCGAAAAACCCGTCCTGCTCGATTTCTGGGCCGAATGGTGTGGCCCCTGCAAGATGATCGCCCCCATCCTCGATGAGATCGCCAACGAATACAGCGACCGCATCAAGGTGGCGAAACTCAACATCGACGAGAACCCCCAGACGCCGCCCAAGTTCGGCATCCGCGGGATTCCCACCCTCATCCTCTTCAAGAATGGCACGGTCGAAGCACAGAAGGTCGGCGCCGTGTCCAAATCACAACTCTCGGCCTTCCTGGACACCAATTTGTGAGAGGCTACCTCGGTAATCAGGGCAGAAATCGCCCCAAGGGTCCGCGTCACGGCGGAATGCGCGATGGCAATCGCGACGGCAACCGCGGCAACAACGGCGGTCGCCAGGACGAGATGATGCACGAGCCGGAGCACTTCGCGGACGACGACGCGGAGATCATCAGTCCGGCAGAGCTGACGCAGTCGCGCAGCTCGATGAATCTCACCGAGCTGAAGTCGAAGCCGATTCACGAGCTGGTGAAGCTCGCCGAGTCGATGAGCCTGGAAAACCTCGCACGCTCGCGCAAGCAGGACATCATCTTCTCGATCCTCAAGGCGCATGCGCGCAATGGGGAGAACATCTACGGCGACGGCGTGCTCGAGATCCTGCAGGACGGCTTCGGCTTCCTGCGCTCCTCGGACGGTTCGTATCTCGCCGGGCCGGACGACATCTACGTCAGTCCGAGCCAGATCCGCCGTTTCAATCTGCGCACCGGCGACACCATCTCGGGCCTCATCCGCCCGCCGAAGGACGGCGAGCGCTACTTCGCGTTGCTGAAGGTCGGCGAGATCAATTTCGACTCGCCCGATTCCTCGCGCAACAAGGTGCTGTTCGAGAACCTGACGCCGTTCCATCCGACCAAGCGACTGAAGCTCGAACGTGGCAACGGCTCGACCGAAGATCTCACCGCGCGCACCATCGATCTGGTGGCGCCCATCGGCAAAGGCCAGCGTGGCCTGATCGTCTCGCCGCCGAAAGCCGGCAAGACGATGCTGCTGCAGAACATCGCCACGGCCATCACCTCGAACCATCCGGAGGTCTACCTCATCGTGCTGCTCATCGACGAGCGGCCGGAGGAAGTCACCGAGATGCAGCGGACCGTGAAGGGCGAGGTCGTCTCGTCCACCTTCGATGAGCCCGCGGCCCGCCACGTGCAGGTCGCCGAGATGGTCATCGAGAAGGCGAAGCGCCTCGTCGAACACAAGAAGGACGTCGTGATCCTGCTCGACTCGATCACGCGTCTCGCACGCGCCTACAACACCGTGGTGCCCTCATCGGGCAAGGTGCTGACAGGCGGTGTGGACGCCAACGCGCTCCAGCGCCCGAAGCGCTTCTTCGGCGCCGCGCGCAACATCGAAGAGGGTGGCAGTCTCACCATTCTCGCCACGGCCCTGATCGACACCGGCTCGAAGATGGACGATGTCATCTACGAGGAGTTCAAGGGCACGGGCAACAGCGAAATCCACCTCGACCGGCGCATCTCCGAGAAGCGCGTCTTCCCCGCGGTGAACATCAACCGCTCGGGCACGCGCAAGGAAGAGCTGATCACGGATCAGGGCGAGCTCGCGAAGATGTGGATCCTGAGGAAGCTCCTGCATCCCATGGATGAGCTGGCGGCCATCGAATTCCTGCTGGACAAGATGAAAGATACGAAGTCCAACGGGGAGTTCTTCGAGGCCATGAAACGGTAATTAATGCCCTTCGGGCAGCGTGCGACGGGGGTTGCCGTGGTGAAGCGCATGCGCGCGCCATCCCACGGCAGTGCCTTGCGAAACTGCCAACACGCTAAAGTAGCTTGTCCGCCCTGACGACCTCCTACCTCTGAGGCGGTCTTGGTTGTTCCGCGCGCGCCTATTGTGGTACTGCCTTCACAGTTGCGCAGCGTCGGCAAGCGCCGACGCTGGCGTGTCTGCACGGCATGTAAGAAGATGCCGGCGCTTGTTTTCGCCGGAGTTTTCTGCATGCGCCTGTGCTTCGCGCTCGTCGCGCTGCTGTTCACCGTTCACGCTGCATCCGCCGCCGATGAGCAGAAGAGGCCCGTCGCCTCGGACACTCTGAAGCCGCCGAAGAAGGCGGCCAGCTCGAGCCCGATCACGGATCGCTTCGCGCTCCGGGTGCTCTACTGGCCCGCCTCCCTGACCACCGACCTGCGTCTCGACCCGAATGCCGGCAACCCCGGCACGCAGCTCGTCGCCGAGGACGATCTCGGACTCGATGACAGGAAGCAGGAAGCGCGCATGGAGATGATCATCCGGCTGCGCGAACGCAATCGGCTGCGCATCGACTATCTGAAACTCTCGCGCCTCGGCGACCAGGTCATCAACCAGCAGATCGTGTTCGGCGACCAGACCTTCAACATCAACGACCGCGCGCAGACGGCGCTCGAGTGGCGCAATCTCACGCTCACGTACACGCGCTCGCTGCTCTACACCTCTCGTTTCGAGCTCGGCGCAGGCCTGGGAATGTCGATTCTCGAAGCGCGGGCGCGCGGCGAGGTCGTTGCGCGCAATATCCGCGAGCATCAGGAGGCGGTCGGCGCGTTCCCCACGATCGCGCTGGATGGCACGTGGCGCATCTCGAAGCGCTGGTCATTCAATGCGCGCGGGCAGCGCTTCACGGCACACGTCGATGAGTTTCGGGGGTCGCTCGCGGACTATCACGGCGACCTGCAGTTCCGCTGGCGGGAGAACTTCGCGCTCGGCCTCGGTTACACCCGCATCCGTACTCTCGTGGACGTCGGTCAGGACACCAACGGCGGCAATCCAGACGATCTCACAGGCCGCTTCGATCAGCGCATGAGCGGCCCCGAGCTCTTCCTCCGCGCCAGCTTCTAGATCATCACTCGCTTGAGGGTTTGCACACGTTCGGCGTGCTGACGCCACGTCGTGCGCGCACGCGCAAGGCGCACCGGAGAAATCGTCGCGTCTTCCAGCAGTTCGAAGAATTCGTTGCGCGCCAGCAGGGCGGCGGCTACGGATTTGCAGAACTGCTGTTCCAGCCAGGACACCGGTGTCTTCATTGCAATCCCCTTCATGCGGTTCTTGATTGTCGGGAAGCAGCTTGCAATGCCCGTGCCACCACTCGCTTCCCGGCGCTTCAGGCCACCGCCCGTGCCTTTCAGCGCCCCGTTAACAGTTTCCGGATGCTTTACGGTGCAGAGGCCGCGCCGGATGCCCCGTCGCCGGGCGAAGTTTGCCGCCCCTCACGGCGCCCCCGCGCACGAATTACAGCGGATGTAGGACAACGAGAAGGCTTGAACGCCGCATTGACTGATGGAACAGCGTTTGGCGTTGCGGATTAATCACCACGCCGGGCCCGTGTGCTCCGGCGCTTGTTGGACCGGAGAGAAAGGGTAGCTGAGGGGAAAGCCTGTATGAACATCATTATCTGGCTGGTGATCGGCGGTGTGATTGGATGGCTCGCGAGTCTCGTGATGCGGACCGATGGGCAGCAGGGCATCCTGCTGAACATCGTGGTCGGTATCGTGGGAGCGCTGCTCGGCGGCTGGCTCATCAGCCCGCTGGTCGGTGCATCGACCATCAATCAGGGCGATCTGAGTCTCGCAGGGCTCGGCGTATCGTTCCTCGGTGCGGTGATCCTGCTCGCGATCGTGAATCTGTTCCGTCGCGGTCGCGTTCGCTGAGGCCGATCGTTCAAGGATGAACAGCACGACGCTGACGCACCGGCAGTACTGGGCTGCCGGTGCGAATGCGTGTGCCTCACGGTTGATAGCGCAGCGCCAGCACGCGCGCGCGTAGTGTCTCCAGTGTCGCTTCTTCCGGCGGAATCGGGTCGCCCACGGCGAGCGTGATGCGGGCCAGGTAGCGACGCGGCAGCCGTTTCCAGGGCTGTTTCGCATAGCGCGAAAACATCGAGCCCCACAGATTCGAGACTGCCATCGGAATGACCTGCACCGGCGTCTCTTTCAGGATGCGCAGCATGCCGGCGCGAAACTCCCGTACTTCTCCGTCCGTCGTCAGCCGCCCTTCCGGGAAGATGCAGACCAGCTGACCGTCACGCAACTCCTGCGCGGTAACCGCAAACGCGCGTTCGTAGGTTTGCGGATCGTCTTTCGCGGGCGCGACCGGAATCGCCTTCATGCCGCGAAACACGAGGTTCAGCAGCGGAATGCGGAAGATCGATGCTTCCATGATGAAGCGCACCGGCCGGCGCACGGCCGCCGAGATCACGATCGGATCGACGAAGCTCACGTGATTGCAGATCAGCAGCGCCGGCCCGTGTTCGGGAATCTTGTCGATCCCCTCAACGCGCAACCGATACAACACGCGAATGAGCAGCCACGACAGGAAGCGCAACAGGAATTCGGGCACGAGCGTGTAGATGTAGACGGCGATGGCGGCATTCATCACCGCAACGACGATGAACAGTTGCGGGATCGTGAGGCCGTTGCGCAGGGCCACGGCGCCGAAGAGCGCGGCCGCCACCATGAACAGCGCATTGAGAATGTTGTTCGCGCTGATCACGCGCGAGACGGCTTCCGGCCGCGAGCGTTGCTGCATCAGTGCGTACAGCGGCACGATGAAGATGCCGCCGAACAGGCCGATGAGTCCTGCGTCCGAGAGTAGCCGCCATGAACCCGAGTGGTGCAGGAACGTCGCTGCGTTCATGGCCTCGGCAACGGGATGTGACGGAGACGCGAGCGCGAGGTCGATGGCGAATATGCTGAGGCCCATCGATCCGAACGGCACGAGGCCGATCTCCACCGTGCGTCCGGAGAGCTTCTCGCAGAGGAGCGAGCCGATCCCGACGCCTGCCGAGAAGACCACGAGGAACAGCGTGACTACGGTCTCGGTGCCGTTCAGCACGGTCTTTACGAATAGCGGCAATTGCGCGAGCACCAGCGCGCCGTACGCCCAGAACCACGAATTGCCGAGCAGCGAGAGGAATACCGTCCGCGACTCGCGCGCCGCCCTGATGCTGCTCCAGGTGGAGCGCCAGGGGTTCCAGTCGATGCGCAAATTCGGATCGGCAGGCGCCACCCGCGGCATCGCGAGGCTCATCAGAAATCCCGCAGCGGAGATGCCGATGAGCGTCGTCACGATGACCGCGATGTCGTTCTCCGCTGCGAGCACGCCACCGAGCAGAGTGCCGAGGAGAATCGCGAGGAACGTCCCCATCTCCAGCAGGGCGTTGCCGCCGATCAGTTCCGAGAGGTGCAGTATCTGCGGCAGCAGTCCGTACTTCGCGGGCGCGAAGAAGGTCGAGTGCATCCCGAGCAGGAACAGCGCCGCGAACAGGATCGTGAGATTCATCGTGGCGAGTCCCACGCCGGCGAGAATCATGATGAGGATCTCGATCGCCTTGATCGTCTGCACGACGCGCGACTTGTCGAGCCGGTCCGAGATCTGCCCGCCGATGCCCGAAAAGAGCACGAACGGCAGGATGAACAGCCCGCCCGCGAAATTCGTGAGGATCTCCGGTGCGAGTGTCGTCACCGAGGCGCCGTGATAGGTGATCAGGATCACCAGGACGTTGCGGTAGACGTTGTCGTTGAACGCACCGAGCGCCTGCGCGCCGAAGAACGGCAGAAAGCGGCGTTGAGTCAGCAGTCGGAATTGATTCGGCGAATCCACTCCGGTCTGCATCCGCGCCGTCAGCGTTTCGCTGCTTCGCGCTCGCGCTCGACGGCGCGATAGCCGATGTCGCGACGATATTGGATGCCGAGCCAGTGAATGGCATCGGCGAGCGTATAGGCTTCGCGCTGCGCTTCGCGC
>JADMIO011507149.1_pt1 | contig 10064 bp, 1 predicted proteins | sample 8958161 | NCBI WGS metagenome assembly JADMIO01 (sample SAMN16585339, study PRJNA669376) | soil metagenome | isolation source: Crop rotation soil | place: USA: Cullars Rotation, Alabama | collected 2011
CATGACCAAGCCATGTATAAGGCAATTGGTTTGCACACACCGTAATGTTCTGGGTTGATGTGAGCAGCGGGTTAACAGCAAGGGTGAGTGTTCTGATCGTATCGCAACTGTTGTTGCTGCCGGGTATAGTATCAACTACCTGGCCGGGTCCATTGAACAGATGCCCGTACCAGACATATGGAATGTTGTTGGCACATACGGATGTGTCAATGGCCTTCGTATTGAGTGGGTTTACAGTTATATTAATAGATACCGGTTCGTTAGTACATCCATTTGAGTTGGTCTCAGTCACCTGTAGCGTATAGGTTCCAACCTTTAACCACTGTACCGAGATGGTACTATGACCCGTGACGGTAAGTATCCAATCAGTTCCCGCCACGCCCGGCGTGATCGTCCATACGTAGGTAGATGTTGGCACATCGGTGACGCCATAGTTTTTTGTCTGATTTAAACAGACATTATCGTCACCCGTAAAGGGGTACGGCCCTTGGGATACCTGCGCAGTTACAGATTTCGAAAGAACAATAAACAGAACGATTGCACTCCATTTTATGTATCTGTTTACCCGTTTCATGTGTGTTAGTTTTGTTGTTTTGATTTCATTTTTAATGGTGTTTTTCGGCAGGATGTTGCTTTGCCAACGTAGATCCGGTTCACGCAACAATGAATCGGCTGAAAAGACTTTTCTACGGCTAAGCGCTAACACCAATAGTCGAAGCCATTGCAAAAGGTGTAACCAAAGGGCGCCGCCCAGGTTAGCTTTTAGCCGATGTATGTTGTTAAGTCTTTTCATACTCTTAGTTGTGATAGATTATTGGCGTTGGTTTCGGAAATATTGTCACTTGGGTTGTACATGTGTTTGCATTTCCACATTCGTCCGTCACCGTCCAGGTAATCGTAGAGATTCCAACACTGAAGTTGCCGCTGGCATCAATCCCTGATCCGCTCCGCGTCGTAGCACGCGATATCACAAATGAAATGAGCAGGTTGGAATTTGCGGTGCAATTATCGCTTGTCACCAATGTTGGAATTGTATACAAATCACCTGCTACCTGGCAGACCGGTGCCACCACCGGACAACTGATTTCCGGAGGTGTATTGTCAATTTTCCTTATTGTGGCAGGCGAGACATCGCACCCGTTCGCGCCGACGGCTCCTGCGAGGGCGCTGCCACAATCAGCACTTAATACGTAGCGGGTTCTTATTGAATAGCCGGAACAATTGTCGGCGGTTGGAGGAGTGTTGGTACCCCACGAAGCTCCATCGTCGAAACTGTACTGAATGTTGAAGCCTGCTATCGCCGGCGGCGCTGTTACTACAATGGCGCCGCAACCTCCATTGACGATGGGGGCTGCAGGTGCCGCCGGAAAGATTACCGTATTCACAATATTGCTCGCACCGCATGGGTCTGCGCCGATAGACCCTGCTGCGGTAGTTCCGCAAGTTGTTGTTAAAGCATATCGTGCCTGAATTGTATGACAGCCGGGTGTATTGGGGATCCCCGGCGCGTTTGAATAAGCTGCTCCATCAATACTATATTGAACCGAAAATCCCGCCACGGCTGCCACTGTTGGCAGGGTGAATGAAGTATTGCAGGAATTCGCCGGCGCTGTAAGATTTGGTGCTGTTGGAAAAATTACAACACTTACGACGTTGCTTGCACATGCCGCGGGAGAGGCAGTGCCAGCGGCGATCCCGCCGCACGCTGTACCTAAGACATATTGTGCCTGCACCGTGTGACATCCGGGCGTCGTGGGAACAGTTGGTATGTCCGCAAATGCTCCGCCGTCAATACTGTATTGTATCGTGAATCCGGATTGAGGAGTAACTGCGGGCAACGTAAAGGGAGCATTGCAGGTGTTATCTGGAGTGGCCAGCACGGGAGCCGGCGGAAAAATAACCACGTTCACAATATTCGACAAACACATGGTTGCTGTTCCTGCAGGGGTGCTGCCGCAAGTATTTGTCAAAACATATTGCGCTTGTATTGTGTGGCAACCCGTTGCAGTGGGTATGGTCGGTGAAGCGCTGAACGCCCCGCCATCGATGCTGAATTGAATTGTAAACCCTGCCACAGCTGGCACTGTCGGCAAAGCGAATGCGGTATTGCAACTGTTAGCAGGCGCGACCAGCACCGGTGCAGCCGGAAAGACAACAAAATTCTTTGTATCGGTACATCCGGGGGCTGGTGTAGTGTATGTTGCCGTGAAACATCCGGCAGCAGTAGGAGTGAAGACACCAGTGCTTGCATTGATAGTACCGCCTCCGCTCACCTTCCAGGTACCGCCCGTCGCCCCGGCAGTTTGTGTGAATGTGACCGTTCCTCCTCCAATACATGAATTAACCGTTGTAACAACCGGCAATGCATTCACAGTTATGGTAGCACAAACCGGGTTACTGACGCATCCCGACGCCGTTGTTGCAACCACACAGTATTGATACGATCCGGGTACGGTGGGAGTGGAGGTAACGGTTCGGCTTGTATCCGATGGGGTGAGATAGGTCGAAGGCGACCATTGGTAGGTAACTGGCTGATAAGTTCCCGAAAGACCCACGTTGTCAACCCCCCAGTTGCTTCCTGTGTTCCCACTGTATAGGAAACGAACCCGCACATTTGGCTGGCCAATGTAGCTGCTTAGGTTAATCGAAACCTGCTGCCACCCGGCGCCGCTGCCATTGGGAGTTCCTACGGCCGCGGGACCAGTCCAAGTTTGCAGCGTCGTGAATGTGAGGCCGCCGTCAGTGGAAATTTGAACCTTGGCGCTGGCACCAAAATTCAAATTCATTGCGGTGTAGAAATTAAATGTCGGGCTAGTAACACCAACGAGACTGAATGGAGGCGTGATAAGCCCAGTGGCCGAACCTCCTCCATCACCAGTTGCGATCATGAATTTAGTATTCGTTGGCACGGCATTGGAATTGTACGTCACTCCACTGAAAGTTTTTGGACCGTTGGTTTCGGCCCATGCGGCATTTGGATCGCCGTTATTGCTATTGGCATTGTTACCACTCCAACCCGCCGGATTAGCATTTTGAAAATCTTCAACAGGGAATGGAGGTGGGCCGTAATTGCTCGCCTGTAAAACCGAAGACTGACCGAGACAGATTGACGTGGGACTTGCGGTAACGGTCGGCGTAAATACTGGTTGAACAGGTACCACGCCTACGTTTGTATAGGCACTGCACCCGTTCAGGGTCAGAAGAACTCGGTAGGCGGTTGTGGTCGTTAGATTTGAAAAATTAGTGGTGGTTGGTGTAGAGGGCGTGAAGACATTCCACGTAGTCCCGCCGTCGGTCGATACCTCCCATTGAACAATAGTTCCTGTATAGTTTGACAGTGTAATCGTGCCACTGTTATTACTTGCGCAAACGGGCGCGACATTCGATAACGTTCCCGCCGGGCTTTGATTCACGTTGATCGTTACAGTCGCAGTGCTAACACATCCATTAGGATTCGTGGCGGTAACCGTGTAGGTAGTAGTTGCCGAAGGAAAGGCAATTACCGGAGATCCGCTGCTTACAGAAAAATCTGACGCAGGATTCCAGGAATACGTGGGAGAAGTGGCGCCACAGTTAGAGCATGTCGCAGAAAGTGTGTCGCTATTACCGCTGCAGAGCGTCGTCGAGGTCGCCGAGGCCGTTACTGCAGGCGTCGATTTTATGGTTACTGATGTAGTAACGGGGACCGCTGCACAACCACCCGAAGCAGGAATTGTATAGGTGATGGTATAAGTTCCCGCTGTGCTGGTGCTGGGTGTGATGGCACCTGTTGATGAATTTATGGATAGCCCTGCAGTAGAGCTAAAGGTTCCACCTGTATAGGCACCTGTACCCGTTAATGTAACTGGCTGCGCAGTGGCAACTGATGTACAAAAAGGTGTACCCGCATAACTGATGGTTGCTGTCGGTACAGCCGTTATGGTAACAGATGTAGTTGTTGAAAAGGCTGCACAACCGCCCGCAGCAGGTATTGTGTAGGTTACCGTGTATGTGCCCGCTGTACTGGTGCTTGGAGTGATAGCACCCGTGCCTGCATTTATTACGAGACCTGCAGGAGAGGCTGAATAAGTTCCACCTGCAGTTCCGGTACGAGTTACCGCTTGTGCCGTTGAAACGGATTTACAAAAAGGAGTTCCACTATAACTGATAGTTGCATTGGGTGCCGTCGAAATCGTTACTGATGTAGTAACGGGGACCGCTGCACAACCACCCGAAGCAGGAATTGTATAGGTGATGGTATAAGTTCCCGCTGTGCTGGTGCTGGGTGTGATGGCACCTGTTGATGAATTTATGGATAGCCCTGCAGTAGAGCTAAAGGTTCCACCTGTATAGGCACCTGTACCCGTTAATGTAACTGGCTGCGCAGTGGCAACTGATGTACAAAAAGGTGTACCCGCATAACTGATGGTTGCTGTCGGTACAGCCGTTATGGTAACAGATGTAGTTGTTGAAAAGGCTGCACAACCGCCCGCAGCAGGTATTGTGTAGGTTACCGTGTATGTGCCCGCTGTACTGGTGCTTGGAGTGATAGCACCCGTCGAAGGATCTATCGTTAATCCCGCAGTGGAGCTGAAGGTTCCACCTGTATAGGCACCTGTTCCGGTTAAGGTAACCGATTGCGGAGAAGCAAGTGAGGCACAAAAAGGCGCGGCATAGCTAATCGCTGCCGTGGGCGCTGTTGTTATAGTTACGGAACTGGTCGCAGTTACATCCGGGCATCCATTTGCTGCTGCAATAGTATTTGTGACCGTGTAGGTGCCGGGCGTGCTTGCAGATAGATCGATTTGCCCGGTATTGCTGTCCACAAATACAAGTCCCGCCGTTGACGTAAACGTTCCGGCTGAACCACCTCCGCTGAATGTCGGCAATGGATTCGTCGCACCCTGACAGTAAGGAGAACCGGCGTAATTAAATGTTGCGACCGGTAGCGCGGTAATTGTTATAGAACTTGAAGCAGTTACATCCGCGCATCCATTTACTCCCGCAATTGTATTTGTAACTGTATAGGTTCCGGGTGTGCTGACTGAAAGATTGATTTGGCCTGTATTGCTGTCAACAAATACAAGTCCCGCTGTTGACGTAAAAGTTCCGGCTGAACCACCTCCGCTGAATGTCGGCAACGGATTCGTCCCACCCTGACAATAAGGAGAACCGGCGTAATTAAATGTTGCGACCGGTAGCGCGGTAATTGTTATAGAACTTGAAGCAGTTACATCCGCGCATCCATTTACTCCCGCAATTGTATTTGTAACTGTATAGGTTCCGGGTGTGCTTGCGGATAGATTGATTTGCCCTGTGTTGCTATCAACGAATACAAGTCCCGCTGTTGACGTAAATGTTCCGGCTGCACCCCCTCCACTAAATGTCGGCAAGGGATTCGCCGCGTCCTGGCAATAAGGAGAGCCCGTGTAACTAAATGTTGCAATAGGAGACGCCGTTACATTTTGTGTTAAGTTCGCGCTGCTACCAACATTATCTAAGTCGCCGCTATAGTTCGCAGAAATTATGTGTGCGCCCGGAGTCAGCGTCGCTGTCGAAAGCAAGGCAGTAACAGTTTGCGGGTCACCTGTGGTGGCTACTCCAACAGTTCCCAGGGATGTGGCACCATCAAAAAACTCAATCGTTCCGGTCGGAGTGACGGACCCGGTCGTTACAACAGTGGCGGTGAATGTGACAGTTGCTCCTTCACATGAAGGATTGCTGTCAGAAGTAACGGTGGTAGTTGTGGCGTCGGCGAGCGCGACACTTGTGAAGGTCGTGATCGAACCGGTTGGCTGTACGCCTGTAGCCATTAAAGTATGAGTCGCCGTGTTTAATCCCTTGTATTTTAAAATCGATGAGTTGTCCCGGAATTCTCCCACTTTTATTTTTGCTTCGCTTCCAACAACATCTTTTTGTAGATACGTTGCTTCAACATTATAAACAGGGTTATTAATCCCCTCGGTGTGTATTGTCCAATAGCGGTTCAGGTAATTAGAGTTCCCTGGGTTGTCCTTAAATTTCGTGTCGCTTGTTCGAACCCCTGCGAAGGCTCCCGAAGCATATGTGCCCGCAGTAAAATTTAAATCAAGAGGTGAATAAGCCGTGGCGCTTGTGCCGACAGGAAATAAATACGCAAAACTCGTGGTAAATATTTTTCTGGCCTCACCACGCCCGTTGATCAGGATTAACCCGTGACTTGCTCCCAAAGTGCCGGCGACCGCATGCGCGCCTGGTCCAAGGACCAGGTTTTGATCGTTAAGGACTAACTGACCTTCCAATGACAGCCTGTTGTTAACCGTGAGGTCGCTTCCTGTTAAACTCGCCTTAGCTAACTTGGAGAAGAGAGAAAGATCGTATAGATCAACCTCGCTGTGTATTATGAATATACCTGGAGAAGATGTTGCGCCTCCTAATTGAAATTTTCCACCGTTAATTGTTTTGAGACCGGAGGATTGCAAGATTACGATGTCACCTCCCGAGCCCTCGTTTGGATGATGGATGATTATCGAAGGATTCCCGTCGATTGCAAGATTCGCTGATGCGCCAACATGAAAACTTCCCCAATCGTTGCTACTGTTTCCAATTGTAGATATGTTAACCGTACCACCGTTTATCGTAGCGGATCCGCTGTTATTGTTAAACCTTCCTGCAATGTTTAAAGTGCCGCCGCTGATTTGAACAATGCCGTTGATTCCATTGTTAAGTTCATTATCTGGGTGTGATCCGACATTGAGTATTCCTGCAGAAATCCTGATGAGCCCATTGTTATGTATGGAGAATCCGTCAGCGGAAGAAACAGAATTTACCGTGGCACCATTTACCCATAAACCTGCCGTGGTCGGAATCAACGGATCAGCCGTGAACTGAAATCTTCCCGCCGTTAATTTAAAAAGACCATTCGCAAGAATGATATGCCCTGTGTTCGAGGCAGCGCTTCCATTCGATCCGGTCGCTTCCAAAATCGTTGACGTGCTTAGCCCTTTGTCCACAGTGATGTTATAGAAGATCGTCGATGAACTTCCAGAAATTAGGCTATTTGTTGTTCCGATGAAGGTGACAGTACTGGCCGTCGCGTTAAATGTTCCGTTGTTGATCCAGTTTCCACTCACTTGGAGGGTGAGACCGGCGCTAATCGTTAAGGTGGCGTTTGTGCCGATAGAGATGTTCTCACACGCCGCAGATGATTTTGAAATCGTAACGGAAGCGCCCCTCGAAATTTCAACGTCATCGTTTGGTTCAGGTACGGTTCCTCCAAGCCAGGTGGTCGCCTCGTTCCACTCGCCTCCTTTGGCAGTCGACGCAATTACATGACCGGGAAGCCGCGAATCAAGTTCGTTAGTTTTTGAATTAAGGTCGTTGACGGATTCATTCGGATCGTCTCTTTCATAGTTAGTCGCAACATGCTCGTTCAATTCATTGATCCCTGGAACCTGCCGAAGCGAGTTCATTTGTTCATGCGAAAGAGAAAAGAGTACTGAAAAGGTTAGGGTCAAGTATAAACAGAGGCATCGTTGCCGATTGAGGGGTAAAAAACAGGCACGCGCAGGGAATTTGTAAAATTTTTCTCCGGGTAGCAGAAATCGGTACATTAAAAACCTCAAAATTTTTTTTATCGGTTTTTGAGAGGCAATCGGAGTAAAGGGTAAAAGTTTTTTGCAGAGATATAAAATTCCACCATCAAAAGTTTTTGCTTTTGACCGTCTATAAACGGAATTTATAAACCATGGACGACGGTTTATAAATGATCCAAAAAAGTGTATCAGCAAGTAGAGGTACGTCAAATCGCAACTGTTTTCATTGTTCAATAAGTTCTTTTCGCTAATGGCGATTTCAATAATCCATTACGGTCATTCATAGAAACTGAAAGTCATTTTAACACTCTGACCCGGAGGATGGATTTCAAGATGTATTCGGATTTCAGGGAAAATGACCATCCGGTGATTAGCCGGATGGTCGGCGGGATCTCGTAGGATCTAAATCTTACAGCTTAATTATTTTCACAGTCGAATGATGGACGCCCTGCGTTACATGTAACATGTATGTACCCTGGGCTAAATATTGCCCAACCCTCATCGATTCGCCAACTGCACCTCTTAACTGTTGCACTTGTTTCCCGGTCAAATCATATACTCTTATGTCGACCGCGTCCTGGGTATTGCTTTGCACAACTACGCTCGCATAATCGTCGAAGGGATTGCGAAGCACATTGACAGCAAACTTGCTGCTCAGAGTTGAGGAAGGATTCAATTCAGCAGTTAATCCTGAGATCCGAGCGCTGGAAGGAGTGCTGCCTGTGTGAACAACGAGGTTGCCCCCGCCCAAAGTTTGCTGCACCGTTTGTGTTCCGTTCCAGTTGCTCGTATACCACAATCCGCCCGATTTGTTAAAGACTGCAATTCCGATTTTGTCGCTGATTCCCGGTTCTCCATTGTCAGTCATTGCCACCTGAAGGGTAGCGCCGCCGTCTACCGAGATGGGACTATTCGGGTTGGTAATATCCTGGATGCTCGCCTTTCCATTGAAAATCGCCGTGTAAGGCAACGTTGTCCCGTTGGCCGAGAGTGACGTCATTGAGTTCCCTTTCACCTGGTACACATGCAATACTCCATTCTCGGTGCGCCTGAAGATGGAATTGATATTGCCCTGCAAATTGGTTCCACTGTTGTTGTATTTAACATTGAATCCGAAATTGTTTTTAGAGTTAACGTCGCCAGCCTTGACACCATTGGAGTTCGACAGAATTATGTAACCTCCGCCCGTGATAAATTGCCCATCGGCCTGGTAAACATTTATGATTTGGTCATCGGCCGAGGAAGTGCGGTTATAATAATTTGACACAATAACACCGATGTTGTATTGCCCAACAGAAGTTGACCAATTAACTACAGCGGTTCCTGTCTTGGTGTCACTCGGATTCACAAGCCCAACCGGAATATTTGCGGCAATTATTGCGTTGTTGTTGTCGCGGTTCACGAATGTGACCTTTGCATTCCTGATATCACCGGGATGATTGTCGTACGCGGGGTCACCGGTGACTGCTGAGATGTCCTGGATCGTCGCGGAAAGGGTCACGATAGCCGTGGTTGACTTACTGGTTGAAGTCGACACGCAAGTCGGCCCGGTGTAAGTGATCCGCGCGTCTTCCTGTGTAATGTTGAAGTTGTCCAGAACCGAAGATGCCAGATACGTGGCATCGCCGGCAAAATTTGTTGCCACATGATAGGCCGCGGGAGCTTGTGTGAGGATCAGCGAAGTTGATGCAAGTCCATTGGCATCGGTTCCATATCCCGGAGCACCAGGCCCGTCGGTTGCCGATTGCGTCCCTATCGTAAATGTAACCGTCTTACCTGTGATCGGGTTGCCCGTCTTTACATCAGTAAGCGTAGCGGTTAACGTCGCCTGGTCTGAATACTGGGCGCTGACATCCCCTGAATACACTATCGCAGTGGGGCGTTTATTGACGGTAACATCAAAGACACAAGTCGCCTGATGACCACACCCATCGGTTGCTGTCCATGTTATGTGTGTTACTCCCAAGTTTAGAGCTACGCCTGCCAATGTATTGTTGCCGCTACCCATGGTCGCCCCCGTTAAGCTATACGCAACCGACACGCTGCAATTGTCTGCAGCCGATATGTCGAGTTGAGTATCAGGAACGGTATAAGTAATTTGGCCAAAGTCAACGCATCTGGTAGTTGCTGTCTTACAATTTGAAATTGTCGGACCTTGCGTGTCACCTCCCGTATACGTAATGTCCACCGACGTTGCCTCATTATTGCAGTCATCCTTGATAACGTAATGGTAGGTGACCGACCAATTACAATCAGTTCCTGTTGGCAAACCCGTTTTTGTCACGTGGACAGTTCCGCAGTTGTCGGAATAGTGTGTCGCAATGTCCGCCTCCGTTGGTCCGATCGGGATGTGGCTATAGCAAAGATTCAGCCCGGTCTGTCCACCCGGTAGCGCACTAATGAGATGTGGAGCTTCGGTATCTCCACCACTGTAAGTAATGTCAACGGCAGTCGCTGAGTTATTGCAATCATCTTTGATTTCGTAATGATAGGTAACACTCCAGCTACAGT
>JADMIO010828388.1_pt1 | contig 10063 bp, 7 predicted proteins | sample 8958161 | NCBI WGS metagenome assembly JADMIO01 (sample SAMN16585339, study PRJNA669376) | soil metagenome | isolation source: Crop rotation soil | place: USA: Cullars Rotation, Alabama | collected 2011
CTTTCCCGAGGCCGAAGACTGGCAGGCGCTTCACCTCCGGCGCCGCGCCGCGCACGGCGCCGTCGCCGAATGGTGGGCCTCACGCGCCGCCTCCACCGCGAAGCTCCTGCGCGAGTTGAGTGCAGACGCCGCGGCAAGTCTCAGAACAGTTTGAGGCCGCGCGTTTGGGTGCGTGCGAGGAGCGAGAGGAACTCTTCGCGGGGGACGAGGCGTGCGCCGAGCGCCTCCATGTGCGGGGTCATGACCTGTATGTCGAGCCAGCCGAGGCCGCGCGCGCGGAGGTGTTCGATCATGAAGAGCAGCGCGAGCTTCGAGGCGTTGGGGCGAAGATGGAACATGCTCTCGCCGGCGAACGCTCCGCCCGCGTCTACCCCGTAGAGCCCGCCGACCAGCTCGCCGTCCTCCCAAGCCTCGACGCTGTGCGCGCGGCCCAGGCGGTGGAACTCGCAGTAGCCGCGTATCATCCAGGGCTTAATCCAAGTCCCCGACTCGTGCGCGCGCGACACCACGGCGCAGGCGCGGATGACGCGTTCAAAGGCGCGGTCGATGGTGAACTGAAGCCGCGTGCGGCGCCGCTCGCGCGCGAGGCTGCGCGGCACGTGCAACTCTTCGAAGAAGAGCACGCCGCGCTCGGGCGGGCTGAACCAGAGCAGGGGGCAGCCGTCCACGGGCCACGGGAAGATGCCGCGCGCGTACGCCTCTTCAAGCAAAGCGGGCTCGGGGCGCCCGCCGACGGCAACGACGCCGTCGGGCGTCGCCTCGCGCGGGTCTGGGAAGCGGCTCTCGGCCATGCACCGATGATAAAACAAAAGGGTTTTGGGTGTTAGGTTCTGGGTTCTGGGTTCTGTTTTACCTAAAACCCAAAACCCAGAACCCAACACCCTTTCCCCATTCCCCTTTTGCCTTTAAAATCTCCCCATGCCGGAGCGCGAGTACGGGTTCGAGGAGGAGGTCGCGGCGGAGAGCCGGGAGAGGCTGAAGAAGCCGCCGCTCTTCCGCGTCCTGCTGCACAACGACGACTTCACGACGATGGAGTTCGTCGTCGAAGTCCTCGTGCAGGTCTTCGGCAAGTCCGAGGCCGACGCCTTCCAGGTCATGTGGGCCGTCCACACGCAGGGCGTCGGCGTCGCGGGCGTCTACACCTACGAGATCGCCGAGATGAAAATCGAAAAGGTCACGCAGATGGCCCGCGCCCGCGAATTCCCGCTCCTCTGCACCGCCGAGGAAGAACCCGGAGAAGAGTGAATGGTAAATAGTGAATGGTGAATGGTAGATTGTGGTCAGCCGAGCCACGATTCGCCGCGCGCCGCATCTAAACCATTTACTATTTACCATTCACCATTTACCGCTTTAGATGATAACCAAAGAGCTGCAAGAAACCCTGAACTTCGCCGCGATGGAGGCCATCAAGCGGCGCCACGAGTACGTGACGCTCGAACACCTCCTCTACGCGCTGCTGCACGAACGCACGGCGGCCAAAGTCGTCCGCCAGTGCGGCGGCGACGCGGACGCTTTGACCAGAGAGCTGGAAGTCTTCTTAGACGAGAAGCTGGAAAGCGTGCCGGCCTCGTCCGACACGCTCCCCGAGTACACGGCCGCCTTCCAGCGCGTCGTCGAGTACGCGCTCCTCCAGGCCGAAGGGTCGGGTCAGAAGGAGGTGGACGGCGGCAACGTGCTGGCCGCGCTCTACCAGTCGCCCAACTCGCACGCCGTCTACCTGCTCAGGAAGCAGGGCATCACGCGCCTCGACATTCTCAACTATCTCGCGCACGGCATCTCGAAGGTCGAGGGCGGCCCCGGCGGCGGCTTCGCGCAAGAGGCCGAGGGCGAGGACTACGAGTCGGAGCAGGCGGCGCGCGACCCCTTGAAGGCTTTCGCCACTGACCTCGTCGCGCGCGCCGCCGAAGGGAAGATCGACCCGCTCATCGGCCGCGAGGCCGAGGTCGCGCGCACGATTCAAGTCCTCTGCCGCCGCCGCAAGAACAATCCCATCTACGTCGGCGACCCCGGCGTCGGCAAGACCGCCATCGCCGAAGGGCTCGCGCTCAAGATTCAAAAAGGCGAAGTGCCCGATGCCTTGAAAGGCGCCGAGGTCTACTCGCTCGACATGGGCGCGCTCCTCGCCGGGACCAAGTACCGCGGCGAGTTCGAGCAGCGTCTTAAAGCCGTCATCGGCGCGCTCAAGAAGAAGGAGAACGTCATCCTCTTCATCGACGAGATACACACCATCGTCGGCGCGGGCGCCGTCTCGGGCGGCACGATGGACGCCTCGAACATCATCAAGCCCGTGCTCGCCTCCGGCGAGATGCGCTGCATCGGCTCGACGACCTATCCCGAGTACAAGGCCGCCTTCGAGCGCGACCGCGCGCTCGCGCGCCGCTTCCAGAAGATAGAGGTCTCGGAGCCCACGCTCGAAGACACGGTGAAAATTCTCGAAGGGTTGAAGAAGCTCTACGAGGAGGCGCACGGCGTCAAATACTCAAGCGCAGCGCTGCGCGCCGCCGCCGAGCTTGCCGCCAAGCACATCCACGACCGCTTCCTCCCCGACAAGGCCATCGACGTGATCGACGAGGTGGGCTCGATGGTCAAGCTGATGCCGGCGGAAGAACGTCCCGCCGAGGTCGGCATTCATGAAATCGAGGTGGTCGTCGCGCGCATGGCGAAGATTCCGCCGCGCACCATCAAGGGCACGGAGAAAGACCGCCTGCACAACCTGGCGACGGCGCTGAAAGGCGTCATCTACGGGCAAGACCACGCCATCGCGCAGATGGTCAACGCCATCAAACTTTCACGCTCGGGCCTCGGCCACCCGGACAAGCCCATCGGCTCGTTCCTCTTCTCCGGCCCGACGGGCGTCGGCAAGACGGAACTCGCCAAGCAGCTCGCGCTCGCGCTCGGCGTCGAGTTCATCCGCTTCGACATGTCGGAGTACGCCGAGCCGCACACGGTCTCGCGCCTCATCGGCGCGCCGCCCGGCTACGTCGGCTTCGACCAGGGCGGCCTGCTCACGGACGCCGTCAACAAGACGCCCTATGCCGTCGTCGTCCTCGACGAGATCGAGAAGGCGCACCCGAACCTCTTCAACATCCTCTTGCAGGTGATGGATCACGCGACGCTCACCGACAACAACGGCAAGCGGGCGGACTTCCACAACGTCATCCTCATCATGACCACGAACGCCGGCGCGCGCGAGATGTCGGACGCGCGGATAGGTTTTCAGAAGGGACAGGAGGGCTTGTCGCAGGGCCAGGGGCGCGGGGCCATCGAGCGCACCTTCAGCCCCGAGTTCCGCAACCGGCTCGACGCGTGGATCGCGTTCGCGCCGCTCACGTTCGAGACCATCGAGCGCGTCGTGGACAAGTTCATCAACGAGGTGCGCGCGCAGCTCGTCGAGAAGAACGTCGAGCTGAAGCTCACCACCTACGCGCGCCACTGGCTCGCCGAGCACGGCTACGACAAGCAGATGGGCGCCCGCCCCATGGCGCGCCTCATTCAGGAGAAGATCAAGGCGCCGCTCGCCGAAGAGATACTCTTCGGCCGCCTGCAACACGGCGGCAAGGCCGTCGTCAGCGTCCCCGACACCGACCTCCGCATCGAGATCATCGAGCCCCAGGTGACCGGGGCGAAGTCTGAGCGTGAGGGAGGGACTCCCCCTCACGCCTGGCGCTCCTGAAAAACGGTATGACCTCCTCCGAGTAGTACGGCTCCTGCGTGCACCAGTAGACGTAGTCCACCTTGAGGTAGTTCGTCGCGTAGTCGAGCAGCTCGGGGACGGTGACGCGTTTCCCTGTCTGCCGATTCACCTCCTCGTAATTCCCGTCCTGCACCGCGATCCCCGTGGGGACGACCCCCGACGCGTCACGGATTAAAGGATAGGAGTGGTTCCTCTGACCGGGACGGTTGGGCAGGAGGTCGGGGCCGCCGACGCCGACCTTCAAATCCTTCGCGGCCCTGTAGACCGCGCGCAGGTAGCCCCTGTCCGCCGCCGGCAGCCACTCGCCGGGCATGAAGTTGGCGTATTGAATCACGACCGACTTCGGGAACGCGCGCCTGAGCGCCTTCATGTTCGTGATGACGCCGTCGCGGTAAGACTCGAAAGAGTACCCCTTCGGGAAGAGGCGCCCGCTCTCGCCAAACCCGATGGAGGTCTCGGGCAGGTTGACGCCTTCGACGCGGCCGTCGAACTCCCGCCCGAGGGCGAAGAGCAGCCTGTGAAAACGCTCCTGCACCGCCGGGTCCCAGCGGCGCGCCACCCAGCCCGTGCCGGCGGCGTGCTCCTCCTGCTTGTCGTCCTCTTTAACATCAAACTGCTGGTCGGCGCCGCCGTTGTAACGCGGGTTGTCGAGCAGGTAGCGGGGCACGTTTTTACGAGAGGGGCTGAAGGTGACATCCTGAATCTGGATGAACAGCCGCTTCCCCTTCGAGGTCAGGAAGGCGAGGTCTTCGCGGATGGGACTGAAGTCGTACTTGTCCTCCTCAGGCTCAAGCTGGCGCCAGGAGTACCTCACCTGCGCGCCCTCCAGCGCCTTCGTCTCAAGGAACGAGGTTGCCTCGCGAATCTTCTCCCGCTCCTGACCGAAGTAGACGTAGTGGTGTAGAGGCTTGGCGCCGGCACCGGCGCAGCAGAGCCAGACGAGCAGGGCGCACCCCGCCACTTTCCGCACGTTGAACATGCCGAATCCCCCTCTCAGCATGGCTCACTTCTTCGCCTTCGCGCGCCACTCGTGCTTGTTCTCGGCCATGTAGCGCTTCATCGAGTCGGGCAGATAGTCCTCCTCGGCGTCCCTGCCTTCCATCCCCTTCGACACGGCCCAGCGCGCGAGCCAGGAGTCGCCGTTCGAGCCCACGTACGTGTCCGGCTGCGAGTAGGCTTCGTCGCGCGTCGCCTGGTCGAGGGTGACGAACGTGTAGCCGCGCCGCTTCAACATGGCCGCGAGGTCGCCGAAGCAGTGGGAGTTCAGCACGCCGCCCGTCAGCATCAGCACCTGCGGTATCTCGCGCCCGAAGACCTCGCGCGAATAGCCCTCGTAGAACTCGAACATGCGCTCCATGTACGCGACGTACTCCGTGCGCAGAGAGGCGGCCGCGTCGTCGTCGTTGCGCGTGAGCGCGTCGGCGTACGCGCGGTTGAAGAGCCAGTCCATGTTGTCCACGGTGACGGGGTGGATGCGATAGCCGCGCTCGCGCAGGAACGTCTCGACCGCCGCCTTCGCCTCGGGCGTCGCGCCCGTGTTGAGGTACGGGTAGCTGAAGTAGCGAACTTTTCCGCCGCGCTCCGCGGCCAGCTTCGAGAGCAGCCGGTCGCCGCTCACCACGTCGGCCTTAAAATCTTCGATTGAAGTGTTGTAGAGGTTCGTGTGGTGCGCGGTCTCGTTGCCAAGCTCGTGCCCGGCGGCGAGCCACTCGCGCAGCGCCGCGATGCGCACCTCGTGCTCGGCGCCGCCTTCGCGGTAGAACATCGCCTCGTTGGCGAAGCCGACCGCGCGCACGTCGTTCTCTTTGAGCGAGCCGAGAAGCCGGCGCATCATGTTCGAGAGGGTGCGCGGCTCGTCGGCGTGGCCGGGGAAGTTGACGAAGGTGACGGCCACCTCGCGCCGCGGCGCGGGCGTCGAAGGCGCGGCGCCCGCGGACCTGGACCTGGCCTCGGCGGGCGTGAATGCTCGCTGCGCCGCGAGCGCACCGCAGAGGAGCGCGAGGACGAGGGCCGCGACCGCAAAGGGCCGGCGCGTGTGCGTGCGTGTGTCGTGGTTGATGAGTCTCTGTATGCGCTGCATGAGTGAACCTCCGTTGGCTGCTAGGGCCAGCGCCGACGGGGGACTCGCATCCGCGCGCAGTTGTTCGAGCGCGGCCAGCGCGCGCGCATAAGTGAGCGCGTCGCCGCCCGTCGCCTCCACCGCCGCGTCGTCGCAGGCGTGCTCCCTTTCGGCGCGGACGCGCCTTGAGAGCCACCACGCCGCCGGGTGGTAGAAGAGGAGCGTCTCGACCGCCGTCTGGAGCAGGTTCACCGCGTAGTCGTAACGGCGGACGTGCGCCAGCTCGTGCGCGAGCACGGCCTCCAACTGCGCCGGCGTGAGCCCCAGCAGGGCGCCGGCCGGGATTAGTATGACCGGCCTCAGGTGTCCGACGACCGTCGGCACTTCGACGAGCGCCGAGCGGCACAGACGCACCGCGCGCTGGACGCGCAGCCGCCCCGACACGCGTGCGAGAAGTTCTTCGAAACAAAGGGGCACGGGACTGGCGCTCCGCTTCAGCCTGAGCACCAGCAGCCACGCGCCGACCATGCGGGACGCGAGCAGGAGCACGCCGGACAGCCACGCGCAGACGAGCCACGGCAGCAGCGTCGTCAGACGCTCCTCCGCCCAGGCACGCAGCGCGGGCGCCTCCGGCACCGCGGCCGACCCCGAGCCGTTCGGCGCGTGCGCCGCGGGCTCCTTGCCTGCCCGCGACGCACGCTCGAACGCGCGTGTCGAGTCCGCCCAAACCCCCTCCGGCTGGACGGACTCGCGCGCGAATAGTCCGCGCGGCGCACGCGCGTACAGCCCCGCCGTCAGCAGGGGCAGCAGGAGCAGCAGCAGGAGCGCCGCCACCCCGCCCGCGTAGCGCACGTCGGCCGCGCGCCGCGGCAAGAGCGCCGCGAAGCACGCGTACAGGGCGGCGACGAGCGCCCCCTGCCACAGCGAATGCAGCAGCGCCCACCCCGCGGCGTCGAGCAAGGCTTTGAGCGTCAGCGTCGTCTCCATCAAGGGCGCTCCTTCCCTTCCAGCTCGTCGAGCATCCGCCGAATCTCCGACAGCTCTTCGGCCGAAGCGCGCTCGGTCGAGAGCGCCTGCATGACGAGCTTCTTCGCCGACCCGTCGAACGCCTTCCGCAGAAGGTCGCCGACGAGTCGCCGCTGCGTCTCGTCCTCGGGCGCCGCCGGCTCATACCGGTGCGCCCGCTCGCTCTCGTCCCTCACGACCAGACCTTTCTCCGCCATGATCTGCATGAACTTGAGGACGGTCGTATAGCCCGTCGTCTTGCTCTCGCCGAGTGTTTCGAAGACTTCCCGCACGGTGCTGGGGCCGCGCCGCCAGAGCACCTTGAGGATTTCCAGTTCCGCGTCCGTCGGGCGCGGAAGTTCCGTTTCAGGCATTGCGCAATACCTCACCGCAGACTCAAGTCGCCGACACCCTACTACGAAGAAGTTCGTACTGTCAACGAAAATCTTCGTACTTAGTCGGCCGAGCAATTCCTTAAGCTAGCTAAGTGAGGAAATAGTTAGTGTTAGTCTTTACCACCGATGGTAGGCGGGATGGCCGGGGCGGACGGCGACAAAGGTGCCACGGCAGGTGGCGCAGGTCTTCCCGTGGGCCTTGAGTTCGGCCTCGACGAGGGCGCGGTCGTCGGTCGATTCGACGACGCGCGCCCGGAGGTGAATCACGCCGTCGGTCGGCGTCGGCCGGAGCAGCTTGATCGCATAGTCGGCCGTGACGGTGCAGGGCGGGCGCTCGGCCCCCGCGCGACGCATGAGGTGGTAGCTGGCGGCCCAGTTCGAGTGGCAGTCGAGCAGCGCGCCGACGATGCCGCCGTTGAGCATGCCGGGGAACGCCTCGTACTGCGGCTCGGGCTTCCACTCACACACGACCTCGTCGCCCTCGGGGAAGCTGCGCACGTGTAGACCTTTCTCGTTCGCCGGCCCACAGCCGAAGCAAATGCTCTCAGGCGCGTAAAGCTCTTGCAGACTTTTCATATCACTGTTCCAACGCCGGGTCGTCTGTGTTGGCGGGCTGGCCCTTGTGGTCGGCGGCGCGCACGGTGCCGGTCTGGTCGAGGAGGAAGGAGCGGCGGCCGGTCTTGCCGTAGGACTTGGGCGTGGCCGAGACCTCGAAGTGTTCGGCCGCGACCTCCAGTTCGAACTTGTACTCCATGTTCTCAAGGAACGACTTCTCCAGCAGCTCCTCGGCAATCAGCTCTTCGAGCGAGGCGTAGCGCCCCTTCTTCCGTTCGTCCTTGTAGGACGACTGCGCGCCCGCGATGCGGTTGAGCGCGTAGACGGCCATCGTCTCGTTCATGATGACCTGGGAGTCTTTGGCCGCGACCGCAATCGAGAGCGCGTAGGTGCGTAGGAGCGAGAGGGGGAGCCGCGCCTCGTGCATGACCACGTCGCCCTCGTTGGTCGCCTCGTAGGAGGCGGGCGCCGTCTCGGCCGCCTCCAACTGCGCGAGCAGCATGCGCACCACGGGGTCTGTGCTCCCGCCCGAGCGCTTCCTCGTCTCTTCGAACGTGTTCTTAAAGACGGTGTCGGAGAGATAGAGGTGGACGAGCTTCTGCTTGGCCTGCCAGGCGACGGCGTCGCGGTAGGCGTTCGTGGCGGCGAGCGTCTGCCGCGCGTCGAACGAGTCCACGCAGTGGCGCACGGCCTTCAGCTCGCCGGCGACGAGGAAGTTGTTGATGATGGTGTAGGAGAACCCGTGGCCCGCGCCGAGCGTGTGGATGTCGAAGCCATTGCGCTTCTCCGCGCGCTGCGGGGTACCGGGCGCGGAGAAGCCGAACGCGACGAGCGCGCGTGGCAGAATCTCGCGCACGCGTTCAGGGTTGTTGAGCGCGGCGAGATAGAGGAAGCCGGGCTCGGCCTCGCTCTCCTTCTTCTCAGACGTGCGCGGGCGCCCGAGGCCGAAGTCGCCGCCGTTGAGCGGCAGGCTGATGGCCACCTCGTTGCCGAGCGCGGGCAGCAAGTCCTCCTTGAACTTGAAGCCGAAGAGCTTCTCGACGGCCGCGATGGTCTCGTCCACGCTCGGCTGCCGCTCGGCCTTCGCCTCCCCGGCGATTTCTGCGATGGTGCCCCCGGTCAGCAACCCCGCCGTGTTGACCGAGGCCGCGCCGACCGTCGAGTTGTAAATCTGCGTCCAGTCGAGCGAGCCGGCGACGAACAGCTCGGCGTCGGCCGGGGCGACCGCGGCCGTCTCGCCCGTGACGGGCGGGCCGGAGACGAGGTTCGGCAGGAAGGGGATGAGCGAGATGGTGCCGTCGGGCGTGTTCTCGACGGCGAGCCGGAGGGCCAGCGCGCCGCGGTCGAGCGAGACGCCGAGTGCGACCGCGCCGGGGATGCGCGGCACCCCGCCCCATAGCCCGCGCAGTACGCGCTCCATGCCCATCACGGCCACCTCCTCCTCGGAGGGCGGCGGCGGGGGCGGTTCGGGTGTGGCCGACGCCGCCTCGGCCTCCATCGCCGCGTAACGCGCGCGCTCCTCCTCGCTTATCTCGGAGGTTTCCATCTCGGCGGGCTCTCCCGTCGGCTCCGGCTGCGCCTCCGGGTTGGGCGTCGTTGTCTCGACTGCGACCGGCTCGACGACGGCCACGCCGCTCGTAGCTTCGGGCGGCGACTGAATCTCGGACGCCCTCTGCGTCTGCAAGGCCCAGCCCTGTTGTGCGACGTTCGTGTCCACGTAGACGAAGAGCGAATCCGACGCGAAGCGCGCGCGGACGGCCTGGAAACGCGCGCTGTCCGCGAGCCGCGGCCGTTCCTCTTCGCCGCGCAGGCGCTTGAGCGTGAACATTGAGTCAGCCGCGAGCAGCCAGCGTCCCACGCGCTTCAGCGCGAAGTCGGGCGCGGGCGGCCTGGCGGCGGCGCGAGCGCGCTCGTTCGCCTCGGGCCTGGGGACGACGACGGGCTCGGGCGCGGCGCCCGTGATGGCCTTCTTGACCTGCGGCACACGCTCGCCGAGCATCCGGCGCAGCTTCGGCTCGAAGGCGGCGGCCGCCTCGGGCGTCTCCAACTCGACGCCCATGAGTGCCTGCGGCACCTCCGAGCGCGCGGGCAGGAAGGCCACGACCACGCGCGACTCGCCGAGCGCCTCCGCGTTGTCGGAGATGAACGCGTAGAGGTCTGTGACCGGCTTCGCCTCCGCGCCGCCGAACAGCGTGAGCGAGGCGACGGCCGACTTCACCTCCTCCGCGCGCGCGAGCGTGCCAACCCTGCGCACCTCCATGTAGACCGTGTAGCTGTCTTCGGCCAACATCTCCTCGACCGAGAGGTCGGGCTCGGCGCGGCGCGCCGGCGACTGCGCGCGCGAAGGCGCGAAAG
>JADMIO011411992.1_pt1 | contig 10063 bp, 6 predicted proteins | sample 8958161 | NCBI WGS metagenome assembly JADMIO01 (sample SAMN16585339, study PRJNA669376) | soil metagenome | isolation source: Crop rotation soil | place: USA: Cullars Rotation, Alabama | collected 2011
CAGCTGGCATCACCGCCGTAGCGGATGGTGACGTCGCGACCCGAGACGGGATCGGTCAGCTTGGTGAGCCGCGGCATGGTGAAGCCCGACGGCGTCGTCCACGTGTAGCGCGTGGCGGTCGGCGAGTCGGAGCTCGACGTGGCCGATTGCAAGGTGCCGGCCGGCCCGAACACATAGGTGGTGCCGTCGGTCGCCAGCAGGGTGAGCAGGCCCTGGTCGTCCCGCGTCAGGACGCCGTCCTCGCCGGCCGGCGGCGTGTAGCCGGTGCCGGTCGAGGTGAACGTGTGGGTCACGCCGTCGGGGGCGACGAGCACGACCTTCGAGTCCGACACCTCTGCACGCACGTAGCCGAGGCCCCCGCCGCCGGACGGGGTGAGCATCCAACCCGTGGGCATCGCCGGCGCCTCCGACGACAGCCACGAAGCGGGCACGAGCGACTCGGTTGGCGGCGTGGTCGCGAGATCCTTGACGTACAGCTTGAGCAGGGCGTTCCCGCTGGCGCCCTTGAACCAGTCGACAGTGATCGGCGCCGGTGTGTTGGCGGCGAGGGTCGACGTGGTTCCGTACACGGGCGCGGTCGGCGATGGCGTCGTCCAGGCGTCGAGCACCGTCGACCCGCCCACCGCCACGCGCGCGCCGTCGGAGAAGGCCGCGCCGAACTGGTAGCTGCCACCCGCGGGCGCGGTCACGTAGCCCGTCCACCGCCCGATGACCTTCGTGCTCGGGAGCCCCGGCGACGGGCTGCCGCCGCTCCAGTCGAAGGCGAGCGACGGGTCGCGCCGGACCACCGTCGGCGTCTCGGCTCCGTCGACGACGTGGTTGCCGTTGGGGTCGGAGGTGTAGCTGCCGATCAGGCCCGGCTGGGAGGGGGCCTGGCTGTTGTAGGCGAACGACACGCCGATCGGACCGCCCAGCGACGCCACCGACGCGGACGACGCGCCGACCACGAGGTTGCCGCTGGCCAGGTTGACCGCGACCGGACCGGCGCTGTCGAACGGGTACACCGGCCTCGAGCCGAGCCGCAGGTCGACCTTGAACGCCCGCACCCAACCGGGCGCGGTGCCGGCCGGATGACCAGGGTCGGCGGTGTAGACGTGCCACCAGTAGACGCCGCCGTCCTTGAGCGCGCCGTCAGGCACGGTGAACGACGTCGACGCCACCGCGGTGTCGGCGACGATCGTCCCCGTCTCGGCGTCGGGCTTGGTCGTGACCTTGAAGCGGTAGGTCACGGGATCACCGTCGGGATCGGTGACGGCGTTGACCGACAGCGTGGGCGTGTTGGTGGTGACCGTGCTGTCGCTGGCGGGAGAGCTCGCTGTCGTGGCGGGTGGCGCGGTGTCGGCGGCGAGCACGACGCCGGGGCCCGACCGGATGACAGCGCGGTGACGACGGCTCGACGAGTCACCGCGCGGCGGCTGGACCCGCGGCCGTCTCGGCGCGGCCGACCGCAGCGCCGGCAGCTGCGCGGCCGACCGGTAGCGCGGCCGCGGCCGCTTCAACGCGAACGTGCCGCCGGGACCGAGCGACAGCAGCCCGGCCACGACGGCGACGAGGACGAGGATGCCGACGGGGCGGCGAGAGGGGCCAGCGCGCACGCCGACCGTCGTACGCTCGGAACGGGTATCGGCGACATAGCGCGCCGACGCCATCTCGCGCCGCCGCGCAGATCAGTCGCGCATCACCCCGCGCTGCAGCCAGACCAAAACCGTGGGTTGTAGCTGCGAGGTCCGCGCCCCCGCGCCGCGGACTAGACCGGGCGCAGAGTCAGACAGGCGTGCAGATGAGCACGCGCGTCACGCAAGGGCCTGCGTGAGCTTCGAGACGGTCGCGGCGGCGACCGTCGCGTCACCGCCGACGAGCACGAGCTCGGTGAGCCGCTTGGCGTTCTCGTCGACGTAGCCGGTCGTTGCCGGCGACGCCGCGCTGTTCTTGCCGTCGATCAGCAACAGGAGCGCGCCGTGCGAGGCGGCGGCCGGTCCGGCGACCAGCGCGTCGCGCCAGTCGGTGCCGGTGGCGAGCCACATCCGAGTCGCCGACGCACCGGCCTGCACGGCGGCATCGGCCACGATCCGCGAGGTCTCGTAGCGGTTGGCGCCGGCAATGCGACTGGTGAGCACGTTCAGGGCGCCGATGGCGTTCTTCACGGACTCGTCCACCACGGCCGTGCCGCCGACGACGGTCGCCTCGGTCACGCCAACCGACGTGATGTGGTTCCGCGTCTCGGCCGGGAGGCCGTAGCGGTCGACGAGCAGGATCGGCCGGGCGGTGGCAGCCGCCAGCGCCGAGACGCCGACGGCGTCGGGGAAGGCGGTGGCGTTGGTGACGAACACCTTGGTGCTGCCGATCAGCTGGGCGATCTGCACGGCGGTGGCGTAGCGGTTCACCCCGGCCACCCGCTGCACGGCGGTGATGCCGAGGCCGGGCAGGGCGGCGTCGACGTTCGGTGACAGGGCAGCCGTCCCGCCGACCACATAGGCGGTCGTGGCCCCCAGCCGGCGGATCTCGTCGCCGATCGAGGCCGTGAGCCCGGTGCTCGGGCTCAGCAGGAGCGGCGCGTTGAGCTTCGCTGCGAGCGGCCCGGCGGTGAGCGCGTCGGCGAAGTCCTCGACCCTGGCGATGACGACGGCCGCCGCGGTGGGACGGACCTTCTGGGACACGGCGATGGCCGTGCCGACGAAGTCAGCGGCGCCCACCCGATCCGGGGCGCTCAGCTTCGGGAACAAGGTGTTGAGTCGGGCGAAGAGAGCGGCGGCGTCGACCCGGCTGGCCGCAGTGGCGATGCCGGTCTGCTTGGCCGTGGCCAGCAGCTCGGTCTCCAGCGTGGCGCCGGTGACCGCCGGTGAGACCGAGAAGGCCAGGCCGAGGAGGCCCGAGACGGCGGGTGCGGCGGACGACGTCCCGCAGAACGTCGGGTTGATGCCGCCACCCTTGAGGCCGGCCCGCACGGTCACGTGGCAACCGGGGGCGGCGACGTCGACCCAGGAGCCCCGGAAGCTGAAGCTGTAGAGCGTCTCGTCGGTGCGCACCGCGCCGACCGACACCACGCCGAGGGTGGCCGCCGGGTACTGCGGGCGCGTCAGGTCCTGGCCGAACGAGGTCTGGTTGCCGGCGGCGGCCACGACCACCACGCCCGCGGCGCGGGCCTGGCTGATGGCGGCGTCGACCGCGACCGAGGGGAAGTCGCCCGAGAGCGAGAGGTTGATGACCTTCGCCCCGTGGGCGACGGCGTACAGGATGGCGGTGGCCACGTCACCCGACGAGCCGGCGCCGTTGGCGTCGAGCACCCGGATCGGCATGACCTTGCAGGCCCAGCAGTAGCCGGCGACGCCCTGGGCGTTGTTCGACCGGGCGGCGATCACGCTGGCGACCTCGGTGCCGTGGCCGTTCTCGTCGGCGGGGTCCTCGTCATGGCCGAAGATGTCGGTGCCGGGGACGAGAGCTCCCTGCAGGTCGGGAACCGACGCGTCGACGCCGGAGTCGACCACGGCGATGATGACCGACGGGTCGCCGGTGGTGCGGTCCCACGCCTTGGGCATGCCCAGCTGCTGGAGACCGGCCTGCGTCGACCACTGCGGGTCGTTCGGGATCGTGTCGGTGGCGTGGACGGGGTGGTCGACCTCGGCGAAGGCCACGCCGGACTCCTGCTCGAGCGTCGCCAGCCGGCTCCCCGCGACGGCCGCCGGGACGGTGACCGACTCGATGGAGCCGTCGGCCCAGCCAACGTTCAGCCGCACGGGAGCACCGGCCGCGCCGGCCGACGGCGAGCCCGTCATCAGAGCGGCCGCGGCCAGGAAGGTGGCGAGGAGGGGGGGCGTCAGTCGTCGCATCTCAAACGGTCATATCGGCATGTTCCGGGCGAATCTTCAGCAGAATCGCGCGGCGAGGGCCGGTTCCCCGAACGTATCGGCCGTCCCTGTGATCCCGCTGGGCGGAACCGGGTGAGATCCCGACGTCACCCGGCCCGCAGGAGCGGGTTGAACATCGGGTCGTCGAAGAGGGCGGCACCGGCCGATGCCCGGCTGACGACCACGGTCAGGTCCCGGTCGGCGGGGTCGAAGCTGGCCACGAGCAGGCCGTCGCCGCTCACCGACTCCCCCGGCGTGTGCTCGGCGATGACGTGGCCGCCCGCGCCGAGCACGACCTCCCGGCAGCCCTCGTGGGTCCGGGGGTCGCCACTCACGACCTCGTGATGGGTGGACAGCACGAGGAACCGGACGGCACCCCGCTCGAGCAGGGCCCGCCCCTCGGCCAGCAGCGGTGTCTCCGCCCCCTGGACGTCGACGAGCAGAAGATCGACCCGGTCGAGGCCGAAGCGCCGGTAGAGCGAGCCGAGGCCGTCGGTCGACACGAAGCGGCTGAGGCCGTCGCTCTCGCAGTCGAAGGGTGCCGGCGGGGCGTCGGCGCCGACGGCCGCCTGGTAGGTCGTCGCCTCGAAGCCGTTGAGGGCCATGTTGCGCCGCCCGACCTCGAGATAGGCCGGGTCGGGCTCGACGAGGTACGACCGGGCACCGGCCAGGCGGTGCAGGGCCCAGACCGAGTAATAGGCCCAGAACGCGCCCAGCTCCATCACGACCGGCGCCGGGCCGGCAGTCAGCGCCAACCGCTCGAGGACGGCGTGCACGGCCAGCTCCTCCTGCGGCTCGTGGTGGCCCCGCAGCCGGCGGATGATCTCGACCATCCACGCGCCGTAGTAGCCGCCGGCCACCACCCGCACGCCGTTGTGCATGGTCTGCACGCCGTCGTGCACCTCGCCGGCGCCGGGCACCTTCGGCAGTCCGTCGGTGTCGCGGCACGAGCAGGTGAGCTCGATGCGCTTCAGCTCCTCCGGCGAGAAGTCGCTCAACGTCGGGGGATGAACATGCCGAACTCGTCGCGCAGGATGTCGCTGACCTCGCCGAGGGTGGCCTTGGCGGCGAGCGCGTCACGCATCGGGTGCAGGAGGTTCTGCGTGCCACGCGCCGCGGCGCGCACGTCCTCGAGCTTGGCGGCGACCTCGGCGTTGTCTCGACGGGCGCCGGCCTTCAAGGTGCGCACCTTCTCGGCCTGCTGCACCTGGAACTGCGGGTCGATGGAGAGGATGTCGGTGGGCGCCGCCGCGTCCTCGACGAACTTGTTGACGCCGACGATGACCTTCTCGCCGTCGTCGATCGCCTTCGTGTAGGCGAACGCCGCGTTCTCGATCTCGTCCATCTGGTAGCCCTGCTCGATGGCCGCGACCGCGCCCCCGAGGGCGTCGATCTTCTCGATGTACTCCCACGCCAGGCGCTCGATCTCGTCGGTGAGCGACTCGACGAAGTAGGAGCCGGCCAGCGGGTCCGGCGTGTCGACCACGCCCGACTCGAACTGGACGACCTGCTGGGTGCGCAGCGCCAGGCGGGCCGAGTTCTCCGTGGGCAGACCGAGGGCCTCGTCGAAGCCGTTGGTGTGCAGCGACTGCGTGCCACCGAGCACGGCGGCCAGGGCCTGCATCGTGACGCGGATGATGTTGACCTCGGGCTGCTGGGCGGTGAGCGTCGAGCCGCCGGTCTGGGTGTGGAACCGCAGCAGGGCCGACTTCTCGCTCTTGCACTTGAAGCGCTCGGTCATGATCGTGTGCCACATCCGGCGCGAGGCCCGGAACTTGGCGACTTCCTCGAAGAAGTTGTTGTGGCCGTTCCAGAAGAACGACAGGCGCGGCGCGAACTCGTCGACGTCCATGCCGCTGTCGATGGCGGCCTGCACGTAGGCGATGGCGTTGGCCAGCGTGAAGGCGATCTCCTGCACGGCTGTCGAGCCGGCTTCGCGGATGTGGTAGCCGGAGATCGAGATGGTGTTCCACTGCGGGACCCGCTCAGCGCAGTAGGCGAACACATCGGTGATGAGCCGCATCGACGGGCGGGGCGGGTAGATGTAGGTGCCCCGGGCGATGTACTCCTTGAGGATGTCGTTCTGGACGGTGCCGCCGATGTCCTTGGAGTCGACACCGTTCTCGTTGGCGACCAGCTCGTAGAGCAGCAGCAGGATCGGCGCCGTCGAGTTGATCGTCATGGAGGTCGTGACCTTGTCGAGCGGCATCCCGTCGAGGAGGACGCGCATGTCCTCGATCGAGTCGATGGCCACACCGACCTTGCCGACCTCGCCCTCGGCGCGCGGGCTGTCGGAGTCGTAGCCGATCTGGGTCGGCAGGTCGAAGGCGCACGACAGGCCGGTCGACCCGTTGGCCAGGAGGTACTTGAACCGCTCGTTGGTCGCCTCGGCCGTGCCGAAGCCGGAGTAGGGCCGGATGGTCCACGGCCGCCCCCGGTACATGGTCGGGTAGACGCCCCGCGTGTACGGCGGCTTGCCCGGGTCACCGAGCTTGGCGGCCGGGTCCCACCCATCGAGGTCGGCCGCCTCGTACAGCGGCTTGATCTCGATGCCCGAATCGGTCTGACGGCGGTCCTCGGCCATCGGGCCAGCGTACGACCATCATCTTGCGGTGGACGAAGCGACCCGAGGCCGGCTGCTGCTCGGGGCCAGGGCGGTCGTGGCCGTCGTCATCATGGGCGCGCTGGTCCTCGCCGGCCTCGACAACTGGGACCGGTTGCGGCACGTGCACCTCGAGCTCCGGCCCGGGTGGCTGCTGGCGGCTGCCCCGTTCACCCTCGCCGGCGGCCTCCTCCTGCCGCTGGCCTGGCGGCACGTGCTCTTCGCCTACGGCCAGCCCGTCGGCCGGCGGGTCGCGCTGCGCATCTGGTGCGTGTCACAGGCCAGCCGGTTCGTCCCCGGCAACGTCGCCCAGTTCGCGTCGCGGGTGCTGCTGGCGGCGCGCGCCGGTGTGGGTCGCCGCGTGGCGGGCGTCTCGCTGCTCGTCGAGGCCGGCCTGATCGTGGCGTGGGCCGGGTTCTTCGCCGCCTGGGTGCCGTCGAGCTCGGTGGCCGGGCCGCTTCGGCTGATGCTCGTGGCCGGCGCCGTCGCCGTCCTCGCCGGCGTGCCGTGGCTCCTGCGCCTCGTGCACCGGCTGGTGCCGGTGGGCTCGCACCGCACCCGGCACCTGTACGAGGCCGAGGCGATCTACGGGGTGAACGACATCGTGCGATCGATCGGCTTCGTGTTCGTGACGGCAGCCGTGCAGGCGGTCGCGCTGCGAGACGTGCCGCTCATCGTGGGCGCGGTCAACGCCGGCGTCGCCGTCGGCATGATCGGCATCACGCCGGCCGGACTGGGCGTGCGGGAGGGCGTGATCGCCGCCGTGCTCGGTCCCCGCTTCGGGCTGGGAACCGCGACCGCGCTCGCCGTCGTCTACCGAGTGTGGGAGTTCGCCATCGAGCTCGTCTGGCTGGCCCTCGCGCTCCGACTCAGCGCGAAGCGGTCACGCTCTTCCCGTCGCGCAGCTTGATCCGTCGGTCGGCGGCACCGGCCACCTCGGCCGAGTGCGTGACGAGGACGACGGTCACGCCGCGCTCGGCGCGCAGGGCCGTCAGCGTCGCCACGACTTCCTCCGCGGTCGTGCTGTCGAGGTTGCCGGTCGGCTCATCGGCCAGGATCACGGCCGGCTCGTTGGCCATGGCCCGGGCGATGGCCACGCGCTGCTGCTCGCCGCCCGACAGCAACGACGGCAGGTGATCGGACCGGTTGGCCAGGCCCACCCGCTCGAGCAGCTCGCGCGCGCGGGTCGCCCGCGCCGCCCTCGCCACACCGAGCGGCACCATGGCGGCCTCCACGTTCTCGGCCGCCGTGAGCGTCGGGATCAGGTTGAAGGCCTGGAACACGAAGCCGATCTCGCTGGCCCTCGCCGCCGTGAGATCACGATCCGAGAGATGAGCCAGGTCCCGGCCGTTGAGCCGGACGCTGCCGGTGGTCGGGCGGTCGAGGGCACCGAGCAGTTGCAGCAGGGTGCTCTTGCCCGAGCCACTCGGCCCTTCGACGGCGATCACCTCACCGGCCTCGACACGCAGATCGATGCCGTCGAGAGCCCGGACCTCGCCGCCACCGGTGCGGTAGACGCGAGAGACGTCGTGCAGGTCGTACACCGGGGTGCGCGCTGCGGTGTCGCTCATCGTCGGCTCCTCAACCCAGATCCCTGAGGGCCACGGCCGGCGCCAGCCGGGCTGCCCGCCAGCTCCCGATCGCCCCCGCCAGGAGGCCGCCCGTCAAGGCGATGACCAGGCCGAGGAGCAACGTCGCCGGTCGCAGCGACGCGTGCAGGTGGATGGTGGACGTGGTGGCCTCGTGAGCCCGGCCGAACAGGCGGGCGACGGGTCCGCTGCCGACGCCGGGCACCCCGGCGGTCGTGGCCGACAGGCTCGGGGCGATCAAGCCGACGCCGGCCGCCACGAGCAGCCCCACTCCGATGCCGAGCACGCCGCCGAGGAGGCCGATCCCTGCGGTCTCCCCGACGATCTGGCGCACGACCCGGCCGCGCGACCACCCGATGGCGCGCAGCGTGCCGATCTCGCGGACGCGCTTGGCCACCGAGCCCAACGTCAGGAGGGCAGCGATCGAGACCGCGGCCAGCAGGACGATGACGGCGAGGATGCCGCCGAACCGGCCGACGAGGTCATGGGCGTCCGAGAGGCTGCCGCTCACCTGGTCGGCGAGCGACGCGGCGGTGACGACCTCGGCCCCCGGCAGCACCTTCTGGATGGCATTCGTGACCTTGGCCACGTTGACGGCCTTGTCGACGCGCACCGACACCTGCGTGACGCGGCCGTCCTTGCCGGCCAGGTGCTGCATCGTCGCCAGCGGGAAGTAGACGTCGGCGGTGCTCCCGGTGAGCGTCGGTCGCACCAGGCCGACGACCTCGTAGTCGGTGCCGTTGATCGGCAGCGTCGAGCCGACGCGGAGCGACTTGGTGGACGCGTAGGCCACGTTGAGGAGCACCTCGTCGGTGGCCGTCGCGCCGAGCCAGCGGCCGTCGGTCAGCTGCTCGCTCGTCACCAGGCCGGTCCTCGGCTGAGACGCGTCGATGCCGGCGGCGACGTAGGCGTCGTTGGCGATGTCGGTCTGGGGCGGCGCCACGATCTGCTGGATCGTGCGCAGCGGCGTGGTGAACCGGGCCCGGAACTCGCGGAAGCGCTGCGGGAGGCAGCTCTCGAACCGGCCGCGACCGCCGCCGCGACCGCCACCCCCGGCGGGCGCCTGGCGGGCGGCGACCGTCGTCTGCGTCGTGCTCGCTCCGCCGGCCGGTTGGGTGAAGAATCCCCCGCCACCGTTGGCCTGCACGCACGCCTGGAACGCGTCCTCCTCGGCCGGGGTCATCGGGTCGGGCCGGACGGTCTGGGTCACCGTCTCACCACCGGTCTGGATGCTGGAGACGATCTCGGGAACCGTCCCGGTCTGGTGCTGCGCCTCCTGCACCAGGCCACCGACCGCGTCGGTCACGCCGTCGATCTTGGCCACCTCGCCGACAGCGGCGTCGGGAAAGCTCAGCAGGCTCGACCACAGGAAGAAGTCGCGCGTGAAGTGATCACCCGGCCGGCCGAGCGAGGCGAGGTCGGTGATCACGCTCTTGTTCTCGTCGAGCAGCGCGTCGATGTCGGCCTGATTGAGCCCGGCGTTCGGCCCGGCCCCGCGGAAGAAGCCGCCGCCGCCTTGGGGCGGTCCGCCGAAGCCACCGCCGAAGCCGAACTGCGACCGATCGGGCACCGTCGTCGATGGCGCGTCGGAGGCCGGCTGGGTCGCGGTGGCACCGACGACGCGGGTGACGAGGACGTCGGTCCCGACCGAGGCGAGCGGTTCGAGCACCTTGGCCTGGGCGTCGTCGAGCCCCTGGGACACCCCGATGATCCCGATGACGAGCCCGACGCCCGACGCCAGGCCGAGCGCGGTGACCAACGTCCGGCCCAGGCGGCGACGCAGCTCCCGTCGCACGTACAGAAGGTGGAACACGAAGGCCACGTGACCACTCCCGCCTGGGAATCACCTGTGCCACCGCTCGCTTCTCGCAGAACCGGACCAGGCGACCGGCTCAGAGCTGGTCGAGGTCGCCCCAGCCGACGTGCCAGGCGGCAGTGGCGCGGTCGGGGCGGTCGCCGGCGGTGTCGACGACGCCGAACCGGGCCGCCTTCGGCTCCAAGCGGCGGGGAAGGGCGCGCATGCCGGC
>JADMIO012704678.1_pt1 | contig 10063 bp, 10 predicted proteins | sample 8958161 | NCBI WGS metagenome assembly JADMIO01 (sample SAMN16585339, study PRJNA669376) | soil metagenome | isolation source: Crop rotation soil | place: USA: Cullars Rotation, Alabama | collected 2011
CTTTCCCTGTCACCAACTGAGCGACGTTGACGACCGCCTCGCGAGGAAGTCCGCATTCACGCTCTGAGACCAGAACATTTCCCGGCGCCGAGGCGAGCCGCAGATCGGAGTTGATCAGCGCGCATACGACCGTTTGAATGCGACTCTCATTGAATTCGCGCGCCTGAACGATCAACACAGGACATCGATCCTTTCCTCCAGTCCACCACACTTCGCCGCGCATCACCATTTGTGGCCGCCGCGCTCCTTCCGAATGTTATTCGCCATCATTCGCCGGAACGGCGTTGGCGGCGCAGAGACCGGCGGCCCGTATACTTTGTCGAGCTTTTCCTTACGCTCGGAATACCGGGCGACGAACTGGTTCGCAGCGGTCGCGTAAATCAGGCTGCGTGATGTGCGAAGCTCCTCGGCCAGCGCATCCACTTTTGCGGCTATGTCGTCTGAAACGGAGATGCAGATTTTCATACTGCTATACTACCGCGGTCATACTTTCAGGAAGGCACCAAAAAAGGAGGTGTGCCACCAAATCCCTTCGCTTCGACGTGACGCCGATCAGCTTCCGCGATAAGTCGAATACGCAAACGGGCTGAGCAGCAATGGCACATGATAGTGCTGCTCTTCGTCTGCAATCACGAAGTGGATCACGATCTCGCTGTAGAACGATTTTCGTTTTGTCGCGGCGAAATAATCGGCGACTGAGAACGTGAGGATGTAATCGCCCTCGGAGAGCGATGAGCCATGCGCAAGGAAATCGCGCGCGCGCCCGTCAGCGTCGGTTACGCTCGAGCCAATAAGCGACGAATCGCGCTGTACAGTTACACGAATTCCTTCGGCCGGTTTACCGAGTGATGTGTCGAGAACGTGCGTGCTAAGTGTGCTCAAGCAATTTCTCCAGCCTCAAGTTCATGATCTTTCTTATTTCTTCGGCGGCAACTTTCAATTCTGTCTCAGCATCATTATCGAGACGCGATCTCGCGATCGCGAGCATTTCGTCAACGCTCTTGCCCGATGCGCAAACAATGTAGATGTGGCCAAACTTGTTTTCATATTCACGATTAATGTCCACGAGCTGATCTTTTTTTGTTCGTTCTGCTGATTGAGCAGCAGCTTGTTCAGAAGCTTCCGCACCGCTGACTTTCTCCCCGATGCGCGGGTGATGTGAAATGGCTTGAAGCCAATCTTCCGTTCCAAGCCTGCTCCAGCATTCGTTTGCCGCATCGATGCCGACATTCGCCTCGTGACGCTGCATCATGCAATCGACCCAGCGCGTCGATCCGCAGCACCACGTTAGTTGTTCACGAGTCAGCTGCACGACCGAACAGTCGCAACCGCGCGACTCCGCCATCCGGATAAATGTTGAGCCTCACTTGAGTTGCCGGTTCTTTCGCAACGACCTGAAAGTGATGCCACGCGTGCGGCTGAACCGGCGACTCTGCAACAAGCGGCTTCCATTCACCTGACTCGCCGTCGCGATACTCGAGCATCGCACTCCCCGGTGCATTCCCCTTGAAGTGATCGGTATCGAGCTCGACTCGCTCCACCACTCCACGCCGCGCAAGTCGCACGATCGTCCAGTCGTTCCCGGGTCCTCGGCGTCTTTTCGTTTCCCACCCGTCTCCCATGTGCGTCGATCGCCCGGGAAGAATGAGATTCTGCCGATGTCCGTAATGCATGTCGCTGCACTCAATGACGTATCCGCCGTTCTGCATCGCGGCGAGATCCACTTCGCGCACGGAAGAAAGGAAATCGTCAGATGCAATCACTTCCCCATGCACACGAAGCCGGGCGACTCCGCCGTCTGGATAGATGTTCAATCTCAGATGGGTGACGCGCTTCTTTGATTCGACTTCAAATTCGTTGGTCGTGTTTCCCTTGAGCTTCGATTCGGTCAACAGCGGCTCCCACTGAGCTTCGTTTCCGGCGAGCCACTGCGCTGAAGGAGTGCCGTCGACAGAAGTCGCGTCGATACTTGCGCGCTCCGGATAATTCCCTGTGAACCACGCGGTATCGATCACGACGCCCTTCACGATTCCGGGTGCACCGAGACGAATGATCGCCCAGTCATAGCCGGGAGATCTCCGTCGGCGGGTTTCCCACCCGTCCATCCACTTGCCGCGCTCAGTGAACGCGCCTTCGCGCCACTCAGGCGCGCCCGGTTTGAGCAGCGCTTCCTTCGGCGCAAAAAACTCATCGTTCGCGATGAGAACGGATCCACCCAGTCGCTCCGATGCTAAATCGATGAGGTCAGTGAACGAAGCCAATCTCTTTTCCTTTGACGAAAGTTCTGCTCACGACTCCAAACAGCTCGCGCCCCGCATACGGCGTCACCGGATGGCGATGATATAGAGCCGATGGAACGACGACAAAGCTCGCATCAGGATTCCAGATAGCAATGTCTGCGTCGAACCCGGCAGCAATTGCACCTCTTTTGTCTGCTAATCCCGCGAGGTGCGCAGTTGAGGCGCACATCCATTGAGCGACATCAGACGGCGAACATTTACGCGCACGGGCGCCAGTCCACACCGCCGACAGCGTCAATTGCAACGATGCGATCCCGCCCCAGCATCCGAAAAAGTTTCCGTCCGATTCCTTCATAGAAGGCGGACAGGGCGAATGGTCAGACGCAACGAGATCGATGTCGCCCGCAATCAGTGCGTTCCATAACGCATCACGCTCAGCCGCTTCACGAATTGGCGGAGCGCATTTGAATTCCGTCGCACCATCCGGGATTTCTTCTGCCGCAAATGTCAGATAATGCGGACAAGTCTCGACAGTCAGAGGTAATCCACGCGATTTCGCATCTTTTATCAGATCGAGTGACTTCGCCGATGAGAGATGAACGATGTGAACCGGAGTTGGACACCACTCCATCAACCGGATCAACAGCGCAATCGCCGATTGCTCGGCCTCGACTGGACGCGACGCGAGATAAGCCGCGTAACGTCGCGACGGAGCCAGCGGAGTAATGAGACATGATGGATCCTCTGAATGAACCATCAGCGGCAATCCGGTCTTTGCAAGGAATGGAAATGCAATCCGCAAATCCTCCTCGGTGACATTCGGGAATTCATCGACGCCCGACGGAGTCAGAAAGCACTTGAACGCTCGTACACCTGCGTCCGCAAGCGGCCGAATCTGATCCGCATTCCCCGGTACGACGCCGCCAATGAACTCGACATTCACAGTCGACTTCCCTCGCGCCGCTGCGCGCTTCGCTTCTAACGCAGCAACCGACACTGTCGCAGGAATCGAATTCAAGGGCATGTCGAGAATCGTCGTCACTCCACCTGCAGCCGCAGAACGCGTCGCAGTCTCGAAGCCTTCCCACTCCTCGCGACCCGGATCATTCACGTGCACGTGGGTATCGACAATACCGGGCATCACGACCGAATCACCCGCATCGACGTCAGCATCGACATCGTACTCTCCAACCTGCGTAATTCGCCCGCCCGCTATGTGAACCGATGCGGCCCGCTCACCCTCTGGCGTGATCACACGCCGGCCGCGAATTACTGTCAGGCGGTGTCCGCCCAGAATCTTCTGAGAAGATTCATCGAAACCCGGCGTCGATAATCCGCCGTCGAGCGAACATCATCTATCGGCGTTATCTCACGGCCGAGTATCTCCGCTGCATCGTCGATTGACGCGCCATCAGCGAGCGCCTGCTCTGTCATTCGAGCACGAATCACCGTCGCCGCGATACTTCCCAACGCAATCTTCGGAGACGGAGCGCGAACACCCGCCATCACGATCTTCGAGATCGCCTGCGCTGCTCGAGTTCCGACTTTCCGGAACCACTGCTTTCCGTCAATACGCGGAATCTCGATAGCAACTATAAGCTCATCAGGCCGCATCACGGTCGATCGATATCCGGTATAGAACGAATTCAACGGAATTCTCCGTTCCCCATCGACACTGCGAAGTACGACAATCGCATCCGCAGCCGACAACACTGGAACTCCATCTGCCGCAGGCGAGCCATTCGCAATGTTGCCGCCGAGCGTCCCTCGATTCTGGATTTGAACTCCACCAACAAGCGACGAAGCCTCGACCAGCATCGGTACACGCTTGGCCACAATCTCCGAGCGCATCAGCGTGGTGTAGCTCGTCAGCGCTCCGATGATCAGCGTATCGCCGTGCGTCGACACAGTGCGGAGCTCATCCAGAGACCAGATATCGAGAAAAGAGCGCGGCGTAAACGTTCCGAAGTTGAGAGCGACATACACGTCGGTCGCGCCTGCAACCGGCGTACGCTTTTCTTCGCGCAGGATCATCAACGCATCATCGACTGTCGATGCAACGCGCATGTCGAGCTCAGACAGCGCTGTTTTCATCCGCCTTCCATTTCAATACAGCGCGGTAGATCGCAGAGTAACCCGTGCACCGGCAGAGATTCCCTGCAAGCGCGGTCTTTACGTCGTCGAGCGTCGGCTCGTCGGGCAGCGTCAGCGCGGCCATGATCATTCCAGGAGTGCAGATGCCGCACTGGGCACCGACTTCGTTCATAAAAAGTTTCTGCAGCGGATGATCGCCACCTAGTCCTTCGATCGTCACGACTTCCGCGTCTGCAACCTGCGAGACGGGAATGAGACATGAGCACACAGGGTCACCGTCGATGAGAACGGTGCACGCCCCGCACTCGCCTTCGCCGCAGCCTTCCTTCGTACCGGTGAGACTGTACTCTTCGCGCAAAACGTCGAGAAGGCGCGACATCGGATGTGAATCACTCTTGACGTCAACACCGTTGAGATTGAATTGCATTAGATCGCCGGTGCAGTCGAAATAAGTTCAGGCGTTGCAGGAATTTCGCGGACGTCGAGTCCAAGGCCGCGCAGCGCATTCACGACTGCTGGCGCAGGGCCATCCATCGGCAGCTCACCAAGTCCCTTCGCGCCGAAAGGCCCGCCGGGATAGGGATTCTCCATCATCACGACGTCGAGCTCTGGCATGTCGAGCGTCGTTGGAATCACGTAGTTCGTCAGCTGGCTGTTCGCCATGGCGCCATTTCTCATCACGACTTTCTCGAGCAGCGCATAGCCAAGTCCCTGCGCGGTCCCGCCCTCGATCTGCCCTCGTGCGAGTGCCGGATGAATCGGCCGGCCGAATTCCTGGACCGCCGTGAGCTTGATCGGCTTCACTTCATACGTGTCGCGATCGAGCTCGAGCTCCACGATGTCGCAGCCCCATCCGTAAGTCGCATACGCATCGCCGCGATACAGCGCGTCGTCCCATTGAATCCATGACGGCGGGTCGTACACTCGCTCAACGGTCATCGCGCCGTTTTTCCTGTAATACTGCGCAGGCGAGAGATCGCCGAGCTTCTCCTTCATCTCGATCGCGCACTCCTCGAGAATTTTTCCGACGACCATGCACGTTCGCGACGCGACAGTCGGACCGCTGTCGGCGACACGCGATGTATCGGGCTGCGCAACTTCGACGTGCTCGTATGGAATGCCGAGCGCATCGGTGACGATCTGCGCGTGCATGGTGCGTGTTCCCTGCCCGATCTCCGTGCTTCCCACCGCGATGCGGACTCCCGTCGGTGTCAGCTCGAGTCTCGCGCGAGATTTGAGATTGCGCTCGCCTGCGCCGGTGAAGCCAGCGCCGTGATAAAAGAGGGAAAGACCAATCGCCTTGTTCGTTCCCTTCCACTCGCGACGCTTCTTCTCGTAATCAGTGCGGCGCACCGCTTCCTCGAGAACCATGTGCGCGCTCGAATCTTCGCGCAGCGTCTGTCCGGTCGCAGTTATGTCACCAGGCTTCAACGCATTCTTTCGACGAAGCTCGAGAGAGTCCATACCGAGCTCTTCCGCGATGCGCTCCATGTGCACTTCGACGGCGAACTCGGTTTGCGGCGCACCGAATCCGCGAAACGCGCCGTTAGGCGGCGTGTTCGTGAACATCGCGTGTCCACTGATCCGCACGTTGTCGCAGCTGTACGGGCCCGCCGCATGAATGCATCCGCGTGACAAAACGGTCGGGCTCAAAGTGACATACGCGCCGCCGTCCAGGATCACATCGACGTCCATTGCCACCAGTTTCCCATCGCGACTGAGACCTGTGCGATGTCTCACAACTGACGGATGGCGCTTGGTCGTCGCGATCATGTCCTCTTCGCGATCGTAGATGATCTTCACAGGCCTGCCCGACTTGAGCGCGAGCAGCACTGCGTGGCCCGCTATCATCGAGGGATACTCCTCCTTTCCGCCAAATCCGCCGCCGGTCTCAGTCTGAATCACTCGAACATTGGGATGCGCCGAGCCGAGCATGCATCGCAACGCCTTGATCACATAGAAGGGGCACTGCACTGATCCGTAAATCGCGACGCCACCCTCCTCGGGCACAGCGATGACGCCGTTCGGTTCGATGTAGACATGCTCCTGGTGTCCTGTGCGATAGATCCCTTCGACAATCACGTCCGCAGATGCGAGTGCCGCGTCGACATCGCCTTTCACGATGTGGACGTCCTTGAACGAAAGAGTGGACTTCTCCGCGTCGAAGAGAGGCTCGCTCTCTTCGTAGTCGATGATCACCTTTGCGGCGAGAAGCTTCTCTTTGTCTTCATGCGCGAGAAGAACGATCGGCTCGGCCATGTGCTTGACTTCCTGCTCGACCAGGAATGGCTGGTCCTGCGACATGAGATCGACTGCGTTCTTCGCGGGGACGTCGCGGTAATCCACGATCGTGAAGCCCGAGGTATCGAAATCGAACCTGATCGACTTGATGCGGCCGCACGGAATTGTCGAACGAATGGTTCGACCGTGAAGCATTCCCGGAAATACGAGGTCATCCGCGTACCGCGCGCCACCAGTCGCCTTGCCGATTCCGTCCTTGCGCGCGACGCTCGAGCCAACTGCGTTCATCGGCACAAGATGTTCTGTGCGCGCACTCGACGCTAGGATTAATGCGTGGCCACCCGCAAAGCGATCATCGAAGCCCTCAACCAATCCGCATCGAGTGGAGAGCCAGTGGTGCTCGCGACAGTCGTGAGCGTTACTGGATCGAGCTACGGTGGCGTCGGTGCTCAAATGGTCGTTCGCATCGACGGCTCGAGCGTTGGCATCGTGAGCGGTGGATGCCTCGAGACTGATCTCGCGCTGCACGCGCGGGAAGTTCACGAGGCACAAACCGCAAAGACCGTCACGTACGATACACGTGGCGACGACGAAGCCGCATGGGGACTGGGTCTGGGTTGCAATGGCTTGATGCATGTGCTCATCGAGCCCGTATCGCCGCAAAAAGCGATGGCTCTCGCAAAAGAACTCGCAGCTGAGCTCGAGAAATCCGCGCCAGGACTTCTCATATGCGGAAGCGGTCCAGATGCGTACCCGCTTGTGCGATTTGCAGTGGAGCTCGACTGGAACATCACTGTTGTAGATCATCGTGGCACTGACCACGCCGATCGGTTTCCTGGTGCCCGGGTCATCGACAAACTTTCCGACGCAACTTTGAACGAACGCACCGCGGCAGTTGTGATGTCCCATCACTTCGAGCGTGATCGTGAGTACGCGCGGAGTCTTCTCGAGTCACCCGTGGCATACATCGGCGTGATGGGACCACGCACGCGATTCGAGAGAATGTCTCTTCCAACCGATGAAAGAGTGTACGCGCCGATCGGTCTCGACATTGGAGGCCGGTCTCCCGACGCGATTGCGCTCGCGATAATCACTGAAGTCGCAGCTGTCATTAATCAGCGGAGCGGTGGACATCTCCGCGACCAGGCAACGATTCACAGTTGATCGCTGCGATAATCCTCGCCGCGGGCGGATCGCAGCGCTTCGGCTCACCAAAGCAGCTCGTCGACTACCGTGGCGAGAACATCGTTCGGCGCGCAGCGAGATCGGCACACGAAGCCGGCCTGGATCCCGTCATCGTCGTCGCTGGTGAGGAATCAAAACAGATCCAGGCGCTGCTTCAGGGAATTCCGGTCGAAGTAGTGACGAATCCAAACTGGCGAAATGGTCAGGCGTCGTCATTGCGAACAGGAATTGTGCAGGCAATCGCGGCAGGATCGGATGCTGCGCTTGTGATGCTCGCCGATCAGCCGCTCGTAGACGCAGGGTGCATCAGGCGCCTCGTCAGTCGATTCGATAACCAACACCAGTTGATCGCAGCCGAATATTCAGGAACGATTGGAGTACCGGCGTTATTCGGCGCGAAATATTTTGGCGCGCTCCTCGAGCTCACTGGCGACGCGGGTGCGGGCCGCTGGCTCCGCGATCACCGTGAGAAAGTGACGGTCGTCGAAATGCCCGAGGCTGCAGTCGATATCGATACTCCAGCGGATTTGCCAAAGCACGGATCAGCACGCGAGCGATTTCTCGCTTTTCGGAGAACCCAGCGTAAAGCTCCTCCACTCGTGCAGCAGACAGTTCGCGCGCGCGGATTGGATTTCGCCGTTTTCACGAGTCCGCGCGTCGATGATGCGATTCCCCTTCTCTGCATCAATGGCGGACTCCACTTCGGCCACGAAGTACTTTGGCCCGCGCTCGCACCGCTTTCCGAGAAGAGACAGCTCGTCTTCTTCGACCAGCGAGGCCGCGGAAAATCGCAGACGCCGCCAGGCACGCGTGCCGCGCGCATCGAACATGATGCTCTCGACGTTCCAGCCATTCGCAGTGCGCTTGGCATCGAGCGTTGGAATGTTCTTGGACATTCATGGGGCGGAGCGATCGCAATGCTCGCTACAGCGGAAGATCAGGCCGCAGTGAACAAGCTCGTGCTCGTCGACGCAGTTGGTCCGACCAGTGAGTGGCTGTCGCGACTGCATTCCGCAGCGGTCGCCCGTCTTGCCGGTGAGCAGAGGGAGCAGCTCGAGCGACTGAACCCGAGTGATCTCTACGTCGACGAGATCGCGCGACATGCAGAATACACATCAGCGCTGTACCCGGCGTGGTTCGCCGATCGCGACTTCGGTTCGATCTTTTCGTCGCCGAGAGCAAACAGCGCAACTGGCGCTGCCGTCGCTGCAAGACTCAGGCGCGAAGGATATGACTGGAGAGATCGCATCGCATCGATTCGCACGCCTGCACTGATCCTGCATGGCGCAGATGACATTCTCGACGTGTCCGTGCCCGAATCTCTCTCCAATCTCATCCCGGAATCGACAGTCGCATTGATCGATCACGCGGGACACATGCCTTTCTGGGAAGCACCCGAAGAGTTTTTCTCCCGCGTGAACACGTTTCTTGCACCCACCGACCGCCCATGAAAGTCTATGATGTCGCAATCGTCGGCGGTGGTCCCGCGGGACTGACCGCCGCGCTCTGGATCGCGCGGTATCTCCACTCAGTCGTCGTGATCGATTCCGGAGATCCACGCAACTGGGAAACTCGCGGCATCAACGGATTCCTTGGCTCACAGGGAATTCGCTCTCCTGAGCTGCGCAGTCAGGGAAGGAGAGACGCAGGGAAATTCGGCGCAGACTTCATCGATGAAGAAGTATGCACTGTGAAAAACGTGAATGGCGAGCGGTTCTCGCTCACACTCGCTAAAGGAACCGAGATCGAGACAAAGCGTCTTCTTCTCGCAATCGGCATCAAGGATGTCTGGCCGGACATTCCCGGGCTCGCCGACTGCTACGGTGAAACGGCGCACGTGTGTCCGGACTGCGACGGTTATGAAACACGAAATTGCAAAACTGTCGTGATCGGCTCAGGACGAAAGGCTGTAGGAATGGCGCTCGCACTCACCGCATGGACAAAGCAAATCGTCATCTGTACGAACGGTGAACCCGCAAACATCGACACGCCAAACCTGAAAAAGCTGAAGGAGCTGAACATTCCCGTTCTCGAGGAAGTCGTGAACAAGATCAGCTCTGCCAACGGGGAGATCCGCTGCCTGAACCTCGACGGAGGAATGCAGCTCGATTGCGACCGACTTTACTTCGCGATCGGCCAATACCCTGCAGACGATCTAGGCGCGCAGCTCAAGTGTGAGCGAGACGAGTTCGGCCTGATCACGATCGATGAGCACTATCACACCTCGGTGCTCAACGTCTTCGCCGCGGGAGATATTGTTGGCGGTACTCAGCTCGCGATCAAGGCCGCGGCCGATGGGAAAG